>Ga0302247_1000103_pt1 | contig 94525 bp, 58 predicted proteins | sample AAG_UR_Ile_MG_FD_193529 | JGI IMG/M metagenome (GOLD analysis project Ga0302247, IMG submission 193529) | Enriched activated sludge microbial communities from anaerobic digester in WTTP, New Holstein, Wisconsin, United States - AAG_UR_Ile | ecosystem: Engineered > Bioreactor > Anaerobic >...
ACCACCTTCTCCGCAGGAGAAGATGAGCGTATAACTCGGATTCTCCACCTCGATGATGGCTTCTCCGAAGACTCCGCTCCCATCCTGAGCCGTAGCTCGGATGGTAGTAAGTCCAGGAGACAGAGCAATTACCATGCCTGTTGCACTAACACTAGCTACCTCAGGATCACTACTGCTCCAGATCAAGTCTGGATGGGTAGCATGAGAGGGAAGCACAGTGGCAGTGAGCTGCAACTGCTCTCCTTTCACAAGGACTGCTGTGGATGGAGAGAGGGTTACACTCTCTACTAGGACTGAGCGATGGTCGATCAAAATGAATTGTTCCGAGTTCCAAGAATAAGATGGACCATTACTTGTTCCATCATCGTAGAATATAACAAGCAAAAATTCATCACCATACTGACTATTAGGAAGTGCTTTATTCAACAATTCACTCAAAGCACGAGTTTTCCCTCCTTCAAATAGAGTTGTATGAGTCCCATTGGCGTTTTTTCTATCCCACCATATACTTTCATTCTTCCACTCCGGCACGCCAATGATCTCGCTTTCAGCGAGGTAGAAGCCCTCCTCGACCACGAGGATCGTCTCAGAAGGTAGGTCAGCGCCATCCCACTGGGTGACGCCGAAGTGATTGACATGGGAAGAGACATAATACTCATTTCCATTAGCCTTGTAATAAAAAGCTACCATCCCTGCTCCCCATACTTCGATCATATTATCAAGATGAATGGTTGCAGGATCTGATCCTCCCAGGCCCCAGATCTCAGTCAACCCCTGGATCTCATTCATATCGATCCAGAAAGTTTGTCCGTTCTTTACTGAGAATCTGGTTCTCTCAGTTTCAGATGGCGATGTTGGTTCCAAATTTGCCCAGATGCTAGTACCTTTTACAGCACCGACATAAGTCTCGAGCAAGATGGTCATCCCATCTCCCTCAAAAACTTCTACCAAGCTATCCGTCACACGGATCGTCCTCTGATAGTTCCAGGGATTTTGAGCCCCCCCCTGGAGAGGGCTGACACTAGTGATCATCCCGATCAGTAGTATCAAGCAAATTTTTGTTTTCATCTTTTTAGTTTTATTTGATTTTTTTATTTTAGTTGTTACTGCGATAGGCGACTACGATACTAGTGCTTATCACAGATTTTTTGTTAAAGAGCTCATCTCCATCCCTTATCTTAGCCATTACTCTCTCAAAGTCAAATCATTTTTTCTCTACAAATGTAAGGTTAAATCTGGGCTAAGCAAATTAAAAGGTTCAAAAATATGAATTTATTGTTAACAATTTTCAATTAACAATTAACAATTAACAATTAGCAATTAACAATTAGGTTTTGTTGCACAAACAGCAAATAAAAACACTTAAAAATAGCAGATGGAAGGGTGTGATGGCCTGCATGAATACGGAGCATCGCTCGCCTGAAAACATAAAAGTGCATGTAAATCTTGCAAGGCAGCACCCCCGAAAGTTTTCGGTGGGTGCTGTTTTTAGGTTGTATGGAGTTTGGGAAATATTATAAAATTAAGTTTATTCTACTGACCCTAAGAAAATTTCAGATTTTAACTCCATGCAACCGTAGCAACCTTGCTTAGATTTACGCACTTTTATGTGTGTGGGGAGGCCGATTATTCATGCTTGATTTTTTAGTCCTTTTTATCAAGAAAAAGGACTAAAAGAAGAAAGTAATACAGTTATTTTTAGGCTTAATGCATAAGCTGTAAGAAAACCAATAAAACTAAAAAGTTATTATGTCACCCCTCTGGGGTTTTTTGTTGTTTCTCGCTTGTTTTTATAATCATTTCAGCCCTTCTATCTGCTCTTCAATTACACGTATCCTTGCAATTGCATCGCTTTCTTTTTTGCGTTCGCCTTCAACAATATCAGGTTTTGCATTAGCAACAAATTTCTCATTGCTAAGTTTTTTCTGAACTGATTGCAGAAAGCCTTTCATATAAGTCAGTTCTTCTTCCAGTTTCTGACGCTTCTCTTCGATGTCAATGGTTTGATCAACGGGTATATAAAATTCCGTGCGTTTAACAACAAACCCTAATGCACCCGGTAATTTTTCGTCGGTATAACCCAGATGTTCAAGATTGCAAAGTTTTATTACTACATTATCAAAAGTAGGATCGGCAGTTTCATTATAGTTTTTCTTGACAAAAAGTGACAAAGGTTGTTTTTGTGCTATATTATTGCCTGCACGTAGATTTCTGACTGCAACTATAACTTCTGAAGCAAAATCAAATCGGCTGATAATATCCTCATCAACACTCCCGGGAACAGGTAGATCAGAAATCATTATGCTTTCACCTGCTTTGCGTTCTGCCAGATGATGCCATATTTCTTCTGTAAGGAAAGGCATAAAAGGATGAAGCAGTTTCATCAGTTCCTCAAGGAAGTCAATGGAACCTGAAAGAGTTTTTTCATCCACAGGTTCACCGTATGGGGGCTTGATCATTTCAAGGTACCAGGAGCAATAATCATCCCAGATGAGCTTGTAAATTGTCATTAAAGCATCTGAAATGCGGAATTTTTCAAAATGATCGTTAACAGTATTTATAGCGGCATTAAGTTTTGCTTCGAACCATTTTGCTGAAACTTCAGCATATTCAGGTTGTGCAAGATTTTTATCAATTGTCCAGCCTTTTAACAGACGAAATGCATTCCAGATTTTATTACTGAAATTACGCCCCTGTTCGCAAAGCGATTCATCAAACAGCAAGTCATTCCCTGCCGGTGATAATAACATCATGCCAACTCTGACCCCATCAGCTCCGTATTTGCTAATAAGCTTAAGGGGATCGGGCGAATTACCCAGCGATTTTGACATTTTTCTGCCTAATTTGTCACGTACAATCCCTGTATAATAAACATTTCTGAACGGAATTTCTTTACGGTATTCCCATCCCGCCATTATCATACGTGCTACCCAGAAGAATATGATCTCGGGTGCAGTAACCAGATCGTTTGTTGGATAATAATATTTAATATCAGGATTATCAGGCTTTCTGATACCGTCAAATACCGATATTGGCCATAACCAAGACGAAAACCATGTGTCAAGAACATCTTCATCCTGTGTGAACTCATCAGGACTGACTGTTCTGTTAAGTTCTTCGCTGGCTTTATCGGCGGCTTCCTGGGCAGTTTTTGCAACAAAAACCTCTCCTGATTTCAGGTACCAAGCCGGAATCCTCTGTCCCCACCATAACTGTCGCGAAATACACCAGTCTTTTACATTTTCCATCCAGTGTTTATAAGTGTTCTTGAACTTTGCCGGATAAAAACGTATAGTATCGTCCATTACGAGTTCCAGAGCCGGTTTTGCCATTTCCTGCATTCGGCAGAACCACTGGAGTGATAATTTAGGCTCAATGACTTCGTCAGTTCTTTCAGAAAAACCAACTTTATTATCATAATCCTCAATTTTTACCAGATGTCCTTTAGCCTGCAACTCGTCGGTAATTTTGGTTCTGACAACAAAGCGATCTTCACCAATATAGATTTCAGCCGATTCATTAAGCGTACCATTAGGGTTAAAAATATCAACAGTTGGTAAATTATATTTCAAACCCAGATTATAGTCATTGATATCATGAGCAGGAGTAATTTTCAAAGCTCCGGTTCCAAATTCACGGTCAACATATTCATCCTGAATAAAGGGGATAGGGCGGTTAATTAGAGGAACCAGAACGGTTTTACCATGTAAATGTTTGAATCGCTCATCTTCTGGATGAACACATACAGCCGTATCTCCCAGAATGGTTTCAGGGCGGGTGGTTGCTATGGTTACCCAGCCTGTACCATTGGTAAGTTCTTCATCATTGGCATCTTTAACCTGATAGCGTATGTAATACAGCTTTGACTTTACTTCACGGTAATTCACTTCTTCATCCGAAACGGCGGTTAAGGCTTTGGGATCCCAGTTTACCATGCGTACCCCTCTGTATATCATTCCTTTATTATATAGATCAATAAATACTTCGATTACAGAGTCATACAAATGCTCATCCATTGTAAAACTGGTACGATCCCAATCGCACGAGGCACCAAGTTTTTTCAACTGCTCGAGGATAATACCACCATGTTTTTCTTTCCATTCCCATGCATGATTGAGAAAATCTTCGCGGGAAAGCTCACTTTTTTCAATTCCCTCACTCTTGAGTTTTGCAACTACTTTAGCTTCAGTGGCAATACTTGCGTGGTCAGTACCGGGAAGCCATAAAGTGTTAAATCCCTGCATACGTGCACGTCTTACCAAAATATCCTGAATGGTATTGTTAAGCATATGCCCCATATGCAAGACACCTGTAACATTGGGAGGGGGAATAACTATTGTATATGGAGTGCGTTCGTCAGGTTCTGAATGGAAAAACCCGGATTTCATCCAGTAATCATACCATTTTTGTTCTGTCAGAGCCGGCTCATAACGGCTTGCAATTTCAACTTGCTTCATTATTACATTCAGGTTAGATTTTAAAGGGTGCAAAATTAGTAAAAATGTGTTAAGAAGTTTGATGAGGTGCTAAACGAAGTGTTACAATTATCATATTTTTTATAAAATACACATAATTTTAAATAACACTTGGTTTTAATTATTATGTTTTTAAACTAATCATGCGCATCAAGCGTTGTATAAATATCTTGATTATTGATGTTTTGAATATGAAGCGATTGATTCTTTCACTAATACTTTCATTTTTTATTTTTACGAATGGTTTTGCTGCTTATATTCTGATCCCGATGGACAATACCCAGCGAAATCATCTGAAAGCTTACGGAATTGCCTATTGGGTTCTGACACATGAAACCGAAGTAAGCTGGTTGTTGAATTACAGAGGCGGAAGTTTTATGTTCCCTCATTTTAAAAACTTTGAGAATGAATGTATTATCCGAAATGTTACTTATCAGGTCATTGCCGATATTCAGGCAGCAGCTATACTTGATGAGATTTCGGACCCAAATATAAATATGGATGAAGTTAAATTGCATAAAGCACCACATATTGCAGTTTATACGCCTCCACTTAGTCAGCCATGGGATGACGCTGTAACTCTGGCACTTACATATGCCGAGATACCTTACGATGCTATTTATAACGATGCTATTATGCAGGGTGTATTACCTATGTACGATTGGTTGCATTTACATCACGAAGATTTTACCGGACAGTTCGGTAAGTTTTATGCTTCATATCGAAATACTGCATGGTATCAGGAAGAGGTTAAAACCCTTACCAATATGGCTAATGAGTTTGGCTTTAGCAAGGTGTCACAGCTTAAGCTGGCAGTTGCAAAACATATTCAGGAGTTTGTTGCCGGAGGCGGCTATCTTTTTGCAATGTGTTCAGCACCTGAAAGCCTCGATGTTGCTCTTGCAGCCGAAGGAGTTGACATTTGTGATGTGGTGTATGATGGAGATCCTCCCGATGCAAATGCCCAGCAGAAATTGGATTTTAGCAAAACTTTTGCTTTTCAGAACTTTAAATTGGTTATGAACCCTTACGAATATGCAAAATCAAGTATTGATGTGCCCAAAACCAGAAGAAATCAAACTCTTGATCTGTTTACATTGTTTGAGTTTTCGGCAAAATGGGATCAGGTTCCTACCATGCTGAATCAGAATCATGAAACTGTGGTAAAAGGTTTCATGGGGCAAGCCACAGCATTCAGAGATCAATATATCAAGCCTACTGTAACAATTCTTGGAGAAAATAAAGCATGGAATGAAGCCCGTTATATTCATGGTTCATTTGGGAATGGAACATTTACCTTTTTGGGAGGGCACGATCCCGAAGATTATCAACATTTTGTTGGCGATCCACCTACCAACCTTGATCTTTATCCTAATTCACCCGGCTACCGTTTGATTTTGAATAATATACTTTTTCCTGCTGCAAAGAAAAAGAAACAAAAAACCTGATTGTTCTTGCAGAATATAAGGTGTGTTTAAACTACCTGAGTAACGATAATTAAAAGTTTCTTTTATTGCATTCCTATCAAATCGCCCTGGCAGGTGATTTAACCCTTTTCTTTTTTCTGATATAGGTTCGGAAACTATATGGATATGGATTTTTATCATCCGGTAGATGTTTTTCATCCTTTTCGAGTTTCCATTCTGAAAAATCAACTGGAGGAAAGCTGGTATCGCCATCAAAATTGTGATGAACAATTGTCAGATACATTTTATTACAAAGTGGTAATGCTTGTTTATAGATTTCAGCCCCGCCAATAACAAACACTTCTTTTTGGTTGTCAGTTTTTGCAATTGCCTCATCAAGGGAGTGAGCAACTTCAACCCCTTCATAAGACCATTTTCTTTGTCGGGTGATTACAATGGAATGTCGTCCCTTTAGTGGTTTGCCAAAGCTCTCAAAAGTTTTTCTACCCATAATTAGCGCATGCCCCATTGTAGTGTTTTTGAAATACTTCAAATCAGCAGGCAAATGCCATGGAAGTTTGTTGTTATTGCCAATTATATTATTATCTGATACTGCTGCTATTATGGATAACATATTTTTGAAATTTTAATTATCAGTGTTTTAGCTGCATGGTTATTTGAATGATACAAAGAATATCAAACTGCAACTTTTGCCTTTATATGTGGATGTGGATCATAATCAGTAAGTTGAAAATCTTCATAAGTGAATCCGAAAATATCCTTTATTTCAGGATTAATAATCATATGGGGAAGTGAGCGGGTTTCACGTGATAACTGTAATTTAGCTTGTTCCAAATGGTTCAGGTACAAATGAGCATCTCCAAAGGTGTGAACGAATTCACCTGGCAGCAAGTCTGTAACCTGCGCTACCATTAATGTTAGCAGCGAATAGGATGCTATGTTGAATGGTACTCCCAGAAAAACATCGGCACTGCGCTGGTAAAGCTGGCACGAAAGCTTTCCATCTGCAACGTAAAACTGAAATAGAATATGGCATGGAGGCAAAGCCATTGATTTTATTTCTCCTGCATTCCAGGCATTTATCAAAATCCGGCGTGAATCCGGATTATGTTTTATGAGATTTATAACCTGCGAAACCTGATCAACGGTATTGTCAGCCGATTGCCAGCTTCGCCATTGCTTTCCGTAAATTGGTCCAAGGTTTCCGTTCTCATCAGCCCATTCATCCCAAATTGTTACACCATTATCATTAAGATATTTGATATTAGTATCTCCTTTCAGGAACCACAGCAATTCATAAATTATTGACTTTAAATGCAGTTTTTTGGTAGTTAATAATGGAAAACCCTTGCTCAGGTCGAACCGCATCTGATAACCAAAAACACTTATTGTTCCTGTTCCGGTTCGATCGCTTTTCATAGTTCCGGTTTCTAGAATATGATCCAATAGATTTAAATATTGTTGCATTGTGTAGGTGTTTTAAAATTTCAGTTTAATAATTAGGCATGAAAGAATGGTTGCTATATTATGGTGTATGATTTCTTGATTATGATCTGCTAATATGCTATTAATCAAATTGTTATTGTAATGATTTTTAAGATGACCAATTGTTTTGCAAAGTTATTGTTTTATACCATTGTTTCAGACAAAAACTGAATTTACGATTATTTTATGTAAGAGCCTGTTTAAAAAAGTTATTCTTACGCTTAACAATTTGCCCTGTTAAATGTTAATTATTCAGTATTGAAAATTTTTAAGTAATTATTATTCTGAAATAGATTGCTTTTATATAATTTTGCTAAAAGAATTTTTTGCATCATTCAGGAAATAAATTCAGATAAAAATACGTGAAAGACTTAAAATCAATTAATTAGTCATTAAAATTGAAATTGTGAGGACAATTAAATATTTATTTTTACTTGTTGTTTTTGTATTTAGTGCAAGCATTTCCTACAGCCAGGGAAGACTGATCCGTAAGATACAGGAGAAAGCTGAGGATAAGGCGATAGAAGAGATATTTAAAGACAAGAAAACAAAAAAAAAGGAACAGTATCCTGATTATCAGGATACAGAATCTGATTATGACAAATCAGGTTCTTCGCGTCAACAACGTAAGAGCGGAGGATTAAGCAAAACAGCTCCAGATGTCCTTCAAAACATTGCAGATGCTGAATCTGCATTTAAAGATTCTAAATATTCGGAGTCAAAAACCTATGTCAGGCAGGCTTTATGGGATATTGAACTTGAAATAGGCAGAAAACTCCTGAATTCTCTTCCTGAAAGCGTGGAGGGTTTGAAGTTCATTAAAGAGGACGATCGTGTTACCAGCTCTGGTATTGGTTTTGTTGGCTTATTGATTGAAAGAGTGTATCAGGGCAAAGATGATATGCAGCTTAATTGTACAATTGGGAATGATTCTGCCATACTCGGGCTGGCAGGCACCTACATGATGGGAGATTTGTATAAGAGTAGCACCGATGAAACCAATCAAAAGACTATCCGTTTTCAGGACCATAGGGCAAAGATTGAATATTATGATAGTGAAGGATATAAATTAAACGTTCCTTTTGGTCAGTCATCTGTTTTTGTACTGCAAGGTGTGAATTTTGATTCAGAAGAACATTTTATGCGTGCTGCTGATAACTTTGATATTGAAACCATTAAAAAAGAATTGGGAGAATAATGAAAAGTACAATTTTAACATTTGTTATCGCCTGCTTTGTTATTGTTGGTGTAAAAGCACAGGATGCAGGTTTGCAGTTTGATGAAGCCAGAAATGCATATAAGTCTGGTGATTTGAATAATTCGCGTTTTGCTTTGCAGCAGGCTCTTAATGAAATTGATCATGCCATAGGGCAGGAGGTAATCAAAATTCTTCCGAAAACTATGGGAGAAATGATCGCTACAGACAGTGATACTGAAATGACGACAGCCAATCTGGGAATTGCCGGATTAAGTGTTATTCGCTCTTATAAAGGTGAAAATGAGACCACTGCCAGTATTCAAATCATTGGTGATTCTCCTTTGCTTGCCGGTGTCAATGCTATACTTTCCATTCCTTTCTTTGGTGGAGGCGATCCTAATCAGAAAAGAATAAAATTGGGCAGCTATAAAGGACTTCTTCAAAAGAGCGCCAGTGATACTGAATTGATTTCCTGGGATATACAGGTCCCTTTTCAATCGTCGTTGCTCACATTTCACTGTGTTGGGATCAGCGATGAAAAAGCTGTAATGGAGATGGTCAATACTATCCCGATTGAAAAAATTGCAAAATTAGTACAGTGAAAATAAAATTGTTATATAAATTGATGGCTTTAGCATGATTTTTGCTTATTATTAACTAAAATTTCTAATTATGAAAAAACTATTATTACTCTTTTTATTTTTGTTTTTGGTAGCCAGTACCATACAATCCCAGAGCTTTTCATTATCCAGCCTTGATGGTCCTATCCCTTCCAATGGTGAATATGGCATACTTGAACCTCCATCGGCTGATGAAGTTCATGCTTATATTTTTGTTACCAATAATTCATCTACCGATAAAGCTATTCTGGTAAAGCGTGATGATGTATATCTGTTACCTGATGCAATCAGTAGCTTTTGCTGGAATGGCTCATGCTATCCGCCGTTTGTATATGAAGCTTCTGATCCATTGCCGGTAGCTTCGGGAGCAACAACTACATCAAACGATTTTTATGGTTTGTATTCACCTGAGGGTCAAAAAGGAACTTCAAAAGTTAGATTTACATTTTTCGATGCTGATAATCCTGATGATTCCGTGAGTGTGTTAGTGCGCTATATCATAGGCTTTGTAGGAACCGGCGATCTACTTGCTTCTCAACAGGCTACGATCTCAAAGCCCTATCCCAATCCTGCATCATCAGTGGTTACATTTGATATTTCGCTCAAAGCCCAGGCAGAAGATGCTGTTCTTGTTGTGAGAAATATGCTTGGCATGGTTGTAAATCAATATGCTGTTACAAATAGAACAGGTAAGCTGGTTTTGCCGGTAAATGAATATAAAGAAGGAATTTATTTCTATACTTTAATTGTGAACGACAACCTTCAGGTTGAAACCGGAAGGTTTATAGTCAGGCGATAATTGTAAATTATCATTTCATAGCTTTTTTCTTAACGGATGTACTTTTTCAGTGCATCCGTTTTTATTTCTATAGCATTATTGATCAAGCAACTCTGGTTTTATTCCAGCAAAGATGCCAGAGTTGTAGCTGCCAGTTTATTATAAGTGTATTCCCTGATATCTTTAAAAGTAGCTCGTATTGTACACTTTTCTTCATCTTTACAATGTTCGCACGGCTGATAATACTTTTCGGAAATACAAGGTAATAAAGCTATTGCTCCTTCAAACAACCTGATAATTTCAAGCAAATTTACCTGATCGGGTTTTCTTATCAGATAATAACCTCCCTTTTTGCCCAATTTACTGTCCAGATAACCATTCTTTTTTAGCTCGAGTAGAATTGACTCAAGAAAACGTTTTGGAATATTCTCACTTTCAGCTATCTGGTTTATCTGCAGAGGTCCTTTTCCATATTCCGAAGCCAGCTTTACCAATGCAAGAATTGAATATCGGGTTTTATATGTAAGCATGAGTTATAGTATTATGAATTTAGGTTAAAAGTTTAAAATGAAATATTTAGAACAGTGTTTATAAATGGTTTTTAATCTTCAGCAATTACGGCTAATCAGTTTAAGCTTGTCAGGATCAACTATTTCAAATGCCTTACCATTATTATGTATTATATGTTCTTTATTCCATCGTGATATGGTCATAATTAAATTCTCAGATGAACAACCGGCAAATTCCGCAAGTTCCTTGCGGGTCAGACTAAGCTGAAATTTATTGTTATGATATACATTTTCAGCCAGATAGATCATTATATCGGCGATCCTTCCTTCTTTATGTTTAAAAGCCAGACTTACGAAATTTAAAATTGTCTTTTTATACATCTCGGAAGTAAGTTGTAATGTGGTGAATGAAAAATGAGCATTTTGTTTTAATAAATCAACAATTACAGGGCTTTCAACCAAAATTACTTCACATATTTCAATGGCTATGATTGAAAAAAGATTGTTTTGCTGATACAGAAGGTTAGCACCTCCAAGAATTTTGGGCGCCGACACAACTGTTAGGATAAGATTACGCCCTAATTCGTTCTCAAAATTAAATTTTACAATTCCCTGAACAAGATAGGCAATATGAGTTGATTGTCCTCCCTGTTTTAAAATTGTTTCACCTTTTTTGAAAGTAAGTCTCACTGAGGCTTGTTCAATTGTTTTTATTTCGTCCTCTGTAAGATTGGGTAATGCAAGTTCGCTTAACCAATTACTGTTGTTTGTAGGTATATTTGTTTTCATATGATGGGTTTATTTGCTGATTATAAGCACTATACCTAAAAGTATTAAATATTTAATATTCATTTGTTGAAAAACTAATGCAAATATACACTAATTCAATAGATATAATGTATAATTTAGCAAATATTTTGATTGGTTCTTAATCCAACATCATGGAGTCCGGAGATTGATAAAAAGAAAGCACTTAAATATCTATTGAAATTATTAAAACAAGTTATAATAACGCATGGATAATCAATAGTTTACATCATTAATTAAATCATTAGTCATGAGAAAAAAATTACAGATTTTACTGTTACTGCTTAGTGCTGTGTTTGTTTTTTTATCATTCGGTTGTCAGGGACCTTCATCAAAAAGCACGACAGACTCAGATGAATTATCAGGTACTATTTCTATTTCAGGAGCCTGGGCTCTTTATCCCATGACCGTGAAATGGGCTGAGGAATTTAACATACTTCATCCAAAAGTCAGAATTGACATTTCGGCTGGTGGCGCTGGTAAAGGTTTTACTGATGCAATTACGGGCATGGTTGATTTGGGGATGTTTTCCAGAGGTTTCACTCAGGCAGAACTCGACAGGGGTATATGGTATATCGGAGTAACTAAGGATGCTGTAATTCCTGTTGTTAATCATAAGAATCCTTTTCTTGACGAACTGTTAATAACTGGGATAAGCAGAGAAAAATTTCAGCAGATTTTCATTGAGCGTTCAATTACAAAGTGGAATCAGTTGGTAGAGGTTCATAGTAATGACGAAATCCATGTTTTCACAAGGTCTGATGCCTGTGGTGCAGCAGAAATGTGGGCTGAATATCTGGGCAGACATCAGGAAAATCTTTCAGGAACCGGAGTGTTTGGTGATCCTGGCGTTGCAAGTGCTGTAAAAAACGATTATCTGGGTATAGGATATAATAATGTGAACTTTGTCTTTGATTTAAACACAAGGCTTCCTTATCCGGGACTGGTGGTTGTGCCTGTTGATTTGAATGCAAATGGTAAAATTGATGATGATGAAAACTTTTATGAAACATTAGATAGTCTGAACGAAGCTATACAGGTCGGGAAGTATCCTTCACCTCCGGCAAGACCATTATATTTTGTGGCTAAATCAAAACCAGAAGATAAGGTGGTGCTTGAATTTTTAAAATGGATTCTACTTAATGGGCAGCAATTTGTTGAAGAAGCAGGTTATGTTTCTTTGTCCGAAGACTTTATTAATAAGGAGCTCTTAAAACTTAACTGATGCCCAAAAAGTTATATATCAGGCGGTTACGCGACAGACTTAATGTTTCGTGGATGATTATAGTTCTGGCAATTGTGCTGTTTTTGCCATTACTGCTTGGAATTGGTCTTTATGTTCAAAGTAGTTTGTTATTGAAAGAACAAAGCATCTGGAAAATCCTTTTTACTTCGCAATGGATGCCTATGTCGGAGGAATTCGGGTTATTGGGCTTTATTCTTAGTTCGCTGATGGTTACTGTTTTGTCATTACTTATTGCCTGTTTTGTTTGTTTGCTTACAGCCATTCATCTTACTCAATATGCAAAGCGTTATGTATTGAATATTATGCATCCGGTGATTGATATTCTGGCAGGAATCCCATCGGTGATTTATGGCGTATGGGGAATTCTGGTAGTTGTCCCGATAATTTCTAAATATGTTGCACCCTTTTTTGGTATTCAAACATCAGGATATACACTTTTAGCGGGGGCAATTGTTTTGGCAATTATGATCATTCCTTTTATTTTAAATATTCTAATTGAAGTTTTTCGCAGCATTCCTACCGAGCTTACTGAGGCATCTCTTGCACTTGGAGCAACCCGATGGCAAACAATTAAGTTTGTGATTTTGCGAAAAGGGTTTCCTGGGATAATTTCTGCTTTAGGTCTCGGCGTTTCGCGTGCTTTTGGCGAAACAATTGCAGTGCTGATGGTGATTGGAAATGTAGCTAAGATCCCAACAGGTGTATTTCAGCCGGCATATCCACTACCAGCACTGATAGCAAATAATTATGGTGAGATGATGTCCATTCCTATGTATCAGTCGGCTTTGATGTTTTCAGCACTGGTGCTTTTTGTTATTGTTATGTTGTTTAATCTCGCCTCAAGGATTGCAATTGCAAAATTTGAAACCAAATAACTGTTATTATGAATTATTTCAGATATAAAGAAGAAAAGATTTTCAGGGTGCTGATGTTTCTTTCTACATTATTTATTGTTTTAGCTTTGGCAATGATCATTTTCAGTGTTTTATACAAAGGATTGCCTGCTTTGTCGTGGGAAATGATTTCTCAGACACCCAAAGGAGGTTTTTATCTGGGAAAAGAAGGTGGCATTCTGAATGCTATTGTTGGATCATTTTATCTTTCAGTTTGTTCAACTTTGTTGGCACTTTTTATTTCTCTGCCTTTGGCATTATTCATGAATATTTATTTGAAAAAGCACAGGGTGATATTGAATACTATACGCTTTTTTCTCGATCTGTTATGGGGTGTTCCTTCTATTGTTTACGGAGCTTTTGGTTTTATTATTATGGTATATTTCGGACTTAAAGCTTCATTACTTGCCGGTATTATTACTGTTACTCTATTTATTATTCCTATCATGGTAAGGGCTATGGATGAGATTTTTAAAACAGTTCCTAAGGGTTTATTCGAAGCATCATTATCTTTGGGGTCAACACGATCAGAAACTGCATATCGCATTTTCCTCAGACAATGTTATCCGGGGGTCGTTACTGCGGTATTGCTTGCGTTTGGAAGAGGGATAGGCGATGCTGCTTCTGTGCTCTTTACAACCGGTTTTACTGATCATATTCCTGTTTCGATAATGCAGCCAACTGCCACTTTACCTCTTGCTATATTTTTTCAATTAGGTGCACCAATAGCTGAAGTACAGGAAAGAGCCTACGCTGCAGCAGCCGTACTTACTTTTTTTATATTAATAATCAGTATTCTGGCTCGCCTGAGCTCAGGAAAATTTCAAAGAAATAAGATAAACTTCTGATCATGGAAAATTCCGGAAAAATCATAACCAAAGATTTAAATCTGTTTATTGGTAAACAGCATATTCTTAAAAATGTGAATATTATGGTGCCGGATAATAAAATTACAGTTATTCTGGGACCATCGGGGTGTGGTAAAACCAGTCTTCTTAAAAGTATGAACAGGCTTACTGATTTGTATCCGGAAATGGTTCTTAGCGGTCAGATTCTTATTGATGATAAAGATATCCTTAAAGCTGGAATTGAAGTTCATGAGATTAGACGAAAGATGGGCTTATTATCGCAAAGGCCGTATCCTTTACCAATGAGTATTTATAAAAACATTGCTTATGGGTTGAAAATAAATGGTATGAGCAACCGTAAAGAATTGGATAATAAAGTTGAGTATTATTTAAGACTTGCAAATCTGTGGGATGAGGTAAAAGATCGTTTGCGTGAGCCTGCTTCAACACTTTCGATTGGGCAGCAGCAACGCCTCTGTCTTGCTCGTGGTCTGGCTGTTGATCCCCAAATCATCCTTGCTGATGAACCTACATCTGCTCTTGATCCGTTGTCGAGTAATGCAATTGAAGAACAATTTGTGAAACTAAAAAGCAGCTACACAATTGTAGTCGTTACTCATATCTTAAGGCAGGCACGGCGTATAGCTGATCATATTATTTTCATGTATTTGGGAGAGGTAATTGAGCAAGGTTCAGCCGAAAAGTTTTTTAACAATCCAGAAATGGATAAAACCAAAGAATATCTTAAAGGAGCATTTAATTAGATTAGTATTCTGACTGTTGAATATTTCTAATTTTGCAGCCCTAAAGCTAATGCGGCTTATTTAATGTGTTAATATAAATTGGCTTGACTGTTAAGTATAACTGAATCTAATGATTTTTAATAAATTGAAATTTGAAAAGATGAGAAAGAGTATTATTGTTTTGTTGTTAATGCTGTTTACAAGTACTGGACTTTTTGCACAGGTTTTTACTTTTAGCGGGGAATTTCGACCACGCCTTGAATTAAGACACGGATATCGCACTCTGCCACCTGTGGATGCTGAAATGGCTGCTTTTGTGAGTCAGCGCAGCCGGTTAAACATGATGTATGAAAGTAAAATATTAAATGTTTTTGCCAGTGTTCAGGAAGTGAGGACATGGGGCGGTAAAGGGATGTTTGAGGTAGAGCCGGGGCTGGGTTTCCATCAGGCTTATGCTGAAATACCTTTTTTAAATTATTTTTCGTTAAAAATCGGACGGCAGGAATTAAGATATAATAATCAACGACTGTTTGGAATAAATAACTGGAATCAGAATGGAAGAACTCACGATGCTGCCATTTTTAAGTTTTTGAATGACGGATGGAGTGTGCATTTGGGCACTGCATTCAATCAAAGCAGAGAAAATACTTTTGGTACTTATTATGATGGATCAGAGTATAAGTCACTGAATTATTTATGGATAGATAAAAAAATTGGAGATGTGAATCTGAATGGGATGGCTGTAATTGATGGATATCAGAGTGTTCTTCTCAGTTCAAAAACATATTTTCGCTCAACGTTTGGAGGAATAGTAAACTGGAAGTTAAACAAACATGCTTTGGAATTTCATGCTTTTAGACAGGGAGGCAAAAATCCTGATTCTCAGAAAATTAATGCCTGGTATTTAAACATAGTTGCACGGTTTAACCCTGTTAATGAGTTCAATCTTGCAATAGGTTCGGAGGTCTTTTCTGGTAATGATCATAAAAAGTCAGAGGATAGGTTTAGAGTTTTTAATCCGTTGTATGGGGGAGTTCATATACATAACGGGCATCTTGATTATTTTGCTGATATTCCCAAAAGCACAAAAAATGCCGGACTTATCAATCCATATCTGAATCTTGCTTACGCCATTGATTCAAAGAAAACAGTGAAAGCTGATTATCATCTTTTTGCTCTAAATGGCAATGTATTGGATTCAAAAGGCGATCCCATAAAAAAATATCTTGGTTCAGAACTTGACCTGGCCTTTCAGCTAACTTTTTCAAAAGCAATTGATCTTCAGGTTGGATACTCCACAATGTTTGCATCAAAATCAATGGAGTTTCTAAAACCCTTAGGGTCTTCAGAAGAACCTGTCCATTGGGGATGGATGATGCTGACAGTGAAGCCTTTATTTTTTGTTAATAAATAAAAAATATTTTTAATTCAAACTTATTTAATAGTTCTATGTTAGAGGATTAGTAATTTTGCAGATAAATAAAAAATCAATGTTATATGTCAAAAATTAAAATTGGAATTAATGGTTTTGGCCGAATTGGCCGCAACGTTTTTAAACTGGCTTTTGAAAAGCCTAATCTCGAAGTGATTGGTATCAATGATTTAACGAGTACCAAAGTATTGGCTCATTTATTAAAATACGATTCAACTCAGGGTAAATTTAACGGCACTGTTGATTTTGATGAAAACAATATCATCATTAACGGTCAAAAAATACCTGTTTCTGCTGAGAAATCTCCTATCAATATTCCCTGGGCTGTTAAACCTGATGTAGTTGTTGAAGTAACTGGTGTGTTTCGTTCGCGCGAAAGTAATAAAGGCGGATATGGCGACCATTTGAAAAATGGTGCCCGTAAAGTAGTTCTTTGTGTACCCTCAAAAGATCAGATTGATGCTACTATAGTGATGGGAGTGAACGATAACGAATTAAAAGAAAGCCATGAATGTGTTTCAAATGCATCATGTACTACTAACTGTCTTGCTCCTATAGCCAAAGTTCTTCATAACAGGTTTGGTATCGAAAATGGCTTTATGACCACTATTCATGCATACACTAACGATCAGGTTATACTTGATGGGCCTCATAGCGATTTGCGTCGTGCCCGTTCTGCAGCAGTTTCGCAGATACCTACCACTACAGGAGCTGCAAAAGCTGTTGGTATGGTTATTCCTGAACTCAAAGGGAAGCTTGACGGATTAGCAGTTCGTGTTCCCACTCCAACCGGTTCTCTGGTTGACTTGGTAGTCAATCTTAAAGTTGAAACCACAAAACAGGAAATCAATGCAGCTATTAAGGAAGCTGCTGAAGGACCAATGAAAGGTATTATTGAATACACCGAAGATGAAATTGTATCAGTAGATATTATTCACAATCCGCATTCATCAATATTCGATGCACAGAGCACTATGGTTAATGGAAAAACTATTAAAGTGCTTGCATGGTATGATAATGAATGGGGTTATTCAGCCAGAGTAATTGATTTGATTGAAAAACTGTTCTAAAGTTTCACAGATCAGTCCGGAATTATTTTCCTGTGATAATGTGAACACTGCCCGTGATTGTACGCTGTCGTGTGCCTTCAAGGGTTATTTCAAATACATCACATACATAGAAATAAGCACCATCAGGGCATAACTTGTTGGTGCTAATATTTCTTCCATCCCAGCGGAAGTTTGGATCAGTGGTTTCGAACACTAAATTCCCCCAACGGTTAACCACTACCAGTTTGATTCTTTCAACACTTGCCAGATGCGGAAATGCTTCCCAGTAGTCGTTGTAGGAATCATTATTGGGTGTGAATACATTTGGCAAACTATAAAGCGGACATGCATCAGATGAAACACAAACAATATTCGATGGGGAACTGATATTTCCGTTAAAATCAACAGCAGTTACAGCGTAACAGCCTGCTATGCCTATTGACATATAATGATCGTAAACAGTGTCAGTTGCTATCAGTGTGGAATCCAGCAATATGAAATCGCCGACTGATTGTTGACGGTACCAGATATAATATTTATCGGTGTCGTCAGTGTATGGGCAGTAATTGTCGGTATTAGTCCAGCGTAAGGTGTTTATTAACAGATCGCAGTCGGTTTCAACAAAAAGTTCAGGAGGGCAGGGTGGGGAGTAATCAACAGGAATTGCACATTTCTCCTGTGAAAAATTGATGATGGGATTTACCAGTCCATCAATCAGGTAATTACCTGAGCTCATAACTTTGTAGCAATAGTTGAACCCATTGGTTAATCCCGAATCGGTATAATTATTCATATATGATACTCCAATAGAGTCAAATTGAGAGGTTTCCAGATTCAAACGATAAATTACATAATAAGAATTTATCCATGGAACATCAATATTCCATGATAAATTCAAGCGTTTATCGTTGGGTTCGATGTCAAGAAAAATACTTGTTGCTTTAAATGATGAACCAACAAGAAAGCGGTTGCCCGGTGTGTCGTTGATCAGGTCTATCTTATAGCTGTAAGGATTTTGTATAGTGTTCAAACCAGAATCAATGAATACAGTATCGTTAAGATGACTTAATGAATCCACAATCATTGACTGCCCATCAACTTCACGGTTTATAAGATATTTGAAAGGACCCGGCGCTTGATTGAAATCCAGCTCAGTTGGCTTGCTCCATGCTACATAAACAGCTCCATCAATGGCGGAGGTATTTAATACAGAGGCATGGGTGATAATTGGAATGTCCTTTTTTAATGAAGAACAAGCCTGGTTTGAGGCATAACTTTCAGAACTATCAGGGAATATGGCAGTTACCAGATAACAATATTTCAAACCATGTATAAGTGGTTGACCCTGTCCATCATCAATAAAAAGAGTGTCAGGAATGGGATTTGCACCGGAAATTAATTGAAAACCAGTCCAGTCCGGCACACCAGTAATACAATTACCCGGAATGAAATCCGATTGACCAATTTTGCGATAAATGCGATAACCTGTTATGTTGGTACAAGAGCTTCTTTCCCAGTTAAGTAGAATATTATTCCCGGATGCATTGGCTGTTAGGTTCTTCGGTGGAGGTCCTATAACAGTAATAGTGGTTTTGTGAATATCAATTAGATTTACCGGCATTCCATTATCCTGGGCTTTAAAATACATGACGTAGGGAATCTTTCGCACATGAGAACATTGTGCTGCCCAGAGGAAATAAGATGTAACCATGCCGGCTGAATCAACAGGTTGGGTGAAATTAGCTGGTTTGTATTCCAGTGTAAGTGGTTCGCCAACGCCTGTAAGGGTTATTACGTGTCCGTCAGCATCAGTGGCACGAACAGGGAAATACAATGTTGTCCCTGCAACAACGCAGGTGTCGGTTATAGTATGGATAACAGGAGGGTGGGGGTTGTTTTCGCATGAGCCTACTATTATCTGCAGGTCACGTGTTACTTTTCCTACTACAATCCCGTTTCGCCATTCGGTTACTTCAATTGCAATATTATATTCGCCTTGCATAACCGGAGTTTCCCATATAAGATCACCGTTTACAGGATTAATAAATATAGAGTCAGATGCTGTTGGAAGGGTATATCCCGGTATTGGCAAACCATTGAAACCCCTGCATGTTACTATCTGAAATGACAAACTATCACCATCAGGATCCCATGCCCCTGTATTATGTATAAAGGTGTGACCAACACAAGCGTTATCAATTGGAGGTAATAAAAGCTGTACTGAATTATTCGGACTACCCAGAAAGGGATTGATAACAAGTGTAGATTGTACGAAAAACGGAACATCCACTGAATTAGGGATATTTATTATACCTGCATTACGGTTCGGGTCTTCAACGGATATAGTATAGGTTGACGATCCTGCATATGTATGTTGTCCCGTATATACATTCTTACGGATCAGTCCGAAAGCATCTACGATTTCACCCAAATAGCCATAATTCCCTGAAGGATGCAGACCATATAATCCGTTTACACGGGGAAGAATAGCAGAACCTCCATCACCATATAGTATTTCAAGCTCCCAACGATCAGCCGGGCTTGGAGCAAATGTATAAGTGGTTATTGTAAACTCATAAGTTAATCCTGAAATATGACGATAGGTTATTTCGCCTGAACGCTGATGAGTAGCCTGTGCTCTGGGTATCAAGCAGATACTGAGAAACAAAAGCAGTATGTGTTTTGGTTTAATCATTCATTCAAAAATAGAGATTTTATTTTATCCGGCATAAGATCTGTTTGTTTAAGATTGGATTTCAGGCTTAATTTAAAAAAGAAATGAATAACGATGCTGCAAAGATACGTAGGGTAAGCCGTTAATTAATAATAAGGTCAAAAAATATGAATTAATATTTTTATATCATTAAACACATGTGATTATGAATTATGAATCAGATAAAAATTATTATTTGTAATTTTGTAGGACAATTTCTTACACCAAAATCAGAATTACCTCCATGTATGAAATAAATCCGGTACTTGAAAGGATTGAGATCAATAAGCGTTACGGAAAACTGCTTCGGGCCTTGCCAGAGAATGCTTCTGTTGCTGATAAGCGTTTGTTGCGAAAAGCTTTTAATGTGGCTTTGGAAGCTCATTCAGATGTTCGTCGCAAGAGTGGCGAGCCATACATTTATCATCCACTTGAGGTTGCTTATATTGTTGCTAAAGAAATTGGACTTGGAGTAACTGAAGCGGTTTGTGCACTCTTACATGATGTTGTTGAGGATTCAAATTATTCCCTGGATTTTATTGAGAAAAATTTTGGTTCACAGATAATGCATATTATTGATGGTCTGACTAAGATCAAAAATTTACCGGATATTGAACTTGATAGTTCACAGGCTGCTAGTTTTCAAAAGGTTGTAACATCATTTTTGCAGGATATCAGGGTTATACTTATAAAATTTGCTGACCGTCTTCATAATATGCGCACTCTTGATCCTATGGCGTCTAAAACTCAACATAAGATAGCTTCTGAAACATATTCAATTTATGCTCCACTTGCACTGCACTTTGGATTGTATAAAATTGGAAATGAACTGAGTAATCTTTCGTTAAGATATATTAGTCCTGAGATGTACAATACTATAAACCAGCGACTTGAAGAAACAAAAAAGAATAGAAAAAAGTTGGTTAGGGATTTTAGAAAGCAGTTAAAAAACGACTTGACAAAAGAGAGACTGGTATATACGATTTCAGAACAAAAAAAGTCTATTGAATCTATTCGTAAAAGAATGGAGAAAGAAGAAATCTCTGTTGAACAGGTTTATGAAACTTATGCTATAGTTATTGTAGTTGAATCAGAACCTGAGAAAGAAAAAGAGAACTGCTGGAAAGTATATTCCATTCTAACCTCTTATTATAAACCTGTGCCTGGTCGTTTGCGTGATTATATAGTATCTCCGCAAGCCAATGGATATCAGGCTTTACATATCTCCGTACTTGATAGAACCGGAAGACAGCGTGTTGAAGTGCAGATTAGATCACGGAGAATGAATGAAATAGCAGAGAAAGGTTGTGCAGCTTTCTGGAGAGATTATGAGGGTGACGTTGTTGATAAGAAATTAACGCCTGAGATTTATTTGCAACGTATTAAGGATTTTGTAGGTCCGGATGGACAAACACCACTTGAATTTTTAAAGAATTTTGCCAAAATTATTAATAGTAATGTAATCAGTGTTTTTACGCCAAAAGGAGATCAAAAAGTACTTCCTAATGGTTCTACGGTTCTTGATTTTGCATACTCAGTTCATTCTGAAATTGGTAACTCCTGCCTGGCTGCAAAAGTTAACAATAAACTTGTTGAATTGGACAAGAAGCTGATAAATGGTGATCAGATTGAGATTATTATATCAAAGGCAGCCAGACCACAGGAAAAATGGCTTGATTGGGTAATAACAGCACGAGCTAAGAATTATATCGGAGAAGCTTTACGGGAAGAAAAGAAGAAATTTGCTGACGAAGGAAAAGATAAGCTTCAGAAGTATTTCAATTCTCTTGATGTTGAATTCTCAAAGCACAGCATTAATAAGTTTATGGAATGCATTGGCATAATTAGTACTATTGATCTTTATTATTTGCTTGCCAAGGGTAATATTACTCAAAAAGACATTAAAGAATGTTTTCTTGAACATTCAAAAGGAGGATTAATAAATTTTCTGAAACGACCATTCATAAAAACCCGCAGCTCTGAACATAAACCACTTGGAAAGCTGATAGAGGAAAAAATAAAGAGCAATCCTGAGGCTTTACTTATCAGTGATGATTTGAGTTCAGTTACTTATAATATTTCAAACTGTTGCAGCCCTATTCCCGGTGATGATGTCATTGGTTTTATTGACCCCGAAGACGGAATTGTTATTCATAGGATTAATTGTCCTGAAGCTATTCAGCTAAGTTCAAAATTTGGAGACAGGATTGTTAAAACCAAATGGAGATCCAGGGAGGCAATTACTTTTCTTGCAGGTTTGAGAATTTCAGGTATTGACCGAAAAGGTTTGGTATTGGATATTATGAGAGTGTTTTCAGAAAAGCATAATATCAGTATAAAATCCTTTAATATCCATAGTTCAGGTGAGATTTGGGAAGCGATTTTAATGATATATGTTCAGGATATTGATAAGTTAAAACTCGTAATTAATGATTTAAAAACGCTTAAAGACATAAAAGCGATTTCCCGTATTGATCGCATGAGTGAAAATCATAATTAATATTCAATTTAAATACTTGAATGACAGGATAGCAGATAGTAAATAATACGGTAGAGAATAAGTGTTTTAAATGATGTTGATCTGATCCAGAATTTTTATTATATTTATCCCCAATTTAAAGAATGATTATAAATTAGTTGTTTTACACTAATTATCTGCTTTTTCCCGTTTTGATGATTATAAAAATAAGGAGTTATAGAATCTGATGCTTTTTACCAATCCGTTAATATTGTGGGGTCTGCTGGCTGTTTCGATCCCTATAATTATACATTTATTTAATTTTCAGCGATATAAGAAAGTCTATTTTACAAATGTGCGGTTTCTTCAGCAGTTACAGCAGCAATCGCGCAGGCAGTCGGTTTTAAGACACTGGCTGGCTTTATTGTTTCGTATTCTGGCAATAGCATTTCTGGTGCTGGCGTTTGCAAAACCATATATCCCGTCAACCCTTGGTTCGTTCCCTGAAGCAAGTGGAGCAGTGGGAATATATATTGATAATTCGTTCAGCATGGAAACCGAGGGGTATAAGGGTTTTCTTATTGATGAGGCTCTTGATAAAGCCAAAGACATAGTTGCAAATCATTCCCGTTCAGATAAGTTCAACTTGCTCACCAATGATTTTATGGGAATCCATCATCGTCTTGTTGCCGGTGATGAATTAGTAAATTTTCTTGATCAGACAGAGATCAGTCCTTCAGTTAAAAATATCGCTGAGGTTTTATCAAGACAATATGATATTTTAAATCGCGACCACTTACCAAATAAAACAGTTTATCTTATTTCTGATTTTCAGCACAGTATCTCCACGCTTGATGGTTTTGCTCCTGATACCAATATCCGGCATTTTTTTGTGAGGCTTGAGCCAGCCCATTATTCAAATCTGAGTATTGATTCATGCTGGTTTGAAATACCAGCTCAGCAACCGGGACAGATAGCCCAGATTTATGTAAAGGTAACTAATCATAGTGATGTGGCCAGAGAGAAAATACCGCTTAAACTTGTTATAAATGGCTCACAGAGGGCACTTACCTCTATTGACCTTGAACCCGGCGGCAGTACAACAACGATGGTGTCTTTTACTATTCGTGAAACCGGCATTCATGAAGGATTTTTTGAAATAAATGATTATCCTGTTACTTTCGACGATCGTTTGTATATTTCCTTCAGGGTATTGGAAAAGATAAATATTCTTGGAATATTTGATCAAAAACCCGGACCTTATTTGCAGGCGTTATTTGGTTCTGACACATTGTTCAGATATACTGAGATTAATTTGAAACAATTGAATTTTGCAGATCTGCAACGCCAGGAATTGATCGTATTGAACGGGTTGAACGACATATCAAGTGGCTTGGCTACTGAATTGAACCGTTTTATTGAAAATGGTGGAAGTGTTTTTGTTATTCCTGCTGAAAAAATTGATAATGAATCCTATTCAAATTGGATGCGTTCACTCAATACAGTTAGCTTTGCTGAAACTGACACTGCAAGGCTCAGGGTATCTGACCTCAATCTTTTGCATCCGCTGTTCAAAGATGTTTTTGAGAATCAGTCAGCAGGTCGTTCTCCTGTAAGTGCCGAAACTGACCTTCCCTGGGTGAACTTAAGGTATGGATTAAGTTTTCCGGCTCGTAAGGATATTCAAACCCTGATGAGTCTTAAAAATTCAGCTCCGTTTCTTATTGCCGACCGTCATGGCGAAGGAATGATATATGTTTTATCTTCACCACTTGATATTCAAGCAACTACTTTTCCGGTTCATGCTATATTTGTTCCAGTACTATACAGAATGGCTTTGTTAAGTACATCTCATCAGGATTTGTATTCAGTAATTGGTGTCGGAGAATCAGTTAATATTGGTAATATTAACCCTGGCAATAGTCAGGTATTTCAGTTATCAGATGCCGGAGGTCAGTTTAGGTTCATTCCGGGTCATAGAACAGTGAACTACAATACTCATCTTTTTGCACTTAATGCCATTAATAAAGCCGGCAATTATACTCTTACCAGCGACTCTGATACATTACTCGTACTTTCGTTTAATTATGACAGACGTGAATCGCTTCCTGATTATTTAAGTGAAGATGAACTTGAAAATTTGGCTAAAAGCTCTGGAATCACTAATTTTGCGGTCGTTAGCGAAAGCGAAAGACCTATTGGGCAGGTTATTAGTGAATTGAGCAGAGGTAAGCAACTATGGAAATATTTTATAATTGCTTCTCTTGCTTTTATCCTTGCCGAGATAGTAGTTCTCAGATTTTTGCCCTGACGAATTAAATAATGGAAGATAACTTGTCAAACATACCTGAAGATGTTAATGCACCTGATCAGTTTGCGGATCAGCATCACGAGTTGCATCGGATTACTCCTTTAACGGGTATGTATGAGAATTGGTTCCTAGATTATGCCACCTACGTCATACTTGAACGTGCTGTTCCTGAATTGCTTGATGGATTGAAACCTGTGCAACGCCGTCTTTTACATGCAATGTACGAACTTGAGGACGGGCGATATAACAAGGTAGCCAATATTATCGGGCATACTATGAAGTATCATCCCCATGGCGATGCTTCAATAGGTGATGCTTTGGTTCAGATGGGGCAAAAAGATTTGCTTATTGATACTCAGGGAAACTGGGGTAATGTACTTACAGGGGATAGGGCTGCTGCTGCGCGATATATTGAGGCAAGGCTTTCAAAATTTGCGCTCGATGTTGTTTTTAATCCTAAAAATACCAAATGGAAACCTTCGTATGATGGCAGAAATCAGGAACCTGTGGTGTTACCGGTTAAATTTCCATTGCTGCTGACAAGTGGTGTGGAAGGAATAGCTGTCGGACTTGCATCAAAGATACTACCTAATAATTTCATTGAATTAATTGAGGCTTCAATAAAGATACTTCAAAACAAGGAATTTGAGATCCTTCCCGATTTTCCTACAGGTGGACTTGCTGATTTTTCAAAATACAATAAAGGACTTCGGGGAGGCAGAGTAAGAGTTCGTGCCAGAATAAATAAAATTGACAAGAAAACCCTTGTAATTACTGAAATACCTTTTGGAACCACTACCGAAGCATTGATTGACAGTATAATTGCTGCCAACGACAAGGGAAAGATTAAGATACGTAAAATTGACGATAATACTGCTGAGAATGTTGAAATTCTGATTCATCTTCAGCCGGGCATTTCTCCTGATCTGACCATTGATGCTTTGTATGCTTTTACCGGATGTGAGGTTTCTATTTCATCAAATATCTGTGTAATTCATGAAGGCAAACCTCAGTTTTTATCAGTTGATGAGTTGCTTAAAATCTCAACTCAAAATACTCTTGAACTCCTGCGTGCTGAATTACAAATCCGTAAGGATGAGTTGCTTGAACAGTTGCATTTTGCTTCACTTGAAAAGATATTTATTGAAAATCGTATTTATCGTGAAATAGAAGAATGCGAAACCTGGCAGGAGGTTATTACTACAATCAAAAACGGATTACAGCCTTTTGTGAGCAATTTTATCAGGGCAATTACTACTGATGACATAGTTAGGCTCACTGAAATTAAAATCAAAAGGATTTCGAAGTACAATTCATTTAAAGCTGATGAGGAAATTAAAAAGTTGCAGGATGAGCTTGCTGAGATCCAGAAAAACCTTGATAATCTTATAGAGTATGCAATTGAGTATTTCAGGAGGATATTGAAAAAATATAGCAAAGGGAAGGAGCGCAGGACTGAAATAAGAAACTTTGATGTTATTGAAGCTGCTGCTGTGGCTGCTGCTACTCAAAAGCTGTATGTAAACCGTGAAGAAGGGTTTGCCGGCACCGGTCTGAAAAAAGATGAATACGTTTGCGATTGCTCTGATATTGATGATATCATTGTGTTTAGGGACGATGGAACTTTTCTGGTAACCAGAGTTACTGAGAAGAGCTTTATTGGAAAAGGCATTATACATATTGATGTATTTAAGCGCAACGACGAACGGACAATTTACAACATGATCTATAGGGATGGTAAGAACGGTAAGGCTTTTGTCAAGCGTTATGCTGTAATGGGTGTTACGCGCGATAAAGAATATGACCTTACTATGGAAAAACCGGGTTCAAAAGTGTTGTATTTTTCTGCAAATCCTAATGGTGAAGCGGAAATTGTAAAGATATTCCTGAAACCGCATAAAAAGCTGAGAAAACTAAATTTTGAATTTGATTTCAGTACACTTGCTATAAAAGGGCGTAATTCAAAAGGAAATATTATCAGCCGGCAACCGGTAAGTAAGATTCTGAAATCTGAAGAAGGAGTTTCTACTCTGGCTGCACGTTCCATTTGGTTTGACGATATTGTAAGGCGTTTGAACAGCGACGACAGGGGCAAATATCTTGGTGAATTCTCAGGCGATGATAAATTAATACATATCCTCTCATCAGGAGTTTATTTTAATACCGGCTACGATCTTTCACTTCATGTGGAGGAAGATCTGGTTCATATTGAGAAATATGATCCTGAAAAAATACTGACTGTGATTTATTTTAATGGGAATAAACAGGATTATTATCTGAAACGTTTTATTCCTGAACTTTCTGATAGAAAAATATGGCTTATTCCTGAAGAAGATTCCCATCTTGTAGCCTTTAGTTTTGAAAGTAATCCGCTTATTAAGGTAGAATATGACCCCAAACAAAATAAAAAACCGCTGGAAGCTGAAACAATTAATGCTGCTGATTTTGTTGAGGTTATGAGTGTGAAGGCTATAGGGAAAAGGATATCGAGATTTAAAATAAAAAAGCTTGGTTTTGTTGCAGGGCGTGATGAAGCAAAACAACCCCTGGTAAAACCTGAGATTGCTGAAAATGAAGAACACGGAGTTCTTGAAAAAGAACCCGATGAAATTTTGGCTTCAGAAAAACATGAGCAGCCTGATATTGATGTAAAAGAAGAAATTAGGGATGAAGTCAAGCAAGATTCCGGAGCAAAGGTTGACGAAATAAAACCGGACGACACAGAAGAAGTCCCTGATATTAAAGCAAAACCAAAGCAAAGAAAAAAAGCGAAAGCGAAAATAGGCGAAATTAAAGAAGAAACCGAGGCTAAGCAGGAGAAAGTAAAAAAGAAAATTGATGACAATGTATCACTGACTCCGCCCAGACCTAAAGGTGATAACCGGCAGATGACGATGGATTTTTAATTAACAAAAAAAAATAACATGGATAATACAAAGATTCTTGATATTACTGATAGTGTAAAATGGATTGGTGTGCTTGATCCCGATCTTGAAACTTTTGATGTTGTTATGGAAACCAAATATGGTACAACTTATAATTCATATCTGGTAAACGATTCGGAAATCACTATTATAGAGACTGTTAAGGAAAATTTCTGGGCTCTATACGAAGCCAAAATCCGCAGCCTTGTTGATCCGTTAAAAATTAAATATATAATTTTGAACCATTCGGAACCTGACCATTCAGGAAGTCTTAAAAATCTTTTGGCTATTGCACCAGAAGCAACAGTCATTGGCACTGGTAATGCTATTCGTTATCTGAATGAGTTTCTTGGAACACCGTTTCCACACAGAATTGTAAAAGATGGCGATACTTTGAATACAGGGAAAAATACTTTTAGATTTATTGGGGCTCCTAATCTTCATTGGCCTGATTCAATGTACACATGGCTTGAACAGGAAAGGGTTTTATTTAGCTGCGATTCATTTGGCGCTCATTATGCACATGAAGGTGTGTTCGACGATTTGGTCGGCAACTGGGATGATGCCTTTAAATACTATTTTGATGTGATACTGAAGCCTTTCAGCAAGTTTATGTTGAAAGCCATTGAAAAGATTCGTCCTTTGCCAGTTAGTGTTATTTGTCCGGGGCATGGACCTGTTTTGCGCAGTAACTGGAAAAAATACGTTGATCTGTCAGAAAAATATGCAAGCGAATATCTTGCCCTGCCTCAGAAAAACCGTGTTTTTATAGCCTATGTTTCAGCTTATCAGAATACAGGAATACTTGCTGCAGAAATTGCTAAAGGAATTCGTTCTGTCGGGGATATTGAAGTGGAAGTTTGCGATATAGAAATGAAACCGCTTGATGAAATAGGAGCACAGATTGAACGAAGTAACGGTTTGTTGCTGGGTAGTCCGGTTATTAACCAGAATATTTTACTTCAGATATATCAGGTTTTTGCATTGATTAATCCTTTGAGGGATAAGGGAAAACTTGCAGGAGCTTTTGGTTCATATGGATGGAGTGGGGAAGGAGAAAAGATCATCACCACTGCAATCGAAAATCTGAAATTAAAATATATAGGAGAATCATTTTTTAATAAATTTACACCTCAACAGCAGGAATTAGAAAAAGCCTTTGCCTACGGCAGAAGTTTTGGAGAGCATTTGCTTAAACAAATTGAGAATGAAGAGAATAACTAAAATTATATTAAAAATATTTTTGTTTTCGTTCTCCGGTCTCTTTTTTCTGTCTGGATGTACTGTAGAAAGGAAGCTTGCCAAACAGTTTGTTGAAAACAGGCAAAATACTTCTGTTCTTTTAATACCTGCCAATTTTGTTTATAAATATAACCTCAAAACATATGAAGTTGCGGGAGAAAGCTGGATGGATGAGGCTACACTTGATTCCGTTTTGTATTATCGGAGCTTGTTTGTGCAGTATGTTTCTGATTCAGTTTTCCTTGAAACCTATATGAATGAACTGATAAACGGGTTAAGGAAAAGAAAACTTAATGTTTATCTTGAACCGGATACCGATGTTTTTTTTAATGCAACGGGTGATAAATATATAGTAAACGTAGCTCAACTGATGATGGAAGAAACAGTTGAACGTGTGTTCGATCCTGAGTACGATCCTGAGTATGACTATATTGGCGATATTTACTTAAATAAGATCGTACTTAGTTCCTGGCTTGAAATTTCTGCAGTTACAGAGAGTAAGCCTGACAAGTCACTGGTTTATAGTGATTTATACATGAATGATTATTTTGAAGGAAGAGTACGCTATTTCCCTTTTACCGGTAGAATGGCTTATACATACAATATTGATTCAATTGATATTAACGATATTTACACAATGGCAGCTGCCGCAGGAAATCGTTATTCTGGTTATATTTTCGATTATTTTATGAACCGTTATATTGAACGGAATATTCCCAACGGTGACGACAGGATTTTATATTTCAGATATGATCTTCTTAACCGTTCTCTAAAGCCTTCTTCAGATGAAAGGTTTATAATTCTGGAGTAATCCCTTTTTTCTCTTATATTTATTACAATCCTCTGTTTATCAATATATAAAACCAAAGCTCGTTTTTGGTTTGACAAAACGATTGTAGTTGTGTTTATTAGGTCTTTCTAATTTGCCGCCATTGATTCTTGTTTTGCAAGAAGAATTTCAATTAAAAATAAAAATAATTAAGATGTAAATATACCTGTAAGACGTTATAGTGCTATCTTTGCCGGTATAATAAAATTTAAAATTAAAAACTATGACGAAAAGATTTACCAATTTTATTTTGCTTTTTATTGGTGTTATTGCTGCTTTGTTTTTTAACATTAAAACAGCATTTTGTCAGGATAATGCCCCCGTTTCTATTGATGGTGAACGTTACTTTTCTGCTTTTGGTGAGGTTGTCAGAGAAACACCTGAACTCTTTACTTTGCAAAGAGGATTTGATAAAAATGAGATGCATTTGCTTGATATTTTATCAAACGATGAAAGAGCTTTTATTGAATCAGAAGTTAACCCACCGGCTATAGGGGTTATTCGCGATTTAAAACAATCTGTTGTTTTCAATTTAAGAAATGTGGAAATCCCGTTAAATGGAGAGATAAGCACTTCAGGAGGAAGGCTTTCAAGAATAAATGATGAAATCCTGGTGTTTTCAACCTATATTAAGTCAGAAAAGGCTGATGAGATCAGGATATTTTTCTCAGAAGGGAACTTTCCTCACGGAGTTAAAGTAAATTTATTCAGTAAGGATGATTTTGCTTTTCAGCAGTTTGAGTTGACAGATGAACTTGATGAGTATGGTTTTTATACAAGAACAGTTTTTGCTGATTATGTTATTGTTCAGGTGGTTATTCCAAAAGAATGTTTTGAAGAAGATCTTCATTTTTCAATAACAAAAGTAATTCATGTTGACAATATTTACATACCTGAAGAATTTACAAGGTCTTGCTATGAGGATGCTAATTGTTCTTTTGCTAACGAATATCTATACACTAATAATTTGCGACGAGCTACAGCACAACTCAATTTCCCGGTCGGCAGTGGATATTATATCTGTTCCGGTGGTCAGTTAAATGATTTGAGAACCAAAGATTTTCAGCCATTTCTGCTCACAGCAAATCATTGTTTTAATACTCAGGCTTCAGCCGCAGGACTTGAAGCTAAATTCTATTACTGGTCAACATCTTGTAACAGTGGTATAACAAACCCTAATTATATATTGGTTAATGGTTCTAATCTTATTGCTACTAATAGTCAAAGTGACTTTACATTGGTCCTTTTAAATGAAAAGGGTGGTGATTTTTATTTAGGCTGGACGACAGATGCTGTATCTAATTATGCGGAATTACATTCAGTTCATCATCCACATGAAATGCTTCAGAAATATTCCAGACATTTAAATTATACTTCTCCAATCTATAATTGTAATGGGTTCAGTAAAACAAATTTTCATTACACATTTACTCTTGGAGGGCAAACTTCAGGAGGCAGCTCAGGTGGAATAATTACTAACGAAACTGGAAGAGTTGTCGGACAACTTTATGGAGTCTGTCATCCAGATATTTGGGATGAATGTGATTATACTTCATATCATAATATGTGGGGTCGTTTCAATGTATCTTATAGTAATAATAATCTGCAGTATTGGCTTGGTAATGGAGGTGCAAGTGTTGCTATGTCAGTAAATTCGCCATCAAATTTTGATTTTGGTTCACGACCTGTTGGTTCGCTAACTGATATGATCGTAAACGTGACAAATAGCGGAACCCGACCTAATTATCTTAATCTTGAGGCCGGAACAATATCTATTACCGGAACAGATGCAAATATGTTTACAATTGTTGGAGAAAAATCATTTTACTTGCCTCCCGGAGCATCAGGCAGTTTTATAATCAGATTTAACCCAACTTCTTCAGGACCCAAAACAGCAACTCTTAATATTCCACATAATGCTGATAATATGAGTAGTCCAAAAACAATAAGTATTACAGGTTCAGGAGTTGTGATTTGTAAGGATTGCCCGGATTATGATTTTTCATTAACTCCTCAAACATCATGGCAAACCCATTCGTCATCTCATTCGATGAGTGGATGTAAAATTTATCGTTTCTGGGCTTATAACGGATATAAATACACATTTAAAACCGGTTGCGGCGATGGTGCAACAGCAAGTTATGATACACAATTATATTTGCTTAATAATGCCTGTACACAGATAGCTTTTAACGATGATGGTTGCGAAAGTTACAGAAGTAAAATTGAATGGACTGCCAATTATACCGGATATGCCTATTTACGGGTAAAGGGATGGAATACTGCTTTAGGAAGTTATACTCTTGCTTATAATTATTGTGTGGAACCTTCACTACCAGGCTTAATTTCGGGATCAACAACTGTTTGTTCCGGTTCAGGTCAGACATACAGCATATCTCCGGTTACAGGTGCAACATCGTATTCCTGGACTTTACCATCGGGTTGGAGTGGTAGTTCATCGTCAACTTCAATTACAACAACGGTTGGTTCAAATGGAGGCACAATTTCAGTTATTGCAAATAATAGTTGTGGAAGCAGTAGTCCCCGAACTCTCAGTGTTAGTGTAAATACAGCACCTTCCCAACCCGGAACAATTAGCGGATCTTCCTCAGTTCCTGCCGGAACTACGAAGACATACAGTATTTCACCTGTAACGGGAGCTACAAGCTATATCTGGTCTTATAATGGAATAGGTAGTATTTCAGGTAGTGGCACTTCTGTAAACTTAACTGCTTATACAAGCGGAATACTTAGTGTAGCTGCTAAAAATGAATGTGGAACAAGTACTGCCAGAACAAAGTTGATTACAACAACCGGAGTTGCAACAAATTTCCCACTTCAGAATATAATTGTATCCAATGGAATGTTCCAGTGTTTTGATGCAACTCAAACCATAACCGTAGCAGGTAATAATACTCAGTTTATTGTACAATCAGGTGGAGAAGCTGAATTGGTTGCCGGGAAAAATATCATCATGCTTACCGGAACCAGGGTAATGAGCGGAGGAAGATTGTTGGCAAGAATTACAACTACCGATGATTATTGTACACAAAACAAAAGCCTGATGTCATCTGACGATAATGATGTTTTATTTGAAAAGTCATTGATTGAAAATAAAGACTTCTTCCGTATTTATCCTAATCCTACAACAGGATATTTCATCCTTGAATTACTAAATGAAGTGAAAGGACAGAATACTATTGTTGAGGTTTATACAATGTTAGGCAGTAAAATAATGGTTGAAGAATTACCTGCTGATAAGCTATATCGATTTGACTTAACACAATATAATCCCGGTATCTATCTGATAAAAGTGATCCAGGGCAATAATTATGGTGTTGAAAAGCTGATCAGACAGTAACCATGGTTCTGCCGGTAGCCTGAAAAACAGACTTTTTAAGATTATTGAACTCAACAGAGCTATGATATAACTGTTTTTATATAAGCAGACTAATATCATAGCTCTGTATTTTTTCCTGTTTTTACAGGAAATATTTCCTTCAAAAACAGGAAAAATATCTAATATTTTAATATGCTAAAAGGGGAGAGCAGTTTTACTTTTGCCATACTGTAAATTTTAAATTTAAAAGCTATGGAAAAAAGAATTACCAACCTTATGTTGCTTGTTATTAGTGTTAGCACTATTTTATTCTTCAACACTAAATCAGCATTTTGCCAGAATGATGAACCCGTTTCTATTGATGCAGAACGTTATATTTCTGCCTACGGTGAGATCATCAGGGAAACGCCAGAATACCATACATTACAAAGAGGATTTGATAGAAATGAAATGCATTTGCTTGATACTTTATCAAACGAGGAAAGAGCATTCATTGAATCAGAAGTTGACCCACCGGCAATCGGTGTTATTCGCGATTTAAAGCAACCTGTTGTTTTTAATTTAAGAAATATAGAAATTCCTTTAGATGGGGAAATAACCACCTCTGGAGGAAGACTTTCAAGGATAAATGATGAAATCCTGGTGTTTTCAACTTATATTAGGTCAGAAAAGGCTGATGAGATTAGGATGTTTTTCTCAGAAGGGAAATTCCCTCACGGAGTTAAAGTAAATTTATTCAGTAAGGATGATTTTGCTTTTAATCAGATTGAGTTGTCAGGTGAACTTGATGAGTATGGTTTTTATACCAGATCAACTTTTGCAGATTATGTTATTATTCAGGTAGTTATTCCTTCAGAATGTTTTGAAGAGGATCTTTATTTTTCAATAACAAAAATAATTCATGTAGATAATATATATATACCTGAAGAATATACAAGATCATGCTATCAGGATGCTAATTGTTCTTATGCTAATAGTTATACGCACATTGATAATCTTCGCAGAGCAGTCGCACAGCTTACATTTCCTGTTGGTGGCGGATATTATATATGTTCCGGCGGTCAGTTAAATGATTTGAGAACCAAAGATTTTCAGCCATTTTTGCTCACAGCCAATCACTGTTTTAATACTCAGACTTCTGCTGCAGGACTTCAAGCCAAATTCTATTACTGGTCAACATCTTGTAACAGTGGCATAACAAATCCCAATTATATACTAGTTAATGGTGCCAACCTTATTGCAACTAATAGTCAGACCGACTTTACATTGGTTCTTTTAAAAGAGAAGGGTGGAAACTTTTATTTAGGTTGGACAACAAGCAGTGTAGCTAATAATGCTGTATTACATTCAGTCCATCATCCTGGAGGGATGCTTCAGCAATATTCAAGACATACCAACAAAACATCACCATCGTATTCCTGTGCTGGGTTTAGTACTACAAACTATCATTATACAGTAACTCTTGGGGGACAAACTTCAGGAGGTAGTTCAGGTGGAGTAGTTGTTGACGCAAATGGCAGAGTTGTGGGTCAGCTTTATGGAGTCTGTCATCCAGATAACTGGGATGAATGTGATTATAGCTCGTATAATAATATGTGGGGTCGCTTCAATGCATCATATAGTAATAATAATCTTCAATATTGGCTCAATAATGGAGGTGCAAGCGTTACTATGTCAACCAATCCGTCAACAACGCTTGGGTTCGGTACACGTAATGTTGGTTCATCAACTGATTTGACTGTAACAGTGACAAATACCGGAACCCGTCCTAATTATCTTAATCTTGAAGCTGGTTCAATATCAATTAGCGGATCAAACGCAAATCAATTTTCAATTGTTGGAGCAACATCATTATATCTTCCACCCGGTACTTCGGGTAGTTTCAAAGTCAGATTTTCGCCAACTTCTGCCGGATCAAAAACAGCAACTCTTAATATTCCGCACAATGCGGATAATATTGCTAGCCCCAGAACTATTAGCCTCTCAGGTACAGGAGTAGAAATATGTAAAGAATGCCCTAATTATGATTTTTCCTTAAATCCGGGTACATCATGGAGCACAACTTCATCCAGTATTGTTTCTCAAGGATGTAAAATGTATAGAATAAGTGTATCAAACGGCAGAACATATACCTTTAAAACCGGTTGCGGCGATGGTGCAACAGCAAGTTATGATACACAATTATATTTGTTTAATAATGCCTGTACAGAGATAGCTTTTAATGATGATGGTTGCGAAAGTTACAGAAGTAAAATTGAATGGACTGCCAATTATACCGGATATGCCTATCTACGGGTAAAGGGATGGAATACTGCTTCAGGAAGTTATACTTTGGCATATAATTATTGTAGTTCTGCTCCGGCACAGCCCGGAAACATTTCGGGCAATACATCTGTTTGTGCCGGCTCAACCCAAACTTACAGCATATCTCCGGTTACAGGTGCAACATCATATTCCTGGACCTTACCATCGGGCTGGAGTGGAAGTTCATCGTCAACTTCAATTACAACAACGGTTGGTTCAAATGGAGGCACAATTTCAGTTATTGCAATTAATAATTGTGGAAGCAGTAGTCCACGGACTCTTAATGTTAGTGTAAATACAGTTACTTCCCAACCGGGAACAATTTCAGGCAATACAACTGTTTGTTCCGGTTCAGGTCAGACATACAGCATATCTCCTGTTACAGGCGCAACATCATATTCCTGGACTTTACCATCAGGCTGGAGTGGTAGTTCATCGTCAACTTCAATTACGACAACGGTTGGTTCAAATGGAGGCACAATTTCAGTTATTGCAAATAATAGTTGTGGAAGCAGTAGTCCCCGAACTCTCAGTGTTAGTGTAAATACAGCACCTTCCCAACCCGGAACAATTAGCGGATCTTCCTCAGTTCCTGCCGGAACTACGAAGACATACAGTATTTCACCTGTAACGGGAGCTACAAGCTATATCTGGTCTTATAATGGAATAGGTAGTATTTCAGGTAGTGGCACTTCTGTAAACTTAACTGCTTATACAAGCGGAATACTTAGTGTAGCTGCTAAAAATGAATGTGGAACAAGTACTGCCAGAACAAAGTTGATTACAACAACCGGAGTTGCAACAAATTTCCCACTTCAGAATATAATTGTATCCAATGGAATGTTCCAGTGTTTTGATGCAACTCAAACCATAACCGTAGCAGGTAATAATACTCAGTTTATTGTACAATCAGGTGGAGAAGCTGAATTGGTTGCCGGGAAAAATATCATCATGCTTACCGGAACCAGGGTAATGAGCGGAGGAAGATTGTTGGCAAGAATTACAACTACCGATGATTATTGTACACAAAACAAAAGCCTGATGTCATCTGACGATAATGATGTTTTATTTGAAAAGTCATTGATTGAAAATAAAGACTTCTTCCGTATTTATCCTAATCCTACAACAGGATATTTCATCCTTGAATTACTAAATGAAGTGAAAGGACAGAATACTATTGTTGAGGTTTATACAATGTTAGGCAGTAAAATAATGGTTGAAGAATTACCTGCTGATAAGCTATATCAATTTGACTTAACACAATATAATCCCGGTATCTATCTGATAAAAGTGATCCAGGGAAATAGTTATGGTGTTGAAAAGCTGATCAGACAATAATCTTGGTTTTCTCAATAGCCTGAAAAACAAGTCCTTTAAGATTGTTGAGTTCAGCAGAGCTATGATATAACTGCTTTTATATAAGCAGACTAATATCATAGCTCTGTATTTTTTCCTGTTTTTACAGGAAATATTTCCTCAAAAAACAGGATGTATTTCCTATGAAAGTGAGAAGCATTTCGTAGCATTATTTTATGTGAAAATCACCTGTAAGTGTATTTTTGTAAATAATATATTATACAATATTAAGGATAATACGGAAAGGATTGAGAGGGAATGTTCAAATGTATTTTATTTCTTTAAAATCAATATCTTAAGATCAAACTGCTCATATCCTCAGATTTATCGGAAGTGCTATATCATAAATAATAGTCATGTTTGCAGTTATGTCTCAAACTTATTCAATCGTTCGTAATGGATATTCGTGCAAGAATATGATCAATATAATTCTGTGTGAGTTTGTTGTTGTAGACTGGTAACCAACAAGTTAATAAAATTCACAAGGTGTGATAACTGGTATGAAGTACTTAAGTTGCCTTATTGACTGTTCAGACAAGTTTGATTAAAAAATAACAAACTGGTTTGTCTGCCTAAATTGGATTACTGTATTATTTTGATTTTTCGTGCCTGAATAAACAATGAGAGACTTGTTGATTGCAAGTTATAGATGGGTAGTGTGCTGTGAGGAAATTAAATACTGAATAACCATATAAAAAGTATAAGCAATTATACTCACGGAGGTGGAATATACTGTGCGGGTAATCTTATAATGGAAGATGATGTTTTACCTGATAATATGGTTGGAGGGTTTTTAGGTGAAAATGAGGGAGGTTTGGTTATAGTGATGAGTATAATATGAACTTTAGACCATTAAAACTTTAGATGCATAATAATAAAATTTCCAATAATACGGTATCTGCAGATTTTGGTACTTCGAATTTTGAAACATTTGGTGGAGGATTTACAGTTGTGAATGTAATTGGTAATATTTTAAATAATATAATTTCATATAATAGCACCAGATGTCCCGTTTGGAATTTAAGTTTTGGAACTAGAATATTCTTTCAGGGTGTCAATACGTCTGAATTTGTGTTTGAAAATAGCTAAAGGGTCCTGCTATTTTTTAATTCAAAAGAAAGAAATAAATTTTTAGAACCAACTAAATTCAATAATTATGAAAACAATCAAACAAAATGAAACAAACAGGTCAGGTTATTCATTGATAATCAGATTTTTCTTTTTTATTACAGTTTTTGCTGGTACGGCATTTACGTTTAATTCAGCATTAGCACAAGAAACCTACTTTGTGAATGAAGTGTACTCGAATCCACAGATTCAGGAGGGAGATACTTTAAAAATACTTGGTTATTATACAAATACTGAGATGGGAATAATTGTGGAGTCTTATTTAAATATTATGAGTAGGCAGGTTTGGCGTCCACATTCCTACCTTCTGTACAATGGAACTGCACCATCCCCTGCATTCTGGAATGGTGGTATTGTTATTGCCAGAGGAGTGGTTGAATTCATTAGTAATCCAAATCCTTTTTGGCCGCAAGATTCGCTTATTGGTCGAATTCATGTTTTAGAATGGGAGGAATTGATAGAAGGAATCAATCCTTCCAAAAGTCAGGAGAAAGATGACAGAAAGGATTTAAATAGAATATACAGGACTAACGAATGTGATAGCTGCAAGTTTGCAATCCTCATAGGTGGTGGGCACAGAACCGGAGCATGGCCTAACGACAAAAGTAATTTCCCTTCTATTTGGAAAGAAATCAGCAACTTATACCGATTAAAGGTAGATTCGCTGGGTTATTGTGAATCTAACATGTTTGTACATTATTACAATGGTATTGCTGAAGATACTACTATAGCACAGGCAAGGATATTTTCGGCAAATCCGGCTCTCATTGCTCAATCGCATCAAACAATCGCAAACAGGGTTGCTGAATGTAACAGGAAAGGAAAAAAATCTACATTTCAGAAAATGATCAATGCACATGGTTTGGCTGATAGTATTGGTAATGCAGCAGCGAGAGGAGGTGTTGCTTTGTATAATAATCAAATACTTTATTACGATAGCCTCAGGGCAATGCAGCAAAAAATTATTGATTCATGTGCATCCACTGTCATTGATGAATTTCTTCAATGCTTTGGGGGACAGGCTGTGGATGAGATGAAGAAGATGGATACCAGAAATAAAGCAACTATTTATGCTAATTCCGCAAGTGACAGTGAAAATTCTGCCATATCATCATTAGATGATCCGATGAGCTATTTGACTGGAAAAATCAACTCGTTGTATGCTGGTAGCGACTATCCAACAGCAGTAGTGAACGGGAAATTGGCTTACGATGCATATCTAAATAACCTCATTGACGGGAAAACTAACTGGATTAACAAAGCCCAAGGATGGATCGCTAATAATCCAGGTCATCAGGATATAAATAAAATTTTAGAATTAATAGAACAGGCATTATTAGAGGTTCAGTATTTACGGAATTTGATTTGTAAATCGCAAAATGCCACCTTGATTCCGATGAAGGAATACTGTGAGTGGAAGAAATTTGTTGTTCCTCCTGGTGGTCAGCTTGAGATTGATTTTGAGTCGGATACTACAAGTTGCGCCAATGTGACTATATATCGTATTGATCCCGAAACAGGCGATACAATAAAAGTTCGTGTCTGGAATTGGAATAATCCTCAATCACAACGGTTTCAGGAAGGCAATCAAAAACGCGTTGTTAACGGTAGTGATGAAGGTCCAACAACCTTTTTGATTCATAATGATGCCAAAGCCAGATTTGTGATGAAAGGTCAATCTCGGGGAAATCAGAATTTGGATGAATCTCCTTCAAACGCAGTGTATTATCCCGGATTTTCTTTCGGAGGCAGCGACGAAAGCTCAGGAGAGTTTCATAATTATATCCAACCATGGTATTTTGTCGAAGAAATTGACCGCATTCCGATTTCTCTTAACGAAATACCTGCCAGGATGGGTGATGGGTTTGTGAACACTTTTGGTTTTAGTTTCAATATCAACCCAACGGATCCATATTGGACAAATATGCTTCTGACTATTGATGTAGCGGAAGTTTTGGCGCCGGGTATTCTCGAAATCGTTGCTGAAGGTGCTACTTTTGGTCATAATGTCATTGAAATTACTGAACCCGGAAGATATGAGCTACTTTTAGGTGATATGACTTTATTCGGAGGTCCCTTTGGCTTTATGGAGATGAAATTGTCTGACTTTTCCGGATTGCAGTTTTCTTTTGATTCCTGGGGTTTGACTACGATTTATGAACCACCTGTTTACCCTGTAATGTTTTTTGTTGAAAATCAGAAGGGTGAACCTGTTTCCGGAGCATCTGTTGTTATTCCCGGATATGGTAAGATTGTAACAAATGACGGCATGGCATTAATCGAACTTCCCGATGGCATTTATACAGCAACTGTAACCAGATACGGGCATGATACTTCAAGTGTTGATTTTATAGTTCAAGGTATGGGGCAGGAAATATCAATAATTCTTAACCGCTTTATTCTTGAGTTGGAAGATTTGATCATTCTTGCTGGCGATATGCAGTGTTTTGAGTCAGAGGTTGGCATTGAACTGAATTTTTCAGTTTTCGAAAGTGGTTCAGTTGCAGGAGTGATTGCTGGAAGTTGGATTAATATACAGAATACGCATGTTCAAAGTGGGGCAGAATTCCATGCTTATATTGATGAGAATGGTGTATTTTGTGATAATTTCTTTCCTGTGTTTGAGAAAACTGATTTTGCTCAGATTAAAGATCAAATCAGAACAGTAATTCCTGACTCAGCGGATATTTTATTTAAAAAGTCACTAATTGAAAATAAAGACTTCTTCCGAATCTTTCCTAATCCTACAACAGGAAACTTTATCCTTGAACTGCTAAATGATGTAAAAGGTCAGAATACTATTGTTGAGGTTTATACGATGTTTGGCAGTAAAATAATAGTTGAAGAATTATCTGCTGATAAGCTATATCAATTTGACTTAACACAATATAATCCTGGTATCTATATGATAAAAGTGATCCAGGGCGATTGTTATGGTGTTGAAAAGCTGATCAGACAATAATTCAAGTTTTGCCCATTACTTGATATACAAGCCTTTTTAGATTATTGATATTTAGAGAGCTATGATGTAACTGCTTTTAATAATGGCAGACTTATATCATAGCTCTACTTTTTTCTTCTTTTCACAGGAAATATTTCCTCAAAAAACAGGAAACATATCCTCTGAACACAGGAATTATATCTCTTTGTTTAAGTTGCATCGCGGTATAAGTATGATATAATTTTGCAAATCAAGATTTTAAAGCCTGAACCAGATAACCAACAAAATAAAAAGGAGGCGAATTTATGGGAGTGAACTCTACCCTTAGTGAGTTGTTATCACAAATGAAAAATACTGATTTTATCAGTTTTGTTAAAAAGGCTGTAGTTTGTATGGCAGTAATATTATCGGGTGCTATTCCAATTAGTTCGACAGCTCAAACCTGTTGTCCGGAGTTCAAAATAAAGGATGCAGTCGAGATATGTGCACCTGAAGGCGCTTGTGAGAAGGAAGGAGGAAACTATGGCAACATTACTAAAGATATATTTGTAGCCTGTAAAGAGAGCACACATGTTTACACTGTTTACCCAAATGATCCTGTGTACACCTATTCATGGACTATAGTGGGGGGTAATATGATCAGTGCTAATCCAGGGGACCCTGCCGCTGTGAACTGGGGGACAGGTTCAACAGGTTTTATTAAAGTTGTGATTACGGGAATTAACGGTTGTGTTGACTCATTACTGGTTCAGATTTGTCTTATTGATAAGCCAAAAGCTGGTTTTATTCGCTCGGCTGATACAGTTTGTACAGATACGCCGGTCTATTTCACAAATATATCGAGTGGCGGAGCAATAAGCCATTGGCAGTTTGGCGATGGCAATACCTCAGACGATTTTAACGCAGTTCATTGCTACTCTGCCCCCGGAATTTATACTGTTTTATTAACTGTTACTGATTTTGGTGGTGGAAGTGACAATGCAGATGAAAAAAGTGTTTGTGGCTGTAGTGATACTATCTCAAAAACAATTGTAGTTTTAGCCGGAAAGGGGCCTAGAATTGATACAGATTGTTGTTTCGGGACAGCATGCCCTAACGAGGTTCATAAGTTTTGTACTCCTGATACATGTTCTTCATATATATGGAGTGTAATGGGCGGAACCATAATTTCAGGTCAGGGAACCATGTGTGTTCAGGTAATGTGGGATCAGATCAACAATATTCCAACAACAGTTACTTTAGAGACTCCAAACTGTGGAGCATCACCATGTCCGGCGATTACAACCTTACATGTTCCGGTTCTTTATCCAGATATGCCTGTTAATGGACCTGGCTTTTTATGTGTTGGTGCATCCGGTAATTTTTCTTTGCCTCATCTTCCGGGAACCTACTATAACTGGACGGTTACAGGAGGAGTATATACTGTTGGAGATTTTGATCAGAATGTTTCTAATATAAACGTGACCTTTAATTCACCAGGATATTTTACTATTAGTTGTTCATATAATAATCCTCTTTCCGGATGTTCGGGTCTTAGCGTTATTAATGTGGTTGTTTTACCATCTTTTGATATTATTTATGGGGCTGATATTGTGTGTGAAAATGATACGGAACTATACGGGGCTAATAGCATGGCGTTATGGTCGGTTTATCCTGCTGGTGCAATAGTCCCGGCAGGTATTTTCAATCCATGCCCGGTAACCTGGACTACTCCCGGAACCTATGTTTTAAAAGCCGTAAATTCTACTCCCGGTTCTTTTTGCAACGATACTGCCTACAAGGTTGTTGAAGTCGTGGCAAAACCTGTTTTATCTGCCATTTCAGGTCCGGTATTTGCCTGTTCTAATAAAAACTTTACTTTTAGTGTTACTTCAAATGTGGATGAAAGTTCGTTTATATGGTCAGTATCTCCAGGTACCGGAATTATACATTCTGTTTTAGGTGAAGATGGGGATCAGGCTATCATTGAATTATCAGGAGCAGGTCCATGGACTATTAATGTTTACCAGCAAGTTGAACTTACTCCTGGTAAATATTGTAATTCAACAATTCAATCACTAACGGTAAATCCATATCCTCAGCCGATAATCTCGGGAACTGGCACTGTATGTGTTGATGGTATTGAAACATATACTACTGCACTTCCGGTTCCTCCGGGAGGATTTCAATGGTCAGTTTCACCACCTAACAGAGGAACAATACTCAGCGGGCAGGGTAGCGATCAGGTAACAGTGAGATGGCACGGTACTCCTGCTAATGCAAATATAATTGTAAGTTCTTGCGCTGGCAATGATGCTATGCCTGTAACTATAGTCAATCCTCCTTTGGTATCTCCTATCATTGCTAACGGACCAACTGCTTATTGCCTGCCGGATGTGCCAAATAATCTTCTTCTGAACATTACTTCAGGGTATCCCGGATACCAATGGTATCATAATGGTAATCCAATTCCATTTGCTAATTCATCCAATTATCTGATTACTACACTGCTACCATCTCCGGCTCTTCATGCTTTTTCAGTGGTTGTGTCCACCGGGGTTTGTGAAGTAACAAAAACAATACATGTTCTTATTGATAATTGTCCGGGAGGTCAACTACCGGTACTTCCACCATGTACACTTGATTTTACATTCAGCCCTAATCCTGCTTGCGTGGATCAACCTGTAAGCTTTACAGCTATTCCTTCTTTTACAGGTTTTGACTTTACCTGGGATTTTGGTGATGGTTCTACATCATTTACAAAATATACCGAACATTCGTACAGTGCTCCTGGAATTTATAATGTTACTCTTGTAGGCACCTTTCCCAATTTATGCACTCTTACTGTGGTCAAACAGGTTATTGTAAATCCTTTACCGTCATGTGTAATCAATATTACTAATACCATATTTTGTCCTGGTGATTCAGTATTGATAAAAGCATGTTCAGGAATGTCGGGTTATCAATGGTTCAGAGATGGTATTTTGATTCCTGGAGCTGTAAGTTCAGACTATTATGCAAAACAACATGGTGAATATTATGTGCTGGCAACAAATAATTTTGGATGTTCTGATAAATCGAACGACATTTATATTTACATGCACGGGTTGCCAAAAGCAAAAATAAAAGCTCAACGGACTCATTGTTCATATCCAGGAAGCTGGATGCAGTTGAATTTATCTGCATTTTATGATACAGTCTATTCATATTCATGGTCTGATGTTCCGGGAGGTGCAACATTTAGTGCAAATAACAATAATCTTGCTTATAATACTCTGGCAACTATAACATTACCAGTAGTATTGCCTTATCAGCATCAGTTTGTGCTTGAAGTTACTGATATTACTACAGGTTGTTCTAATTATGATACAGTTTGTGTTACATTTTATGAAATTCCACCTTTGAATTTCAACTGGCAAAGTGCTTGTGAAGGCAATTCGTTGACATTTGTTCCAACCCCGAATGATCCCTCAAAGTATGATTATATGTGGAGTACCGGAGCCAGTACACCTACTATTACTGCTTCGGCTGCAGGTTCTTATAGTTTGATAATTACTGATAAAATAACAGGTTGTTCCGCTTATGGCGTTGCCGGGGTCATATTTCCAAAACCTGATGTGAGTCATTTTCCTTTAGGTTGTAAAACCATTCAATGCAATGACACATTGAACATGTATTTACCGTTACCACTGAACTCGCAATCATGGAATAATACATATCCTTCCAATTATCCATTGATTGAATGGTATGATCAGAATAATTCGCTGGTGGGAACGGGTCAGACTATACCATTTGTGAGCAGTGTGTCAGGGGATCATGAATTAATGGTGATGGTTCAAAATATTTTTGGTTGTGTTAATACCGCCGGAGTATTTTGTATTACCGTGGAATGCGTTGATCCGGAGGGTCTTGATTTTGGCGATGCTCCTGACCGGGGACAGAATGGTTGTTATCCGACATTATTGATAAATAATGGAGCACGGCATCAGATTGTACAGGGTGTATATCTTGGCAACATGGTTGACCCTGAACCTGACGGGCAACCAAATATTAGTGCTACCGGTGATGATAATGATATATTGTTCCCATCTCTTGGCGATGATGAAGATGGTGTTATACTTCCAACAGTAATAAGCCCGGGACAAACGGTAGCTGCTTTAGTTACGGCTTCAACTGATGGTTATCTTGATGTGTGGATTGATTTTAATATAAATTGTAGCTGGGCTGATCCTAATGAACATGTTCTTGTTACACATCCATTGTATCAGGGAATTAACGACATTGTTTTTGATGTCCCCTGCGATGCAGCTATGGGCAGGACATACGCTAGGTTTAGATTCAGAACTGACAATTTACCAATCAGTTTTGATGGGTACTGGCCAAATGGCGAAGTGGAAGACTATGTTCTGTATATAGAAGGAGAACCCTGTGGACAGTATGATTTTGGCGATGCTCCGGAGAATTCTTTGGCTTATTTACCTTCCACCATCGGGAATTTCCCAACATGTGTTAATGTTGGCCCTGCTAATAGTTTTATCCGTCATTCCGGAAATAAAGAAGCATTTTTTGGTGAAACAGTTGATTATGAATCTGATGGTAATGCTGGCTGGTGTCCGTCATTCAATCCGTTTAACTATGATATGGATGAATGCTTTAGTGATGGCTTTAATGACGGTGATGCAGGATTGATAATGCCACAAGCATATAGTATTACAACAAATGCAACAGAAATGGTGGTAGTGCCGTGTACTGATCTTGGACCTGATCCACTTTGGAGGACATGCCATGTAGCTAATTGGGGGCAGAATATTGATATCACTGTTACTAATAATTTGCCGGGCCAAATTCCGGCATATGTAAATCTGCTTGTTGACTGGGATCAGGATGGTAATTGGGGAGGCAATTCAATGTGTGGCAACCAGTGGAATGTACCAGAACATGCCTTAGTGAATTTTGTAGTTCCATCTGGTTTTAGCGGAGCTCTTTCTTCACTAACTCCCCCGAATTTCCAAATTGGTTCTAAATCTGGTTATGTATGGGCGCGCTTTTCAATTACTGAAACACCGGTTTCAGCTTACTGGGATGGAAGCGGAACATTTGCCTATGGTGAAACAGAAGACTATATGCTTAAAATAACCAGATCTACTATTGTTGTTCACGATACAATTGTTTTAGGCCCTGTTAATATACCTCCATGGGTTGACACATGCGTTGCTGCTATAAAAACTATAATTGTTGGCGGGCAGGATATTTTCCAGGTTGAAAGTGGCGGTAGTATTAATCTTGAAGCTGGTGAACAAATACGTATGCTTCAGGGAACACAGATATACGAAGGAGCTTACATGAGAGCAAGGATCATATCTGATGATATGTTTTGTTTGAATTACAGAAGCGATTTTGTAAATGCTAATGATAATAATACTGATAATGAAAATGAACCGCTTATTAAACCTGATAATCTGTTCTTCAGGGTTTATCCAAACCCAACTAATGGCCGTGTAATGCTTGAATTCTCAGAACCTACATCAAATACTATTGTTGAAGTGTACGGACTTATAGGCGAACGAATAATAGCAAAGGAAATAAGTGGGAATAGCTTATATGAACTTGATCTTTCATCCCAGCCACAAGGAATTTATATGATAAAAGTTTCAAACGATAAATCAGTGTCTGTTGAAAAAATCATTAAAAATTAATCTGTAAGTATGTATTTTAACTTAGATTTAACAGAATAGCCAATTTATTTTTTAAACCAATAATCAAAATTTTATGAAGACAAAAATCCTACAATTATCATTTATTATCAGTATCTTAAGTCTGATTAATTTACCCGGCACGAATGCCCGGAATAGTGACATAAGTCTTATATTGTATGAAACCGCTGTAAGACGTGATGTAAACACTGCTCTACATTTTCTTGACAACAAAAATGCAGTAACTCGTTTTAGGGATGTTCAGATTGATGAAATGATAAAGTCGTATTCAGATATTTCTGAAAATGATATCATAGTCCTTAATTTGTTTTCTGATGCTGTTTATACAGCTAAAGTTCAAAAAGTGGAAGAGATCATGGAAGGTAATGTGACTATAACCGCTAATCTTCTTTCATTTGACTATGCTTTTATGGTTATTGCAACTACTGAGGGGAGAACTCTTACAAATATTTTTATTCCTGAAAAAGACATCAATTATCAAATAATTAGCGATCCTATTACTTTACAACATTATCTTCTGGAAATAAATCCAAAGTTGCTTCCTGAGTTGGTTGAAAATCCTTCTCTTATCCCTGGGAAACTTAGTCAGGAAGAACTAGAGGAACAAGAGGTAATAAAAAAAGAAATTGATTATACAATGGCTGGTCCCAATGATCCGGCAACTGTGGATGTTATGATTGTTTTTACACCTGCAGCACGTAACTGGGGCAATTCTAATGGTGGCATTTTCAATATAATAGCAACCTCTATAGTATTGGGTAACACAGTGCTTTCAAACAGTAACACACTATTGACATTAAGGCTGGTGCATAACGTAGAGGTGCAATATACTGAAGTTGGTGGTAATGGCTCAACAGATCTAGAAAGGCTTACCTTTACGAATGACGGCTATATGGATAACGTACACACGTTAAGAAATACGTATGGAGCTGATTTGGTGCAACTTTTTACAACAATGGGTGGAGGTATTGGATGGATACTGAACGATACCGGAGGAACTCCAACATATGCCTTTTCATGCGTTGGAGTTGGTTCTGTCAATGCTTTTTCAGCAATTCATGAAATGGGGCATAATATGGGTTGCCACCACCACAAGCAACAAAATTATCAGGCTGGTCCGGGATTATACTCTTATTCAGCAGGATGGAGATGGAAAGGGTCAAATAACCAATGGTATTCTTCGATAATGAGTTATACAGCTGCTAGTTATTTCCCGGGTAATCCTGTTTCATCCACTAGGGTGGCATATTTTTCAAACCCTTCAATTAGTTTTATGGGGGCTGCTACAGGTCATACAACAAATGGTGATAATACCAGAACAATTCGTAATACTAAACATGTTGTTGCTGCTTACCGTTCAACTGCTACAATAAATTGCATTGCTTGTCCCGGATACAATTTCACAGCTACCCCAGGCAATTCATGGGTAACTCATTCTTCATCAATTGTAGCCAGTGGATGTAAAATTTATCGTGTTTCAGTTCAACAAGGACGCACATATACCTTTAAAACCGGTTGTGGTAACGGAGCAACTGCAAATTTTGATACAAGACTTTATGTTTTTAATGATAATTGCACACAGGTTGCATTCAATGATGATGGTTGTGAATCACTACGTTCTCAGGTTACCTGGATGGCTACATATACAGGATATGCTTATGTAAGAGTTAATGGTTATGGTAGTGCTTCAGGCTCATATACCATGGCTTATCAAAGGACAGATGAGCTAATATGGACCGGAAATACCAGTACAAACTGGAATACAGCAAGCAATTGGAATGGGAATGGGAATGTAGTACCTGATATTACCTTTGATGTAATAATTCCCACCGGTGCAACAAGACAGCCTAATATAAATACCGCAGATGCATCATGTAGAAACTTAACCATAAATTCAGGTGCAACGCTAACCGTTGGAGGTTACACCTTAATTGTTAATAATAATATGAATATTACTGGTACAATGACAATGAATAATTCATCAGGTAAGATTTACAATAATGGTGATGTGCTCTGGAAATCGGGTTCAACAGCAAATTTCACAGCAAATTCAGTGTTTTGGGTATATGGAAATTGGGAATTTCAGGCAGGCTCAAATGTAAATCTGGCTAATGGTGTAGTTGCATTTACTGGTACAACTCAAAAGTTCATAAGGAGTTATTCTCAAACCTCTTCATTTAACAACGTAAGTAGCTATAAAAGTTCAGGTGCAGAAATAGGGGTTAGCGCATTATCAAATCAAGTATTGAAAATCAATGGTGATATTTACGTGCATACAAATGCGGAATTTAATATTTATTCAAGTTATGATGTGATCCTGAAAGGAAATTTAAATAGTAATGGTATTTTTAAGTGCAATTTTGGTAGAGTTGTGCTTAATGGTACAAACCAATCTTTAAGAATGAATACTGGTGATTATTTTAATAATCTTACATTTAATCAGTCAGGAAATGTTACGATTGATAATACCTTAAGTAATATTCTTGAATTAAAAAAAGATGTTGTAATAAAATCAGGAGTATTCAATATGCAGAACAGAATTATGCGTGTGGGCGGAGACTGGACTAATGAAAAAGGCTCAGGTGCTTTTATTGCAGGTACAGGGCGGGTTATTTTTAATGGACCAGGGCATCAATATGTTAAATCCAGCGAAAACTTTAATATTCTTGAGGCAAATATGGGATTGGCTCTTCGTGTTAATGATGTTGCACATACAGTTACATGTAACCAATATGACTGGACAAGCGGTGGAATTGATGTATTGAAAGGAACGTTTACAGCTTTGGATCTTGCTGACAATGGACTATTTGGTAGTTATTCTGTAAATCCGGGTGGAACTATTAATTTGCATCAGGATGCTGCCGGATGGACTGATTTAAATGGCCAACTTAACTTTAATGGTGGTGGAAATATTAATATTTATGGCGGATCTTCATCAAGTTATTGGCCTTGGGCTGGAAATGCTGAAATAAATATGAGTGGTGGAGTACTGGATTTTAAAGACAGGGGAATAAATATATATAATTCATTAACATACAGTTTTGCTCATAATATTACCGGAGGGATCATACGCACAAGCGGTGGCTTAACATGCAACAGAACTGATTTTACACCTGCCGGAGGGACTTTTGAGTTGTATGGTAGTAATGACGTATTTTTAAATATGGTGTCTGGAAGCAAACTCAGAAATGTTATAATAGATAAAAGCTCAATGGCAAGTGGGTTAAATTTAACCGGTGAGCCTGTATATGACCGGAGAAGCGGACAACTTCTTAGTGATGGAACAAGGGCAAACAATATCAGACTGGATTCAAATATTGATATTCTTGGTGACCTGACAATTACTACAGGATCATTAACTCTCAATGGCAGGGAGCTTAATATAAAACAAAATTGCTATGTAAGCGGAACCCTGAACATGACAAATCCAAGTGATGTCTTAACTGTTGGACAAGCATTTTTAAATTGGCTCGAGTTTAAATCTGGCTCAATTGCTAATATTACAGCAGGTACTATTAATATATATGGATGGATAATTCCCCAAAGTGGTTCGTCATTTAATGCTTTATCCGGTAATACCGTTGTTGTTAAAGGTGAATCCGGAGGAGGATTATCTAATTTTGAGTCGTCTGCTACCTACGGAAATGTTATATTACAAAAGAATAGTGGACAAAGGAGTTACATTGACAATGCAGCTACAAAACCAATTATTGTAAATGGTTCATTCACCATATCAGCGGGTAATGAGTTTTATATGCAGAACCATGATCTAACTGTTAACGGTGCATTTACTGATGCTTCTACAAGCAAAATATACATGATGTATTATTCTAAAAAAGCGTTAGCAGGTAGTTACTCTACAGGTGAGCAGTCAACAAACACAGCAACGAGAGGTGGTTTACTTACTATCAATTCTGATTACACCATTCAAGGACTTCTTGATATTGCAGATGGTAACGCTGTTTTGACACAAGGTTTTGGTATTAATTCTACAGGGGTGTTAAAAATAAATGGAGGTAGTTTTATAAATAATAGAGCGGATATTAATACTTGGACAGATATTAAAGGAAGCTTGCAATTAGTTGATGGATTATTTGAGCTAACTAATAATCATCCTTACTTTAATAGTGGATCAAGTTTAGTTATTAGTGGGGGAATCATAAGAACAGGAGGAGCATTCCGTGCTGTTGATCCGAATGAATTCAAACCTACAGGAGGAGTAGTTGAGATAACCGGTAATAATAATAATGGCGCAATTTACTGTTATAATGGTAATTACTTCCATAATTTAGTAATCAATCGTTCTTCTTTATATTCTGCATTCATGAATGGAGAACCGGTTACGATTAACAATGATTTTACAGTCAATAAAGGTCGGCTCAATACTTCATCCAGCCTGGTCACAGTATCAGGTAATGTAGCGATAAATAGCGGTGGTCATTTATCAGTTGATGCAGGTGGCGGACTTGCCTTGGCAGCATCAAAATCTGTTAATGTAAATAACGGAGGTTTAATTGAATTTAATGGTACATCAGGTATGCAATCAAAGATTACCCGCAAATCCTCAGGTTATTATGCTTTAAATATTGAGAGCGGGGGTAAGATAGGCGCAGTACATACCATTTTTGAGTATATGAATACGAATGGGGTAAATTTAAAGTCGGGTGCAATAGTTGATCCTTCTAACGCCTTCACATCATGCATCTTCCGCAATGGTCAGAGTGGAGGCAGACTGCTTACCATTAATAACAGCCAGACTTTTGCGCTGAATAATGCAATGTTCCCCAATAATTCATGGGGTAGCAATTTCAATGTTTACAAATCAGTTAATTCCGGCGTAGTAACATTTGGAGGCCATAGCGGAGGATTCAGTGGCGGTAGTTATGAATATGACCCAAACAATCGCATTCATTGGGGTGGTGAAGTAGCAGGAAATGTGACGCTTCAGGGAGTGGATGTAGTCAATGGACAGGATATATGCTTTGATGCAAGCAATACATTGACAGTTGCCGGAGGCGGGAGTACCTTTATTGTAAAAAACGGCGGCAATGTCAATCTTATTGCCGGTCATAATATCCGCATTCTCGAGGGGACATATGTGCGTTCAGGAGCTTATCTGCATGCATTTATATCAAATGATTACTGTACATTACCTCCTGTAATGTTAGCAGTGGATGAAGAGTCAGATACCTATGATGAAATAGTATCAGAAAAGTCAGCAGAAGTTTTTGAAACACAAACCGATGATTTATTCAGGGTTTATCCGAATCCAACTAATGGCCGTGTAATGCTTGAATTCTCAGAACCTACATCAAATACTATTGTTGAAGTGTACGGACTTATAGGCGAACGAATATTAGCAAAGGAAATAAGCGGGAATAGCTTATATGAACTTGATCTGTCATCACAGCCACAGGGTATTTATTTAGTTAAGGTTTCAAACGGTAACTCAGTGGTTTTGAAAAAGATAATTAAGAAGTAACTGGTTGTCATGATGGGAATATAATCCTTAGATCCTTACTTTAATTCGCTTTAATTTTTCAGCGATATAATTATCAATAACCGCCGGCTTCAACCGGCGGTTATATTTGTATAATCAACATACTGTCTTAAGTCAGTGACTATTTTTACAGATCTGTATTTTAATTAATTCAGCCTGTCTCCTGATAATAAATATCAATAATAAAGCTGATCAGGCCACAAAAGCACAACCGGACTGTTTTTGAGAGGTTATGATTTTATTATCAAAAGGTTTTTACTAAGATGGAAATTTTTCCGGATGATTTTTAAATCTTTTCGACTGAAGAGCTTTTTATCCATCCCTGGCTTCCGCTGGCAATACGTACTTCGTACCAATCACCCATAATATCGTAAATTCTAACTTTAGTACCTTCATGGATAACAAACAGATCAATACTGTTTTCTGATGGCGAACTTTTTACTGTTACTGAAGGGTCGAATACAATGGCATCACGGTTTGAAGTACGGGAATTATGCTGCAGATAAGCCAGTGATAATGATCCTATTGAAAGAAGCAGTAATATTAGCGAAAAGTAAAAACTAAAACTACGGATCCCGCGGCGGGTTGACAATAAAAATATAGATGCAAACACAACAGCGATAAAAAGCAGAATAATGCCAAATGCGCCCCATCCATCAGCAGTATTAATATTTATCAGAGATTTGAACCATCGCTCATAAAAAAGTTCCGGTATTGATTCTATTTTGTCAATAGTATGTTTCCGGGCAAGTTCAAGGTTGAAACGTATATTTTCGTCGTGAGGAGCCAACACCAAAGCACGTTCATAATTAAGAATGGCTTCAGGAAAACGATTGAGTTTGAAGTAAGTATTTCCAATATTATAGTAAAGATCTGATGAGGCAAACCCTTGATTAATAACTGATTTATAGAGTTCAAGAGCATGTTCATAATATCCATTGGAATATTCCTCGTTTGCCTCGATAATGGTATCATCAGCAGGACCGGCAACAATATAACCGGAAACACCTGTAAAAACAATTGTCAAAATAACAAGTGCCCAAAGACTGCTTTTTATATATGCTGATTCCTTTGTCATTTCAGTTCTTTTTCAATACGCATTATTATGTTTAGCCCTTGTTCGTATAGCTGATCCATTTCGTGCAATTTATCCCCGGGTGCAAAACGTGCAAATTCACACTGTTCAAGAACCTTGATAAAATCGTCAATAACTTCGGGTTTAACTGATTTTGCTGTCAGACGATCGTACACTGTTTCCAGAGATAATTCAGAAAGCGGTATGTTGAATTTATTGCTCAGATAGCCCCATAAAGCTTGCGATAGCTCGTTAAAGAATTTTTCACCTGATTTTTCCTTGAGGAACTGTTCAGCCTGTTTTAGCCTCTTACGTGCTATACTTGTAGCTCGTTTGTTTTTTACGCGTACAATGTCACGATTGTTTTTAATATGATTCTGAAGCAGAACAACAAAAACTACTAACAATATCAGCGGGCTGACGAGCAGAATATAAAACAACGAAGATCCAAAGAAATAAGAACCTATTTTACTGAGTTTGAAAGGCGCCTGACGTATGAACCTGATATCGGACGCTATGTACTGAATTGATTGCTGGTCGGCTATAGCTGAACCGGCAGTAATATCATGCCCTTCACCACGGGCAATATTGAAATTAAATTCCGGTGTATTATGATTTACATAGGTTTCACGTTGTGGATTAAAATAACTGAAACTAACCGGTTTGATAGTATATTTACCCGCTGAACGCGGAATAATAAGATATTCAAGAGTACGTGTTCCTGAAACTCCGTTCTGGCTGACTTGAACATCGGTTGTGATTTTTGGGTCGTAAACCTCAAAAGATGGTGGAAACTGAAAATTAAGCTTGTCAATTAATCTTACATTTCCCTTACCGTTGATCACAACTTTCAGATTGATCGGTTCATTGGCAGCCAGTTCAGTTTTATCAATGGTAGCACGGAAATTAAAGTCGCCAACGGCACCGCTGAATTCTGACGGGCGGTTTTGGACCGGAAGAGGTTTTACATCGAGTTCAAAAGCGTTTGACTGTAGTTTGTGATTTACATTCTGATATCGGGATGAGAAAAAAGGATCGTTAAAAAAGCTGTCGAAAAACGGATCTCCGGTACGACGCTGCGCCTGCTGCTGAACTCTTGCAACAATATCAATTTCCAAAGGTTCAATACGTAACTTGCCTGAACGTTGTGGAAATAATGCTACCTGACGAATTTCGGCAACAGTATATTGCTGACCATCAACTACTTCATTGTATTGTTTTAGTTTTCTGCTATCACGTAGCAGTTCTTCTAACCAGAAACCGCTTGTGCCGGGCGATTGCTCAATCTGATAGCTTGATATCTGTAATCTTGTGTAAAGCTTATAGGTTACAATAACCTGCTCTCCCATATAGGGTGATTTTTTGTCAGCTACTACACGCAAAAACACATCTTTATTTGTAATTCCTCCGGCTGATTGTCTTTGTTGTTGCTGCTGTTGTGGTGATTGAGTTCCGGAGGGTGGGGAAGAGGCTCCTCTAACCTTAATTGTAGCTGTGTTTGAAGTGTATTGTTTTCCGCCTGAACCTGCTTTGGCACCCGGAATGGTAAAAGTTCCTTCCTGCTGAGCGGCAATTATATATGTAAAAGTAGTGGCAAATGAACGGGTAACCTGATTGTTGATTATCTGAATATTCGAGCTGGTTGACTGAGATGGACCCGAAAGGATTATAAAATTTTTAAGATCTGGTCCGCTAAAATTATCAGCTTCAGCATTAAGGGTATATACCAGCCGGAATTGCTGTCCTGCCTGAACTTCAGCGGGTACTGACACTGACAGACTGATCTGTTGTGCCATTAAAATAACAGGCAGCAGGCTGAATAATATTGATATTTTGTAACCCTTATTCTTCATTTATGTACTGATAGAAACTGTTTTCTCTTCTTTTTATTATTTATGCAGGAGTACTATTTATTTTCCGAACCCCGATTTCATTAATGAATTGAAGGACATAGTATTCCTGCATATTTTTACCAGTCTTTCTCTACTTTAATACTTTGTAATTTAACTTTTTGCTGATTTATTTTTTCCAATGTTTTTTCTTCATCTTCTTTCAAAGCCTGCAGCATCCGCTCAGCTTCCTGTTTTGATATTTGTTGTGGCGACTGGCTTTCCTGTTGTTGCTGATCCTGACTTTGTTCCTGTTGATCTTGCTGAGACTGATCTTGTTGATTCTGATCCTCATTATTCTGATCATTTTTTTCATTCTGACCATCGCTTTGCTGCTGTTGCTCCTGTTGTTGCATCAGATTCAAAGCATAGGCAAGATTATACCTTGCATCATCATCTGATGGATTGAGCCTCAGAGCATTTTTGTAAGCCTCTACGCTTTCAGGTATCTGCTGATTCTTAAGCAATGAGTTACCATAATTATAGAATGATCTCGACATTTCGTTCTTATCTGTCTGATTAGCAATAGCCCGCTGAAATGTATAACCAGCTTCTTCGAAATTTTCCTGTCGGTAAATCGAATTTCCCAGATTAAAATTACTTTTAAAAGAGTTTTGATTTTTTTCAAGAGCCTTCCTGTATTGCACCTCCGCATCCTGATATTTTTCGTTGTTATAAGCTTTATTACCACGTCTTATTGACGGATTTTCGTTTTGAGCGTTAGCATTAAAACTTATCATAATAAGAACCACGGGTACAAAACGACTGAGTTTGCGTATCCAGCGACTACTGCGATCATAGATAAGGGTTTCAAAAACCAATAATATTAAGACAACGAACAGGAAATAATAAAACCTGCTGTCAAACTCAGCAAAAGCCCGGCTGTCCTCGAATTCTCCCTTTTCCATTTTATTGATTTTTTCATAAATACTTGATAATCCGAATTGTGAATTGCTCGCAAGCACATAAGCACCCTTACCTGCATGTGCTATTTGCTGAAGCATTGGTTCATTAAGTTTAGTTATTACAGTCTGTCCGTCATTACCGGTGCGGAAACCAACGCGAACATTATTTCTGTACAAGGGTATTGGAACACCCTGTGGCGAACCTATGCCAATGGCGTGAATTACAATTCCCTTGCTTACAGCTTCTTCAACTTTTTTCATCACTTCGCCTTCATGATCTTCACCATCGGTGATAATTATCAGTGCCTTACCCTGTTGTCCTTGCGGGAACGACTGTATTGCAAGGTCTATTGCATCGGCAATTGAAGTGCCTTGCGTTGAAACTACACTGTTATCAGCATTTGATAAAAACATTTTTGCAGCAGCATAATCACTCGTTAGAGGTAACATAGGGTATGCCTTTCCCGCGAAAACTATCAGTCCGATCCGGTCATTACCAAGGCGATCAATGAAACGACTTACTGCCTGCCGTGCCCTTTCAATGCGGTTGGGTTTAATATCTTCAGCAAGCATACTGTTTGAAACATCAAGGGCAATGATAATGTCAACACCTTTTTGCTCGGTCTTTTCAAGTTTTGACCCAACCTGAGGGTTTGCAATACCAATGATCAGTAAAACGATGGCAACAATGAGAGTAATGAATTTGAACCATTGTTTGGCACCGGAAATTTCGGGCATCAGACGTGAAATGATTTTAAATTCCCCATAATTCCGCAGCGTTTTGCTCTTCCATAATCTGAACCAAACGAAAAGCAGCAGCAGCGCCGGAATTACCCATAAGTAATTCAAATATTCTATGTGTTCAAGTCTGATCATTTTTTCTTAATCTCTCAATCCTGCTTTTTAGTAGTCAGTGTATTTTTATTAATTCAAAATCAATATCAAATCGGTCAAAATTAAATTTTATTTAATTAAGGTGTGCTCCGGAATAATGTATATCGCAATACAAGTTCAGTTAAAAGCAGCCATAATGCTAATAGTGCAAGGGGCCTGAATTCATCAATCCTGCGTTTATATTCCGTTACATCAATTTTTGTTTTCTCAAGAAGATCAATTTCATTATATACTTCTTCCAGTTTTTCATTACTTGTTGCTCTGAAATATTTGCCGTCAGTCATGTTTGATATTTCTTTCAGCATTTCCTCATCAATTTTCACATCAACCATCTGAACTTGTTTGCCAAACGGTGTTTGTAGCGGAAAAGGTGCTCTTCCAATAGTTCCTACTCCAATTGAATACACTCTGATACCGTAAAGACGTGCCATTTCGGCAGCAGTAAGAGGATCAACTGCGCCCATATTGTTTACACCGTCAGTAAGCAGGATAACTACCTTGCTGACGGCTTTGCTGTTTCTTAAACGATCAACGGCTATTGCCAGTCCGTCTCCTATGGCTGTGCCATCCTGAATAATTCCCTGACGGACTTCCCTGAAAAGATTCGTCAAAACCGGATGATCAGTAGTTAGCGGGCATTGAGTATAGCTTTCGCCTGCAAATACAACCAGCCCTATCCTGTCATTGGGACGGTTATGAATAAACTGGATGGCTAAATCTTTTGCAGCTTCAATTCTGTTAGGTTTGAAATCTTCGGCAAGCATACTTCCTGAGACATCAAAAGTTATCACAATATCAATACCTTCCACTGTGATATCTTCACGCCTGAGGCTGGACTGAGGTCTTGCAAGTGCAACAATAATAAGTGCTATGGCAAGAACTCTTAAAACGAATAACAGGTGTACCAGCCATAAACGCCATGATCTTGATTTGTCAATGAAGGGTTCTGTTGTGGAAACCTGTATGCTTGGATGACTTCTGGAGTACTTATAGATATACCAGGCGATCATTAAAGGTATGATCAACAGGAAATAAAGCAGTTCCGGCCGTGCAAAATCAATATGATCAATATTTTTCAAAAAATAAATCATTGCTCTACTTTATTATTGTTATCAGCCTGGGTTTCATTGGTCTGTTTTACGTCAGGTATTATAACAGAAGGTATTGTGGAACGAATAAAATCTACCGCAATTGAAAAACTATCTTCGTGTTCTCCGGGTAAGGGAATACTCTTGGCAAATTTCACAAGGTCAGCCCTTGTGAAAAGTATCAGAAGCTTGTTTCTGCCTTCTGATGGTATATGGGTGGTAGCTGTTGCTTCCATTATTTCGGAAGTTGTCATTTCCAAAGCCATAATATTATATCTGCCTTCCAGGTAGTTGCGAATAATTTCGGTAAGCTCGCTGTGATATTCTTTTATTCGACCGTTTTGCCATAATTTTTTCTCACGCAGTTCGTCTAATTCGTTAAGCGCCCGAGTGTGCGGAGGTATTTTGGGTTTTGAAGGCTTTGGAATAAGTGAAGCTTTTTCCCGCTTCTTTTTCAGATAATATGTGTAAAGCCATATACCACCAGAAACCAGCAATAAAATCAGGAGCCATGGTAATATCTCCTTAAAGGTCAGAGGTGCCTTATAAATTTCTTTGATATCCCGAAGTTCGCCGTCAGGGCTTAGCTCCACACCGGCAACATACAACAAAAAAGGATTGGTTTCGGCAGGTGTCCATTCTTCATCTCCCGGTGCCTTGAACAAGAAAACCAACGGAGGCACAGCATGATATCCGGTATCGAACGATGTAATGATGAGTTCTTTTTTTAACTGCATCATTTTATTATCACCATGTTTTAATGTATCAATGCCAGACTGATGGACGATTTCAATTTCGTCAGTAACACGATCAATCAAATCAGGCCATTGCCAGAAATAATCATTTGGCGATGTAATAGTAAGTGTGATTTTTGTTTGCGATCCAAGCTGAATAGATTCCGATTCAATTATTCCTTCAATATTTACACCGGGATCATCGGCATAAGACAGTAAACCGGCTAAACTAAAGCAAAGTAGTAATATATAACTAATTGATTTTCGCATTTTTACCTGTCTGTTTTATTACCTCCTGCTACCACGTGTTCTGAATAAATTAGTCAAAGGCTTAATATAATCCCTGTCGGTTTGAAGGGTTGCATTATCAACACCACAGCGTGTAAAAGCATTCTGAATATATTTTTCAGTTTCTTTCCACCAGTTTTGATAATGCTTCCTTGCTGCCTCACCCGAAGTATCAACCCATATTGATTTACCTTCTTCCTTATTATACATCTGAACCATACCAAGGCGGGGCAATTGCGATTCGCTGGGATCGAAGATACGCAAAGCAATTAGATCATGCTTGCGTGCAGATATTTTCATTGCATCATAAAAATTACGATCAATGAAATCGGACAATACAAATGCAACCGAACGCTTTTTAAGAACATTGTTTAAGAATTTCAGAGCTTCGGAAATATCGGTTTTCTGACTTTGAGGCTTAAAATCAATTAGTTCGCGAATAATGCGTAAAATATGTGTTGTTCCTTTTTTGGGAGGAATGAATTTTTCGATCCTGTCACTAAAAAATATAACCCCAACTTTATCATTATTTTGAATTGCCGAAAAAGCAAGCACGGCAGCAACTTCTGTCATTAACTCTTCTTTGAACTGCTTTTGCGTGCCAAACTCATTTGAACCGCTTACATCAATCAGAAGCATTACCGTTAGTTCGCGTTCTTCATCAAATATCTTAATGTAAGGATGGTTGAATCGTGCGGTAACATTCCAGTCAATGGAACGGATATCATCTCCGTATTGATATTCACGCACTTCGCTGAAAGTCATACCTTTACCTCTAAAGGCACTGTGATATTGACCTGAAAATATCTGATCTGTCAATCCACGGGTCTTGATCTCAATCTGCCTTACTTTTTTAATTATATCAGAGGTTTCGAGCAGCATGTACTGAAATTATCGGTAATTATTTGAATTTGATTTGTTTTCAATCAGGGGACTTCAACTGTATTCAATATATCATTAATGATCTCAACAGTTGTAATGTTTTCAGCTTCGGCTTCATACGAAAGCCCGATACGATGCCTTAAAACATCATGAGCAACAGCTCTGACATCTTCAGGTATCACATACCCGCGTCTTTTGATAAAAGCATAGGCTTTTGCTGTCAAAGCCATATAGATACTGGCTCTGGGCGAAGCACCGTAACTGATCATATCCTTGTATTTATTGAGTTTGAAATCAGTTGGAAAACGGGTTGCAAAAACAATATCGGTTATGTAGTTCTCAATTTTTTCATCCAGATAAACTTCCCTTACTATTGACCTTGCATTCATTATGTCCTGAGGCTTGATAATGGCCTGATTTGTAGGTATTTCATTGGTGATCCTCTGACGAAGAATGATTTTTTCTTCTTCTTTCGTAGGATATGTAATTACCACTTTCAGCATGAAACGGTCAACCTGGGCTTCGGGCAGGGGATAGGTTCCTTCCTGTTCAATAGGGTTTTGGGTTGCAAGTACCAGGAAAGGTTCTTCAATTTTAAATGTATTATCGCCAATAGTTACCTGTCGTTCCTGCATAGCTTCGAGTAATGCGCTTTGCACTTTTGCAGGCGCACGGTTAATTTCGTCTGCAAGAATGAAATTAGCAAAAACAGGTCCTTTACGAACCATGAATTCTTCTTTTTTCTGACTATAGATCATGGTTCCTATAAGGTCGGCAGGCAAGAGATCGGGAGTAAACTGAATACGACTGAATTTAGCCTGAATTGTATTGGCAAGAGAGGTGATTGCCAGTGTTTTAGCCAGTCCGGGCACTCCTTCAAGCAGGATATGACCATCGGCAAGTAATGCAATAAGCAGGCGTTCAATCATATGTTTCTGACCAACTATAACCTTTTGCATTTCAAGGTTGATAAGATCAACAAATGAACTTTCCTGTCTGATTTTTTCGTTCAGCTCACTGATATTTATACTTGTCATAAAAATGAATTTTTAGGAGGGCAAAATTAGCCAATTGGCTGTAACTACCACAATATTAAACTGTTAAAAAATGTTAAACAAAGTTGCTCAACTAAATAGCCTGTAGGTTTTGTATTTTAACCCTTAATTGACCGGCTCATCTTCAGGTGTTTTAATATCTTTGTAAATGCAAAAGTTATAAGGAAATACGAATTCAATACTTTGTAGTTAAGAGTTTTGTGTATTTATTTTTATGAAGTAAATTTCCACTTATTTAATCTTGTGGTATTAATTTTTTAACAATATTGTACCTTTGCATGAATGAATAAAAAGACTGAACATATTGCCCGGCGTATTAAACTAAATATTTCTGAGATTGACAAAAATGCTCAGGTGATATTATATGGTTCACGAGCAAGAGGTGATGCCAGAAAAGAATCAGACTGGGATATTCTGGTCCTTACAGATTATCCGGTAACATACCAGATTGAAAAGGCATTTAGAGAAAATCTCTATGAATTGGAGCTTGAAACAGGTGAGATTTTATCTTTATTTATTTATTCAAAAATTGACTGGAATACTAAACATCGTATTAGCCCGTATTATCACAATGTCTCCTTACAAGGCATTCAATTATGAAAAAAGAAGAAAGGATTGAATACTCCAGATTAAGAATGGAATCAGCCTATATAACTTTTGAAGCTGCTAAAGTCCTTGTTCAAAACGGGTTCTGGAATTCAGCAGTTAACAGACTGTATTATGCTGTATTCTATGCAGTTAATGCTTTGTTAGTATTAAGTGAGATTGATTCCCAAACACATTCCGGAATGAGAACACAATTTTCAAGGTGTTTCATAAAAACCGGAAAACTTGATAAGAAATATGGGAAATTATTAGTGCAACTTTATGATTGGAGGCAACAGGGTGATTATGAAAACCTATTTGATTTTTCTGAAGAATCAGTCGTTCAGCTTATTGAGCCAGTCAATGAAATGCTGCATGTGATTGATAATGAAATAAAAAAGGTTCAGTAAAATCTTTTTTGATTTAATATTGAACAGATACCAACCAAAAACCCCGCAAGCGTTTAAATCCTGCCGAATGACACTTTTGTAAAATCATCTATAAACATCTCCTTAATAACCCCGTAGGGTCGTAATAATCTGGCGTCTCAACAATTTCAGTCTCTGATTTTTTTAATAGGTTTAGCACTGGTGCTAATGATCCTGCGAAGATTTCAATTTACATCATCAAAGCCAGCAACTGGGAGAAGATTATCATCAGTACAAGCGCAATAGGATACACAGTAGCATAGCCTACCGAGGCAGCATCACTCTCTATTTTACTGTCAATGGCAGCCAGCCCCGGCGTACTCGTCATTGCCCCCGTAATAACGCCCAACAAAGTGATAAAGTTGAGCTTAAAAACATATTGTCCGATAAAAGCCCCTACAAACATAGGCAGCACTGTAATAACAATACCAATAGCGATCAGTTGTAGTCCGTTGTCGCTCAGCACGCTGCCTAATTCTCTGCCAGCGCTTGTGCCCACGCTTGCCATGAATATGAGCAGTCCCAGCCGGCGTAAGAGCTGATTTGCACTACCAGTCATTGACCAAAGTATGGGACCTGTTTTGCCTATATTGCTGAGTACCAATGCTGCTGCCAGCACACCTCCTGTAAGTCCTAACCTGAAATCGAACAAACCGAAAACCGGAATGCTTATAGAGCCAATTAATACGCCTATTACGATACCGAGTGCTATAGGGAGAAAATTGGTTTCAGAAAGTTTTTTCTCATCATTACCCAGCAGTCGTCTCACTTCAGGCATTTCCTGATTAGAGCCGGAGATGAGAAGCTTATCACCAAAACGTAGTTTGCTATGCGGAAAAGGCTTCAGATCAATTCCACTTCGGCGTATGCGTGTAATAGTGGCATTAAGCGCAGTGAGATTAAGTTCGCGTATGGTTTTATTAATGACCTTACTATTGGTTACAAGCAACCAGTTTACTGTAAAGCGTTCATCAAAGGTCAGCTCTTCATCTGCCACATCACCGATAAGCAATGCTGCTTTCTGAAGTGCTTCCTCGTCTCCAACTACTTTCACAAAATCGTTAAGATGCAGTATGGTGTTAACTGTTGGCGAAAAAATATTTTCATTGCTTTTAACTCTGGAAATAACAGCCTGCGTCATTTTTCTAAGGTCCAGCTCACGGATTGTCTTTCCATGAACATTTGCATTTGTTACTTTCAGCACTACATTTTGCAATTTAGGATTTCCTTCCTGCATCTGCCGGATATATTCTCTTTCTTCCTCTTGTAAATCTTTTCGTGCCAGTTTCGGATAAAGTTGTACAAACAATATCACGCCTATCACGCCTGCTGGATAAGCAATGCCATATCCTACTGCTGTCAGGGGCGAGCCTGTTGCTTCAAAAGCTGCTGCCAGCCCTGGAGTACTTGTAAGAGCGCCGTTAAAAAGACCTACGCCCACAGGAACTGATATGTTAAATATAATTATTGCAAGGTAGGTAATTCCGGCGGCTACTGCAATCAGTATACTTCCTATAACAGCTAATTGACGGCCATAGCGTAGTGCAGCATCAATAAAGCCCGGTCCGGCCTGAATACCAATGGTAAAAATAAAGAGTACGATACCCAGAGTCTGGAATTCCGTAGGGATAGAAAAACCAAGATGCCCCATTAACAGAGCGATAAAAATAACAGCAGACGAATCAAGTGAAAATCCTTTAATTCTGAAATTTCCCAATATCAACCCTAAGCTGATAATGACAAAGAGTACAAAATATCCCTCGTGTAGGAAGCTTTCCATTTAGATTGTAATGATGTGCAAAAATAGAAAAACTATTATGATACTATCTGGTTCAGGATATCTTTAATTTTAAGGTATAGTAATCAGACTTATTACTCTGATTACTTGTGAGTTTGATTGATTTTATGCGTTTTATGCACAAGTGAAATTTTGTGTTCTTTGATTTATGATATCAAAAACAAAAGCAGGAACACCTGAAATCCAGATTGTTAAGTGTTTTATTATATGGTTAAAACTGAAAAACCGGCAATAGTCTTTGGGGTTACAACGGATAATTGGTGTTTCAATCAAGCCTTCAATACAAACCAAATCTCTATCTTTGTATCCTGTAGTCGTAAGGATTACATACTATTTTAAAGAAAAAAATGTTATCGTAAGATTAAATCCAAATGAAAATGAGAAAACTCACTTTGCTTTCACTGCTCGTATTAACGCTGTCATTTCGCCCTGAGGTTCAGGCTCAGCAAACAAGGACTATCGAAGAAGCCATAGCTTTTTATGTTGACAAGGTAAATGCTGACAGCATTCATAGTCATATTCAGGCACTTCAGGATTTTGGGACCAGGTTTTGCCTTGCCGATAATCACAGGGATATTGCTGTGTGGCTTAAAAACAAATTCATTTCTTATGGTTATTCCGATACCAAACTCGATTCCTTTGCATTTAACTACAATTATGGTTCAACTTATTATCAAACCTGGCAATATAATGTAATAGCCACTTACCCGGGATTTGTAAATCCTGATAAAGTATATATTATGGGTGCCCATTACGATGCTATTGTTCCAAGTTCGAGTAATCCTTTTGTAATAGCTCCCGGTGCTGATGATAATGCAAGCGGGGTTGCAGCAGCCCTTGAAGTTGCCCGGATCATGAAAAAATATGGCTATGTTCCGGAATCAACTATTAAATTTATTACATTCCCTGCCGAAGAATTTGGTTTGTACGGAAGCTGGGATTTTGCCGACAAAGCCTTTAGCCAGGGCATGAATATCGAGTTCATGCTCAACAATGATATGATCAGTTATTGCACCTTGCCTCCTGAGCAATGGAAAGTTGATATAATTAAGTATCCCAACTCGCCTCAGGTAACTAATCTTGCCCGTTATATAGCTGAAAATTTTACACCGCTGACTGTGGTTGAAACCACGCAATACATGCAGCAATCTGATAGCTGGCCCTTTTATTCAAACGGATTCAAGGCAGTTTTTTTGATGGAAGATCAGTTTACCCCATATTATCATACCATTAACGATTTGCTTATTCATAGCAATATGGCTTATACTGCCGAAATGGTCAAGATCTCAATGGGTATGCTTGTTCATGAAAACGGAACCGGTATTATTGCTGGTGCAACATGCGGAGATCCGCTGGTTGTAGATCTCCCGTTGAATTATAGCGGAAGCACCGAGTTGTATGGCAATCATTACCTCCCTAACTGGATAGTAACAAACCCCACGTATTTGTCAAATTATATAGCCGGCAACGACCTGGTATTTAGTTTTACACTGGAATCCAACAGCATATTATCGGGCGATATTTCATGTCCTGCCGGAAACAGAGCCGGGGTTTTTATCTTAAATGCATGCCCGGATATTTTCAATCCTCCAACAGTAATACAGTTTGCAGGTGGCAATTCAGGCGGTTCATTCAGCCAGTTACCTCTGCCTGCAGGTGATTATTATGCAATAGTTGCAAACTGGCCCCAGCCTATGCACACAAATTTTACATTAAATATTGATGCTGTTGAGGCTCAGCAACAACCCGAACTCATTGCAAGTCCGACAAATCTTAATTTCGGTTCTGTTACTATTGGTAATCAATCGGCTGTAAGAACCGTTAAGATCAGCAATTATGGATCACAGCCACTTAATATTAATTCTTTAACTCTGACCGGCGAAAATTATGATCAGTTTACAATCCATGATCAGCCTGCTTTACCGTTTTCCATTCAGTTTGGTGAAACTACTGATATAGGTGTGGTTTTCAATCCAACACAGCCAGGTTTGTACTCTGCATTTCTGACAATTTCTGGCAATATTCCTGATGTTGTGCATATCCCTATTAACGGAAGCGGTATGGATAGTGTAATGATATATACTCCATATGCTCAGGATTTTACATCAGTTACTCCGGGACAGTTACCAGCAGGATGGTATGCAACTATGGCAAACTGGTCAGTTGTAAATTCAAATCATACCGGTGGTGAAGCACCCGAACTTATGTTTTCAGGAACCTCTGGAGTTAATGGTTCGTACAGTCTGGTTATGAATCCTGTAAATGCTCAGTCGAATAATATGCTCATACTAAAATTCCACTCGATGCTTGATTATAACTCTGGAAATCAAAATCCATTTTCATTGAAATTGCAATCGTCTTTTAACGGAGGTATGAACTGGTCAGACCAATGGGTGCTAAACCCTTCATCAAGTTTGCCTGCTCAGCAATACAGCGTTGATCTTGGTTCACTTGCCGGCGAAAAATTCCTGCTGGCATGGGTGTTTGAAGGAGAACCAAACAGCATAAATGCATGGTATATTGATAATATAATCCTGACCGGTGAAGAAAACCCTGTTTTAGCCGGAGATTCCAATTGCGATGGTATTGTGAATGTGATAGATGTGATAACAACCATTAACTACATACTTAATCTGAATCCTACACCTTTCTGTTTTGAAAATGCTGATGTAACAGGAGATAACCTGATAAATATCCTTGATGTTATTGGTACTGTGAATATTATAATCGGAGGTGTAAAATCTGATATTGCCGATATTGAATCAAACGAAGCATATATAACCTTGAATTCAAATTCAATAGATATTGTAAGCGATGGCACTCTTGCAGGGATACAGTTTGAACTCATAGGTAAAAATCTTGAAAGCACTGATTTCTGGCTGGAGCTGAGCGATTATGAGTTTGCTTACAGTGTGCATAAAAACAAACTTACAGGAATTATCTACAGTCTTGATAACCGCCCCTTACCATACGGAGAGGTGAGGCTTATCAGGTTTGGAGATCAACGGCATGATATAAATTGGGGAGAAGTAATTGCAGGGAATGTAAAAGCCGAAGAAGTTGAAGTGGTAAAATCATCATTGAATAATTTATCTTTCACCAGCGATGATTATAAACTAATGGTATATCCCAATCCTGCTAAAAGTGATTTTATTATTGAGGTTGAATTGCCTGCCTTGTCCGAAACCCATATACAAATCTCAGATATGTATGGCCGCAATGTAATGGTTGTAAACGACAGCTATCTTAGCGAAGGAGTTCATAAATTCACAATAAGCGACAAGGATAAGCTGCGCCCGGGTTTTTATCTGCTTAATATTGAAGCCAGACCTTCAGGTATTGGGAGTGTTATAACCAGGAATCTAAAGCTGGTAATACAATAATTTGTCGGTTACGGCACAATTTTGCCTTTTGTTTTTAGAATCCTGATTTAGTAATATTTTTAGCCCCTAAAATTATTAGGGCAGGTTTGATCAGTTGATTTCTTCGCATAAAATTATATACAATAGCAAAGTAGGAAGCTTTATGCAGACTCAAGGTTTTTCTGATTGTTAATCTGTTTGCTTTGTTCAGATCTTCTATCTGCATTAGCTTTGTAAATCATTCAGCTTAAAAGAAATACATATTAGTACGTTTTCCAGTTTCTGAATTTTATTGAATAAAAAAAGCCGCTATTTCAGCGGCTTTTGTGATCCTGTTGGGATTCGAACCCAAGACCCCATCCTTAAAAGGGATGTGCTCTACCTGCTGAGCTACAGAATCAGTTTTTAATTTTGAGGGCGCAAAAGTATGTATATTCCCTGAATTAACAAAATAAAATTTAGTAATAAATTGTAATTTGCAGTATATGAGTGAATTAAATATTGATATTTCCATGAATTGCCAGCCAAATGCATGCAGGATCGGTACTTGTATAGCTTACTTTATGCCTTTTTCGGGCCGAAATAAGCACATAATCGCCTTTTCTTAAAAAAATATCTTCTTCATTCTCAAAACACAGTCTTGCTTCCCCCTGTAACAGAACAACCCATTCGTCAGTATCCTGATCATACCATTGATTTTTGGGAGTGGTTTGCCCGATGGAAATAATTCTTTCAACCCTTATGTTATTTCCATGGAAGAGTGTTTCAAATACCTCATCTTCTGATCTTTGTATTGCCTCAGTTAAATCAAAAATATTATTTTTATACATGTTTGAAAGGATTATAGTTGGAAAATATTTTAGGATTGGTTTTAGCAGATTATATTTTATCGGATTTTAATTACTAAAAAACATGATGAAGAACCATATTCCAGCTAGTTAGTCTATTTAATTAGTATGCCAAATCCAATTATTAATAATAAAATTGCAGTTATTATGATCTTATTCATTCATCAATTCATAAGGCTTAGTAATTCAACACCAATCCATGATCAAAATTTCATCTTTCAATCTCATTTCTTTCTTTTTTCATAAACAGATCAGAATTATTTAATCATTGAGAAGAAAATGCTTTGTGCTTAGTTAGTTAATTATTTGAAATCCGGATATTTAGCCAAGCGAAGATTTAATCTGTTATATTTTTTGTCCCACATCCAGTGATCAGGGTATTGGTAAACATAATATTACTTGCTAATTACGGTCTAATATAAGTATAGTGTGGGATTAGAGATCATTCACATTTAATTTACCAACATATTCATTAATTTATAATTCGTTCAATTTTAATACCTTAGTCCGCATCATGCGTATACAATGTTATATGCTGTGCTACTTCATATTGTTTTTTTAATGTTGTTAGTTGAATATTTCTTCAATTATATAAAAAACACCCGTATTAGAATTCTTCTTTTTAAATCTGTCTTTGTTTCTTAATTTTTCCAATTTTAGCTTTTCATTATCGGTTAGGTTATATTGCTCTATTAGCGTTTGCAATTTGAGGGGATAGATAGTATCCTGCAAAGTTTTGCTGAAATAAACCGATAATTTTTTATCGGGAATAATCATATTATCAAAAATAAGTGTATTATCTCTGAGATCTGAATATAAAACAATTCTATTGTTTATGGCTTCAACTTTTAAGGATTTACCACGATGGTCTTTGACTTTATAAAATATTTTCTTTTCATTTGTATAGCCCCAAATACTATCACAGGGAATTTTGTTTTTATTGCCATTGAAGTCGAGAAGGATAAAATTATTTGTAAATGTAGCCAGTTTAATACTTTTGTATGTTTCTTTATTACAAGTATCCTTATAATGCTCGTAACTCCTATAAAATTCAATTTGTCCAATAGCAAAAGAAGGGTACAAAATTAGGAATACAAAGATGGGTGAGAATATGATTCTATAACGAAACATGGAATTACTCTTTAATTTTTTGCCTATTCCGTTGTATAATATTTTCGGTATAATGGACAAAATTAATGCTTTTTTTAGACAATGTTCTCTACTGAACATTTTTTCGTAAAAAATAGTACCTGTAACTGCATCAGGAAGAACTCCAACTTCTCCTACCAGATCATCAACTAACACCCCCAATGGTATCAGCAAGTATATGCCACCACTTAATTTTCCCCTAATTGGTATTCGAAGTTTTAATTTGTTTGAGCCTATGATAATGTGCTTATTGAGCAATCGAATTTTTTACTTGATTATTTTAAAGACAATAACCTTCCTTTTTCACCCATTTCAAGCAAATAATATATTTTCTCGGTGTATGATTAATAGTCTATACTTTGTTTTTTAGCATTGCATACAACCGTTCCCCAGTCATAATATTTCAACTAAACAACCCAATATCAAACAAATAAACAATATTAATTCACCGGATCACAATCAAACTTCTCCTTTTCCTTCCCTTATCATTAATGGCTCGATGCCTGTACAGTCAATAATTGTAGAAGGAACATTGTCGCCGGGTCCTCCATCAATAACTATATCAACGATATCCTTGTATTTTTCATAAATGAGTTCCGGATCGGTGGTGTATTCAACAATTTCGTCATCGTCTCGGATTGAAGTTGACATTATAGGGTTGCCAAGTTCTTTTACAATTTCCAATGGTATATTGTTTTCCGGAATTCTGATACCCAGAGTTTTCTTTCTGCTTTGGAATATTTTAGGCACATTACTGCTGGCGTTCAGAATAAAAGTATATGGGCCCGGCAAACTATTGCGCATCAAACGGAAAACTTCATTTGAAATGGGTTTGGTATATTCTGAAAGCTGACTCAGATCGGTAAAAATAAATGTAAAATTGGCTTTATCTTTTCTTACTCCTTTTATATGCGCAATTCGTTCAAAGGCTTTGGGCTTGAGAATATCACATGCAAGCCCGTAAATTGTATCAGTAGGATAAATGATTACACCACCATCGTTAAGACATTCGACTACCATTTTAATATGGCGGGCGCTTGGGGTTTCCGGATGAATTTTTAGTAGCATAGCTTTGTTGATTAATTGTACTGAGAACTCAAAAAAAGGGTAAGTCTAAAATATCGCACCGCTACAACCGCCTACCCTTGCTTCCTTCCGGATCTGGGGGAGTTCAGCAGGAGCTGGTCGTATCAGACTTACCCGCTGCAAAGATAGAAATTTTTGGATTATCTTGTGTTTTTAACCTGATATTTAACTTTACTTTATAAATTTGCCAATTATCAAAAATTACAATGATGGAAGAGAAATCAATGACTCTTAACAAAAATTCAATGATGACCGCAATTCCGGTTGGCGGCGCAATAGTATTGATATCAATTGTTTTATACGTTTTCGATCTTGATACACGTGGTTTCTGGGGTTATCTTATTTATGCAATTCTGCTTGCCGGTATTATCTGGGGAACAAAAAAATTCCGAGACCAGTATAATAAAGGATTATTAACCTATGGGCAGGGTATTAAGTCAGGATTATTGATAGGATTATATACAGGTATCATCAATGCTGTATATACCTTTGTGTTTTATAAGTTTTTTGCTCCTGAACAGATCAGTGTTTTGCTTCAAAAAACTGAAGAGCAACTCCTGGAGAAATCTCCTGATATGACTGATCAACAGCTTGATATGGCACTTTCAATGACTGAAAAATTTATGACACCCGGATTTATGTCTTTCGGTTCGTTGATAAACACCCTGATAGCCGCCCTGCTTTTATCACTGATAGTTGCAATTTTTCTGAAACGCGATGTGCCAAGGTCCATTGAATAGTTAATTATTATTTCATGAATATTTCAGTTGTAGTCCCATTATTTAACGAAGAAGAATCGCTTCCGGAGCTTGTTTCCTGGATCGAAAGCGTAATGAATGTCAATGATTTCAGTTATGAAGTTATACTTGTTGATGATGGTAGCAGGGATGGTTCATGGAAGGTGATTGAACAGTTGAGTGCCAGGAATTCTAATGTCAAAGGAGTCAAGTTCAGGCGGAATTATGGTAAATCAGCCGCTTTGAACGAAGGGTTTGCACTGGCATCAGGTGAGGTGGTTATCACTATGGATGCCGATTTGCAGGATAGTCCTGAAGAAATACCTGAATTGTACAGAATGATAATTGACGAGGGTTATGATCTTGTTTCGGGCTGGAAGAAAAAGCGCTATGATTCAAAAATCACTAAAAACCTTCCTTCAAAAATCTATAATGCAGCTACCCGACGAATGTCGGGATTGAAATTGCATGATTTTAACTGTGGTTTGAAAGCGTATAAAAATGAAGTTGTGAAAAATATTGAGATCTATGGCGAGATGCACCGCTATATTCCTATGATCGCAAAATGGGCAGGGTTTCGGAAAATTGGTGAAAAAGTTGTTACACATCAGGCAAGGAAATTTGGTACTACAAAATTCGGTGCTGAGCGTTTCATTCATGGTTTCCTCGATTTGCTTTCAATAGCCTTTGTAACCCGTTTTGGACGTAAGCCCATGCATCTTTTTGGTTTACTCGGAACCCTTATTTTTATAATAGGTTTTGTCATTGCAGGTTATCTGGCTTATACCAGGATCTTTATGGGTGTTTACCGAATGACTGAGCGCCCGCTGTTTTATTTTGGTTTATTGGCAATGATCCTGGGAACTCAACTGTTTCTTACCGGTTTTTTGGCTGAACTCATTGCCCGTAATAACAGCGACAGGAATAAATATCAGATTGAGAAAAGGATAGGTTTGGAATAAAATGTTTTTTAAGAAACCGGAATCTGAAAATAAGAAAGGTGTGAAGTGTTTTATAAACGGCAAAACAGACAAAAAATGATTACGTTAATATGATTTATAAACACAGTGGGATTTTTAATTAATTCTGCCGGAGATGCAAGGAAAAAAAGTTGTAATTATTGGTTCGGCATATCCATTGCGGGGCGGACTTTCAAATTTTAATGAAAGACTGGCAAGGGAATTTATCAGTGCCGGTTTTGAAACAACAATTTATACTTTCAGCCTGCAATATCCGTCAATTCTTTTTCCGGGTAAAACTCAACTTTCTTCAGAACCAAAACCTCATGACCTTGATATCAGGGTGGTAATTAACTCTGTAAATCCTGCAAACTGGGTGAAATGGGGAAGGAAGATCAGGAAGCTGGAACCTGATCTGGTTATCATGAAATTCTGGATACCTTTCATGGCACCCTGCCTGGGAACCCTTGCGCGCATTATACGTAGGAATCGTAAAACCAGGGTGATTACAATTATTGATAACCTCATTCCACACGAAAAACGACCTTTTGATAATACTTTAACCACTTATTTTGCCCGTAGTGTTGATGGTTTTCTGGCAATGTCGAGGGCTGTGTTTGAACAGGTTGAGTTATTTGTGTGTAAAAAACCAAAAATATTTTCACCTCATCCGGTTTATGATGTTTTTGGCAAAAAAACTGATAAGGTAAAAGCAAGAAAAAAGCTAAGTATTGATGAAAACGGAAAATATATTTTGTTTTTTGGGTTCATAAGGGATTACAAAGGACTTGACCTTTTGCTTGAAGCTATGGCAAATCCGGAAATAAAGGCTCAGAATATAAAGTTGCTGGTTGCAGGTGAATATTATACTGATTCCAAGCCTTATAACCTTATGATAGAACAAAATGATCTCTCTGATTATGTGGTTTTGCATACCGATTTTATTCCCGATTCAGCAGTGGGGCTTTATTTCAGCGCTGCCGATCTGGTGGTGCAGCCGTATAAAACTGCCACTCAGAGCGGAGTTACCCAGATAGCATATCATTTTGAAGTTCCTATGATAATCACTGATGTGGGAGGATTAGCTGAATTTGTTCCTCACGAAAAAGTGGGTTATATCGTAGAGCCCGACCCGGCTTCGATCGCTGACGGCATTCTGAGATTTTTTAATACTGCTGACAGATCTCATTTTCTGAACCATTTAAAAGAAGAAAAGAAAAAATATGGCTGGGACTTTTTTCTTGGAAAGATATTTGAATTAAAAGACATTATTGATACAAAGCAATAAAATTAAGATGATTATAAGAAGCAAAGCACCTTTAAGGCTTGGATTGGCAGGCGGAGGCTCTGATGTGGCGCCTTATTCTGATTTATATGGAGGAGCGATCCTCAATGCTACAATAAATATGTATGCTTATGCTACCATAATACCCAGGAACGATGGTAAAATTGTGCTGAACAGTTACGACAGTAAGCAAAGCATTGAACTTAACGATGATAAAACTCTTGAAATAAACGGAAAACTCGATCTTCACAAAGGGGTATATAACCGTGTTATCAAAGATTATGTGCACAAACCTTTGTCATTTGAACTTACTACCTTTGTGGATGCACCTCCCGGTTCAGGATTAGGAACATCATCTACAATGGTGGTGAGTATTTTGGGGGCTTTTACCGAGTGGCTGAAACTCCCGCTCGGAGAATATGATATTGCCCGCCTGGCGTACGAAATTGAACGTATTGACCTTGGTATGGCAGGAGGAAAGCAGGATCAGTATGCTGCTACGTTTGGTGGTGTGAATTTCATGGAGTTTTTTAAAGATAACAAGGTCATTGTTAATCCTTTACGCATAAGAAGTACATATCTTAACGAACTATCATACAGTCTGATACTATTTTATACTGAAACCAGCCGGCTATCGTCAAAGATCATAGAACAGCAGGTTAAAAATGTGCTGCATAATAAGGTTGAATCCATTGAGGCAATGCATCAACTTAAAAATCAGGCTATTATGATGAAAGAGGCTTTACTCAAAGGCGATCTTGACGAAATGGGACATATTCTTGATTTTGGGTGGCATTACAAAAAGCAAATGGCTGATGACATCACCAATGAACAATTGGATCTTATTTATGAAACTGCTCGTAAAGCCGGAGCAAGTGGAGGTAAGATATCCGGTGCCGGAGGAGGTGGTTTTATGATATTTTATTGCCCTGAAAATACCCGCGTTAAAGTCATACAGGAACTTGAAAAGATGGGCGGAAGGGTCAGGCGCTATGAATTTACTACTATGGGGCTGACAAGCTGGACAGTATAATATGTGGTTGTTTAGTGGTATTTCAGTCATATTTCAAGTTCACAAAAATGCGTAATAATAAAACAGTGTTAGTTTTTTATATTTTTATTTCGGATTAGAAACCTGAAAAAAATATCTAATTTGACAAAAACACGAAAAACAATGAAATCATATAAGAATTTCTTGCACTTAGCCCGGAATCGCTACTCTGTCCGGGCATTTGATACACGGTCTGTAGAAATGGAAAAAATCAATCAAGTTCTTGAGGCAGGCAGAATTGCTCCTTCGGCAGCTAATTTGCAGCCCTGGAATTTTATTGTTGTAAAGGATGAGCCATATCGTTCCTACATTTTTGAGGCTTATAACAGAGTATGGTTCAGGGATGCACCTGTTTATCTTGTACTTTGCGCTAATCATAATATCTCATGGAAGCGTTCGGATGGTAAAGACCATGCTGATATTGACATTGCTATTGCTGCCGACCACATGACCCTGGCTGCTGCTGAACTGGGGCTTGGAACATGCTGGGTTTGTAATTTCAATCCTGCCAGACTTAAAGAACTTTTAAATATCCCTTCTAACTTTGAACCTGTAGTAATTCTTCCTTTGGGGTATCCGTTGGATGCGGGCGATCCCGACCGTAATGAAATTAAACGAAAGCAATTAAAAGATATAGTAAAGTGGAATTGTTTCTGAACCGGAATTTCAGTCGCATAAGTAGCATGAATTTAGGCTATTAGATTAGGTGTTTCTTAAAAATCAACCAGAAGGATTAAAATGCCCTGAAATAATGTTACTCTATCTTCGTTTAGGCTAAAAACTCAGTATATGCGATTTAACCGGACTTTTTTTATTCTGCTTGTTTTCCTTTTAAGTAATTATTCAAATCTTTTTGCACAAAATAAATATCCACAGGGATATTTTCGCCTGCCACTTGATCTTACACCTTCATTGTCCGGTACTTTCTCTGAGATCAGATCCAATCATTTTCATTCAGGTGTGGATCTCAGAACTCAGGGAGCTGAAGGCAAACCTGTTTATGCCATTGCAGATGGCCATGTGGCGAGGATAAGGGTTCAGCCTGTTGGATTCGGAAAGGCTTTATATATTGAACATTCCAACGGATATACCTCTGTGTACGGGCATCTTCGCAATTTTATCCCCGCCATTCAGAAATATGTTGTTGCAGAACAATACAGAAGGGAATCGTTTGATGTGGATTTATACCTTGCTGAAGATAAATTTTATTTCAAGAAGGGCGATCTGATTGCCTGGAGTGGAAATTCAGGTAGTTCGGGAGGACCACATTTGCATTTTGAGATAAGAAAAACTGCAAATCAGAACCCGATAAATCCCTTGTTATTTGGGCTGGACATCCGGGATAATATAGCTCCTGCCATACAGGCTTTCAAAGTTTATCCTGTAAACGAATATTCCACCGTGAATAATTCTCCGGATAATATGCTGTTCACAGTTACAGCAAATAACAACACATACACCATCAATGATAATAAGCCTCTTATGATATCGGGGGATGTGGCTTTCGGTGTTCAGTCGTATGACAAGCATAATGCCAGTGAACTTCGTAACGGTATTGTTTCATTTAAGGTTTTTATTGACGATGAGCAGGTTTTTGCTTACCGTGTGGATGAGATTAGTTTTGAAGAAACCCGATATGTGAACTCGGTTATTGATTATGAGGAACTTATCAGAAGTAAACGAAGGTTTATTCAAACCAGGATACTGCCAAATAATCCGCTTAAAATATATTCATCAGTTAAAAACAAGGGTGTGTTTACTTTTGATGAAAACAAAGAATACAAAGTCGCTATTGAGCTTGCTGATGTGGCTGGGAATAAAGGAGTTTTAAAATTCCTGGTTATTGGAAAACCACCTGTGCATATACCTTTAAACCGTAATGAGCATAAAAATTCGGTTCATTTCAGGTGGGATCGTCCTAATAGTTTTGAGTCTGAGACTTTTAACCTTGAAATCCCCTCCGGTTCATTGTATGAGAACATCTGGTTCACCTATAAGGAAGAACAGCCAAGGAATGGAACCTTTGCAAAGCTTTATCATGTGCATAATTATTATACACCTTTACAGAATAGCTTTACGATTTCGATAAAGACGGAGGGTTTGTCGCCGATATTGATCAATAAGGCAGTAGTTGCTCGTCTTGATGAAAAGGGGCAGTGGGTTTCGGAAGGTGGCGATTATAAAAATGGTTTTATGACTGCGAAATCAAGGAGTTTTGGAGTTTATAGCGTGAAAGTTGACACTCTGGCGCCAAAAATCATACCTGTCAACATTCAAAACGGAAAGAATATTAGCCAGCAGAAAACCATCAGTCTGAAAATCAGCGATTCATTTGCAGGTATTAAATCATACAGGGCAACCATGAATGGGAAATGGATTTTAATGGATTACGACAGGAAAAATGATCTGATAACCTACGAAATTGACGACAGAACATTAAAAGGCAATAATTCGTTTTTGCTGGTGGTTGAGGATAATGTTGGAAATCGCTCTGAGTACAAGGCTAATCTGATAAGATAAAGCGATATATATTAGTCGTAAAATCCTTCCCAAAACAATTTTAACCTTCGTTATTGTTAATTGCTCTGATCCTTTGCAGCAGGGTAGGATGGGAGTAATGGAAAAACACATACAAAGGGTGGGGGGTAAGGTTTCCAAGATTTTTCTGAGTAAGCTTTTTCAGGCTGTTTATCAACTCCTTACCAAATCCATAGTTTTTTGCAAATCTGTCAGCCTGATATTCAGCTTTCCGCGACCAAAGGTTTAGAAATATTCCAAGTACAAATGATATGGGGCTGAACAAAATTCCAAAGGCTATCATACCTATATGAAAAGAATGCTCCTCAACACCAAATGCTGCGCTAAGCTCAGGACTTCCGATAAACACTGAGAACAGCAGCAGAATTATTCCGGTTTGCAAAATGCCTGTGATCAGGTTTATCCAAATGTGTTTTTTCTTGTAATGACCAGTTTCATGTGCTAAAACAGCCACTATTTCTGTTTTTTCCAGATCGTTGATCAGTGTATCGTAAAGTACAATGCGTTTTTCAGGACCTATACCAGTGAAATAAGCATTAGCTTTTGTGGATCGTTTCGAACCATCAATAACAAAGATGTTTTTCAGTTTAAAACCGGCTTTATTGACAAACTGCAAAATAGAATCACGTAATTCTCCTGCTTCAAGAGGAGTTTGCTTGTTAAATAAGGGTACAATGATACTTGAATATACAAGGGTCATGAGTACCGAAAAAATGCTTATGGCTATCCATGCATATATCCAAAGCATTTGCGGGGTTTTCATATAAATCCATATGATGAGTGAAAGCAGCCCGCCACCTATTATTGCACCAAGAAGCCAGCCTTTGAGTTTATCGAGTACAAAGGTTAAAGGTGTGGTTTTATTAAAACCAAAGCGTTCTTCGATCACGAAAGTCTGATAAACCGCAAACGGAATTGAAAGAATATCGGATACAAGCATTAGTGAGCCAAAAAACAATAATGCCATTAGTACAGGATGTGTGGTAATGCTTCTGATTATCCCGTCAGCCCAGGGAATACCACTTGCCAGAATAAAAATCATCATTACCAGAAACCCAAAAATGCCTGAGATCAGACCAAAACGAGTATTTGCCTTTTTGTATTCCTGTTGTCTGGAGTATTGTTCTTCATCGTAAATACCTTTCAACTCATCGGGGATATGAGTGGAATGATGCCGGTAGTTAATAAAATCAAGCCACAGTTCAAATAAAAAGTCGGCAACAAGAATGGCTATAATGATACTGAAAAGTAATGAGGGGTTCATGAAAAAATGATGATTTAGTAAGGTAATTCCTGTTCTTCATCGGTTTCATCATCCATTTCATTCATTTTACTCTGGTATGTAACCACATTCTGACCATATGCCTGACCTGTTCCGGATTCAAACTGAGGAGAAGTTTCAAGCTCAAGGAAAAGAGCATTTTTGTTAATAAACTGGAATTTCAGATCACTTAATTTTCCGTTTCTGTGCTTCGCAATGCTTACTTCAGCAATTCCTTTGGTGGAGTTGCCCTGGTCGTCCACTGTAATTTTATAATACTCAGGACGATATAAGAACAGAACCAGGTCGGCATCCTGTTCAATAGCTCCCGATTCACGAAGGTCGGAAAGAATGGGTCTTTTTGAACCTCCGCGGGTTTCAACAGCACGGCTTAGCTGAGAAACAGCTATGATTGGAATATTCAATTCTTTGGCAAGACTTTTTAGTGAACGCGAGATATTGCTTATTTCCTGTTCACGGTTACCTTTAGCCTCACCACCACCCGACATTAACTGAAGGTAGTCAATCATTGCAAGCTGGATATCATGTTGAGCTTTGAGTCGACGACATTTAGCCCTTAATTCAAAAATAGTAAGAGCCGGACTGTCGTCAATAAGTAGCGGGGCATCTTCAAGGTTCTTGATTTTTGCATTTAGCTGGTGCCACTCATGATTTTCGAGATTGCCCTTTTTAAGTTTATCAGCAGGCAATCCGGTTTCTGCTGAAATAAGACGGGTAACAAGCTGGATTGCTGACATTTCAAGAGAAAATACAGCAATGGGCTTATTGTGAATAACTGAAATATTAAGAGCCATTGACAGAATAAATGCTGTTTTACCCATACCGGGTCTGGCTGCAATAATGATAAGGTCAGAAGGCTGCCAGCCGTTGGTTATGCGGTCTAACGATGAAAATCCCGATGGAACCCCGCTAAGTCCACCTTCTGTATTTTTTGCTTTTTCAATATTTTCAACAGCTTCCCTGATAAGTGCAGGCATATTATAAACGCTTCGTCTGATATTGGTTTCGCTTAACGAAAACAAATTCCTTTCAGCTTTGTCGAGCAGATCAAAAACATCAACAGTATCTTCAAAAGAGTCATGAATTATTTCGGATGAAGCACGGATCAATTCACGTTGAATGTATTTCTGCATCAAAATACGTGAGTGGTATTCAATATTGGCTGCCGATGATATCCGGTTTGTAAGTTGAGTAATGTAAAATGGTCCGCCTACAATGTCAAGTTTGCCATTAGTTTTGAGTTTGTTTGTAACTGTGAGAATATCAACCGGTTGGGTTTCCTGAAATAATTGCATTATAGCTTCAAAAATATACTGATGTATCTCTTTATAGAAGGTTTCCGGTTTTAATATATCAATCACAGCAGTGAGAGCATCTTTCTCAAGCATGATAGCGCCAAGAACGGCTTCTTCAAGATCCAGAGCCTGTGGCGGCAGTTTCCCATGTTCGCTTATATCGCTGACAACAACTCGTTTAGCCGTTTTTCGGGTAGTTTTTTCAGCAATAGGTGTTTTAGTTTCTTCCATGACCCAAAAATAAGTAATTTCATTATATCCCTGCAGACTTAACTGCAAAAAAGTTTTTAACATCGGATAAATCATGCCACAAGCCTGAAAAGAGTCATAAACCTTTATTCCTACAAAATAAAAATTATCTCTGGCTGAACTATGAAATGCTGATCTATCCCATTAATTCTGCAGATTTTGAACTCCGAAGGGGTGAAATAACTAATTGACAATTGATAATGGAGAATGGAGAATGGAAAATGGGAAATTGAGAATGTTATGGATAGAAACGGGCTTTAGCCCGTTTAACAAATAAATATTTTGACAGGCTTAATAACGAGAGCCTCAGCGCCTGGAAAGTCAGCCTAATATGCCTTTAGTAACCCCGAAGGGGTGCAATAACTAATTGACAATTGACAATGGAAAATGGAGAATGGAAAATGGACAATGGAAAATTGAGAATGTTATGAATAGGAACGGGCTTTAGCCTGTTTAATAAATAAATATTTTGACAGGCTTAATAACGAGAGCCTCAGCGCCCGGAAAGTCAGTCTAATATGCCTTTAGTAACCCCGAAGGGGTGCAATAACTAATTGACAATTGACAATGGAGAATGGAAAATGGACAATGGAAAATGGGAAATTGAGAATGTTATGAATAGGAACGGGCTTTAGCCTGTTTAATAAATAAATATTTCGACGAGCTTAAAAACAATTTCGGCAGTCTCAAAACTCGGACACTGAGGTTCTCGAAGTGTCAGGGTTTTTAAAAAGGCGCTTCGAGAGCTTCAGCGCCTGGAAAGTCAGTCTAATATGCTTTTAGTAACCCCGAAGGGGTGCAATTATTATAACCCCCATGTTTCCACTCTACCATAGAGAACCCTGAAGGGGTGGTATGTTTATAAAAAATTTGACAAATTCCAACCCTAAGCCCTGTAGGGGCGTAATAATCTAATAAGGTCATAATGGATAATTGATCCCGAATGACTCGGGAGAGAATGAAGAAGGAAAAATGGATGTTTTGATAGAGATTGCTCCTAAAATTGTTGTAATCATCAGCAATTAATCCAGATTTTTCAAATTTCTGAAATTAACCAGACTTACATTACGAACAACCTGTTCAAACTCACCGTCATATACAAGTAGCGGGTTCACTGTCCTGTCAGGAAATGTTTTCTTAAAGTGCGTAAATTGCTTTAAAAAATCCGGATGAAACGTTGCAGATGACTTTATTTCAACAGGTTGTAAATGATGCCCAAGCTGGCGAACTATGTCCACTTCGCTGTGGTTACTGTCACGATAAAAGAATAGATTACTGTCGAGTCCTTTATTAAAACGCATTTTCATCAGTTCAACCACCACCATATTCTCAAAAATTGCTCCCCTGAGCGGGTCACGGTTTAGTTGATTTGTATTTTCAATTCCAAAAAGATAAGATAGCAAGCCCACATCATAAAAATAGATTTTCGGTGATTTTATAAATCGTTTGCTCACAATATAGGAAAAAGGCTGCAACATAAAAACGATATAGGATGCTTCAAGGATGTTTATCCATGCCTTCACTGTTGCAACTGAAATGCCGGTTTCACCCGCAATAGACGAAAAGTTGACCAGATTTCCGGCACGGCCGGCACATATCCGTACAAAACGCCGAAACTGGCTAAGATCCTTGACTTTGATCAGACTGTGTAGATCTCGCTCAATATAAGTTTCGTAATAATTGCGATATGCTTTGTAAGGAGTCAGGTTATGCGCATAAACACCGGGATAAAATCCCCTGAGCATGATACTGTCCGACGTGCTATTGGCACTATCACCAATTTCATGAATTGAAAATGGCAACAATTTAATAATTGCTGTTCTTCCTGCCAGCGATTGGGTAACACTATCCAGCAAAGAAAACTGATTGCTACCTGTGAGAATAAATTTCACACTATCTCTGTACTCATCAACTATCTCCTGTAAATACGAAAGTAACTGAGGAATATGTTGTACTTCATCAAGAATTGCACCGTTTTGATTCTGTTTGAAAAACGAACGCGGATCTGATTCTACTATAGCTCTGGTATCGGGGCTTTCAAAATTATAATACGGCAGATGCCCAAACAGATGCTTTACCAGTGTTGTCTTACCAGATTGCCTTGGTCCGGTAATAGTGAGCACCGGGTATTGTGCTGCCATTTCCAGCACTTCTGGTTCTATTTCTCTTCGTAGATACATTTTTATGTATATTTATAGTTGAACTGCAAATATACATAAGTTTGCTAAATAATGTATCAGTTTGATTATTTATTCTGGGTAGATAATAGAAACTGCAATTCAGTCAGTTTCTATTATATCATGCAAGAAATTATAAAAGGATCTTATGGATATTAAATACTGAACCGAGGATTTTTTCATCTTGTTCATAAAAGAAGCAGCTTCCGGCAGATTTCCAACAGCTTCATTATATTCAAGTATTGCTTCAGCATCATATAAAACCTTTTCTTTGGCAAGCTCGCTGTTGTGATGAGCTTCTATAGCCAGGATATCACTTTGTTCGAAAAAAGCAGGGTCATAATAATAGTTCAGTGAAAGAACATCTTCAAGATCAATAAATGAAACAGGTTTGATTTCCGGATCGGATGCGGTAAGCTCATCATAAACCAATCTGATTTCTTTATCATTAAATGTAACTATACAATTACACTTAACAGCAACATTTGATAGTATTTGTCTGAATTGTCTGAGAGGATTAATATCAGGTTCAGGCAAATAATGATTTATTTCCATTTTTATATCCTGTTCTCCGAGTATTCCAACACTAATAAAAAACGGAAGTTTCTCGTAAGGTTTTAAGCCGTCAAACAAAGGCAAAGCAGGTTTATGATACCAAACCCGCAAAAAACATAAATGTTGATTTCTTTTTCCGAGAAATTCCTTTAAAGCCGCTTTGTCAGTTAAAACAATATTTTCCTTATGAGCCTTGAGCTTCCTGATTTGCACTGGATCGGTAAGGAGATCATATGGAATATTGTCAGGCAGTAGTATTCCTTTGTAATAAAGGTCGAATTTCTGAAGTTCATCCAGCCATTGCAGTTTAAAAACCGAGTTCTGAGGTACACGTTTCCAGCAATGTCCTTTAAAATCGCATAGATAAGGGTAATCGCAATAAGTACCGATGTCAATTGCGGGTGATTTATCAAGTTTTATCACTGCAAGCTGCTCTTTGATCTCCTGTTCCACAAATGATTGCAGTTTTAATACATCTTCCGTAACATTTTGCTGTATAAACAACTCGTTGAGTTTTGGTTCGCCATTAAGGATATAATCCTCATTCATATAAATAATGAAGAAGCCATCCAGTTTCAGTCCGCTGCCGGTGATCACATAATATTGCAGAGCAGCATCCATTAAATATGTTTCGCTGATCCTGAGCGAGCTTTTTACTTCATAGCCATACCATTTTCCATCCTGAAGCGTCAGGATATCGAGAGCTGCCAGTACATCTTGATATATAAATGCAGCTTCATAGATAGTATCAGTGTTTTGAGAAATGAGGCTTTGTGTGTATGCCACTGATTTTGCATACTGAAAAGGGGTAGAAGGTGATGCATCAACACCTTCGGGGAACAGATCTCTGGCAAGCAAACCTATATTTGTTCCGCGTTTGAATTTTGCAAGTTGTTCAGGTGTCAGCTTGTCGCGAAGATAATAGCGTTTTTTGTATAAATACAATGCTTTGTGGCATTGCCAGCCTCTGATGAAAGCTGACTTGGAAAGAGCATGTTTACTGGTTGTCATGATTTGAAGCCCAATGATAAGCGTTGGGACTTGTGCAAGCGGATAAAAAACCGGATGTACAGGGGTTCATTCCCCTATACATCCGGAGTTTAATTATTTCATCGAAACTATTTTCTTAATAAACAGTTCATTACCAATACTAATTCTACAGAAATAAATTCCGGGCAACATATCTTCTGATTCAACGGGCAGTTGATAATCGCCGGCTGGTTCATAAGTATCTTTCAATGATAGAATCATTTTACCCTGAGAATTGAACAATGCAATATTAACCTGTGAATCTACCGGTAATGAATAGGATATCATTGTTGAACCTGAGAAAGGATTAGGATAAACAGCAGGTTCGTAAATTTTTGTCAATAAATTTTCATTATACTGATATTTCATCATCGGGACTTCTATTGCATTAACGTTTGCAGCAATTACTTCACCCCAGGCGAGATCATTCAGTCTGGTCTTGAATTTCATGATGGTTGTTCTTTCTGCAGGCAGGGGCGAATTATCGAAACTAAAGATAATACAGCGCAGGCTGTTGCCAATCTCAGCACATCTGAATTCATAGCCTCTCAGAGCTATTTCCACATCCTTCATTGTTAATCCCTGAATATCAAATTGCAATCCGGCTAAAGTACCATCATTTGCTAGTTCGATTCCGTCATTATTCAGATAAATATAACCTGTTTCTGAATTCACTGTTTGCGAATCATGTTTTGTTTCGCCAATAATTATACTGTTTGTACCAACAACATCCAGTACGTTGATAATATTGTCGCCGTTAACGTCAGCATTTTCATAACAGAAAGGAGTAGGGTTCTGAAGCAGGATATAATTGGTAGTTGTAACAATATCAAGTACATTCACAACTCCGTCGCAGTTTGAATCGCCCGGTAGAGGCAGGCTCATGCTTCCAATGAAAATATTGTCAATAAACACATTATCACCTTCATTATTGATTTTATCATGTATGCGGCAGCTTGATTGAAGTGTTATTGTGAAAGCCGTGCCTTTGAATTCAGAAAGATCGAATATCTTTTTGGAAAACGGATCAGCATTTGTGGTTGGATTAAAATCCATAACACCATCAATATCAGCAACCTGAACAGTATCATTGATAAGAACTCTGAGCCATGAGAATTTGGGTCCCAAACTATAGGTTTGACGCAGATCAAAGGCTAGATATACTTCGGGCATATTAGTGGCGTCAACATTACATATTTCGGCAAAACCATGAAAATCAATATTTGAATTCCATGCTTGCTGTGGTGTTGTTCCGGTAGGTGTACCTGACCATCCTGTGAATAATCCTGCACCGGTGAAGTGCAATCCGAATTCACTTTCTTTTGCTGAACGCTTGTCAACTTTTACATATGCTTTTGAGTTTGAGGAAAGAATGAAATTATCTGATTCTCCGGTTTCAAAATCATCTTCAAGAGGAAGGTTTCTTCCGTCAATAGTGAAATGATCTTCAAATACTTTTGTGGAACTGCCATTGGCGTTAGCTACGGTAACATGAACGCTGTAAACACCTGGAGCAGTGAAAATAATTTCGGGATGCTGACTAGCAGAGGTGGTTCCGTTAATGAACATAAATGTTGAAGGTGTAAAACTCCATTGCCAGCTTATAGGATTATAAAGAGTATTATCTTCAATTGTAATTGGGTCATAAATACAACCTGCTGTTGAGCTGGCTTCAAACTGCGGATATGGAGCCGGATTATTTGTTACCACAATGAAGCCTTGTTTAGTAAGGGTTTCATTTCCATATGCATTTTGAACTGTAAGGGTAACATTATATGTGCCGGGAGTGGAATAAGTAATTCCCGTGGGATTCTTAGCTGTTGATGTAGAAGGTATTCCACCGTTGAATGTCCAGTTCCATGAATTGGGAATCCCTTTTGTGAGATCAGTAAAATCAATTGAATGTCCGGTTTGAATAATAGTAACAGGGGTACTGAAAGCAGGTTGTGGTGAAAAAGGAACAGCTTTAACAGCTTCGTATGCATCAATTCTTCCGGCGCCTAACTGTCCTGCCCATTGTGGGTTCAAAGCGTCAATATTAACGCAAGTAGCCTCCATAACGCTTTTGAGATCAGCATTTGTGAGGTTGGGATTAATTGATTTCATTAATCCGGCAAGTCCTGCTGCCACAGGGGTAGACATTGAAGTGCCGAAATATGAATCGTAATAACCCATTGATGTGTTTTCATAAACAGTGCTTAAGAGTCCCATAGGACCGGGTGAAGCATAACCTCCGGGTGCACACACTGAAACGTAGGTGCCCCAGTTCGAAAAGTCAGTTTTTACGTCATTATCATTAGTTGAAGCAACAGCAATAACATGGGCATAGCCTGCAGGATACCTTATTCCGTTGTCAGATTCGTTTCCGGCGGATGCTAAAAACGAAATTCCCATTGCTGCTCCTGTATTAATAATATTCTGATAAGTATGGCTGAATCCAGAACCTCCAAATGACATGCTTATAACATCGGCACCATTGTTAATTGCCCAGTTTACACCCTGCTGTGAGTGAGTAATTGTTACTGCCTGACTGGAGGCTCTTACACCAATTATACTTGTTTTATAACCAATAGCAGCAATTCCGAGATGGTTGTTTGTTTCGCCTGCAGCAAGTCCGGCACAGTGGGTTCCATGCGACCAGTCGCCAGGATCACCGGTATTTGGAGGGTTTGAATCCGGGGTGTTACTTACCACATTACGCTGCAAAACAACTTTATTGGTAAGATCAGGGTGATGTGACCATACTGCATTATCAACAATTGCAATTTTAATTTCAGGATCGCCTTTTGTAATTTCCCATGCCTGTTCAGCATTGATAACATCGAGATGCCATTTCCATTTATATGGTCCGTTGACCAGATTGTAAAGGCTGTCGTTTGGCTTGAAATCGAGATAGTAGCAAGGTACTTTTTCTGCATAATCTATTTCAGACTTTGTTTCAAGTTCTGAAATTATTTTATCAAGTGCTTTGTGATCAGTGAAAGTTAAAAGGAAGGTTCTTAATAACTTGATGTTATTATTGGCATCAAGAGGGCGGCTAATGCTGATAAGTTCATGCTTGTTAAAAATATCAGAAAAATATCCTGCATCTTCCTTTTTTACTGAATAATCGGGTGCAACGGAAATTTGCGGATCATAATCATCATGGAATTTAACAAAGATTTGTCCGTCAACATAATCTTTTTCGAAGGTCTGTGTGTTAGCGACATAACCTGTCAGCATTAAGGCAAAGAACAAAATAGTCATCACCTTGCTGATCAATTTGTTAGAATTTTTCATTGTGGAATCGTTTTGATGAATACTACATTTTCAAGGCTACAAAAGTACAATTTTTAACTTAAACCCGACTTTCAAAAACAGAGTTTCTGTTTCAAAGAGTAATACTTAGGCTCATAAGAACAAAAATTAGTACTTTCGTAGTCAAATTAAAAAATGTAAAATGACTATACTTATCACAAACATTAAAGAGCTTGTAGGTGTTGATTATGAAAGAAAAGCAAGGTTGTGCGGATCTGAAATGGGAACTCTTAAAACTATTGAGAATGCTTTTTTATTTATTGAAGACGGTTTGATATCATTATTCGGACAGATGGAAGAATTAAATAATTCTGTTGTTAATGATCCGGTTCGTGAAATTACAAAAATAGATGCCGGCGGACGTATGGTTTTTCCTTCATTCTGCGATTCACACACTCATCTTGTGTATGCCGGAAGCCGTGAGATTGAATATGTTGATAAGATCAGGGGTTTATCGTACGAAGAAATTGCAAAGCGTGGGGGAGGAATACTCAACTCAGCCAGAAAACTTCACGATACATCGTTTGAAAGTCTTGTAGAACAGGCAACAGAACGGCTTAATGAAATTATTAAGCTGGGAACCGGTGCTGTTGAAATTAAATCAGGTTATGGTTTGAACACAGAAGATGAGCTTAAAATGCTCAGGGTGATTAAAAAGCTTAAAGAAACTTCGCCGCTGACCATTGTATCAACCTTTCTTGGCGCCCATGCAGTTCCTGCTGAATATAAAGGTCGTCAAAACGAATACGTTGACCATATAATAAACGAAATGATACCTTTGGTTGCTGCCGAAGAGCTTGCTGATTATATTGATGTATTTTGCGATAAAGGTTTTTTTACTGTTGAAGAAACAGAGCGCATACTTATGGCCGGAATTAAACATGGGATGCGCCCAAAGATACACGCCAACGAGCTTGATTATTCAGGTGGGATACAGGTGGGAGTAAAATATAATGCTCTATCTGTTGATCATCTGGAATATACCGGAGAAGAAGAGATCAAATGGCTGCTTGGTTCAGAAACAATGCCAACATTATTGCCCGGAGCATCATTCTTTCTTGGTTTGATATACGCACCTGCCCGCCGTATGATTGACGCAGGTTTGCCGGTTGCTTTGGCAAGTGATTTCAACCCAGGATCTTCGCCGTCAGGAAATATGCAACTGGTTTTATCAATGGGCTGTATAAAATACAAGATGACCCCGGAAGAAGCAATTAATGCTGTTACTCTAAACAGCGCCTATGCTATGGGTTTAAGCGAGGATTTGGGAAGTATTACGGTAGGTAAAAAAGCCAATGTGTTCATTACCAAACCTGTCCCAACATATTCCTTTTTACCTTACGCCTATGGTAGCAATAAAGTGGACACTGTGATATTAAATGGCGAAATACAGAAATTAAGTTAAGGTATTGATCCGCTATTGATTTGTAAATATTTTATTAAATAATAATCAAATAAATCATTAAATTTTTTATGAAACAACTTATTGAATGTGTACCTAATTTTAGTGAAGGCCGTAATATGGCTGTTATTAAGCAGATTACTGATCAGATCGAAACTGTTGAAGGAGTTAAACTACTTGATGTAGATCCGGGTGCGGCAACTAATCGCACTGTTGTAACTTTTGTGGGAACTCCTGATGAAGTGGTTGAAGCTGCTTTTAGGGCTGTTAAAAAAGCATCAGAGGTAATTGATATGCGTAACCATAAGGGAGAACATCCGCGTTTTGGCGCCACAGATGTTTGTCCGCTGGTTCCAATATCTGGCATTACTATGGAGAAAACAGTTGTTTATGCACGTAAGCTTGCTGAACGGATTGGAAATGAATTGGGTATTCCTGTTTATTGTTATGAAAATGCAGCCTTTTCACCTGAACGAAAAAATCTGGCTAATTGCCGCGCAGGAGAATATGAAGGTTTGCCTGAAAAGCTTGTAAAACCTGAATGGAAACCTGATTTCGGACCGGCTTCTTTCAATGCAAAATCAGGCGCAACGGCTGTAGGAGCAAGAGATTTCCTCGTGGCGTATAATATTAATCTGAATACAACTTCAACCCGTAGAGCTAATGCAGTTGCTTTTGATATAAGGGAGAAAGGACGCCCGATGCGGGAAGGAAACCCCATCACTGGAAAAATTGTTAAGGATGAGAAAGGGAATGATGTTTATATCCCGGGTTCTTTAAAAGAATGTAAGGCAATTGGATGGTTTATTGAAGAATATGGCGTAGCCCAGATCTCAATTAATCTTACCAACATCAGTGTTACTCCGGTACATATAGCTTTTGAGGAAACATGTAAAAAAGCCAATGAACGTGGGTTAAGGGTAACAGGTTCGGAAATTGTAGGTTTGATCCCCTTAAAAGCCATGCTTGATGCTGGTAAATATTTTCTGCGCAAACAAAAACGTTCGGTAGGAGTATCAGAAGAAGAAATAATAAAAATAGCAGTAAAATCTATGGGGCTTGATGAGTTGAAAACTTTTAAGCCTGATGAAAAAATCATTGAATATATACTTCGGGATGAGAGTGAGAAACGATTGATTGACCTCACCTGTAAGGAATATGCCAATATTACAGCCAGCGAGTCACCTACCCCGGGTGGTGGTTCAGCTTCAGCTTATATAGGAGCTTTGGGTGCTGCATTAGGAGCTATGGTTGCAAATTTATCAGCACATAAAGCAGGCTGGGACGATCGTTGGGAAGAGTTCTCAAACTGGGCTGAAAAAGGACAGAAAATCAAGAATGAGCTGTTGTTTCTGGTTGATGAAGATACAAGATCATATAACCTTATTATTGAAGCTTTTAAACTGCCAAAAGGTACTCCTGAGGAAATTGCCGAACGTAAAAAAGCAATTCAGGATGCAACCCGTTATGCTATTGAGATCCCATTTAAGGTCATGCAAAAAGCTTTCGAGTCAATGGAGGTGATAAAAGCAATGACTGAGCATGGCAATCCAAGCTCGGTATCTGATGCCGGAGTAGGTGCGCTTTGTGCCCGTACTGCCGTTATGGGAGCTTTTATGAATGTTAAAATCAATGCTTCGGGACTTGAGGATAAAGATTTTATTAATGAAATAATTGCCAAAGGTGCTGTTATTGAGAAAGAGGCAAAAGATCTTGAAGCTCAGATCCTTGAAATAGTGTTTGAAAAGGTAAAATAGCAGAGTGGAAAATCCGATTTTCGATCCTGGAAAATTCAAATTACACCAGAGCCATTTTGAATCAAAAAGTTCACTGCATGGCATAAAGCATACTTACAGGGTAATGTGTCATGTATTAGTTCTGGGTAACAAAATGAAATTGGAGCGAGAAACCCGCCTGGCTTTTTGTGCTGCTTTCATCCATGATATGTCGCGCCTTCACGATGGTTATTGTACGAACCATGGCTTGTGGGCAGCACAAAATAAATTACCGGAGTTTACTGAGTTTTTTCAAAGTCAGGGAATAAGCCTTTATGAGATTGAAGAGATCAGAGTTGCTGTTCAAAATCATTCTGAAAGATTTGAATTGGAAAAAAATAATAAATTCTGGAAAACAACAGCTTTACTTAAAGATGCCGATGCTCTGGACCGTATCAGATTAGGTGAGAACAACCTCGATCCGGCTTATTTAAGGCTCAATTATACAAGGGAAATGATACCGTTTGCCAAAACTTTATATTTTGTGTCTGAAACTAAGGAAATTGCTGACTTTAATGATATGTTCAGGTTAGCTGAATCAATAATGAAAGGGGAATTTTTAAAGTAAAAAAGTTCATTAGTTCAAATATACGGATTGACTTTTTTTTCTTTGGTTTTGATAAAAAGCTCATAAATTCTACATTTCAGGGCTCTTGTCTTTTTAATTAATATTAACTTTGCAGCCTAAAATTATTCTCACTAAATTCTTAAAAAATGAAAATCATTTCCCACCAATCCTCCAATCTTATGAAAAAACTTTGGTTCCCTTTAACTCTATTGCTTTTTATGAGTTCAATTGTTCTTCACGCTGCATGGTTCAACAGACTACCATACACTGTCACCCAACCTGATGGAAGTACAATTGAGTGCTTTGTATCGGGTGATGAGTTTTTTAACTGGCTTCACGACGATGCCGGTTTTACAATCATTGTGGGTGATGATGGTTTTTATTATTATGGAACAGTAGCTGGCGAAATAGTTGTACCTACTACTTATAGAATAAATAGTGTTAATCCTGAAAGTGTTGGTTTGCAGCCATGGGCGAAAATTTCGCAAAGAGAATATCAAAAGAAAAAGGATGAATTCTGGAAAGATGCCAACCGTTCAACCCGCGCTCCTCATTCAGGAATATTGAATAATTTGGTAGTTTATATCAGATTTAACGATCAGCCTGAGTTTTCAATTCCGCGCACAGTTTATGACGGACGTTTTAATAATCCGGATGGTTCATCTCTACAAACTTATTATACCGAAGTTTCTTACGATAATTTGCTGATTGATAGTCATCATTATCCAATCTGTGACCTTTCAATTAACCTGTCCTATCAGGATTCGCATAACCGGAGTTATTTTGAACCGTATCATGCAGTTAATAATCCCGATGGCTACAAAAACTCTTCACAACGTACCAACAGAGAGCATACTTTGTTAAAAGATGCCATTGCTTTTATTCATGATGAAGTACCTCTTGATTTGGATCTTGATGCCGATAACGACGGACTTGTTGATAATATGTGTTTCATTATTCGGGGGAATTCCGGTGCGTGGGCTGATCTGTTATGGGCACATCGTTGGGTACTTTATACTTATAATGTATATATTCATGGTAAAAAGGTATATGATTACACCTTCCAACCTGAGAATCAAAATGATGTTCAGACCCTTTGTCATGAGATGTTCCACTCACTTGGAGCACCTGACTTGTATCACTACACAGGCAATGGTATTTCGCCTGCCGGACCATGGGATTTGATGGAGAGCGGATATGGACATATGCTTGGATACATGAAATATAAATATGCCGGGCAAACATGGATTACAGAAATACCTGAAATTACAACAGCAGGAACTTATACGCTCAATCCTTTAACTTCACCCACAAATAATATTTATAAAATTGCCTCGCCAAATTCGCCAACACAATTTTTTGTTGTTGAATATAGAAGAAAAGTTCCCGGAACATATGAAATGAATCTACCGGGTTCAGGTCTTTTGGTTTATCGGATTGATCTAACAGTTGGTGATGGCAATGCCGACGGCCCGCCGGACGAAGTATATGTTTATCGCCCCAATGGCACTACAATAAATAACGGCACTGTGAACCAGGCGTATTTTGCTTCTAATGTCAATCGTACAGCAATCAATGACTATACTAATCCCAGCAGCTTTTTGCAAAATGGTAGTCCGGGCGGTTTGAACATTTTCAATATTGGACAGGCAGGCGAAACAATTTCATTTGATGTTTTAATGGGAACAGAAATCACTCCTGATATCATCGCTGATGTTACAACAGTTCCTGCTGGTGGATCAGTTCATTTTACTGATAACTCTTCTAATAATCCTACTTCGTGGTTATGGAGCTTCCCAGGTGGTAATCCGGCAACATCCACACAACAAAATCCAACTGTAACATATGAAACAATTGGTATTTATGATGTAGGGCTTGAAGTTTCAAATAGTTTTGGAAGCTCTCAGATCAATCTGGAAAACTATATTATTGTTGGAGATCCTGAAATTCAGGTTACACCGGAAGTTATAAGTATCACATTGGCACCAAATCAAAACGGTATTGTTGATCTGACCATTAATAATACTGGTAACACATGGCTGCGTTATTCATCAGAAAAGGAATTTATAAGCCCTGCCGGTGAAGTGGGTGCCATACTTGGAACTTATGGAAATGTTTCATTCAGTCGTAGTGGCATTACATGGGCTGATGGCTCGTTATATATTGTTGGGCTTAATGGCACCTTAAACGTTTATGATACGGTTCAGAAACAAATTGTCAATACCTATGACATTCATGCACAACCATTTAGCATAGCTTATGATGGAGAATATCTCTGGATAGGAAAAAATAATGGGACAGTAATGGCATATACACTTGAAGGTGTTGCAACAGGGGCTTCTTTCCAGTTGCCTACAAGTGATATTTATTCTCTGGCATGGGATGGAAATTATTTTATTGCCAATCTTATTGGAGCATCAAATCCTACGTTTTACAGAGTTGATAATCAGGGTGAAATATTGCAGGTGTTAACTACAGGCTTTGAAGACCGTGTTACACAATTAGTTTGGGTACCTTCTCACGCCGAAGGGAATTTGTGGGCAAGTTCATTGGGCAAAATACTTCATTTTACTGAAACTGATGATAGTAAGTTTGAGTTAATTGAACAGTTTGATGCACCGGCAAGCCTCAGTTATTCTATTGCCCATGACGGAACTGACCTGTGGTGGAGCGGAGTTGGTAATCAACTTTATCGTTTTGAAGATGGTGTGCAGGATTGGTTTTATTTTATAAACGACAATTCTTTAATTGAAGCCAATTCGAGTGCGGAATTTCCGGTTTATTTTAAGACTAAAAGCCTTGAAATAGGCGTACATAGCGGAATGATAAAACTGTATTGCAATGATCCTTCAAACCCTGTTGTGGAAATCCCTGTGAATCTGATTGTTAAATATGATATTGTATTGCCTGGGGATTCAAATTGCGATGGTGTTGTAAATATTAATGACCTTGTACATACAGTAAATTATATCCTGGGTATGAGCCCTATACCATTCTGTTTTGATAATGCTGATTTTAACGGCGATGGTACGGTGGACACAACTGACCTTGTGTTGACAATAAACCTTATTATGGGATTATAAATTCTGCTGAAATTATGAACGCCACGAATGCGGAGAATGGAAATTCAGGTTCTGCATTCGTGGTTTTTTTTATTTCAATTAAGAATTTTGCCATTTGTTTAATTTTATTTTATCCTAACCCTTTAATTTGTTGGACAAAAATTAACGTATTAATTTTGCACAGTAATTTAGAAAACTTTGAGTAAGAGTAAGCGTAAATTTCAGTTGGATAAGAAACTCCAAATCCCGAGCGAGGGCGAAAGTTATGGAGTGGATGTTACCTGCCAAATGCCAACCAGTGTTCCCGTTGCCTTTTTGTTGATTCCCGGATAAAAGCAATAGAAATACTATCAGGCAAATAACAATAATTCCTTTTATTATTTTAGCTTCCAATGTCAATCTGTAGATAGTTTTTTAATAAATTTGTTGCTTATTGTGAACAACTATGTTATCTAAGCCGGTTTATTGAATGTTGCTCTTTTTGGTATTACAGCAAAAGAATGGCAGGATAGCATTTCGGACAAAAGTGGAAACGTCAGGGATTATGCAACATTGAAACAAACTCTGCAACAAAATTTAAACAGTACCAAAAACAGATAAACAAATTTGTTAAATATTTTGCCAATCAAACGCACCAAACAAAATTGTGTTTTAAATTTGTAGATATTTAAAAAATAAACAAATAAGCTGTTTGTAAGCCCTTTCGGCCAAATACCCGAACCGTCACCAATCAAACTAAAATAAACAATATTGAGAACAAAACTTACGCTGATTCTAATTTCTTAACTTTCGCAAGCTCTGTTTACCCTGCCTGCAATAGATCTTTGTAATTTGACAATTTTATAAAACCTTGATTATCAGAGAATAGTTTTTCCATTAATGTTTCTGTGTCAATTTCAATCAATTCTGCTAAATCTGCAAGTATATCAACGATTAATTGCCATAAGCG
>Ga0302247_1000106_pt1 | contig 93094 bp, 109 predicted proteins | sample AAG_UR_Ile_MG_FD_193529 | JGI IMG/M metagenome (GOLD analysis project Ga0302247, IMG submission 193529) | Enriched activated sludge microbial communities from anaerobic digester in WTTP, New Holstein, Wisconsin, United States - AAG_UR_Ile | ecosystem: Engineered > Bioreactor > Anaerobic >...
TGAATTATACGCTATCCGGGCATCGACATGGTGGGGGTTGGGGCTGACCGGGAGCATGCTCACATCCGTGACTTTCATGATCAAACATCTCTCTTGTGGATCACTATCAATTTAGGGCATGGCATCACAGGAGGTATTGTAAGGTGATAGAATGGCCTACCTCGAATTCAGGTTCATCGGGTTTATGTATGCCCTGGTCTTCTTCTTCGTCCTTTTTGTGCTCTGGTACACAAAGCGGTGGAGGCGCTGGCAGGGAATAGTCATCCTCGCGATCACAATTGGCCTTGGGTTTCTCATTTTCTCCCCGATCATTCCCTGGCAGTTCCAGCAAATCGTCCTCCGGGATATTCAGGGCATCGGCGGCCCGATCGGGATCGCAGTAATCGGGATCCTCATCATGCTCGTTCTCTCGTTTCTCTTCGGCAGGTTCTATTGCGGGTATCTTTGCCCGGTAGGTGCGGTCCAGGAGCTTTCTTACCTCGTTCCGGTTCCAAAATTCCGATTGAAAAACAAGACCATACCGTATCTATCCCGCTGGGCATTCTTCCTCGTATTCATCGGGGCAGGGATCATGCTTTCACAGGGTATCCTGTCGCTCTTCGGCATCCGGGATTTTTTCAATCTTATCTTTTCCGCCGCTTTCTTCGTCTTCCTGGCAATTGTCGGGCTTTCATTCTTCCTGTACCGCCCGTTTTGCCGATTCTTCTGTCCTTTCGGGGCACTGGTGTCAATTCCAGCCATGGGAAGCAGGTTCAGGATTCAACGGACCGATGCCTGCATCGAGTGCGGGAAGTGCGAGAGAGCCTGCCCCACAAACGAAGCGAAGCTTGCCGACCTGAAAGCGGAATGCTACCTCTGTCATCGTTGCCTTGATGTCTGCCCGGTTGAAGGTGCACTGGAGTATACCCGGGTCGGAGGAAGAGTCAACCGGTTAAAAAAGAAGGAATAGAATAAACCTAAAATAAATTACCAGGGATAATACATACAATGACAAACGCTGCCCGTGATGAACTGAAGGGAAAGGTCCTGTCCCTCAAAGACCTGGTCGGTTACCAGAAAGGGACCATTGCCAGCCGGATGATCGTTTCCAACCCGGCCGGGAACATCACCGCCTTTGCCTTTGACGAGGGTGAGGCCCTCTCGGAACATACCGCTCCGTTTGATGCCGTTCTCACTGTCCTAGAAGGCAGAGCAGAAATCACCATCGGGGGCCTCCCGAACCACCTGGAAACAGGGGAGACTATCATAATGCCGGCAAACATCCCTCATGCGGTACTGGCAACCACCCGCTTCAAGATGGCACTCACCATGATCCGGGGGTGATATGACCGGTTTTCTTTTTTGAGGGGAGAGAATAATATCATATTTTCACGCCATTCGTGATTTCTTCCTTCTGGTGTCGGCGGAACCAGAAAATACCCATTATGGCCACGATGATAGATCCCCCCAGAACAAACATCATGTCGAGCATGGTGTCCACAAGCCCGTTCTGCATCGGGCCGGCAAGGCTCCCTCCGAAGAAAAAGTCGATCAGGAATTCGTACATCTCCCAGAATGCCCCGAGCGCAACCCCGAAAATGATAGTGAAGAAGATGATAAAGACCGGCTGCAGGTTCATCTTCAGGTATTTGTCAAGGAAGATGACCCCGAGGAATCCAAGCAGTGCGACCGCCGTCCCGGACACAAGGTGCGCGATCTTGTCATAGTAGGGGTAGAATCTCTCATAGTATCCCTGGATATAACCTGCGGTGTGGAACCAGAGAGCCAGCGCGATAAGGAAGAAGACGAACCATGGGAGCTCGATGTCCATGCGCTTTGCAATGACATAGGGAACGATCGTCATGGCAAACATGAGGATAGCCGTAAACATGGCCTGGTATTCCCCGATTACGAAGGCATGCACCGCGTTCAGGGCGATCAGCGCCTGGAAAAAGTAGGCGAGGTACATACCATAGTTATTTCCCATGCAAAATACTCGTATGGGCGATATTTGATGGTTTCTAAATCAACGGGGTATCATTTCTATCATACCCTGGACCAGAACCTTCTTTGAAGGGAACAGGTGATTGAAACCCATGGGCATCCCGGAAGATCTGAACAACTGGTGAAACGGATGGACCATGCTCCGTTTTGGTCGGGCGCTGGCTTCAATTGAAGTGTGCAGGTGAACTCAGGGAATCTTCGGGAACCGGCGATATCAGTGGTCGAATTTACAGTAACGTATTATTCCGGCCCGTGGTGAATGCAGCATTTGGATTTTCCTGCCTTCTCCAGGAAGGAGATCTCCTTTTCGATACCGGAGGTGACGGCCGGATCCTGCTCCAGAACCTCTCATCGTTGCAAATAGACCCCCTGGGGATACAGGCAATCGTCCTGTCCCACGATCACGCTGACCACACCGGGGGCCTTGAAGCGCTATTGTCCGCGAACCCGGGAATTTCCGTGTTCATCCATGAAGGTTTTAGCAAACGGACAAGGGCATTTATCAGGGAATATGGAACGCCTCGCATGATCCGGGGGTGGCAGGAGATAACCGGGGGATATTCTCCGCTGGGCCACTGCCGGATAGCATTCCTGAACAATCCCTTACGGTTTCCGCGAAGGGGGGATTCCTCATCATTTGCGGCTGTGCCCACCCCCATATTGGAAGATCCACCGGTTTGAACGGTAATGGGTTCCCGGGTTTGGAATCCTGCCAGTCAGGTGGGGCAGGGCATGCCCGGCACTCACAAAAGGATGCTGATAAGTCCCATCGCACCAGCAGCCACGAGTGAGCTTGCGATCAGCCACCCGGCGACCATGCAGGAGATGGCCGGGATTTCGTCCCACTGGAATATCCAGGCGATAATCGGGCTGCCGTACAGGGCGATTCCCGGTATCCATATGATCGGGATCAGCATTATTACCCCGTAGTGCTGTAGGAACGAATATTTCTCGGTCCGCTTTGCCACCCGGTCGAGCCACCCTGCAATGCGGGACGAAGATTCAGAGAATAGTTCGCAGACCTGGAGGATTGTGATCATAACTCCGATAGCAACCGATGTGGAAATCGCGATTGCCACCACCGGATCGGTGCCGAGCCCAACCGCTACTGCCACGGCAATTGCCTGGAATATTAGCGTTGATGTGATGAGGGCAATTATGGCCGGTTGCGGGATTTCGAAGAACCCGCCAATGATGAGCGGGATGAGGATGATAAAGGAAAGTACCATGAAAATTGCGAGGAAGAGCCTGAATGTTGCAATGTGCCTGCCGATAATCTCCCTGCAGCCTTCCCGCACACCGGCCATGAAATCCCTTTCTCTAATACTGGTCGCGGAGCTCTCTTCAATGCTTGCAGCAGGACAATATGCTTTGGAGAAGGAAATGACGGGCGATTTACCAATCAGGAACGAGCAGGCGGTCCGCGATTCAACAGGAATGATCCAGAGGGGAATTATGCATTCCGTTCCTGGATCCTTTTTCACAAGCAGGGTCGTGGCAGGTAACCAATCCACCAGATCGCGCAGAATGGCTCGCAGAGCATCCGGCCTGAAAGGGTGAGACAAACGGTCCTTATGGACACCCGTTCCGCCAGGTATCCATCCCTGGAAAATCAGTGAGATGAATACAACAACCGGAGACAGACCGGGGCCCTTTTTCCTATAAAGTGGGTGAACTGTCACGTATTTCTCAAAGAGATTTAGTGTTGTTTTTCCGGCAAGTAAAATGGGGGCCAGCGCCTGCCCGGGCTTGAAACAGTATCAGAGGTCCACTGGTCCGACAATTTCGCCCTCCTGCTTGTTCTTCCGGTACAACAGTCCGCCGAGAATAACCATGAAGATAATTCCGAACGCGGCGATAACCAGAACCATGAAAAGGATCTGAGGGTCTTTGAAATTTGCCGAGACCACCACCAGGGCAGCGGATACATTCCGAAACCCGGTTCCGAATGCCAGCACTTCACGGTTCCGGAGCTCGGGGCCTCCCATCAGGTAACCTATGCCAAACGATCCGAGGATGAACAGGGCGGCCACGAGAGTTCCTTCAAGGCCAAGGAGGGCGCCTGCCTTTACCGAAAAGTCGCTTGTGAATAGTCCGAAGGTGTAAATGAGGAGAACCACCACGATCGAGAGATCCGAAACCCTGTCGACAACCGGGTGCATCTTCTGTGCGAGGGTCGGGATCAATGCCCGCACTGCCATGGTGGCGATGAGCGGGACGAGCATGAAGATGACAAGGTGGAGGGCAATGCCGCTCTGATCGACAGAGACTCCTTTGATCAGGTATGGAAGCATGACCGGCATGTAGAAGATGGTCACCAGGGTCAGGATCATTGTCAGCCCAACCGCATAGGCAACGTTGCCCCCGATAATATCCATTGCTTTTGGCAAAGATGGAGCACCTGCCGCCGCGGCCACTATGATGAGACCGATCGCCAGATCGGTGTCAAGGGGTATTAAAGAGAGGATCAGCAGGGCAAAGAGCGGGACCACCGCGAAGTTGGCGATAAGGGAGATGGAAAGGAGCCACTTCTTCTTCCAGGGGGCGAGGATCTCTTTCACCGTGAGGTTCAGCCCCATGGCCGCAATACTGGTGACTACGAAGAACCAGATCGCATAGTTTCCAGCTTTCAACAACAGCGGATCCATGGCACCATCTCCTTACTAAACCAGGCAATCTAAAGGTTTCAATGACATCGGTCAAGAAAGGCTCTGGTATGGCTCGAAGCCCGGTTCTCTAAAAAGTTGGATGAAATCAGGTCGCTTTCTGTGAAGAGCGGACCGTGAAAGACCCGATGATTGCGGCAAAGCCAAATACAACACCAAGAATACCAAAGACGAAAGGTACGGCGAGGGTTGATGCCCATGGGTTTGCGAGGATGAGCAGGCCAAAGAGGATAGAGAGGATGCCCAGGATACCGACACCCCACCCCTTTCCCCTGAATGCACCGTTAAGAGCCAAAAACCCATGGATCATGGCAATAACCCCTACCATGACAGCGAACACAAACATCGAGATGACAGTGCTGTAGAGAGGATATGCAATAAAGAGGAGACCAAGAATAATACCAAGGATACCGAGCCCGATCTTCCATCCGCGATCGCCTGGTTCCCCAAAAGCTCCAAACAGGGTAAAGATTCCGCTTACAAACCAATAAGCCCCAAGAAAAATGATTATTGTCGCCATTGCAAAAATGGGTTCGTATAACAGGCAGATCCCAAGGATAAGGGCGATAATGCCCTGCAGTAGCACGAGCCACCAGGGGAAGGTTACACCCTGCATCCCGGCAAATTCCGTAATTGTCTCATTAGTCATATGACCACCCAGGTATTTGTATATGGAAAATGATTCCTGATTTTATTAATTTGCCTTTTTTCGCTGGGAAACCAAGGTCTGACAATGTTTCAGAGTTCGCAACCAGGGATCGATTCCCCGACCATGTTCTCGGTAAGTTCTTTGAGTGTCTTATTCTCGATATACCATGTCCCCAAAGCGGCCACGAAGATTCCCCGAGGAGATCCATGATAAGGTCTATCATGGTGTCATCGAGTCCGTGCTGAAGGGGTTTTATCAGGAACGATTCGAAGAAAAGGTCCACCAGGTATTCGTAGATCTCCCAGAACGCGCCGATGGCCATGGTGAATATGATGACGATATAGAAGAATATTTGCCACCGGTGCAGCTTCGTGCAACTGAAGCGGTAGATGAGCAGGATAGAAACGAATGCCAGGATCGCGACTGTGATGGATGAAATGAAATGGGCGAATTTATCATAATATGGATACAGGGCGGCATAGAGGTAGTGTGAGTACCCTGCCACATGGAGGAAAACGGAAAAAGCAATGAGGAAGTTTGCTTCCCACGGCAGGGTTACCCCAACTCTCCGTTCGATGATATACGGAATGCAGGTGAGGAAAAAACCGAGAAATACGGTAAGAATTATGCTTGGGTCAAGAACGATTATCCCGTACATACCTTCGAGGAGGATGAGCCCCGGAGTGCCGCAGCAATATATACTCCGCGGGAAAGAGATGCCATCAGCGGTGTATTGGATTCGGGCCGTATAAGGGTTACACTCAGATCCGTGCGCGTGCCCCCTGCTCCAAAACCGCTCTCCCGTTTTCTGTCAGGCTATAGATGAGCCAGTTCTTTTCCTGCCGGCTCTCGGCAAGCCCGGCATCCTTCAGGATTGAGAGGTGGTAGGAGAGTTTTGAATCTGCAATCCGGAGGCAGTGCTTGATGACACAGACACAGAGGGGTTGTGCTGAGAGCAGGTGCAGGATTTTCAGGCGGGTGGCGTCTGACAGTGCCTTGTGGAATTTCACCTGGCCGGCCAGAGATGATTCGCCGGGGATGAGGCTGCAGAGCCAGGGGAGACCTCCCGCTTCTGCGAGGCCGACGGCGATCTCTTTTGGTATCTCATCGATGATCCCTGGCTTTGAGCCCTCCCGGGGATTTTTTGTGGGAGCCATGGCAGTTCAACCATATGTGAAATGGTTTTGGAAATATACCAGGCTTTTTGTTTGAAATTTCGAATCCATTTTCAACATTCTAAGCCTGCCGATCCAAATCGCAAAGCTCTCATGATCGCTGGAAAAAGTTTATGCGGAAGTCGGACATGAGAACCCGCATCCTCTTTATCTGCACCCAGAACGCGGGTCGCTCCCAGATGGCAGAGGGATATCTCCGGGCGCGGTATGGTGATCGGTATGAGGTCTTCAGCGCCGGCACTAACCAGTCGCGGGTGAGCCGGAAGGCTATATCAGTCATGCAGGAGATCGGGGTGGATATGTCCGGCCAGCGCTCGAAACCGCTGGTTGAATTCACCGGAAAGGAGATCGACATAGCGGTGACGCTCTGTGACAATGCCCATACGGTATGCACGATGTTTCCATGGGCAAAGGAGATAATTCACCAGAGCTTCCCGGATCCGGGAAATTTCACCGGAACCGATGTGGAGATCATGGACCAGGTAAGAGCGGTGAGAGATGGGATTACCCGGTGGATAGATGAGCGGTTCGGTTCTTCATGAGGACAACCTGGATTATGATGGGAGAGTTCCCTTTGATACCCCTATGAAACCATGCATGCACTAAAACCACAAACGGCCATGGCGCGGGAATGGCCTTGTATCTTATCCCGCCTGGATCAGTATACAGGAGATCGTTGATGGTACGCATGTTGCTTGGGATTGGAAACCCCCTCCGCGGTGATGATGGTGCCGGCAACTACGTGGCCGACCGGTTCAGAGCCCCAGGGTGGATCGTCCTCGACTGTGGTACCATCCCGGAGAACTTCACCGGGGTGGTCCGGAGAGAGCGGCCCGATCTCCTGGTGCTCGTGGATGCCGCGGACATGGGGATCGCTCCCGGGGAATTCCGCATCGTCCAGCCGGACGATATCGCTGCCGTGACCTTCGGAACCCATGCCCTCCCCCTGAACATCATGATAGGATTCCTCTCCCATCATGTGGACCGGATTCTCTTCATCGGTATCCAGCCCGGTGGAACAGGGCTGGGCCAGCCTCTTTCTGACGCGGTGCGGGACGGTGCGGAGAGGCTCATCCGGTTGATTGGGGAGGAGAATATAGAGAAGATTGAGGAATACAACCCAAAAAGGTGAAACTCATACCCGGGGAAGATACTTACCGCCGGTTCGCTTCCCTTTTATCGTGCCCCTGGATATGCCCCTGGGGAGGATTTCGCTTCTTACCGGGATCGGGATCCATGGCGTATGAAAAAACTCTGCTTCCCCCAATCATACTTCGATGGCGCCGCAGCGTTGGGGCGGCGGTTTAAGGAAAACACCGGTGTAATACTGTACCGGAATACACGTATCGTCTGGATTATGAAGACGTCCTGTTCCTCATTGTTGAAAAAAGAGAAATCCTCATTCTTCTATCAGGTTTTCTTCATATCGGTCTTCAGTTGCAAGGAGGAAGGCATCGCTCATGGCAAGGCCGCCTTTGGGGCAGACTTCGGTGCACTGGGAACAGAAGATGCACTGGCCTACCCAGATGCGGATTCGTTTCGTCTCCTCGATGAGTTCGATGGCATTAGAGGGACAAACCTTGATGCAGAGCCTGCACCCGATGCACCCTTCCCGCTGGTACTCGATCTTTCCACGGAACTTCGGAGGTATCGGAACCGGAGGGATAAGGGTTGCCCGGCCGGCCCCGACCTTCTCCAGGTACGCAGTGACTGATGGTGGAAGATACTTAGCCGGGAACTTGTTTGTCGCAGGAGTACGGAAGAGCTGCTTTAAGAGCTCCGGGAACATGGGGAGGAGCGCCATTTTTAGAGCACCCCCGCGAGTGCCGAGTCGGCCATCAGCAGCAGGAGGCCGACAAGTCCAATCAGGGCAAAGGTGTGCCAGTATACCGTGACCACCTGGTTTATCCGGAAGCGGGCCATGCCCACCCGCACGAGGGTCACGATAACAGACATCACCAGGACTACCTTGAAGAGGAAAAAGACAAGGTCGGCGAGCTGGGCGATTCCTGCCGGCATGGCCACGAACGAGGAGAGATTCCAGGGAAAGAAGACCGCGACGATGAGCGCTCCGAGCACCAGGGTTTTCACCGCGGTGGTAAGGGAAAAGAGCGCAAGATTCCGGCCGGAATATTCGACCAGCAGGCCACCGGCAAGCTCGGTTTCGGCCTCCTGTGTATCGAAGGGGATCCTCGAGAGTTCTGCAGGTGTAACCGCTGCAAGCACGATGAGCAGGAGGACGACTCCAACGATTCCAAGTGGACCGACAAGTCCCCAGACGGGGTTTCCGGCGATCGTTGAGAGCAGGAATGGATGGGCAACGCCCGCTGCCCAGAGGCGCCAGGCAATGGCAATCACCACGATTGCCAGCGGAAACTCATACCCGATCATGGTCACCATTTCCCGCTGCGCTCCTACAGTTGCGTAAGGTGAGCCGGAAGCAAATCCTCCGGCAACCGTTGCGAGTGCAGGGATCGTGAGAAGATACATCACCAGGATCAGATCGCCATACATTCCGAGCGGCGAATGCAGGCTTCCAAGAGGTATGTATAGCAGGATGACCAGGCTCGAAACGAGCGCAATGACCGGGGCCAGGTTGAAGAGCCAGGGGATGGCGTTTTCCGGGATAATATTCTCCTTCACCAGCAGCTTCCGGATATCGATGAACGGCTGCCGGAGGCGTGGGCCAATGCGGGCCTGCATATGGGCGGCAATCTTCCGGTCAATGCCGAGCAGGAAGAGGCCGGCGGTGAGGCCAAAGAGAGACACAATGACCGTCCAGAGTATTATTTCACCGACAACGGCAGTAAGCGTCATTGCTGCAGCCTCCTTGTCTTTTCAACCGATAACCTGTGCAGGTCTTCCCTTGAGAGGATCGACTGCAAGCCTCCTTTTACCACGGCAACCCTGTCGGTGCAGGAGAGGCAGGGGTCGATTGACGCCACGATGATAGGGATATCGGCGATCTGCTCACCCCGCAGCATGGGGATCCAGGACATCAGGTTTGAGTATGAGGAGGCCTTGACCTTCCATGCATGCGGGGCCTCCTTGCCCGCCATCAGCACGTAGTGGAAGCACTCCCCACGGGGGGCCTCCACCCTCCCGATAGCCTCGCCACTGGCCTTTTTACAGATGGCCAGGAGCTTGGCAAGCTTTGGTTCCGCGGTCACCTCGCCGGGGGGCATCTCAGAAAGACACTGACGGATGATCCTGCATGACTGGCCGACCTCGAGCAACCGGACCACAATCCGGTCGTATACATCTCCCCGGGTTTCACCTGCATACTGGTCAGGGAGGATCGACCTGACTTCGAGATCACCGTAGGCACAGTACGGATAATCCTGCCGGAGGTCGACGTTCACCCCGGATGCTCGGGCAGTAGGACCGACGGTGCAAAGCTTCAGGGCATCGTCCTTCGAAAGGACCCCGACATCACGGCACCGCATGGCGATAGTCCTGTCATGCAGGAAGAGGTCGAGGAGTTTTGAAAGCACCCCCTCGTATGCGGAGAGGCAGTCCTCGATGACCTTGTGCTGCTCCGGGACGATGTCCCTCCGCACTCCGCCAACCTGCACGATGCCGTAGTTGACGCGGTTACCGGTAAGGTTCTCGATCACGTCCATTGCCTGTTCCCGCACCTGCCAGGTAAGATAGAGGAGCGAGTCAAAACCAAGCTCATGAGCAGCAACCCCAGCCCAGAGCAGGTGGGACTGGATACGCTCGAATTCGGCGATAATTGTACGGATGTAATCGGCCCGCTCCGGGACTTCGATCTCTGCCACCTGCTCCACCGCCCGCGAAAAAGCCAGTGTGTGGGACACCCCGCAGATCCCACAGATCCGGTCAGTCAGGTGGACGATCTGCACCGGGTTCCTGCGCATGCCCATCCACTCGATACCCCGGTGGACCTGGCCCGGTGCAAAGTCCACTTCCCGGATCTGTTCCCCGTCCATTTCAAAGGTGAACATCACCGGTTCTTTCAGTGCCGGGTGAGTCGGCCCGATGGGGACGATGTAGGGGGCCTTCTTCTCCCCGCTCATGGGGATCCCTCCTCTGCAGGGGTATCCTCTGTCGGGAGTTCACACAGTGCCTTTTCATCGGCCGGGGGAGCGGGTCGGTCGACCGGTCGCTTTGAGCGCCAGAGCTCATTGATCATGCCTTCGGGAACCCCCGTCTCATCCTTTCTCCACGGATAGATTCCCTCCGGGAAGTCATCAGGAAGGAAGAGCCGGCGCCCATCCGGGATATCAATGACCCTGACTCCGAGAAACTCCTGTTTCTCACGCTCGGAGAACACAGCCCCGGGGATGAGGCCTGAGATGGTGGGTATTGAGAGATCGCCCTTGGGAAGGTTGACAGAGAAGCTTACCGTGCATTCCGCCCCCCGGTGCCCGTAGAACACGGTGAAGTGGTAGATAAGCCTGACCGCATCACCGGCGTCCACCCCGGAGATAACTGCAAGGTGGGGGAAGTGGATATCGATCAGAGTGGCAACCGCCGGGTTCAGGATTGAACGGTCGATATCGATCCATATGTTGTAATTCGGGTTCTTTTTGACCCCTTCACGCCGCTCGGTAATCCTGATGTCGGTCACTGCTGCACCGAACCGATCCCGGAAGACCTGGGCTACCTGTTCGGGCGTAAGTATCTCTTCCGTCATATACTGCCTCCTTCCAGTCTTTCGAGTTTCGCAAGGGCTACGACGACCCCGTGGATGATCGCTTCAGGACGGGGGGGGCATCCGGGCACATAGACATCCACCGGGATGATGTCATCGATTGGGCCCTCAAGGTTATAGGAGTCGTAGAAAACACCCCCGGAGGTCCCGCAGGTCCCGATACACATCACCACTTTTGGGTCAGGGATCTGGGCATACACCCGGATCAGCCTGTCTTTCATCTTCTTCACTACCGGCCCGGTCACCAGCATGACATCGGCATGGCGGGGTGAGCCCACCAGCCTGATCCCGAACCGCTCGGGATCGTAGCGGGGGCAAAGGGTAGCCACGATCTCGATCTCGCACCCGTTGCAGGAGCCCGAGTTGAAATGGTAGACCCACAGCGACCGGTTGAAGGACGGCGTGGGTTTCATATGAACACCACCACAACGAAGAGCGCTGCCGTGGTGCCTAGATACCATAGCACGTAGTCGTTCAGGACACCGGTATGAGCAGGGACGATGAAATTGTAGTATCCCTTCAGAGCATCAAGGTACCCCCAGTAAAGGTTGGATGCCCGCACATGGACCATCTCTTTCTCCGGCTCAGGGTTCCCTGAAATGAAAGGGACGGTCTGGGTCGTACCTTTCTTGTATCCCGACTCGCCCCGCTGCCGGATGAGGTACACGATCACTGCTGCGACCAGGACGGCGATCAGCCAGGCGAGAGGGTTCCAGAATCCTGTGCCTGTGGAGAGGGATTCAACAAGGGTCATATCAGGCACCTCCGAGAACCGATGCAATATACCCGCTCTGGTCGGCAAGGGCATGGGCGGCAGGGGCGATCAGGGTATCCACCACTGCCTGCGGAAAGAGGCCGAAGAGGATCACGATGGCCGCAAGGATTCCCATACCTACAAGCATCGGCATCGGCGCTTCCTGAACAGTGTCAAATTCGGGGAGTCTCGGCCCCATGAATATCGAGTGGAAGACCTTGACAAAGGAGGCGAGGGTGAGGATGCTCACCACCATGGCGATAACCGCCAGGACGGGGTTGAAGGCAAACACGGACTCGTAAATCATTAGTTTTGAGGCATATCCATTAAAGGGAGGTATCCCGGCAATGGCCAGGGCGCCGATGATGAAGAAGACCATGGTATACTTCATTGAGTGGCCAAGCCCCCCCATCCTGTTGAGGTTATAAGTCCCGATCCTGAAGAAAATGGCCCCGGCGGTGAGGAAGAGGAGTCCTTTGTACATGGCGTGGTTGATGATGTGGAATATCCCGCCTTCCATGGCGATATACCCGAAGGATTCCATAAGTGGCTGGTTACCAAGAACCGCGAGTCCAACACCGACCCCGAGCAGCATGTAGCCGGTCTGGGAGATGGCATGGTAGGCCATCAGACGTTTCACATTCTTCTGGGGAATGGCCATGGTCACCCCGACGACCATGGAGAGTATCCCGAGAATGATAATAATCCATCCGACGGTCATCGCGTTGAGGGTGAGATTGTAGATGGTGAAGACAACCCGGAAGAGCCCATACAGGCTGGCCTGGCTTGCAACCACCAGCATGGCGGTGACCGAAGAGGGAGCCATGGAGTAGGCATCCGGAGTCCAGAAATGCAGGGGTACAGCCCCGCATTTCATGGCCAGGGCGGCGATGATCAGCACCAGGGCTACCTGGTCGAGGAGGGTGAATTGCATCCTGGAGGCGATCATGGCGATGTTGAGGGCATTGTACTCCCCGTAGTAGATGCCGATGGCGATGAGGACTGCCATCGCCCCGATCGTCGACAGGACAAAGTACTTGATGGCCGCTTCCACGGCAAGGCCCCCGTCAATCCGGTAAGCGATAAGGCCAGCCGAAGCGATGGAGAGGATTTCGAGGAAGACAAAGAAATTGAAGAAGTCTCCTGTTGAGACCATGCCCATGATCCCGGTAATCATCAGGAGGAACAGGGTGTAGTAACTCTCGAGTCCCGAATGGATGCGGTCGGCAGAGATGGAATAGAGGAGGACTGCAAATCCGCAGACCGCCGCAATCACCTGCATTAATGCACTCATTGCATCTATGGTGAAGATGATCCGGATGGGAATGCCGCCCGAATCGAGCGGGACGGTGAGTCCGGGAGATGTTGCTCCGAATACATAGATACGTGTGCCATGCAGGAAGACGTCGGATGCAAGCATGAGGGCGACCAGGGTGGTCAGGGTCATTATCAGGATGATCCATGCCGACCGGACCTTTGGGGATACCCTGCCGACGAATGGCGCCACAAACGCTCCGATGAGGGGGACCATGATCAGGAGCGCCGGGGCATGTGTAATCAGGAAGCCGTTCATTCGCGAAGCCTCCTTATCTCATCAGTGTTGATGGTCCCGTATTTTTTCCAGATGATTACAGCAAAGGAGAGGAGGAGCGCACTCGTGGCGACCCCGATTACGATCGAGGTGAGGGTCAGCGCCTGCGGAGTGGCCAGGACCATATCGGTCGATGGGGCCGAAGTGAAGATGGGGGCGATCCCACCCGCGCGGTACCCGAGGCTGATCAGGAAGAGATTTACCGCGGATTCAAAGATGGTGATGCCAAGGAAGATCTTGATCAGGTTCTTCTTAATGACGATTGTTGCAAGCCCAATCAGGCTCAGCGCCACCACGGCAATGAAAGGGAGGTTCCAGAACATGTCAGGTCCCCTCCTCTTTTTTCAGGCCCGAGAGCAGGTACAGGAGAATGATCGTCAATCCGCCCCACACCTCGATGCCCACTGCGATGTTCATGATCGGGATGACCCCGGCGGTATCAAGCTCCCCGGGGTTTGGCCCAAACGCAACAGGCAGGCCAAACAGGCCCCCCGAGTTGGCAAGGACATTATAGAAGAAGGCGTATCCGAATCCGAGGGCAAGGATCGCTGCACCGATGAAGAGCAACAGCCCGGCCGATTCCTGGGCCATCATGGTCACCTTACGGATCATTTCCGCGATATCCTCATACGCCCAGGCCACGATCACGATTGCCGCTCCCGTGGCCACCACCGCGCCTCCCTGGAACCCGCCGCCGGGAGTCAGGTGGCCGTGAAGGACGATGTAGAGCCCGAAGATCAGGGCGAAGGGGTAGAGCAGGTCTGCCCCGGTCCTCACCAGTTTACTCATCCTCATACTCTTCCTCCTTCAGCATGTTCCGGAACATCAGCCCGGTTCCTATCACTGCGGTGAAAAGGACCACCGATTCGCCAAGGGTGTCAAACCCGCGGTAATCGAAGACCACCGAGGTGACGACGTTGTTTGCAGCCGTCTGTTCCTGGCAGTGTTCCAGGAAATAGTCATCCATGTCGCTTGCTGCAGGTATCCCGAACTGCAGCAGACCGGGAATCAGCAGGAGAGCCCCGGTCAGGATACCGAAGGTAACGAGGACCAATGCCCGTTTCATGATCCGCCTCCTTCATACTGGCTGGTTGACCGGATGGCGATGATGAAGATGGCCGTGGTAAGCCCTGCACCGATTGCTGCCTGGGAGATGGCTACATCCGGAGCCTGCAGGATGTAGAACTCGAGGGATATAAGGAAGCTGAAAACACCTGCAGCCAGGGTTGCTGCCAGAAGATCCCGGAACCAGTACACCAGCAGCGCAGAGATAATCAGTCCGGCAATAACCAGCACATGGATCAACGTCTCGATCATGGCCCCACCTCCTCCAGCCGGTCAACGACCGCCTGTACTGGTTTGATCCCTGCCCGGTGTGCTCCCCGTGCGATCGCATGTGATCCCAGAGCGTTTGTGAAGGCAAGTGCCACGGCGGCGATCAGGGTATGGATCGCAAGCACTGCATACTGCGAATTGACACTGTCCAGGTAAGCCGTGACACCGTAGATGATGACCGCCAGTGCGGTGAAGACCGATCCGAAGGTGGTCATCTTGGTTGTGGCGTGCATCCTGGTATAGACATCAGGGAACCGGAGAAGTCCGATGATGCCCAGGATATTGAAGAAGCTCCCGACCGCGAGACAGGCAACAATAAGAATTTCCGCGATCATCTCACAGATCACCCCCTATATACTTGGCGATGAAGAGAGTGCTTACAAAGGAGAGCAGGGCATACACGATGGCCACATCGATGAAGATGATCTGGCGGTAGACCACACCAAGAAGGATCAGTACCGCGACCATGAGCGTATTAACCGTGTCAACGGCAACCGCCCGATCGGCAGGAGTGGGTCCCCTGACAAGCCGCACCATGGCCAGGAAGACGAGGGCGACAAGGATAAATGCGACTGGGGAAAAATAGTCCATCATTCGGCAATCCTCCGGATCCAAGCAGGGATATCGGCAAAGGAAAAGAGTTCCCGTGCCGGAGTCACAGTCTTGCCTTCTTCGTCGGCCGTGACATTGATCTTATGGACGAACAGGTCGTTTGTCTCCTCATCAATGTCGACCGTGATTGTTCCCGGGGTCAGGGTAATCGAGTTTGCAAGCATGAAGATGCCGAGGTCGGTTTTCATGCCGGAAGAAACCCTGAGGATTCCTGGGCGGATCCTGCCGGTGATGACCCGCATGGCCACATCGATGTTTGCCACGGTGACCTCGATCAGGAAGGGCCCGAGGATATAGACCGGGATGAGCAGGAAGCGCAGCGGATTTGTCATCCGATAGTTGTCCGACCGGCACAGGAACTTTCTGGTTATCCCTGCCACCACGATACCCAGCCCTGCACCAGCGATGAGTTCAGAAGCTGACCAGAACCCGACTGATCCGCTCCCCGCAGTCAGAAGAAGATAAATAAAAAAGACGAGGAGGAACGTGACAAGAAAGGCGATCATTAGGATCACTCCGGGTCCCGGGAATGGTTGGTCTGGTGTTCAATATCCCACATAACAATCACATGCATTCAGAACATGACAGGCACCGGACACCCAGTCGGGGTGGCTGGGAACCGGTTCTCCGGTCATGGCCAGGGAATGTATGAAAAGTTAGCGATCTGAAGCCTGATAAACAATACTATTAGCGATGGAAAAGAACCCCGGATTGAAGACTATTTAAATAAAATTTGCAAAAATAGCCATTGGATAACGATAGTTACAGGATCGCTGGGCAAACCGGGTACATCCCGTTCCTATTTATTGCTTGATCGCCCACATATGATAACATTCATGCGGCCTGCATATCTTGGAAAGATGCACCTCCACTGGTGCGATACCTGCCATGTGCCGGTACTTTCTAATGTATGCGGGTGCGGGGCTGCCACGCGGAAGGTCCAACTCACACCACCGGGCGACGCCCGTCCCGCGTTCCCGGCCGATTGCGCACTAGTCAACAGGATTTATGAGAATCATTTCGGAGCACGCCTCATCCCGGAAGGGACAATTGCTCTGTTAAACAAGGTGCCGGATACCGATCGGATGGAAGAGATCATCATCGGTGGTTGCGTGGTAGGAGCAATCCGGTTCGTTGCAAGCGAGAAGCGATGGGAGCCTCTCCCCCGCCCTGAAGCGGCCTGCTTCCTTAAGCCTGCATGCCGGTATGTCGTGGTAGATGAAGGGGCGATACCTTCAATCCGGGACAAGGGTGCCAGCGTCCTTGCTCCCGGCCTTCGTGCCATAGACCCATCTGTCAGGACTGGAGAGGAGGTCTTTATTCTCGGACCTGATGGGAGTTGTGCCGGCGTGGGAAGGGCAAAAGTCGATGCTGATATGGCGAGGGCCATGGAACACGGGGCGGTGGTCAGGACCAGGAAAAATGCTCCCTCTGTTTGTGTTCCCGGGCACTCGACATGGGAGGATGCAGTGGTTGCAAACTCACAGGTCATCGAAGAAGCGGAGGCAGAAGCAGTCTGTTTCGTGCAGGAGGTTGCCGGAAATACCGACCGTCCGGCAAACATCTCGTATTCGGGAGGCAAGGACAGTCTTGCAACGCTGCTTGTGGTGAAGAAGGCGCTTGGCAGACTACCCCTCCTCTTCATCGATACCGGCCTTGAATTCCCCGAAACGCTTGAGAACGTCGCTGTTGCAGCTGAGAAGTACGGCCTCGAAGTGATACGGGTAAGTGGAGAGGATGCCTTCTGGGAATCTTTTGAACGGCTGGGCCCTCCGGCAATGGACTATCGCTGGTGCTGCAGCGCCTGCAAACTCCGGCCGATCCGGAACTTTATCGAAAAACGATGGGGAGAATGTCTCTCGTTTATCGGCCAGCGGAGGTATGAATCTATGCGGCGGAAGGAGAGTAACCGGGTCTTCAGGAACGGGATCGTGAAGAACCAGATCTCGGCAGCCCCCATCCATAACTGGACAGCGCTCCATGTCTGGCTCTACCTGTTCCGCGAACAGGCCCCCTGGAACCCCCTCTATGAACGGGGGCTTGACCGGATCGGGTGCTTCATGTGCCCCTCCAGCGATGTAGCGGTAATCGAGGAGATACGGGAGCAGTACCCGGACTTGTGGCGCGGCTGGAGAACCCGTCTCGGTGCCTGGCAGGAGGCTCACGGACTGCCACCAGAGTGGGTGACAATGGGTGGTTGGAGGATCAGGGGTGAGGCGGGCGATGAAGCGTATCGTTATAGTTGATTATGGTCTTGGGAACCTCAGGAGCGTATTCCGCGGTCTTGAAAAGTCGGGAGCGGTGCCGCTGATTACTTCTGATACCGGGGAGATCTCGGCCGCTGAGGGGATCATACTTCCCGGCGTGGGGGCATTCCGGGATGGCATGGAGCAGCTTGCCGGCATGCGGGAGGCCATTATCAATGCCGCTAAATCGATCCCCGTTCTCGGGATATGTCTTGGTATGCAGATGTTGCTCGAGTGGAGCGAAGAGCACGGCCGCCATGCCGGCCTTGGCTTCATCCCCGGAACCGTGCGGAAATTCCCCAGAACTCCGGGCTACAAGATCCCCCACATGGGATGGAATACCCTGCACGTCGCGCTCCCAGACCATCCACTTATGGAGGGAATTGGCGAGGGATCATACGTTTATTTCGCCCATTCGTTCTATGCGGACACCGCGTTTTCTCATACGCTTGCCACCACCCATTTCATATGCCCGTTTGCCTCCGCAGTCACTTCCGGAATGGTTCACGGCGTCCAGTTTCATCCCGAGATAAGCGGGGCGGTGGGACTGCAGATCCTCAAAAACTTCATCGATCTCGTCTAGGCGGCCCCGGAAACATATTATCGTGCCCGCAGTAACAAAACAATATGAGATACATCCTTTTTTTCCTGTTGTCATCCGTCCTGCTCTGCAGTGCTGTCCAGGGATACGTCATACTCATCGATGCTCCGACCGAGCTCCGGGCAGGTGCCCCGCTCCTGGTCATCGGGAATACCACGTTCCCGAAAGGGACCCAGTTTGACATCATCCTTTATAAGACACAGTTCACAACACCTGAAGAAATCGCAAGGAGGATGATTGTCGTCGATGAATCGAAAGAATTCGATGCCTCATTTCCGACCACCGGGTTGCAGGCCGGGCAGTATAAGGTGGAGGTCCGGTTCCTGCAGGATCCCGGATCGAAACTTGGCTCTGCCTCGGTTACCCTGAAGCTCGTAAACATTATCGACCGTTCAAGGGAGATAGTAATGACCGCCCCCGTCAATCAGGCTCTCCCCGATGCGCTCCTTATCGAGGGTTATATTCCCAACCTCGGTGTGGCGACAATCACCCTGAAGATCAGCGGCCGGGGGGGTTTCTCGCTTCCAGACCAGTATATCCGGACGACTACCAAGCCCGGAAAGACCGATGGATGGTTTTCTTACCAGGCCCCGGTGACCGAGCCGGGGAATTACTACGTGGAGATCCATGACCGGGACGGGTTCATGACGACCATCCGGTACACCGTGGAAGCTCCTGCGCCCGTAACCACCACCCTGGCAGGTCCGGATGGCCCTTCGGAAGAGCCATCACCTTCGAGCCCAATGGATACCTCGTTTCCGCTCGCTGCATTGGCCGCGGGAATCGCTGGTGCCGCTATCATATGTGTCATGAGCCGGAAATAATCTGGTTTCCACAATTTTTTATGCCGGTGAACGGTACGTTCTTTCACGCCGCACCAGAAGTTGCAGCTCTGTTAGCTTTCCGCCAGGAATTCCATAACAGAGCCAGGCATAATCGCCCACGCAGCAGAATCTAAAATTTATTCTTCCGCCATTTATAGGCCTCGTGCAAAAAGAGCAGGAGAACAACCATGAACCCTCCAAGGAAGAACGCCTGAACCAGGGTTATAGCCCCTCCTGCCCCAACCGTCTCCGCCCCGGGAGCTTTTTCTGCCAGTATCCCTGCTCCACCGTTCCCGTTTTCAGAGAAGGCAGGCAGCCTGACCATGTCCGGGGAGGCCTGGAACAGGGGGAGTATGGCAAGCATCGCGAGAGAGGCAAGTATAACGATGGCGAAGAGCGACGCATACTTCAGTAGAATTGAACGGATGCTGGTCACTTTCGGGGCAACGATGACCAGCTGATCCCTGAGGCGGTAGACCTTCACCTCCCTTCCCTTGACGCTGTACCGGGTTTCTGCGATCTCAACGAGACCCGCTTCGAGCAGGTTGTCGATGTGGTACTTGAGGGTGCCCATCGGGATACTGAGCAGTCCCGTCAGGTCCGTTGCTGTCTTTGGACCCTGTGAGAGGATATGGAGGATATCGCCTGCTGTCTGGCTGGATATCGCCTTTCCGATCTTTTGTGCCCGTTCGTCTCCGGGCTCAAGAACAATCACATCGTCAGTCATGCAGCGCCGAAAATATCCGTTCCTTCCCGACCTTGAGTGCAAGCTCGATCTTGTCGATATCCGGCCCACCGCCCTGGGCCAGGGTCGGGGACCCGCCACCTTTCCCTCCGAGAATGGCGCAGACCTGCCCTATTATCTCTCCGGAGTTCACCTTGCCTGAACCCGACATCAAAACCACATGAGCACGTTCGAGGCCGCTGGCAAGGAGAGCAACACCCCCTCTGTCAGAAATACGTGATGCGATGGTCGCAAGATCCCGGGCAGCAAGGTCGATCCTGCGCACAACCACCGGCACCCCGCCAACCGTCTCGGGAACAAGTGTCTCGATTTCCATCTCCGCCATGCGCTGGGCCATCCGCTCGATCTCCTTTTTCTGGGCTTTCCATTCGGTAAAGAACCGCTGGACCGAGGACGGAAGGTTCTCCTGCTGGACAGAAAGGATCGCTGCAGAGTCGCTGATGATCTTTTCCAGCTGCTGGACGTACTCCACCGCAGCCATGCCGGCAGCATACTCGAGCCGTTCTATCCCGTCCTGGATATGCTCAACCCTGATGATCTTGATCATCCCGATCTCGCCGGTAGACCGGCAATGGGTACCTGCGCATGCCTCGATGTCTCCAGCGACCCGGACTATCCTTATCTCCCTTCCCGGAGGTACACCTCCCTGGTAGAGTGCAAACCCGTACATCTGTTCGGCTTTAGTACGGTCCTCGTGCCTGATATCCACGGACTGGTCGCTCATCACCATCCGGTTCGCCGCAATCTCGATCCGGTGCAGTTCTTCTGGAGTGATATGCTTGAAGTGACGGATATCGAGCCTGGCGCTCTCCTCCCCTTTCTGTGCCCCGGCCTGGTGGATATGTGCCCCGAGCACCTCCTTTGCCGCCCTGAGGAGCAGATGGGTCGCAGTGTGGTGACGCATGAGGGACCAGCGGCGCTCTTCATCAACTATCCCCTTCACCCGGTCGCCCCTGCGGAGCAGGCCTCCAGAAGTATGGTGCACGATGACTTCCCCGATCTTTCGGACATCGTCCACCCGCACCATGCTCTCGGCGCTGATCAGCATACCGGTATCTGCCGGCTGTCCGCCACCCTCGGGATAAAAGAGGGTCTGGTCTAAAACCGCATAGCCGTCGAAGTAATCCAGCACCATGGCATCAAACTCCATATCACAGGGCTGCTCGTAAAAGAGCTTCCGGGTCTGGGGCAGGCCACCGATACGGTCGCGGAACCTGACAAACTGGTCCTGTTCCTCCTCTTCCCCGGACTGGGAGTGCATCTCGGCAATCAGGGAGTAGAAATTGTCCGGGAGATCGATTACGGCACCTTCTGCAACGGCAATATCCCGGGTTATCTCGGGGGGTATTCCATGGGAATCGTAGAGGGTGACGATCTCCTTAAGTGGTACCCGTTCACGCCTGTCTTTGTAAGTTTTTGCCACTTTCCGGACGATCTTTGTTCCCCGGGAAAGGGTCGCATGGTACTTTTCCACTTCCCGGTCGACAATCTCCCTCACGACCAGGATATCCTGTTCAAACGACCGGGTGCCCACGATCCGCATCTGCTGCTCGATAAGATCGGCGAGGTTGTCCGATATGCCCAGCTCGTTCATCATCCGAAGCGTTCTCCTGATGACCAGCCGGGCGAGATAGCCCTCCCTGACATTGGAGGGGACTATACAGTCACCCAGCATGTAGGCCAGGCAACGGGTGTGATCCACAATGGCATAGACCTTCTCGATGGGGGTGATCATCCGGTCAAGCTTCTCGATTGGAACATCGATTGCCGCTGCTACCTTCTTCCGGAGCTGGAAGAGGTTTGCACCGGAGATATCCATCACTCCGGCGAACCTGGCATTCAGGGAGAGAATCCTGGTATACTCATGGTCGTTGAGGAGGTGTTCGAGCCCTGCCGATCCCATCACCCTGCTGACCATTTCCGGAAACACGGCATCATAGATGGTTGGCGAGCCGCGTGATGCCCAGACGAAACGCTCCAGGCCATAGCCGGTATCCACGATCCAGTTCTTCATGGGGTAATAGAGTTCGCCATTGAGATCCACGGGTGGCTTATCTGTTTTCTGCCTCCCGAGGTTCATGAAGACCAGGGTCGCCACCTCGAGACCGCCAATGAGCACTTCGAGGCTTGGCCCGGCATTACCGCCACCAATCCAGGGGTGCTCCTTGTAGGTGACCTGTTCAAGATCACCACCAATAGAGGAAAGAAACTGTTCGCACAGTTCAAGCGTCCGCTCCTTCCAGTATATCTCCTCGAAGTCGGAGTTGAAGGCATGGTGGGCCATCATTTCAAAGAGCGTCAGGTGCCTGCCCGACCTGCCCACCGAGTCGAGATCGTTTAACCGGATGCAGGGCTGGGAGATGGTCAGCGGGTTTGCCGGAGGGGGCACTATGCCGCCGGTTACCCATGGCTGGAAGTCGGCAATGGAGGCAATTGTCAGGTAGATATCGTCCCGCCAGCGGGCCGCTACAGGGTAACGTTCGATGCGTGTGTGGTTGTTCTTCTCGAAAAACGAGAGGAAAGCCTCCCGCATCCCATCAACGGTATGCTGGCGGAATACTGGTTTTCCTATAAAGTTGTAGGTCTCGCATGGTGCATCACCGCAGATCTCCAGGTCCGGCCTCCTCGTCCAGAATGCCGCTCCGCATTTCCTGCAGATCTTCCGGGTCAGCCCATGGGTGGTAAAGTATTCGAGCTGGTATTCCTCTTCGAGCATGAAAAACCACGTTGTATCACTAATTTTGGATTTGCTACGATAAATATTGTTTGTCAGCCGGAGAACCGGCGTTCCAGCAGTCCTGGTACCAGAGTTCGTATGATTCGTAGTCTCCCGCAAGTGCAGCGATCCTTACCGCAAGGACGTGCCAGCAACCACCCCCCCGGTAGAAATAGACCGGGCAGGTACAGAAATCGTCTTCAACGATGTATTCTCCTGATGTACCGACTACTACGTAGAAGTCAAGGTACTTCTTGATCCTGTGCTCATCGATGGCCTTGAGCGCTTTTCGCCCCCTGTCTCCGAACAAACAGATGATCTCCTCCCTGAAAGCGGGAGTTAGTTTACCTTCATGACAGAGCCGATCGAATAATTCTTCTACGTCCATACCGCGGTTACCGGGGGATCATCGATATACTCCCACCCCATCTTCCTTGCAAGCACCTGCATCCCCGGAGCCTCGAGGGCATAATGGGTGCTCTGGAGAAGAGGGAGAGGCGAAGCGCGGATCGTGGCATGTTTCAGGTCGGCGGACAGGAAAGCTTCTGCACCAAGCATTGCAGCCTCACCAATCAAGGCGAGATCAAAGCCGCTTCCCCCCACCACACCGAGCCTGCAGGGGAGGATTGGTTCTCCCCAGGTAAGGAGAGGTGCCTTTAGCCGGCTGGCGATCTCGGGCAGGGTGAGGTGGCAGTCCCCGCAGACACCGAGACTCATTGGGCTTGTCCCGGAGAGATCCAGGACCGATGCAAGGGCATCATTGATCCCTCCTTCAGCATGGTCAAAATTGGTATGCATCACATATAAGTTCATGTCTGCGGCGAGGGTTTCCCGCAGAAGTGTGGCAAGAGAGCCGCAGATTGACGTCACTGGTGTCCAGAGCGGGGTGTGGTGGACCACCAGGAGATCGGCATCCATACGGGCCGCGGCTCTGATTACCGGGAGGGTGGCATCTAGGGAGCAGGCTACCTGCCGGACTTCCTTCTTCCCTTCGATGATGAGCCCGATCTTCCCGGCATCCATCTCCTCGGCATGGTCTGGCGGAGCAATCTGCTCGAGGGTCTGTATGATTTCCCCGATATCCATGTGAAAGTATCGATTACCCTGGGTTTAAAAGTAGCAATTACTGCTAGTAATATACAACATCATTAAATATTCTAAAAGATGAAGATCAGTGTTATGGAGAAGACCATCGACCTGATCAGGGAACGGATCAGGGACGGAAATGCGCGGGTGGTCACGGCAGAGGAGATGCCCGTAATCGTTGAAGAACTTGGCGAGGAAGGGGCACTCCGAGAAATCGATGTAGTCACCACCGGGACATTCGGGGCTATGTGTTCATCCGGGGCTTTCCTGAACTTCGGGCATGCTGATCCCCCTATCAGGATGGAACGGGTCTGGCTCAATGATGTCGAGGCATATGGGGGAATTGCTGCAGTCGACGCCTATATCGGCGCAACCCAGAAATCGGCCACGCGGGAGGCGCATTACGGCGGTGCCCACGTCATGGAAGACTTCGTATCGGGCAAAACGGTCGAGCTCCGGGCACTCTCGACCGGGACGGACTGCTATCCACGGCGGACCATCACCACCGAGCTCCTGCTTGAGAACCTCAATGAGGCTACCATGGTCAATCCCCGGAACGGGTACCAGCGGTACAACGCGGCAACCAATTCCACTGACCGGACGCTCAGCACCTACATGGGGATGCTCCTCCCGAACTGCGGAAATATCACCTTCTCGGGATCCGGGCTCCTCAATCCCATCACGAACGATCCGGAGTTCCGCCTTATTGGGGGCGGTGTACCGGCTTTCCTCTGCGGGGCGCCGGGGATGGTCATCGGCCAGGGGACCCAGCACTCTCCCGCCGGAGGTTTCGGGACGCTGATGGTCACCGCTGATATGAAAAAGATGTCCCAGGATTTCCTTCGGGCAGCAACCATGACCGGGTACGGGGTCACCCTCTATGTGGGCCTGGGCATCCCCCTGCCGGTCCTTGATTTGGAGACGGTCCGCTCGACAGCGGTGCGGGACGAGGACATCACCGTGGACATCATCGATTATGGGATTCCTTCACGGGACAGGCCCTCCCTGCGGAAGGTCAGCTACGCGGACCTGAAGAGCGGATGCGTTGAACTGAATGGCGAAGAGATACGAACATCCCCGCTCTCCAGTTACCGGCGTGCCCGTGAAGTTGCCTTCACACTGAAGGCCTGGGTGGAGGAGGGGAAGCTGGATCTTGTCCTGCCGACCCGGAAGATCGATACAACCATTAAAGCTCATCCAATGCGGGAGACGGCCCAGGGACCTCGGGTCCTCGATATCATGGACCGGAGGGTCTTTTCCATAGGACAGGACGAGGAGATACGTTCGGCGGCCCAAAAGCTCCTGAAGGGCGAAACCAACCACCTCCCGGTGATCGATTCCTCCGGCAAACTGGTCGGGATCGTGACCACCTATGATATATCAAAAGCGGTGGTCAATCCTGGCAAAGCGAACAGGGTCAAAGACATCATGAAGAAACGGGTTATCACCACCACCATGGAAGAACCGGTGGATATCGCGGTCAGGAAGCTTGAGAAGCATAACATCAGTGCGTTACCGGTAGTGGACCGTGAATTACGGGTGATAGGGATGCTTACGGCCATGAACCTTGGCAAGCTCTTCGGCGGAAGGTGGTTGAAATGAAGCTCATCGTGACCTTTTCCCGGAAAGCAGGGAAAAAACCGATCATCGCCCAGGTGGTCCGGGATACGGGAGTTCTGATCAATGTTGAGCGGGCGCAAATCGATTCATCCGAGGGCGAAGCGCTCATCGACATTCCTGATGAAGCATGCACCGTGGTGAAAGAGGGGCTGTCCCGCCTCGGAGCCTCGGTCCGCGTGCTCGAGGATATCATCTCGCTTGATGAGAGCCGCTGCATCGACTGCGGGGCGTGCATCAGCATCTGTCCCCAGGAAGTATTCTCGTTCGATGAGAACTGGAAGCTCGTGGTCAACGGGGAACGCTGCGTTCTGTGCGGTCGCTGCATTGAGATCTGCCCGCAGCGGGCGCTTTCGCAGAAGGAGGAAGTGTAGGGAAGGCCGGACCTGTTGGGATGCCCGGAAACGATCCTTCTATCCTTCTTCTTGCGAATGGAGCTATCCCCTTTATATGGAACCTGTGTTCGGCAGGAAACCGCTTGAATATAAAACAGGAACGATGCAATTCGCAATAGGCACAACGCATGAAAATGCCAGAGGTGGTTCCATGGGAAATGGCTGCGCCATTTTGTCATGAGAACCCCATCCACGTTTTTTACCAGGGAGCCATGTGGCCGGAAGATTTCATTGGCGTTTCATTCCGTTTACCTGCACCCCGGAATGAACCGCGTGGTTTTTGCCGGGATCGGTATGAATGTCCAGGTTCCCGGTTTTGTGGGTTACTGCACCGGCTTCCAGCACCCGGATAGTATCATCTGACGCCTCTGTACCTTACACCGGATGCGTATGCTGGCCGGGCTTGGGACTCCACAGCTTTCGGGCATCGTCAAGGGTAGCTGCCTTCTCCCCGGGCCGGATGGCGCGGACAAAGGAGGCTATCTCCTCGAGGCTCGTGGGGGCATACTTCACGAGCTCGGCGCTCACATTGACGGTCCGTCGCTCTCCGTTGATAAACGGGTAGCGTTCCAGGTCGTTGTTGTGGATATGCCCGTGGATCACCCATCCCTGGTAGCCTTCCGGCACCAATCCGGGATCGTGAATGCATAAGAAGGGGATATCCTGGCAGGTGACCATGAGAGAGGAGACGGCACCGGGGAGCGGGTCGTCATGGTTCCCGATAACGGTGGTGATGTCCCCGTTCATCCGGTTCAAAAAGTGGCTGGAAGGCAGAGCGCCTCTGCCATACCGGAGGTCGCCAAGGTAAATGACTGAGTCGTTAGGTCGCACAGTAAAGTTCCAGTTGTCAAGGAGCACGGAGTCCATCTCGATGACTGATGAGAATGGTCTCCGGCAGTAGCGGATGATATTTGCATGACCAAGATGGAGGTCGGAGATCACGAAAATACCCGGCACTGTCCGGGATACCGGTCCGGTGAGCTGTAACCCCTGTGAAATCCTGTATTCACGGCGAGTAGTGATCCAGAGGTCCGGGTTGAAGGCCTCTGCCCGGGAGAGCCAGGTTCCGCGGGCAAGGTCAAGTTCCTTCCAGAGGCTTCCCTTCCGCAGTACTGCCATCCGGAAAAGGGTCAGCGGGGAGCCGCATCCATTGGCATGGGGGGCAGGGCTCCCCCTGCCATTGCCGTGTTTCAGGACGGTATGCGATATATCCGGCATCCTGCTCCAGACGGACTGGATCTCGCATCGTGAGATCGATATACGAAGCGAGATGTGGAATATCCGGGACCCTGGAGGGCGATCGATCCAGGTGCACCAGGCCATCTCCGGGGAGAGGGTATGGACGATGCTGCGGTAGAGACCGGCCATCTTCATATCGGGGATCAGGGAGAGCGCGACAGCCGTTCCTTTCCGTCCTTTCAACCGGAGAGGATCACCGATCGTGCAGGTGACAGCCGAAGTACCGCAAGCTGCCTCCCTGATATGGTCCAGGAGAAGGGAATCGTGAGATCCACCGCGAAGTCCAAACGGGCCGAACAGGGTGACATGCGGCTCTCGCGTCTCACCTGACCGGGCAGTTATGGTTTCGGTGAAGCGCGAGACAAGGGTTGCGATGCCGGAGTCAGGGACCCGGGCAAGGATGAGATAGGTGGCAGCCCTGCGGGTGCCAGAGCGTCTCGCTCTCCTGCTCCTGGAACAGAGGCATCTCATGCTTCTTTATAAGCCTCATCCCTGTCTCATAAATACCTGCGGGAAGCTGATTGCATAGCGGATCCGTTCCGGCGGTTATATGGATATCAGGCAAAAGAATGTACCGGTAATGATCCGGCGCCGGTTCCATCTCCGGGAGACCATAGCAACCATCCTTGCAGCCAATGAAAGTCACATCACCGCCGCATGGGACAGGATCATCACCGCCCGCCAGGAGCTCGAGAGTTATATTGCCGGTGATCCTTTCTTTCTCTCAACCCTCGAACCTTATCCGGTCAGGACCGGGATCGCTATCGTTGACCGTATGGCAGAAGCGGGGGAGGCCGCAGGAGTTGGTCCGATGGCCGCGGTTGCCGGGGCAATCGCGTGGGCAGGGGTTGAAGCGATGCAGGAGGCCGGGGCACTCTTCGGGGTGGTCGATAATGGCGGAGATATCGCGCTTGTCGCGGACCGCGAAGTTACAATCGGAGTCCATGCAGGGACATCGCCCCTGTCAGACCGTCTGGGCTTCGTGATCGGCCCTGACCCTGCCATTCGTGGGATCTGCACGTCATCGGCAACAGTGGGGCATTCCCTCTCGTTCGGGATTGCCGATTCGGTAACCGTCTTTTCAAAAAACCCAGCCTTCGCTGATGCATGGGCCACCGCCATCTGCAACCAGATAAGCCCCGGAAACACTTCAGTTCTCGAAAAACTCGATCCCGGCCAAGTGGAGGGGGTCTTCGTGATTATCGGAGACCGGGCCTTCCGGTGGGGACGAATTCCTGATCCGGTACGGGTGAAAGGCCGCCGCGATCTCATAACCGGGGGCCTGCTCTGACACTGCTTCAAGGGTCAGGGCCGTTCTTCGACAAAGGAGAGAGCCTCCAGATACGCATCCTGCCCGGAAAAGCTGGCAAGGACCGTCTCCCCGTCGCTTACCGAAATGGCCGGTGATCCGCCTGTAACGAGGAAGATAACCTCGTAGCAATCACGTTTCGTAACCACTACCCCGGTTGCAAGGGCAGATGCAGGCTGGAGCATGAGCCGTTCTGTCTCAAGATCACCGGGATACTCGCGGAAGAAGAAATAGAATACCTGGAAGGCGTTCAGAAGGTCAGATCCAAAGAGTTCTTCCCGCACCTTTCGATCGAGCCGTTCAAGGCGAACAGCAAGGGCTTCGGGATCGTCCTCCCCTCCATCAAGGATAGCATCAGCGATACCGGTCAGCACCGGGTAAGGAAGGGGGTCTTCATCGTTCACTTCCCGAGATCTCGATCCTCCATGGAGAAAAGTATTTCCTCCTGAATTGTTGAAAAAACTATATTCTGGTATTCGTGGAATGAATATACGTGAACGATACAGACCTGGACTGGACGGTCTACCATCTCCTCATCGAGGATCCATGCCAGGGCAGTGCGGTCCTCGCCGGCAGGATCGGGTGCAGCACTGATGATGTCGAAAGATCGTTCAGGCGTCTTGAGCAATCGATGCTGATCTCCCATGAGGTCGGAGGATGCCGGGTTCTCTCGGTCCAGGAGATAATCCTGCAGTGCCAGTCCAGGTACGACCCTGATTCGCCGATAACCTTCGAGGGCGGGATTATCCGGTTGAAAAAAGGGCAGGAATGAATGGCACACCTGGCAGTCCTCCGGATTGGGCACAGGCCGGAACGCGACCAGCGGGTCACCACCCATGTCGGGCTCGCTGCCCGGGCATTCGGGGCCGACGGTATGTACCTTGCCGCTGATGACAAGGGGGTGGTGGAGAGCATCACCGATGTAGTCGATCGATGGGGCGGCAGTTTTTTCATCAGGAACCACATTTCCTGGAAACGATGCATCCGGAAGTGGAAAGAAACCGGGGGCGTGGTTGTCCACCTGACCATGTACGGCGAGCGTATCCAGGACCGGGAAGAGGAAATCCGCTCCCACAGCCGTATCCTCGTTGTAGTCGGAGCGGAAAAAGTGCCCGGTGAAATCTATGGCCTTGCCGATTACAACATCGCGGTGACCGGTCAGCCCCATTCCGAAATTTCAAGCCTCGCCGTGTTCCTCGATCGGTTCTTCCAGGGGTCGGAACTCTGTTCAGAATTCCCGGGTGCACGGATCCGCGTGGTCCCGGCTAAGGATACGAAGCAAACAGAGGAACGATGGGACTGAAGGTGCTGGTCGCCGGGTTTTCCACCCGCCATGTGGTCCAGTCCGCATATGCAGCCGGCTGCGAGGTGTATGCCGTCGACCATTTCTCTGACAGGGATCTCTCCTTTTATGCGAGGGAGGCCATCCGGTTCGATGAAATCGACGATATATTACCTGCCGTTGAAGAGATGGCCCGGAAGCATGCGCCAGACATCGTGGTCGCCACGTCTGGCGCTGAGCTCCTGCCGTCCCGGAACCTCTATGGAACGCCTCCGGAAAAGGTTCAGCGGTTCCTCGACAAAATGGCAACCCACCAGTTCTTTGACGAAATCGGTGTCCGCACCCCTGCGCTGATCTCCCCACATAGTTTTCCGGTGATGATGAAGCCCAGGCGTGGTTCGGGTGGATGGAGGAACCGGGTTATCAGTTCCGTGGCCGATCTCGAGTCGTGGCGGGCGGAATTCAACGATCCACCAGCGCTTGCCGAAGAAGTTGTATCCGGTGCACCCTGTTCAGTCTGTTGCGTCGCTGACGGCACACATGCGGTTGCCATTGCAGCGAACCGCCAGCTGCTCCGGGGATCGGGCAGTGCTTCATATGGGTATTGTGGCTCGGTCACCCCTTTTCTCGATCCCCGCCACGATGAGCTGATCCAGGTTGCCGAACGAATTGCTGCAGCAAGCAGGTGTGTCGGGACGCTGGGCATTGATTTTATCGCTGGAGACGAGCTGTTCGCAATCGAGATCAACCCAAGGTTCCAGGCAACGCTTGATACGGTTGAGATGTCAACCGGTATCAATCTCTTCTCCGCACACCTTGCGGCATGCATGGGGAACCTTCCCATGAAAAGACCCCCCTGCCTGCAGGTGGCGGCACGAAAGATACTCTTCGCAGACCGCGACTTCACCGTGCATGCAGACCTCTCCCGGCTCTCGTCCATTATTTCGGACATTCCCTGGCCCGGGACAGCATTTGAGGAGGGGCAGGCGGTTATCAGCATCTACGGCTGGGGATCGACCGAAGAGGAGGCGACCGGACTCCTGCACAAGCATTTTCAAACAGTCCGACAATATATGGGTGGAAGGCTCTATGGATGAGGTTCTGGAAAATCCGTCGATAAAAGCATATCTGTTCAGGTTGATCGGCGAGGAAGGGATCAACCTCCTGGAAAAATTCCCCAAAGATGGCGAATGGAGCGACGAGCAGCTCGCTGCCCAGACCGGCATCAACTTAAATTCCGTCCGCCACTCCCTCTATACGCTCTATGAGAAACGCCTGGCAGAGTACCGGAGGATTAAGAACAGTGAAACCGGATGGCTTACATACCTCTGGCATCTGCGGATGGACCTGATCTATGATGTCATAAGGGATGATCTCGAGGCCATCTTAGAGAAACTCGAGGCGCGAGAGCGGTATGAGGAGGAAAATGATTTTTACATCTGCAAGGCCTGCGGCATGCTCTACACCTTCAACCAGGCCATCGACTTCGAGTTTATCTGCCCGTCATGCGATCAGCAGCTCGAGCACTTCGATAACGAGATCCTGCTCCGCGCCCTCAAAAAACGGATCGAATCGATAAAAGAGACGCTCGGGCATGCCTGACGGGGATGCCTACTATGACGGGATGCTCCGCGCTGCCGGGTGCAGCCAGCGGGTGGTAGCGCACTGCCACAAAGTCAGGGATATTGCGCTCGGGTTCTGTGACCGGTCATCGGTTGCAAACAGGGCCCTCGTCAACGCCGGGGCGCTTCTCCATGATATCGGCAGGGGGGTTTCCCACGCCATATCTCATGCCCAGGACGGGGCGGCCTGGTGCCGGAGCCATGGTATACCCCAGGAGATCGCACGGATTGTCGAGCGGCATACCGGCGCCGGGCTGACCGCTGATGAATGTACCCTGCTCCGGCTCCTCCCGGTAGACTGCATACCGGAGACGATCGAGGAGAAAATTGTGGCCAGTGCCGATAACCTGGTCAGGGGGAGGCACGAGGTGTCCATTTACGAACGTCTCGCAGATTCGTTTTATCTTAAAAGGGAGGTCAGGTACCGCATCTATCGGCTGTGGCTTGAAACGGAACAGTTCAGGCGTTCGTAAACAGGCTAGAGGATAACCTGCTTTACCTGTGGGAGCTTCCGAATGGCTTCGATAACAATTCCCGGGATCTCCCCCTCTACAATGATAACCAGCCGTGGTTCCTCGGAAAGCTGGGGATCGGTCACGAAGATCTGCCGGATTGTGAGGTTCTGCCCGGACACAACTCCCACCGCAGCGCTCACGATGCCCTTCTCCCGGGCATCCTGCGGGAGAATGGTGATGGATGAGAGCCCCAGGGGGCCGGTGAGCTGCGAGAGGTCAGGAGTGGCACGGATGCTGGTGAAGACCTCCCGGAGGGATGGTGCATTAAGGATTCGCCGGGCCGTAGCATCGACCACTCTCCGGTCGGTCCCGATAGCTTTGGCGATATTGGTGTCGGGGATCTCGATCCCGTTGCAGGTGATCCTGCCCTCCCAGTTCACTCCGAAGCCGTTCTCGAGGAGGAACCGTGCCACCCGGCCTTGCGAGGGGGAATCTGAAAATTCCCTCATGATATCCGACCACATGGAGGATATCTCTAACATCGGCCATACTTATACATCACTGTCAGGAAATCGACATTATACCGGCACAATCCTTCTGCACCGATCACCGATACGTGGTACCCTCATGTTCCTCCGGATGGATACATTATTTTAGATAAACGTCCTCCATATTATGGCAAACGCGCGAGGGTTGCCGAGCCAGGTCAAAGGCGCGGGCTTGAGGGGTCCGTCTCGTAGGAGTTCTAGGGTTCAAATCCCTTCCCTCGCATCAGAATGAGAAATCTCACTTCCCTTTTCCCAGTACCTGAAGAAACAGGCTCTGCGCTACGATAAATCGTTCCAGTTCATCGAGATCCACGCTCTCATCGGTTCCATGGATGCGGGAGGACGATGCATCCTGTGCTCCCCACAGGATGAACTCTGCTGCCGGGACGGCTGCCTTTAGAGCGTGCAGCAGGGGAATCGATCCACCGGCACCGATCTCCTCGACGGCTTTTCCAAAGGCGGACTCCATTGACACCCGGGCCGACATGTATCCAGGACCCACTGTCGGGCAGACAAACCCTGCATTTCTCGTTACCTCCGAGACGTTTACATGGACATTCCACGGAGCAACGGACCTGAGGTGATCCATCAGGAGTAAAAGCTCGTGGGAGGGATCGGCATCAGGGGAGATACGCATGCTGATCCTGGCCGCAGCATGGGGGATCAGGATGTTGGATGCCCCCGTGACAGGTGGAGCATCGATCCCGATTACTGTGATGGAAGGCTTCGACCACAGGCGTGCAGAAAGAGGTCCGGTCCCGATGAGCCCGACGCCTTCGAGCAATCCGGCATCTCTTTTGTACAGTTCTTCCGGGTACTGGATGGCTGGTGACGGATACGAATGGAGACCTTCGATGCCTGCATCGCCGTGGGAGTCATGCAGTGTGGCCAGCATCCTGATCAGGGAGACAAGGGCATCCGGAGCTGCCCCGCCAAACGAGCCCGAATGCACGGCGTGATCGAGTGTTTTAACCTCGAGAATGCACGAGACCTCCCCCCGAAGTGTCGTAGTGAGTGCAGGGTTTCCGGCCATGAGGTTGCCATTGTCGGCGATGATGAATACGTCACAGGAAAAAAGTTCGGGGTGTGCTGCAACGTAATCTTCGATATGATCCGGAGCCTCTTCCCCGCCCTCGATGATGACCTTTACGCCTACGGGAGGTCTCCCTGCAAAAACGCCGAGGGAGGCTGCAGCGATCATGATACCAGACTTGTCATCGGCGGCTCCCCGGCCATAGAGGCGCCCGTTCCTCACGACCGGTGTCCAGGGATCTGTCTCCCATCCATCTTCTTTTCGTGCCGGCTGGACATCGTAGTGGGCATACATCATCACGGTCGGTGAACCGGGCGGAGCCGGGATTTCACCATATACTGCCGGATAGCCCGGGGTGATTTCCAGGAGGCGGGCATCCTGCAGGCCATACCGCCTGAGCGTTGCAACCGTAGCATTAGCCATATCGAGCACGGGTTGCGGAGGGTAATCTGGAAAGGCTACGGAAGGATAAGTTATGAGATCCTTGAGATCTTCCAGGATTCCGGGCATCATACTCCTGACCTTCCGGCGGATCTCTTCTGTCTCCGATTCATGGGCCATGATCATACCTCGTATGGAATCGTCCCTGATACCCTCCCTTGTCCTCACCAGATCTCCGGTCGCTGATCCGGTGGGCGGTAGAGCCTGTTTTCCGGTGTGATATCCGGGAATGCAGCATAGAATTCCGGCATATTGGATACAACGCAGTTCACCCGCAGCCGGTTGGGAGCATGGACATCCGACATAATCCGGTTCCGGAGGGCTTCCGGACGGATGTTCTCCCTCCAGATGGTGGCAAAACTGACGAAGAATTGCTGGAAATCGGTGAATTTTCCGGGTTCCAACGCTTCTTCCCGTTTTTCCCGCACTTTTGCATATGCATGACAGGCGATGGTAAGCCCTCCTAAATCCGCGATATCTTCCCCAAGAGTGAGGCGACCATTAGCGGGGAGCCCGGGAAGCACCTCCTGTGCGTTGTATTGGTCGACGATTACCTGGGCTTTCCGGTTAAATTTCTGCTCGTCCCCTGCCGTCCACCAGTCCCGGAGATTCCCGTCACGGTCGTACTTTCTTCCGGTATCATCGAATCCATGGGTCATTTCATGGCCGATGACCGCACCGATAGCCCCGTAATTGGCCGAATCTTCAGCACCCATGTCAAAGAACGGCGGCTGCAGGATAGCGGCGGGAAAGACGATCTCGTTCATGCCCGGGTCATAGTAAGCATTGATAGTCTGGGGGTGCATGTACCAGATCCTCCTGTCGACAGGTTTTTCTGCCCTGTCGAGACCAGCAGGTCCTTTCCTGAAATCATACGCCATTGCCCGGAGTACGTTTGCAACATATGAATCGTTGACTGTCTCGAACTCCCGGTAGTCCTGCCATACATCAGGATACCCGATTTTAAGGTGCATACGGGAAAGCTTTTCCAAAGCTTCCGTTCTGGTTTCAGGCCCCATCCAGGAAAGATGTTCAATCCGGGACCGGAAGGTCTCCATCAGGTTCTCCACAAGGGTACGCATCCTCTTTTTTGCTTCAGGAGGGAAGTATCGCTCGACATACAACCTTCCGATGGCATCACCCAGTGCAAAGTTCACCGTAGCAAGCACCCTCTTCCAGCGGGGCTTCATCATGGGTTGGCCGTTCAGGATGGTACCGTAGAAAGTAAAGTTCTCCGTGTCGAACCGTGAATCGAGGAACGGAGCAAGCGCGGTGATCACTTTCCAGCGGAGAAATGCTTTCCACTCTTCAACCCCGATAGCAGATACCATACGGCCGAGTTCCGTGAAAAACCCTGGCTGATGAACATTTACATCCCTGGTATCCGGATATCCAATGGTGGAGAAAAAAGCGGCCCAGTCAATTTCCGGGGAAATCTCCTGCAAGCCGTCAATGGTGACTTTGTGGTAAGTAGCATCAGGGTCCCGGTTTTCTTCAGGGGAATAAGATGCCTTCGCCAGACGTGTCTCCATATCCATTATCGTCCCGGCAGCCGTTCGGGCGGAATCAGCGTGAACGTCCAGGAATCCGCACATCTTGGCGATGTGGCCTTTATACCGGACCCTGATATTTTCTGATACGGCGTCTTCCCTGATGTAATAATCCTTGTTCGGGAGCCCAAGCCCCCCCTGCGCAAGACCAGTGATCATCAGGGTACTGTTTTTTGGATCGATCTCGGCGAACAACTCAAAGCAGGGGGCAATTCCGCATGTAACGAGATGGGCGATGACGGGCTGGATATCAGGCACCCGGGAAATTGCGCCTATCCGGCCCAGGATGTTATTCAGGGGGGTGATACCCAGGCGCTCAATTGTGCCGGTGTCCATCCCCAGGCGGTAGAGATCCCCGATTTTCCGGTGAAGTGATCCCTGTTCTGCATCAGAATTCCGGGCGACATCTTCAATGAGCGAGCGGAGACGTTCTTCAGTGGTATCATCGAGTTCGGAAAATACGTCAATGGCGGTTTTATCAGGGGGGACCAGGTGACCCGATATCCAGTCACCATTCACATACTGGTAGAAATCATCACCGGGTGCGGTTGTCACTATTCTGCAACATCAGTTCAAAGGTAAATAAACCTCTGCACCACCATCATTCAGGCCGATATCCGTTTCTCTTATGATAGGGAACAACACCAGGCACTGGTATTCTCCTGATAGTCACTGTTCGTCATCAGAATCTGCCCCAATCCTCCATTTAGAGGTTACGTATAGCCAGGTCGATTATCTCATTGTCTTGTCATATTTGCTTGAAAAAAGGTCGATGAAGTTTATTGTTCCGGACGTTTTTCCGAATAGAGTTCTTTCTTCAGCTTCGCCTCCACTGTTTTCCTGAAATTTTTAATATTTGCCTCGAAGATCAGAATCCCGATGGCGATCCAGATTACCCCGAAGATAAGGGCATATCGGCTCAGGAAGGCGAGGAGAAGAGCACAGGACAGGATACCGAGCACCGGTGTCAGCGGATAGGCAGGAACCCTGAACCCGCGTACTGCCTCGGGGTTGTCCCATCTGAGTTTTACAAGGCTCATGTTGATAAAGAAGAAGGTGAGGATTGTTCCAAAATTAAAGACCTGGGCGAGAGTATCAAGATTTCCCCGGGATACGAGGACGATCGCAGCCATGACCACCGAAACGATAACAACTGAGATGAAAGGCACCCCGCTCACTGATATCCTGGTAATAGGACTGGGAAGAAGTTTCTGCCGGGCCATGGCAAAAAGCGCCCTTGACCCCCCGAAGATGCTCGACATGACAACCGAGGCCGTTGCAAACAGGGCGGCAACAGAGACATACGCGAGGACAAGGGGGTTTTCTGTCGCAACATGAAGGGCGGTCTCGAGAGGTGCGTTGGACGTCGCAAGCACTAACCAGTCAACGAGTCCGATTACAACGATTGATACGCAGATGTAAAGGGTAGCACAAACGATGAATGCGATGAGAAGAGCCCTCGGGACATTCCGGACAGGGTCCTTAACTTCCTCGGCAATCACTGTCACAGTGTTGAATCCGACGAAGGCAAAGAATATGATGGCTGCCCCATGGAGCATCCCGGATATTCCACTTGGGAAAAATGGGGAATAACTACCCGATGGCCCATGGAGGATCATAAACCAGGCGCCGATTGCTATGAAGATGATGAGAGCAATGATTTTTAAAAAGACCATGATCGAGTTCATTCCGGCAGCCTCGCGCATACCCCGGAGATTTATGACCCCAAGGGCCAGAGGTAAAAGGAAAGCTATGATGATGAGCGCCGCGGTGGTTGAAGGAATGTGCAGGAAATAAATCAGGTATCCGGCAAAACCGATCGATACCGCACTGGCACCGATAATATAGTCTGCCGTCTGGACCCACCCGACAATAAACCCCCAGAACCTTCCGAACGCGTGGTGCGTGTAGATGTACGAGCCTCCGGACTCGGTTATAAACGATGAGAGCTCAGCGGCACTGAGCGCAGTGAACAGAGCGGCAAGGCCGGCAAGGACAAATGACAGTATTACTGCCGGGCCGGCAAGGCCCGATGCGACTCCGATCAGGACGAAGATACCTGCCCCGATGATTGCGCCGATGCTGACTGCCGCTGCCTGCCAGACACCAAGAGTCCTTTTCAGATCTCCCATGGGAACACCCGTCCTCCTTTCGCCTGTAACCAGCCCACATGTGTGATGAAAAAAACCCAATTCTCAAGGCATGATAGCCATCCCGGACCCATATGAACACTCATCCTTTTTTCAATTTTGCAAGGGCGGATTCTGCCTCCTTCTGCACATCGGCCTTTTCATCCTTCAGCAACAGTGTGATGGGATCAATCGCCCTAGGGTCCCCAAGCTCACCCAGTGCCCAGGCGGCACGGGCACGGACATCGTGATGGTCGTCCTTGAGTAAGGGGATGAGCGCGTCCACCGCTTTGGGGTCACCAATGGATCCAAGCGCTTCGGCGGCTCCATGTCGGACCCATTTATCGTCAGAAGACAGAGCATGAATGAGAGGGTCTACGGCCCGTTTATCTTTCAGCATGCCCAGCGATTTGGTTGCCAGATACCGGATTGAGGTTGACTCATCGGCCAGCGCTTCAATAAGGGGAGGAACCGCCGTGGTATCTCCGATCTCTCCGAGTGCATCGGCGGATTTCGTCCGCTCAAGGAGGTTGCCATGTTGAAGCAGTCTGATGTAATCCGGGACAACATTCCGCCGTGACTTCATGAATTCAGTAACTTTTTCAAGATCCTCATCGATGTTTTTTGACTTTTCCTTGTTTTCCTCAGCCATATTGTGCGTTCATATGCGGCTGCCTATAAATGTGTATCGGGAAAACGATTCGCAGCTGATCCTGGATTAAAATGCCAATAATATCTTCCGGTCAGAAAGACAGCCGGAGAAGAGGGTAATCATAATACTCAACCTGTCCACCAATACCAAGATAAAGGGGTACCACCAGACGCTGTCCTGTTGGTAGAAAAAATATGAAAACGAAGCTTTCTGTTGAAAAGTTCAGGAATCGTTTTGATCCCAAACTGGTCGAAGGAAAAACAACGGCAGAACTGCAACCGCTGAGCGGGATCATCGGGCAGAACAGAGCCATCAAGGCGCTCGATTTCGGCCTGAACATCCCGGAGAAGGGGTTCAATGTTTACGTCTCTGGAATCCAGGGAACCGGGCGTAAAACAGCCGTGCTGAAATTCCTCGGTGAGCTGGTGAAGGTAAAACCGAAGGGAAATGACTGGATTTACGTCAACAATTTCGGGAAACCGTACGAACCCGGCGCAATAACTCTCCCTCCCGGGAAAGGAAAAGAGTTCCAGAAGGACATGGCAGTCTTCATCTCCGAGGCAAAGCGAATCATTCCCAAGGTCTTTGAAAGTGAGGACTATGTGGCGAAACGGGAAGCAGTCGTCCATGGGATTGAAGAGGAGAGATCCCAGTTGTTTGCCTGGATAAATGAGAGTGCGAACACGAAAGGCTTCGTTGTCAAACCCGGGCCTTCCGGACTTATGACGATTCCTGTCAAATCCGGACAGCCGCTCCAGCAGGAAGAATTCCAGGCCCTTCCTGAAGAGGAACAGGCAGGATTCCAGAAAAAACGTGTAGAACTCCTGTCAGATTTACGAACGATGTACCGGAAGGTCCGTGACCTTGACGAGAAAGAAAAAGAGACAGTCGATTCTTTAAACCAGGAGGTCGCCCTCAATGCCACGGGCCACCGTGTCGCGATGCTCAAGGACAAGTATTCCAGCATCGGACCTCTCCTCGCATTCATTGATGCAGTCCAGAAGGATATCGTGGACAACCTTTCCCAGTTCATGCCCGAGCCTCAGGAACAGCAACCGGAAGGGCAGGTTCCGCAGCAGTTCCAGCATCCACTCATGAGGGAACTTGCATTCCGGAAATACGAGGTAAACGTCATAGTCGATAACTCCGGGACTGAGGGTGCGCCGATCGTGTTTGAGCAGAACCCGACCTACCAGAACCTCTTTGGGAAAATTGAAAAAGAGGTAGAGTTCGGGGTGGTTACCACCGATTTCACCATGATCCGGCCCGGCTCCATCCACATGGCAAACGGGGGCTACCTGGTGATGATGGCCGAAGATCTCCTGAGGAACCAGTTCTCATGGGACGGATTGAAAACAGCCCTGAAGACAGGAGAGGTCGTAATCGAAGAGCCTGGAGAGCGGATGGGGTACATAACCGCAAAAGGTATCAAGCCTGACCCCATCCCTCTCAACGTAAAGGTCGTGCTCATCGGGACGCCTGCGATAAACCAGATGCTGTATACCCAGGATCCGGGTTTCTCAGAACTATTTAAAGTCAAGGCCGAGTTTGACATGGTCATGGACCGTACCGAAGAGAATGCCAGGCAGTATGCATCTTTTATCTGTACCTTGTGCCAGGAATCCAACCTGAAACATCTCGACAAATCGGCGGTCGCGAAAATCATCGAATACGGGTCCCGCCTTGCCGATGACCAGCAGAAGCTATCCACCCGGTTCTCCCTGGTTTCGGATATCATCAGGGAAGCGAGTTACTACGCCACGAAGGAGAATGCCGGGAACACGACAAAAGAGCACGTTGAGAGGGCAATTGAGGAGAAGCTGTATCGTTCAGCCCTGATCCAGGAGAAAATACAGGAATTCATCAGGAGAGGGTTTTTCCTCATCGATACCGATGGAGAAAGGGTAGGACAGATAAACGGGCTCTCGGTGATGAGTGGGGGGGACATCGAGTTCGGCCGACCTTCGCGGGTTACGGTCAGCGTTGGAGTCGGCCGGAGCGGTATCATGGATATCGAGCGCGAAGCAGCCCTGGGAGGCCCGACCCATACCAAAGGTGTCCTTATACTGGCAGGCTACCTGAACAATAAATATGCGCAGGACAAGCCTCTCAGTCTTTCCGCACGCCTGGTTTTCGAGCAAAGCTACGAAGGGATTGATGGGGATAGCGCATCGAGTACAGAGCTTTATTCCATTCTCTCCGCTCTTTCAGGGCTCCCAATTAACCAGGCAATCGCCGTCACAGGGTCGGTGAACCAGAAGGGCGACATCCAGGCCATCGGCGGCGTGAATGAAAAGATCGAAGGTTATTTCGAGGTCTGCAAAGCAAGAGGCCTGAACGGAAAACAGGGAGTAATGATCCCGGCAAGCAACGTCCAGAATCTCATGCTCAAAGAAGAAATCCTGGAATCGGCGAAAAATAAGAAGTTTGCAATATACACCGTGAATACAATCGACGAAGGAATCGAAGTGCTCACCGGGGTAAAAGCAGGAGACCGGCAGGCGGACGGGACTTATGGGAAGGATACCGTGAATTACCTTGTTGACCGGCGGCTCAAGGAGATGGCAGATACGATTAAGGAATATCCGGCCGCTCTGAAATAGATTTCACATCACTTTTTTTAATTTCAACAACTTTCCTGTTTCCTGAACAAGATCCCACAGCAATACCTTGTGATTCTAAGAAGGAAGTTCACCCCAGGCTGACAAATCCGGGGAACAGAACGACGCTATCAATGACCGGATTAAAGCGGACCCTGATGCAGGGTCGATCGCTGCAGTGAGCACCGGGGCAATTACCAGGGCCGGCATCTTTGTCTCGGCCGGGGGGTCATCAGGGCTTACCGGGCATTGGTTATCCTTTTCTCATTGCGGGTTGTGTAGCCCGGTTTGCCGCTTTGGATGCTGCGGAGCTTTTTTCATTTATCACCGAAGCAGGGGGCTCAATACATGAGCCGGACCTGGTCACCCGGGATAAAGTTTACGTTCACCCTTAATGGGTAGGACTAACCTCCATGGTACACGTGAAGATCGGATACTGGGCATCCTGCCTTTCGGCAGAATGCGCCGCCTCCGGCCCATCCCTCTCATTTCGGATAGAACTGGCTCTTCGGGGCGCCGCAGACCGGGCAGACCCAGTCGTCCGGCAGTTTCTCAAACGGTGTATTCGCAGGGATGCCTCCATCTGGGTCCCCTACATCCGGATTATACTCATATCCACATACTTCGCAGACATAAATCGTCATAAAACAAAACCTCCTTCCGGGCCGGTTCACCCGGTTCTTTTGAGCGACCCGATGACCTTTGTGTATTTCTCATGGATCATCTTCCGGTCGAATTCATAAAACTCCGCGAGCATCGCTGCCTGTTCCTCCACTGTGAAGTACGCGATGATCGGGAAGAAGAAGTGCTTATCCTTCTTTTCGATATGCTTCGGGTAAAGCGCAGCAATCTCATCGATGCTGGAAAGGATGACGGCAAGCGCCATCGGATCTCCCTCATGGTACCTGCCGTCGCCGCCACGAGGGTACCTGTAAGGGATCTGGCGCGATGGTGATCTTCGATGAGTTCATCCCTGGTCCGGGCGTGTTCCGGAGACAGGGCTTTTATCTTCAGGTCCCGGACGATCTCTTCCTCTTTCCCATGGTGCGTCCTATCTGCGTAGGTCCGGATGAAGTCGACAAGCGTTTCGATATGCACGGCATTGGCCTTCCCGCTCTGCCGGATGGAAGTGGCTTCGGAGCCGAGCAGACGGATGGCCCGCTCGATCAGCCGGTGCTCCTGCATCAGGGAACCTATCGGTTTCATGGTACGGCCTCACAGTTCCCGGAGGGACAAATCCATAATTGGACCCGGGGGCAATAAAGCTGTGACAAGTGTTCCTGCAGTCTTTGCGCCCGTAGCAAGAGGCGGAGTCCCTTATGAGAATTACTCCGGAGAATCTCGTGCTTTTACAGGATTAACCCCAACCAGCTTCCAGGGCGCAGACCGGAGAAAAACAATCCTGACCCCACGCTCAACTTCAGGAAGCTGCCTGTCGGCCAGCCTGCCGGCTTCAGACCATTGAGCGAATAAATTGAATTGAAGTGATATGGGATACACGCTGGCTTTTCAAAATCACCGGGGTCTCGGAAAGTTTAAAGGTTACTCGTTAAACTTCGTGTACAATCGGTGGGCTATAAACTGGAATATGAAGAAAAAGAGAAGAAGCATCACGATATCAAGGAAAGGGCTGAAGTATGCAGGATGCCCGTATGCGGCCTGGATGAGATCGTTTCCGTACGTGAGCGGGGAGAGGTAGGAGATCGCCTTTCCAACCGGGGGCATGGTTTCAAGCGCAATGAATGTCCCGGAGACAAAGATGAGGGGGAGACGGACCAGGTTCAGCATCGACATGATATCCCCCGGGCTTTCAGTCGGATAGGCGGCAAACAGGGTTCCCATCGTTGAAAAACACAATGCAGTCAGGAGCATTCCTGCAATGAGATACAAAGGATGTGGGATTCCGGTGCCAAAAGCAAAGATCCCGACAAGAAGGGGGGCCAGCGCTATTCCGATGCTATACATGAATCCCGAGAGACTCTCCCCGAATACTATTGCGTGAAGAGATACCGGAGCGGAGATTAGCCTCTCAAAGGTCTTAGTCCGCCGTTCTATTGGGATTGATACCGGTTCGATGGTCGATGAGGAGAAGAGCAGTGTAACCGATATCAGCCCCGGGATGAGAGTACCCAGGGGAACATTTTTTCCCGATGCAAATGCCAGGAACATGAAAAGGGGAAAGAGCAGGCCGGAGACAATGATATTGGGCTTGATGTAATAGATGAACATATCTTTTTTCGCAATCGCCCATGCGGCATTTACCTCCGCAGACACCTGGCTTCCACCCGGGTTATCGACCATCTTTGTCCCCTCCTTTCACCTGTGTTGAAAGGCCGGTCAGGTGGATGAATACATCCTCAAGGGTCGGCCCCCTGGTGGTCGCACTCACCACCCGGTTTTGATGAACCCGGGCATATTCCATAATCTCTTCAAGGAGGGTGGCCGGATCATCGGTATAGATCCTGACCTTGTCCCCTTCCTTTCGTATCTCGTTTGCCGCAGGCAGACCGGGGAGATCGGCGAGGACCTTTGCAATTCCTTTTTCGAAGGCGACTTCGATAGACTGAACGCTCTGAATGGTCTTTTTCAATCGTTCCGGAGAATCGATGGCTGCAATACGGCCTTTGTTGATGATTGCGACCCGGTCGCAGGTGACATTTGCCTCTTCGATATTGTGGGTGGTAAGAAAGACGGTCACTCCCCGGTTGGTAAGATCGTGAAGTACATCGCGAATTATCAGGTTGCTCTGCACATCGAGCCCGGAAGTTGGTTCATCAAGAAAGAGGAGCTTTGGATCATTGATGAGTCCCATCGCAAGGGTAAGCCGTCGTTTCATTCCCTTCGAATATCCATGTACCCGATCTTTCCTCCTTTCCCATAGCCCAAAGACTTCAAGAAGTTCTTTCCCTCTCCTCTCCCGTTCCTGCTTTCCCACGTTGTAGAGTTCCCCGGCAAACATGATGTTCTGCCACGCAGTCAGGTCATCATAGACATTCGAGGTCTCGTACACAATACCCATCTGCCGGCGTGCCCTGATGGTATCACTGACAATATCGAGTCCGAAGATCCTGGCAGATCCTCCGGTCGGAGCCGTTATCCCGGTCAGGATGCGGATAGTGGTGGTCTTGCCGGCGCCATTCGGACCAAGATACCCAAAGACCTCTCCGGAACGAACTGTAAAGCTCACGTTATCTACCGCTACGAGGTCAGAAAACCTTTTTGTCAGATTCTGTACCGTAATGGCATCCATGGCAGGGACTCAAAGATACTGATCTGTTGAGATGGAAAGGTGATAATAATTTATCACGCAAGTATCAGGTCTTGTCTTGTTACGATTTAAATTCCGGTGAACCCGGGAATCAGTTCTGCCAACACACAGAGGATACATTCCACAATTCCATCGGTTGCGATAAGTCAACGATCAGCCAGAGCTTCAGCCATTTGCCATTCGTTTAAATAGCAAGTTCCATACTGAATGACTATGGGAAACGCATGTCCGGAAATTTTCATATATGCATTCCGATCAATGGATAACTCGCCTCAAAAAACAGGCCATTCCGCCACATGGTATTATCAAGCCGGGAACAGGATGCAAACCATGGCCACCACGATTACGATACTTGCGGAGTGATAGCACGATGCGAATCGTGGTCGCCCTGGGAGGAAATGCCCTCCTGAAGAGGGGGGAGCCCATGACAGCCGAGCGGCAGCGGGAGAACGTGCGGATGGCGGCCCTTGCCCTGGCCCCCCTTGCAACTGAACACGAGCTCGTCATCTCACATGGCAACGGACCTCAGGTCGGCCTCCTTGCCCTGCAGGCTGCCTGTTATTCGGCAGTAGATCCTTACCCCCTCGATGTGCTCGATGCGCAGACCGAAGGAATGATTGGGTACCTGATCGAGCAGGAACTGGGAAACCTTCTCCCCTTTGAAATACCTTTGGCAACGCTTCTCACAATGGTCGAGGTGGACCCTGCAGATCCTGCATTCAGGCGTCCATCAAAGTTCGTCGGCCCCGGATATTCAAAGATCGATGCCGACAGGGCCACCCGTGAAAAGGAATGGACCTTCAGGCAGGACGGAGATATGTGGCGAAGGGTGGTCCCCTCTCCGCGCCCACAACGGATATTCGAGAAACGGCCAATCAGGTGGCTGCTCGAAATGGGGAGTGTTGTCATCTGTGCCGGTGGTGGGGGGATCCCGGTGATGTACCTCCCCGGCAGGGAACGAGTACTCGGAGGAGTGGAAGCGGTCATCGATAAAGACCTTGCAAGCGCCCTTCTCGCAAAGGATGTCGGTGCAGATATCCTTGTGATGGCTACTGATGTGGATGGGGTCTACCTTGACTGGAATACCCCATCGTCCCGGGTGATGCGGGATACAACACCTGTCGAGCTCAAGGCCCACACCTTCGCGCCCGGCTCGATGGGTCCAAAGGTGGAAGCCGCCTGCCAGTTTGTGGAGGAGACCGGAAAACGGGCAGCGATCGGAGCACTGGGGGATATCCCGGCACTCGTTACCGGGGATGCAGGAACCCAGGTCCGCTCAGAACAGGTATGAAAGATGATAGAGTACGGAGCATTTTCAGAAGTTGGCAGGCTTCGAAAGGTAATGGTGCACCGCCCTGATCTCAGCCTTCGCCGGCTTACACCGGGCAATCACGAAGACTTCCTGTTTGATGATGTCCTGTGGGTAGACAGGGCGATTGAAGAGCACGATGCCTTTGTCCGGCTCATGAGAGGCGAGGGGGTAAAGGTCTACTATCTGCAGGAACTGCTTGCCGAAGCGCTGGCATCGGACACTGATGCTCGCAAACGGTTGTTATCACGGGTCGTGAACGAGATGACGGTTGGCGCATCAGCAGTTGATGCGGTAAAGATCTGCCTGATGGACATGGAGCCTGCACTCCTGGCAAACCATCTCATCGGGGGACTCACCGTTGGAGAACTCGAGTGCATCTACATGAAAGGACTATCCCAGTTCTCGCTCACCGCAGCGGCTGCCGGCCCGGGGACATTCATCCTGCCGCCGCTTCCAAATACCATTTTTACCCGTGACTCCTCCAGCTGGATCTATGACGGGGTCACCCTCAATCAGATGTTCTGGCCGGTGCGGAGACTTGAAGTGATGAATGTTGCCGCCATTTATCGCAGCCACCCGATATTCCGTGATGGATCATTCGAGTATTGGTACCCCCGGGCGGGGGGCGATGCAGGATCTGATTCCGAGAATTTCGGCTTATCCTCGCTGGAAGGAGGAGACGTCATGCCTATTGGGAACGGTGCAGTCCTGATCGGCATGAGCGAAAGGACCCAGGCTCGTACGATCGAACAGGTGGCCCGGGCACTCTTTGTGAAGAATGCCGCCGACCGGATAATCGTGGCGCAGATGAGCCGGAACCGGGCCCACATGCACCTTGATACCGTGTTTACCATGCTCGACGTTGATACCGTCACCGTGTTTCCGAAGGTAGTAAACGAGATGCAGACCTACAGTATCACTCCGGGAGACGAACGCTCCATATTTTCCGTGACAAAAGAAAAGAATTTCATCGCAGCGGTCACCGGTGCCCTCGGGGTTGACAGGCTTGAGGTAATCCCCACCGGAGGTGATGAATACCAGGCTGCACGGGAGCAGTGGGATGACGGGAACAACGTGGTTGCGCTGCGTCCAGGCGTGGTCATTGCCTATAACCGGAACACCTGCACCAACAGGAACTTCAGGGATGCCGGAATTGAGGTGCTTGAAATCGAGGGATCGGAACTTGGGCGTGGGCGTGGCGGAGGACACTGCATGACCTGCCCCCTGCTCCGCGATCCGGCCTAGGGGAATCCGAAATGATTCAGGAGAAGTACATCAACAAGTGCAGGATCATTCCCGGAAAAAAAGTGGATCTGAGACGGTTCAATACGGGGTGGTCCCAGGATGATGATCTCGAGGCAGCTGGTAATAAAGCGGTGAAGGAACGGGCGCTGGAAACCCTCGAAAAGAACCGCAGGGAGCTCTATGCCGCCCAGGAACTCCTCTGGGCAAACAATACCTATTCGGTGCTCATCATCCTGCAGGGGATGGACACCTCCGGCAAGGATGGGACTATCAAGCACGTGATGTCGGGTGTGAATCCCCAGGGGTGCCGGGTAACCAGCTTTAAAGCCCCTAGCGAGGAGGAGCTCGACCACGATTTCCTCTGGCGTTACTGGCGGCACCTGCCAGCTCGCGGCGAGATAGCGGTGTTCAACAGGTCCTATTACGAAGAAGTGCTGGTTGTAAAAATCCATCCGGACCTCTTGGAAAGACAGCGGATCCCCGGGGAAAGACCGGGCAAGAAATTCTGGAAAGCCCGGTACGAGGATATCAACGCCTACGAACACCACCTGACTCAAAACGGAACACTGATCCTCAAGTTCTATCTGCACATCTCGAAGGATGAGCAAAAAGAGCGGCTGCTTGATCGCCTCAAGAATGATGAAAAACTTTGGAAGTATGCAATATCAGACCAAAAAGAGCGGCAGTACTGGGATGACTATATAAAAGCATACGAGGATATGCTATACGCCACCAGCACCAACTGGGCTCCATGGTATGTGATTCCCGGCGATCACAAGTGGGTGGCAAGAACCCTTGTCGCGGAAATCATATCCACTACCATCCGGTCCCTTGATCTCCGGTATCCGAAGGTGACTGAAGAGCAGCGGGCAGCACTCATTGAAGCGCGGAAGGAGCTTGAGCAGGAATAATCCCTGAAACCCACCCACCCTTGAAATCCAATCAGTTTCTCTGGGATTTGTACGGTTCTCTCCATCTTTTCGACTTAAAAAGCGAATGCCGGCATTCCATGGGCCATGCCTGCATTATGTGATCTTCTATTTCAAAAAAAGTATCCCATACCGTTTGAGGATGTCAAATCTGCGAATGAGGATAATCCGATCCGCATAGAGGGAGGCAGCACCCTACACCAGCGGATCAGGTAGCGTATCTCCGGCAAAGGGAAGCTTCGCCCCGGTCACCAGGAACTGGCCTCCGGTCTCCCTGACCTTGTCTAAGATGAGGTTCTTTGCTCCCGGTGTCATGGCAAATACCGGGATTGATGAACCGGCCTGGAGGAGTGCCCGGGGGCCGTCCACATCACGGACTGCCCGGGATGCACAGGCGGTGACTATATCGCAGGTGGAAGCGTAAACCGCCGCTTCTTCAGCGGAAATTCCCGTTGTATGCACGGCAATGATGAATGCTGCAGGATACGCTTCCCGGATCTCCCGGGCATCGTCAGGAATGGCTACTGTGACGGCAACTTTTACAAAGCCCGATGTGCAGGCAACCCGGACCCCGCCTGGCTGATCGATGGCAGCGGTATCCCGGAAGGGAACGATGCCCCTGTTGAGTTCGATCGATGCGATAACCTGGGGAATGGGACTTGTACGAATCAGTCCGGACATCCTCCCCCCAATACCCTGCACCAGTTCCGGGATGGAAGCGATCACCGTTCCGGCCCCTTCACAGGCTATTACCGCGGCATCGAACCGGCCGGAGGAAAGCCCGTAGCTGATCAGCTCGGAGGCTCCGAATCCCACATATTCACCAGACGAGAGCACCTCCCGCTCTGCCAGACACATTCCAAAGGATTGGATCCTGTGTTCGATGTTCTCCTTCACAGCTTCTGGGGTTATCGGGTGGACCGGGCGGGCAAATCTCCGGGCAAGCGGGCATTCACGGATAAGGGGAGGGCCGACTTCAAATACCACCCCATCGCGGACCACTATCCTGCAGCGTCCGATGGCCTCGATCACATGGTTATCAGGGTTGCCGGTCATCTCCTGCTCCCAATGTTCGTCGTTTCCTGAAGTGGATGGCGATTCCGGCAGCGATACAGAGCGATGGGCAGATAGCGGCCGGGCATGCCGGGGATTTGGTCGGTGTGGGAGTGGGCATCGTGGTCGGAATGGTTGTCGGAGTGGTGGCAGGCGGCGTGGTTACCTCTGTAGTTGGAGTGACCGGGATGTAGGTGTACAAGATGATGTTGTCGATGTACCCCTTGACGGTATTCCCCTGCTTGTAGTCTCCCTTGGTGGTGATTGCCAGCCGGTTCAGGAAATGGAGTTCGTTTCCAATCGGGACAAAGTATCCCCAGGGGAGCTCCCCGGTATCCTTGTTTATGACCATGATGTCGGCCTGGGCCGGTTCTTCGTTGTAGTGGATGGTCACGCGGTAGGTGGTGTTCTCCTCATATTGCTTGGTAACGCAATCTGACTGTTCGCCGCAATAGGAATAGCGCTGGCTCGTCTTTTCGTGGAGGTGGTTATTCTGGTCGATTACCCTGATTGCCATGATCCTTCCATATTGTTCATAGGAAAAGACCCCAAACACGTTAACGCCCTTTGAGATATCCATATCCGAACTGGTCATCCCGAAGCGCACTGCACCACTTTCCAGAATGGAACATATCAGCAAATCGTATTCGAGCGTGAAAGAACCATGCTGGTATCCCACCGGGATGAAGCTGTATCCGTTCGTCCCCCCCTCGGTCTGGAAGTGGTAGGCTTCCTTCTGGACATCCCAATAATAGTAGGATGGGTTGTTCGTTATCCATCCGGGATCGCTGGAAAAATCGGTCTCGTAGATGGTAACCTTTACATCCGCCGCCACCGCTGGCTGCATGAGGAAAAGGAGAGAGAGAATACCCATGAAAAAACAGAATGCCGCTCTCTTCTGCATGATAAAACCTCTTAAAACGATACAGCTATGCAGGAGACGGGATAAAGTCTTTCTCCTCCCTCATTAGGTGGGAAATGGGAGGGATTACCCGGCCCTGACGGATTCGGCTCCCCCCCGGAAGGAAAGATGCATGGTTTTTTTGGACAGGTACATCTTTCCGTCAGAACCAGGCCCGAGATTGGAGATCACAATCGGTTCCGGCCCGGAAATAGCCGTTTTGTTACCATCGATGTACAGGACGCTTGTCGTATCGTCAGGAGGCACGATGATGGTCAGGGTAGACTTGAGGCCGGCGAATTCAGGCACCGAGATGCCGGAGACGATACCGTTTCGGGCCAGATCGCCGTTCACGAACATCCGGACTCCTGAAAAAGAGAATGTCGCGATCCCGGCCTCGTTGACATCGATCACCCCGCTGCTGACATCTCCTGGGAAGAGCTGGACGAGGTCGCCTTCCAGGAAGCGGTAATCAGTACCGCCGATCCTGATCCATGCCCCGGGCCCGGTTACCAGAAACTGCAGGTGGGCATCCGGAAGGAGCGAGCCATACTGACTGCCTGTTAGTAATACCCCGGTCCTCTCGGTCTTAAAAACCCTGATGAACGATGACTGGATCCTGGTATTCGATCCGTAGCTGTTGGTGGCGGTGAGGGCAACGGAATATTCACCGGGCTCAAGGTACAGGTGAACAGGGTTCTTCTCTATAGAGCCGGTCCCATCGCCGAAGTTCCATGCCCAGTGGTCCGGTGAACCGCTCGATAAATCGTTGAACTGGATCGAGAGGGGCGAGAATCCCTCACGGGGTGTACCGGTAAACTGTGCGGAGGGGAGCATCCCCACCGCAATATACTCGGGTTCGGTTCTGCTGTTACTCCCATAGCTGTTGGCGGTCGTCAGGGTGACCGTGTAAACACCCGGCATGTCGTACACGTGAACCGGTTCTCGTTCTGCTGAAGTCCCGCCGTCACCAAAGTTCCAGAGCCAGGAGGAAGGGGACCCGGTGGAGAGATCAGTGAACCGGACCGTGAGTGGAACCTCACCTGAACGAGGGTCGGCCTGGAATATCGCGGCCGGTGGTCGGGGAACCGGCTCTCCGGGCAGGGTTGTACCTGGAGCAGTAGTAAAAGTAACCGTTGGGATGGTAGTTGTTGGCGTCGTTGTGGTTGGCATTGTGGGTTCGGTAGTCACGGGCACAGTCAATGGTGCGAGATTTGATGAATAAACGATGGCAGATGTATCCCCGGACACGTACCGAACTTCAATGGTTTCTGGGATCCCGCCACCAGTGTTGTCCACCCGTATCGTCTCTCCACTCGTCCAGGGCCAGTCCTGCCCGTGGAGGAAGGTGACCGATCGGGTAGGGACTTCGATGCCGTTGATCAGGATACGGGTTGTCCGTTCCTGCAGGGGATCGCCGCCATCGTGGTAGAGATACACGGTAGCCCCGGAACGCTCGGAATTGGCCCTGAACGAAGGCACAATATTGGGAGCCGGTGGAAAGGCCATAAAAACCACCAGTATTACCATAACAATAATGACTACTGAAAATATTAAGGCAAGGAGAATATTCCGGGCAAGAGCTGTCTCGTCCTCCATCAAATCACCTGCGGGAATCCTGCAGCACCCCGAAAGCCACAGGGGATGGCATGAAATCCCGGTTATGTTTGAGATCGCCCTGAGTTTATATCAAGCTATTCCCGGTTCATCCGGGTACAAAGTTCTATTACTCATATGGTCTGCCTGCTCCATCCAAACGGTCCAGGATCCTCGTCAGGGGAGATTTCCGGGAAAGGAACCGGGATATGAACGGGGCGAAAGCCGGTGACCAGCAGGCAGTCCCGGAATGAACTTCTGAATGGTTACTCATGGACTGCCGGACATGCTTTCCCAGTCCCACATCGAGCACCTCGGGCGATCCGAGCAGGTCTTCGACATGGATATATTTCCGGGGGATCTCGACAACGTACCGCCCGTTCTCGATGAATGGTCCGGCAAAGAGATTCTCTGAATCGCAGGCCCGGTACTTAGCGGCAAACCTGCTGGCATTGGAACGGTTCCAGAGTGGGGGACCGATATGCCGGCGTACCCGGGGGGTCTGGGTGTTCATCAGTTCAAAAATCAGCATGCTCTGATCATCAAGCATCTCGCAATCAGCGGCATTGACAAAGAAACCGTTCCGCTCCAGGAGCGCACACAGGGAATCCAGGCTCCTTCGAAGCTGTGGGACGACGACTTCGGGAATGAATGGTGGTGTTGCAAATGTTATAGCAACCAGACCAGTTCCCTTTGCCTGGATCACCGATCCCAGTTCCTCGTGCGAGATTGTATCCGGCATTGGGGCAAAGAAGAACGACTTATCCGGGTCGTCCCGGTAGCCCCGAGCAAGTTCCACGAATTCGTACATCCGGTCAAGCGACACTGATGCCGCGACGTTTCTGGCAGGATCAACGGGGTCGACAACTACAAGAGGTTCCTGGAACTCTTTGGCCCGGTGCCTGCCTGGATCGATCAGGGTACCGGGCTTCCACTCCGCCGCTGCAGCCAGGAGTGCGTGAAATCCGCCAAAGGAAAGGATGAGAAGTTCGCAGAGATATCCGGAGAATCCCTCGGTCATCTGGTCCGATCCATACACTCCGCCTGCTTTTGCGAACTGTTTGAGCAGGAGGACATCATCGGTATAAGACCCTATCCTTCCTTCGATGTACCGGGTATGGAATGGTGTCCTGTCCACCGCCGATTGGATTTCCGCTGCGGACTCTACCCGGTAGCACGGGACTAAATCCACATCAAGACCGTCCATTCTGGCATTGATGTACGGGTGTTCGGCGTATTTCTCGTGGTAGGGAGCGTTCAGGCGTTCTGCAATGGTTCGCGCAAGGTCAAGACCTTCCCGTTCAAGATCTTCGCGGGGGAGGTCGGGCTCAAAGAGGAGAAAGAGGTCGAGATCCCGGTCGCCCCTGATGAACGTTCCCCGGGCCACCGACCCCACGATGAGTGGCTCGGCTCTGCCGATCTCGGTTGCGACCGCGATGAGCCGTGCCGCCACTCCGAGGACATGCTCCTGTTCCTGAAGAGTAGGCCTGATTCGTGAAAGGACCAACTCTTCGAGGGGGGTCCTCATATGCAGGGCACCTCCAGCTGTGTTTCGTATACGGGTCCTTTGGGGGTAAGGGTGCTCTTTTTAAGCTGCCATGACCTGACTGTGCAGGATCCGTAATCCTCCGGGGGAATATCTCTCAACCGCGCCATAAGGGAAGGGTCGTACTGCTTTACCCTGGCGATGGTTGCATGGGCTCTGAACGGCCGGCCTTCCCGTGGAATGCCCAAGGGTTCCAGAGATGCTTCAATCCGGTCGTGGAGGGCAGCCGACCTGCCGCCATCGTCAATGGTGCACCAGATAACCCGAGGCTGACGGGGATTATTGCTCCCGATCCCGGTGACCTTCAGATCGAACGGCTCAAACCTGACAGTCTCCAGAGCACGCATGATCCGTTCCATGCGCTCGGGAGCGACCTCCCCGATGAACTTGAGGGTCATGTGGATAATTGCCGGATCGACGACAGAAAGGCGCGCTCTGCTCTGTCTCAGGATCTCCTGGGGCATTTTCAGCCGCTCACGGATTTCCGGAGAGAGATCTACGGCCACAAATAGTCGGACCATAACACCCCCTCCACACGGTTTCCCGCACCGGCAATCGGGATCATATTCATGTGCATGACGTAGCGCAAAAAATTACCCTTTTTATGTAATCATGCACGATAGACAAATATTTTTTCACCAACAACAAGTATTGGGTTGAGAAAGAACTACAGGGGGGAAAAAATTGGAAGAGAGATTGAATCTGATTGTTTATACGCTTGAATACTGTCCTAATTGCGAGACGCTCAAGGAATACCTTGCCAGGAATGAGATACCCTATCAGGAGAGAGACATGTCCAGTGCTGCCGCTCTCACCGAGCTTCGGATAAACGGGGTTTTCGTGATGGAAGCCCCGGTACTACAGGCAGGCACTTCGTTTCTTGTTCCGCGGGATCTCTTCTCTGCCAATACCCTCAATGAAGACCGGGTTTTACAGTTGATTGAGGGTTCCTGATGGCTGAGAAACAGACCCGGCAGACCACGCTATCCGGGGTATACATCTCCCAGATGCCCCCCGTCAGGACCAGCGATGGTCATATCGTAGAATATGACCGAAAACGGATTATCGACCAGATAATCGAAGAGACCAGGCTGGTCGAGACTTTTTATGGATACGAGAGTGCCAGCGAGGAGATTGCTATCGAGATCGCCCGCATGGTCGAGCAGCGGATCCGTTCGCTCGGCCTTAAGGCACTCTCAGGCCCGCTCATCCGTGAGATTGTGAATATGACCCTGCTCGAGAAGGGCATGGTACAGTATCGCAACGCCTGTACAAGGGTGGGCACTCCGGTCTTTGATGCCCACCTGATCGATGTGGGAAGGGGATTTGAGGCCCGGGACAATGCCAACCTGCAGGAGAATGCCGAGACCTCGCACAAGAAGAAAGCCGACAAGATCAGCAAGGAACAATACCTCCTCCAGCTTCCGCCGCACCTTGCAGATCACCACCTCTCCGGAGATATCCATATCCATGACCTGGAATATTTTGGCACCCGGCCCTTCTGCCAGGACTGGGACCTCCGTTACTTCCTCTACTATGGCCTGATGCCTGACGGGAACGGCACCAAGGCCTCGGTTGCGGGGCCGGCAAAACGGGCGGAGGTTGCGGTCCTGCATGCGGTCAAGGCATTGGGAAGCGCCCAGACCAATTTTGCCGGTGGCCAGGGATACTACAATTTCCTTACATTCCTTGCGCCGTATTTTGAGGGCATGGCCTATGAAGAGATCAAACAGCTTATGCAGATGTTTGTCTACGAGATGACGCAGATGATGGTAGCCCGCGGCGGACAGCTGGTCTTTTCCTCGGTCCAGCTCAGCCCGGGTGTTCCGAACCTATGGAAGGATAAACCCTGCGTGTTCAAGGGGAAAGTCTGGAATGGCAGGCACGCTCCCGCGCGATGCTATGGTGAGTTCGAGTGTGAAGTCCGGCTGCTCTTCAAGGCGCTGATGGAAGTGATGCTTGAGGGTGACAACTGGGGCAAACCCTTCAGCTTTCCAAAACCGGAGATCAGCATCGAGCCCGATTTCATGACCGAGGACGAGGAGTTTAACCATGCACACCCCGACCTCCCGACATACCATGACCTCTACCTCCTCACGTTCGAGCTGGCCTCAAAATTCGGCACCCCGTACTATGACAACCAGATGCCGGATTACCGCGGGGCGGGAAAGGGGATCTCCTGCTACCAGTGTTGTGCCTACCAGTTCTCCGCAAATGCTGACGAGGACAACGAATTCGAAGACAAGCTCTTTTTCAACGATGCTAAGCATTTTTCGATGGGATCCTGGCAGGTGGTCTCCCTGAACTGTCCCCGAGCCGCCTACCGGGCTGAGGGTGACGATGAACGCCTCTTCGCTGAGCTCCGGGCCCTGATGGATGTCTGCGTGGAAGTCTTCAAGATCAAACGTCGCTGGCTTGAGATTATCCGGACCAATGGCCGCATGCCGTTTGCGATGCAACGGCCCAAGGATCCCCTGACCGGCGAACGAGGATCGATTGCCGTTGACCTGGACGGGCTTGTATATACCATCGGGGTTGTCGGGGTGAACGAGATGGTGCAACATCACACTGGCTGCCAGCTCCACGAGTCACGGGAAACATTCATCCTTGCTGTCAGGGCAATGTCAGAGATGGAATCCTATGCCAAGAAACTCTCGGTGCGGAATGGGATGACTATCGCGCTTGCCCGTACCCCTGCCGAGACCACCGGGCAGAGGTTTGCGGTTGCCGACCTGCTCTCCAAGGAATATCGCGAACACGCCGTGAAGGTGGTGAAGGGCGACCTTCAGCAGGGACTCGAGATGCTTGGGACCACGCGGGACCTTCCTGTATATTATACCAATGGGACCCACGTGGCGCCATGTGCGAACATCTCCCTTGGGAAACGGATGGAGATAGAGCACATCTTCTTCCCGATCGTTGACGGGGGCAATATATTCCACATCTGGCTGGGGGAGCAGCGGCCCGATCCCCGCGGTCTGATGGAGATGGCCATGAAACTGTGTCAAACCACCCAGATCGGATACTTTGCCTTCACCCGTGATCTCACCGTCTCGCTACGCCAGTTCCACGAGTACCGCCCGGACAGGAAGGAACTTTCAGGGTGGGTTGCCGGAGATACCCTGATCAAAGCCTGATCGAACCGGGCGCCGGAAATGGTCAGGCTCCCTTCTTCTTTTTCAGCACGATGTCGATTACGCCGTGCCTGACCTGGTAGAAGCTGTGAATGATATCAATCGGTGATTCGAAAGGGATGGATGCCTTCTTCTCACCGACGACGATGGTCACGGAATCGGTCGATATATCCGCGTAAGCAGCCGATTTCGACTGTGGGGGTAGTCTCCCCGTGATAAAAATATTGGTGTCATCCTGGATGACTTCGAATTGGATCTCTTCGGAATGGGCACCTATGGGGATAATCCTTGGAAGATCTCCCGTGTTTCCGGCAATGATAGTATACCCGACAAAATGGGTACCCTCATTCTCGGGCATGTTCCTGATCATGTCTTCGACCATCCGGGCGAGGTTCTTCAGGAATTCATCGTACGGGTTACTCTGTGCCATTGGGCCCCCTAAGCCGGAAGGTCCGGCCATCCATCCTCACAAACTGCTTCATGGTCAGATTCTTCAATCCCCTTGAAAGAACCTGTTCGGGCAGACCGGTCAGCTCGGCAAGCTCAGGTACTGTCAGATCACAATGAGCAAGCGCGATCAGGAGGTTGATTTCATTATCATCGGTATCGAGTAATTCCCTCCCATACTGAACGATGTCCCGGATCTGCATATCGATATTCTTCTCGATTGTCCGGAGACTCTCATCCATCTCTTCGCGGGCATCCACAAGCTTCCTCAGGGTGGCAAGTGTCTGCCGGAACCTGATAGCCTGGTCAGATGCAAGGACACCATGAGAATCTTCCTTCCTGGTGAGGTTGACGACGATGCTGATATCATTGGCCAGGAAGTAGTATTTCCGTCGTCGCTCATCGAGACGGAAAGAGAGTATCTCCTCGCGTTCCATCAGCTGGAGGTGCTCGATTACCGCTTTGGGCGAGAGCATCAGTCGGTCCGAGATCTCGGTCACAAAACAGGGTTTTTGCCGCAACAGCTCGATGATGCGCCTGCGGTTCCTGTTCCCGAGGATATCAAGAATGCGAGCGACCTCTGCCTGATCCAGCATGTTAATTACTTTATGTTAGGGTTATTAATATATATAGACATATGTTTTAAGGAACTCCTGTGCATGGGGAAGAAATGTATCCTTCTTCTCTCATAATATATCCGCCAACGAGGGCAGCAACCTGGTTCTTATTTCCGAACCGGCATGGGGGGATGCAGAAAAACCCCGCCGGTTCATGTAGTAATCATGAAACGGGATAGAGATGATCCCCCAGGAAACGCTTTGCCTGAAAAAAGATTACTCCGAGAGCCGGTAATTTGGGGCTTCATCAGTGATCAGGATGTTGTGGGGATGGCTCTCGATCTGCCCTGCAGCAGTTATCATGACAAAGCGGGTCTTTTCATGCATCTCAGGAATGGTCCGTGAACCGGTGTACCCCATTGCGGACTTGAGTCCTCCGCACAACTGGTAGATAACATCGGAGATGGTGCCTACATACGGGGTAACACCCTCTACACCTTCGGGGACAAACTTGGTTGCCCCGATCTCTTTCTTCTGGAAATAACGGTCGCTCGATTCCCCGCCGCTCATGACTCCAAGGGACCCCATACCGCGGTATTGTTTATAGCGCCTTCCTTTCATGGTGATGACCCGTCCCGGTGACTCATCGGTCCCGGCAAACAGGCTTCCCATCATCACACAGTCGGCGCCGGCAGCAATGGCTTTGGCCACATCGCCAGAGAAGCGGATTCCCCCGTCGGCGATGACCGGGATTCCCGAGCCCTTCACTGTATCGGCAACACTGGCAATCGCGGTGATCTGTGGGACGCCGACCCCGGCAACGATCCGGGTGGTACAGATGGAACCCGGTCCGATCCCAACCTTAAGGCCATCGACTGTATCCATCAGGTCAGTGGCGGCTTGTGCGGTGGCGATGTTGCCCGCGACGATATCAGCGCGTGCACTCCCCTTAATGTTCCTGACTGCCGCAACAACGTTCATGTTATGGCCGTGAGCGCAGTCGACCACTACAGCGTCAGCCCCAGCTTCATCAAGCAACATGGCCCGTTCGAAGTCGAAGGGGCCGACGGCGGCTGCCACCCGCAGTCTCCGGTTCCTGTCACGGCTCGCGTTCGGGTACTGGCGTTTCTCGAGCAGATCCTGCATGGTGATGATCCCGACCAGTCTTCCATCGTGATCAAGGACCGGGAGGCGTTCGACCTTGTTCGAGTACATGACCTCGAGAGCTTCATCAGGGGAAATGTCCTCGGTTGCCGTAATGGGCTCCCGGGTCATAATCGTCCTGATGCTCTCACTACCACGCCGGCGGGCGATGCCCCGCACGTCCCGGCGGCTGACGATTCCCACCACCCTGCCTTTTTCGAGGACTGGAACGCCACCAATCCGGTGCTCGCTCATGAGCCGCTCGACATCGGCAACAATGGTATCCGGGTCAACGGATACCACCTGACGCTCGATGAGCTCTTCGGCCTGCTTGACCATCCGGATGGCTGCTGCCTCGTTAGCAGCCGGCATATTCCGGTGCAGGACCCCGATTCCCCCTTCCCGGGCAAGTGCGATTGCCATGGAGGACTCGGTCACCGTGTCCATGGCAGAGGATACCAGCGGGATGTTCAGGGGAATGTTCTTTGAGAATCGACTCCTGATGTCGGTTTCGTTCGGCTCGACGTGTGATTCTGCAGGCACGAGGAGCACATCGTCAAAGGTGAGGGCCACCGGGATCTGCAGTTTCTCACGGAACATAGCTCATCCGACCATCCTGGCCAGCTGGTCGACCAGTTCTTCCCGGATTTGGGAGTCACGGTTACCGCCGCAGACCATGCCCCGCACGCCGATGATGTCGGGATCGATCCGCTTCAGGGCTGACAGGTGTTCAAATCCAAGGGATCCTGCGACGGCGGTCATCAGCCCGGCATCGCGGTTCATCTCGGTGAATTCAGCCAGCGACTCCTCGTTCATGAACTCGAACGTGCTTCTCCCATCCTTGATACCGGTATCCACCATAGCTACATCTGCTCCGGCGGATGCCGCCAGGGGAGCCATTGCGAATGGCGAGATCGTTCCCAACCGCTCGTAATCGGAATAGGAAGCGATGACCACCTTCTTCTCTGGGAACTCCTCCTTTACTGCCCTGACCACGGCAATGATGAACTCCTCGGCACGCCCTGTTCCATCAAACATCAGGCCAACCTTAACAAAATCGGCACCCGCATGTGCAGCCCCGTATGCGGTAAGTGACGCTCCCCCGGGTCTGAAATCAAAATCCCCAATAGCGGCGCTGACCGGTTTGGCGGAAATCTCCGTAATCGCGCGGATTATCCAGGGAAAATTGGCACCGAGAGAACCCTCGGCAGGTCGCTTCACATCGATGATATCGGCGGCAAGTGATCGCTTCGCCTCGTCAATATCCCTCGGGCTGACCAGCAATCGCATAGGATTTAATGATTGTTCTGACTAATAGTGATTGCGCTTATCATGGATTTGGTTCTGGCAATGGACCTGAAAGGAGGGGTTGTTGTCCACGGAATGCGGGGAGAACGCAGTTCCTATCGACCCCTGACATGGGGTATCTCTCCTACTGCACATCCCGCCGCCTACCTCGACATCATCCGGCCGGTATTACTCTATATTGCAGACCTGGACCGGATCATGGGTGTGGGATCCCATGATCCGGAAATACGGGTCTGTGCCGGGATGGTGCGACGATGTTTTGTCGATCGGGGGTGCAGGACTCCTGATGACCTCCTCTCCGGGGAAAAAATCGTAAATGTTATCGGGACCGAGACCGCAGGAATTGATCTATCCCGGTTTCGTTCCGGGATACTATCCCTCGATGTCCGGAATGGATACGTTATTTCCTATGACAGGGATCCCTGCGATGTCCTCCGCGAAGTTGCGGACCTCTCATTTGACGGGTGCCTGATCCTCGATCTGGGAGCAGTCGGGACCGGAACAGGACTCTCCGCAGCGCCGCTCGCAAGGTATCGTGCCGCTTATCCGGGCTACCTGATGTTCGGGGGAGGGGTTGCCGGAGAGCCTGACCTCGACCTCCTCTTTTCAGAAGGATTCGACGGTGCAATTGTGGCAACTGCAGTACACCGGGGGCTCATCCCCCTCGATGCCATACGGAGGGGACTATGGTCCTGATCACCATTGAGGGCATTGACGGGAGCGGTAAGAGTTCTCTGGTCCTGTCTCTTACCCGGCTTCTCAAAGATGAATGTCCCGTAATCACCCGGGAACCGGGTTCAACCTGGGTGGGGGATGCGGTACGCAGGGCAATTGCTGACAAGGTCGACCCGATCACCGAGGCACTTTTATTTGTCGCTGACCATGCCTCCCATATCGCCACTGTGATCCGGCCGGCCCTATCGGCTGGAAGGCTGGTCGTATCAGACCGCTACTCCGACAGCCGCTATGCTTACCAGCAGGTCATGTTAGAGGGAATCATTGATGAACCACTGGCGTGGTTACGAGCCGTCCACGACGGCTGGACCATTCCTCCGGATCTCACGTTCCTGATCGTGCTCCCGGTCGAAGTTGCACTCTCACGCATGGGGGACGGGCGGACACTGGAACATTTCGAAGAAGCAGGGTTCCTCGCCCGGGTTCAGAAGAACTACCTTTCGCTTGCTGAAGAAGATCCATCGCGGTTTATCCTGGTTGACGGCCTGAAAACCGCGGAAGAGATCGCGGAGTTTGTGGCCGGGAGTATCAGGGATTTTTCCGGATCGTCACTATCACGTCATCGACAGTAATGATGTCTACCTCTTCTCCCCCGACAAGGTAGTGATACGTGAGCATGAATGCACCCTCCGGGACGGTGATCTCCTTTCCCCCTGCACGTATCAGCGCTGGCGGGACGATCAACCTCTCAGGTGGAAGTGCCCGTACCGCATCCATGAAGGCTTTTGCATCCTTGCGGAGAGCCGGGCCGATCACTGCCATATTGAACTGTACCTCGCCTGGTCTTTTCTCAAGCATCGACTGGTCGCATTCCCACGCCACCGGACCATTCAGTGCCCGGGACATGTCCCCTGAGTCATCGGCGATTCTGGAGGTGAAGATGGTGATCGTGCCCAGGGGGGCGTTCAGTGCCAGTCCACGCTCATGCTTGTAGTTGCGGACTGCTGCCACCAGGCTGCTCAGTAAACCGCCGTTCGCATGGGCTTCCTGGTCGACAGGCCCGCAAACAGGCCACGGCTTTTTATGAACGCTTTCCTCTCCAAGGTAGTGAGAGACCTCTTCGGAGAAATGTGGAGCGAAGGGAGCCATGAGCCGGCAGAGGGTGTCCAGGGTTTCCAGTAGCGCACGGCAGGCGCTGTCCCGCCCGGGGTCATCTGAATAAAGCCGCCCCTTCACGAGCTCGATGTAGTTATCGGCAAGAACGTTCCACGAAAATTCCCGGATAGCTTTGAGGGCCCGGTCAAACTGATAAAGCTCCATTGCCTCAGTCACTTCGGCCGTCGTCTCTGCGAGCCGGGATAAAAGCCACCGGTCGGCCAGAGGTCCGGGGATGGCTGTGTGGTCGAATGGACGCTTACCGATCTGGAGCAGGGCGAACCGGGCGATGTTCCAGAGCTTGGTCTGAAACCGCGATGCAGCAATCACGTCGTTCCAGTTGAACATGATATCCGAGCCGGTCGTGGCACCCGCCGCTGCCCACTGGCGCAAGGCATCCGCACCGTGCTGCCTGACGATCTCTTCTGGGGAGATGATGTTACCACGGCTCTTGCTCATCTTGAAGCCGTCTTCCCCAAGCACCATTCCGTTGATCAGGATCTCGTCCCAGGGCCTGTCCCCTGTCAGGGCAACGGAGCGAAGAATTGTATAGAATGCCCAGGTCCGGATGATATCGTGCCCCTGGGGCCGGAGCTGCGCAGGGAAGGTCTTTGGGATGGATGTGCCGTTCCATCCCGTAACATTCAACACCGAGATGGAGGAGTCCATCCAGGTGTCAAGCACATCTTCCTCCCCGACAAACTCGGATGATCCGCAGGTGCTGCAAGGACGGGGGGGCAGGGAACTTGTCGGATCAACGGGAAGATCATCCTCATCGGGGAGGATCATCGTCCCGCATGACGAGCAGAACCAGACCGGAATGGGCGTGGCAAAGATCCTCTGGCGGGAGATGCACCAGTCCCATTCCATCTGGTTGATCCAGTTTTCCATCCGGAGTAACATGTGCTCCGGGGTCCACCGGATCTGCCGTGCGGCCGCCATGATTTCACCAGGAACGATCTTCACGAACCATTGCCGCTCGCTCATGATCTCGATAGGGGTCTTGCACCGCCAGCAGGTACCAACCCGCTGCTCGAGCGGCTCCTGCCGCAGCAGGATCCCGTTTTCCTTCATATCGGCAAGGATGGCCTCCCGGCACTCTCCTGCTTTCATGCCCTGGTATTTACCGGCAGTGCCGGTCATGTTCCCCTGCCGATCGATTGCTTTCCGGAGTTCCAGGTTGTGTTGTTTCCACCAGTGAACATCCTGCTTGTCGCCAAAAGTACAGATCATCACCGCTCCAGAACCGAACCCCGGGTCAACCGCTTCATCGATGATGACAGGTACCTCATGACTAAAGATCGGGACGGTAAGTCTCCGGCCGCGTAAATCGGAGTATCGTTCATCTTCGGGATGAACTGCGACAGCAACGCAGGCCGCGAGCAGTTCAGGGCGGGTAGTGGCAATCTCTACACCATCAAAATCGAAGTAGTTGAGTCGTGTCTCCCTTGGCTCATAGGCTACCTCGGCAAACGCGATTGCCGTCTCGCACCGGGTGCAGAAGTTGACCGGGTGTTCGCTCTGGTAGATATACCCGTCGGCAAGCATCCTGAGAAACGAGAGCTGGGTTTTCCGGAAGTATTCCGGGAGCATCGTGAAATACTCGGTATTCCAATCTATCGAAAACCCGAGTCTGCGGAGGGTATGGCGCATCTTCTCAATATTCATCAGTGTGAGATCCCGGCACATTTTCCGGAATTCTTCGCGGGGAACATCGTTCTTGGTAATACCGTGGATCTCCTCCACTTTCACCTCGGTCGGCAGGCCGTGACAGTCCCAGCCCTGCGGAAACATCACGTTGTATCCCTGCATCCTCCGGTAACGGGCGATGAAATCGATGTAACACCAGTTGAAGGCATTGCCGATATGGAAGCTGCCGGTAGGGTAAGGGGGAGGGGTGTCGATCACGAACCGTGGACGATCCGATGTCCGGTCAAAATGGTTATCCTCATCCCGCCAGATACCCTGCCAGCGGCGCTCCACTTCGCCGAAATCGTAGTTCTTAGGGAGATCCTGTAGGGGAGACATTTTTCACATATTTGCACTGGTATGAAATATAGTGTTCGAAGGACGGGGGGCAGATACTGGTTGGATCGCGCGTGGCCGGGCGAGAATACCCCCCCGGGAATGGCCTTTTCATAACAAACCTCTTCTGCCCACCCGCCAAATCTTTCAGGAAATGTCGAGCGAGTTCGGGGAAAGGCTTGCAGCCATACTCGCCCTCTCGTTTGTACTGATAGCTCCGGCTGTCCAGCCACCCTGGGTTCTCTCCATCATGATCCTTCTCTTCTCATCGATTCTTTTTCTCATCAGGAAAACCCGGTTCCTGGCACTGGCCCTTATCCCCATCGCCATCCTTTACGGACTCTCACTCCTCCCCCTCCTCGTTTTCTCCTGCACGTTTACCATCATGGTCATGGGGGAGCTGGCTTTCCGGTGGGGAACCGGCAGGCTCCAGTCCTACATGGCCTATAGCATATCAGCATTCACCGGCTGCCTCCTGGTGATGGTTTACCTGGTGGAATACGTCCCACTGGTTGCCCTGTTTGGTGTGGTGGTGGCCGTTCTACTCAAGGCCATTGTCAGGGAACGGGAAGATGCCCTGCTGATCGAGGCGCTCGGGATTGCCATGACCATGGGGCTGATATACGACCTGAATTACCAGGCAGACATGATGCTGATTGCAGCCGCAGTAATCGTGGCATTCGCCTTTGGGTATTTCTCCTACCGCACAAGAACTGCTGATGTAAGCGGCCTCTTTTCCGGTGCCCTGGTGGGGATCATCCTGATCATTTTCGCTGATATCCGGTGGTTCCTGGTTATGCTTGCTTTCTTCATAATCGGTTCAGTCAGCACCCGCTACCAGTTCTCAGTGAAGGAACAGATGGGTGTCGAGCAGGCTAAGGGGGGGGCTCGTGGTTACCTCAATGTCTTTTCGAACGGGATTGTTGCAGCGGGCGCCGCTGTCCTATGGGGGATCTCTGGTGACCCCCTGTTCTCAGTCCTGTTCGTTGGCAGCGTGGCAACCGCTGCAGGGGATACTCTTGCCAGTGAGATTGGTGTCATCGCCGGGGAGCCGTACCTGATCACCAATTTTTCACGGGTGCCTCCCGGCACGAATGGCGGTGTAACGGCTCTTGGCGAGATAATGGCCTTCTTTGGAGCCCTCCTCATTGCCTTCCTCGCCTTCCTCATAGGAGTGATCCCGTTCACGTTTGTTGCGGCATCGGCCGTTGCCGGGTTCGTGGGGACCAACATCGATAGCATAATCGGTGCGGTGTTCGAGAACCGGGGAGTGTTTGGAAATGCCGGTACGAACTTTGTCGCCACCGCAGGAGGGGGACTTTGCGCCCTCCTTCTTTCCCTGCCGTTTACCGGTTAATACTTATACCAGCGTCCTTTCTCATCGTATTCTCCCTGGACGGCAATGGCGGCAGGCGCCCCGGCATAGTCCCGGAAGAAACAGGCCTTGAAGCTGTAGATAAGGGAGACGACCAGGGTCACCCCGATAAATGCGAGAAATGCGGTTACCAGGATCCCGTCAGACCCGAGAAGTTCATTGAGCCGGGAAGGAGAAAACGATTGTATATCGGCGGCACTCATCGCTGCCACGGGCTCGAGGCGATCGTAGAGCGCTGCGGTCCATAACATCAGGGTGAAGAATAACACGGAAAAAAAGATCGCGAGCGCGATCAGGTAGAAGATCATGCAGGCCCGGGTCTGCTGCAGGACGAATTCCACGCTCCTCCGGACCGCGTCAAAGACTTTCCGCCCTTCGATAATCGCTGCGGCATCGTAGAAGAACGTGAAAAGAAGAACGGTGAAACTTGCCGACATCGCCACGAACAAGAACGCGGTCTCGGCAAGTCCGATTAAGGCAAGCGGGATGAGCAGCAGGAACAGGGTAAGGATAAGCCCGAAAAATACGATTAGTGATGGGAGAAGTACCCGGAAATATCCCGTTTTTCCTCCGGAAATAAACGAAGAGAGTGACCGCTCTCCGGTCTTTGCCAGGTGCATAAGCCCGGCGATAAAAAACGGAAAGACCACCATTTCCAGCACCCAGAGCCGCTCGGCGATAAAGGTACCTGAAAAGAACTGGAGAAGGAGGAAGGATGCGAAGAGGACCCCGCTGGTGATCCCGGGTAGCCATGCTGCAGGGGCGCGGAGCAGATCCAGCGCTGAACGAAGAGATCCTGTCACCATGGTTACCGTACTCGCGGCATGGCAACGATCTCTCTAACCTGGAGATCGAAGAAAGATGCAGTATGAGATGGCCGGATAACACAGACAGTGTCGGCACCGCTTGATGTACCGCCCACGGCTACAACCTCTTCTTCGATTCCGATTGCCCCCTGGTCAGCAGCGATAAGCACGCATTCCACGGCCACTTTCAGCCCGATGGCAACAACCCTCCGCAGGGCCTCGGCAACGGCCTCGGTCCGGGATCCTCCCCCGACCTTTGGAGATCGTGAGAACGACCGTTCGAGCCCGGAGAGGGCATGGGTGCCTGTTACGATCAGCACGCCGGCATCGCAGAGCTTCTGCGCCTTGCCGGAATCAAACTCCCAGACCCCGGGTTTTGAAAACCCGACAACGTGGGTGACCACGACCAGACGGACATCGGTTCCTTTGGTGGCTTCATGGAATACGAGAGCCGTTTCACCCGATGTACTTGCGACAACAATATGTGAAAGGCCAAGCTCACGGGCACGCTCGACTGCAAACCGGGCACAGTCGGTGGTGTTCTCCGGGCCTGGCGCATTGAAATAATAGGTATTCCGGGCTACAAATGACATAATAACAGCTTAATTAGGTAGTATCACTTAAAGTGAATTGCTATGATCACGCTCGCTCTTGCGGGAAAGCCGAATTGCGGGAAATCCACATTTTTCCGGGCAGCCACAATGGCTCCAGCGGAAATCGCAAACTACCCGTTCACAACCATCGATGCCAACTTCGGGGTGGCCTGTTTCCGCGCGGCCTGTCCGTGCAGGAGCCTCTCGGTCACCTGTACAAGCTGCCAGGACGGCGTCAGGTTCGTCCCCGTAAATCTCGTTGATGTGGCCGGGCTGGTCCCTGATGCCCATAAGGGGCGGGGCCTTGGCAACCAGTTCCTGGACAACCTCAGGCAGGCCGATGCAATCCTCCATATCCTCGATGCCAGCGGTTCGACCGACAGTGAAGGAAACCCCGTAGAGATGGGAAGCCATGATCCCCGGGAAGATATCGCGTTTCTGGAATTCGAGATGGTGATGTGGGTCTACGGGATCATCGACAAGCACTGGTCACGGCTGCAGCGGCAGGCGCAGTCGAAATCGCACTCCATTCACCAGGCACTTTCGGAAGTGCTGACCGGGCTGAAGATATCCCCCGAGGATGTGCGTGATGCTGAAAGTGCGGCCGGGATAAACCTTGCCCATACCGATCCCGAAGGGCTCAAGGGATTCTGCCGGGAGATCGTCCGTATCAGTAAACCCATGGTTGCAGTAGGAAACAAGGTAGACCAGGCCCCGGGAACGATGATCGATCGTCTGAAGGATAGCCGGATCATCTTTGCAACGGCCGCAGGGGAGCTTGCGCTCCGAAACGCTGCTGCTGCACACCTCATCCGTTATCTGCCAGGAGACTCCGCCTTCACTATCCTTGACGAGAAGGCACTATCCCCCCAGCAGAAGTCCGGCCTTGCCAGGATAGCAGGAGTCATGGACATGTTTGGTGGAACAGGGGTCCAGCAGGCCATAGACCATGTCATCAGGGAAATCCTTGGACTGATTGTCGTCTACCCGGTTGAGGATGAGCACAAGTTCGCCGACAGCAGGGGCCGGGTGTTACCGGATGCCTTCCTGATGAAACGCGGCCAGACTCCCCGGGATTTGGCGTTCATGGTCCATACCGATATCGGGAAAGGGTTCCTCTATGCAATAGATGCCCGGACATCTATGCGGGTCAAAGACACCCATGAGCTCAAAGACGGGGATATCATCAGGATTGTCAGCACCGCGAAATAACCTTTTTTCCTTGATTCCGGGCTGGTTTGTCCTGTTTTATACAAAAGTCTTAAATAGTCGTATTGAATACCTTGAGTTATAATGGGTGGAGAGGTCTTTCAAGCCCAGATCATCCGGAATTTCTTTGAGACGATTACGGGAACGGATCGGAACCTCACCCGCATCTCAATGTGTGTCATAAGTCTTGCAAAGCTCCGCATGGAGAGGCCGGAAAAGGTCTCATCCCTGCTTGATCAGATCAGGAAAAGCAAACAGCAGCGGGAGCTCTCCATCGATATCCTCGATTACATGTGCGATGCGGCGATTGCGCTTGACCTGAACGCGGTCCAGACTGCCTTCGGGGTCAAGACCATCGGTGAGGTAATGCAGGACTTCAATGCGATCAGCCTGGACACACTGTAGACCAACCCTCTTTTTCCTGCTGATATGTTCCCGGAACGGCTCGTGAACCAGCAGTTACTTCGAAAAAAAGGGCAACACACTTTTCTGCATCCGTAATTTCTTCCGGGTTCACCCTGAGAGATGAAAAAACCAGGTGCTTACCTGCTGGAGAATTCTGCATAGTTCGATCCGATCCAGGAAAAAAGAATTATCAGAGTCCCATCTGCTCTTTGTAGGACGACAGGATCTGGATGATAAAATTCTGGTGTTCATCGAGCATCTGGCCATCGTCAGGTGAGCAGAGGTAGGCTACTGCATAGGCGAGAATAATGGCATTATCGAGGATGTAATCATCCCTGTTCATGATCTGATCGGCAGGAACGATTATTGCCAGGTACTGCTCATCCCCGGGACTGAAGGTAAGAGCAGAGTATGCCTTGACATCCGATTCATCGAGTTTTACTGCCCGGTCCCGGATGATGGTCACTGCTTTGCGGGCGGCGGCTATTGCACCTTCTCCAGGGAGACGGGAAATTGCGATATCCGCACTCGCGACAACCTTTGAATAGAGCCCGAACTTGAAGGACAGGACGGCAGATGCGATATTGTGGGCGGTATCGCGATCGATTCCCCGGAAAAACGGGGTGATGCGATGCAAATAATCATAAAGGTACTTTTCCATGAGATCCTCTCCCTGTTCTTTGACCGGCAGGGTACTAAATCTTCTGTTCAGCCGGACAACGAGGACGGTTAAGCTGATGTTAAACAGTATCTGGAGAATGACGGTAGGTTTCATCTCCCACGTGGCAAAGAAGATGATGACCGCATACATGGGTGCGAGAAGGGAGACGATATCCTTTCGGGGCTTACCCCATGCCAGGTAGGCGAGGAGGAAGGCGCCGATAAGGCATCCCCAGAAAAAGAGACCGGCATCCTCGATGTATCCCAGGTTTTCGAGCAGGATGCCTATCCCTGTCCCGCCGAAACTGAACGCCGGGACTGCGATGGAGAGCATGATTTCCCTCCTGCTGCATGATGAACGGGTTTGACCAATCATACTGAATGAGGTATGGATAGGAAGAAATCGCATAAATCTTTTTCAATCCGACTCTGTTGCAACCGGTGTCGTCACCGTTAAAACCCCTGGCGGACAACACTTCCACATGAAGGTCTGCATCATGTGTGGTGGTGAAGGCACCCGGCTTCGCCCTCTCACCTTCGAGAGGCCAAAACCCTGCATCCCCATCGTGAACCGGCCGTCAATTCAACACCTGGTATCCCATCTCTCCGATCTCGGATTTAACGATGTGGTAATCACTCTCGGCTACCTTGGCACCGCGATTGAAGATTCACTTGGTGATGGATCCCTCTTTGGAGTGGATATCACCTATGTCCATGAGAAAACCAAGCTTGGAACTGCCGGAAGCGTCCGGAACGCCATGGATTTCCTCGACGGCCACGACTTCCTGGTGGTTGGCGGGGATCACGTGACCGATATCGATCTGCTTGAATTTTACCGGGAGCACCGGCGGGAGCGGCCGATGGTGTCGATCGGATTGATCAGCATCGACGATCCCTCCGAATACGGCATTGCTGAGATCGATGTGAATTACACGATCAGGCGGTTCAAGGAGAAGCCTGGTCCCGGAGAGATATTCAGCAACCTTGCCAGTACCGGCATATACGTCTGCAACCCGGAGATTTTCTCATTCATCCCGCCGGAAACAAAATTTGACTTTGCCCGCGACCTCTTCCCGCTGCTGATGTCGGAGGGGCATCGGCTCCAGGCCTGGCTTGCACGGGGCAACTGGACCGATGTAGGGAGCCCCTCATCCCTGCGCCAGGCCCAGCGTTGGAAGCTCGATGAAATGCCATTCTCAAGTTTCATGGGAGATATATCGATAACCGGAGGCCAGATAGCCGGCCCGGTGATGTTTGGCACAGCAGTCACCATCGGCAGTAACTGCCGGATAACAGGACCGGTAGCCATCGGATCGGGAACCACCATTGAAAACGATGTCCTGATAGGGCCGTATACAAGTATTGGTGATAACTGCACCATCCGGAGCCGGGCAAAGATATTCTCCTCGCACCTCTGCAAGGGAGTGACGCTTGGCCAGGACAGCACAGCAAGCGGAAGCATCATCGACAATGGCACGAGGATCGGCGAATCCTGCTCTATAGAGAACGATACGGTTATCGGTCCACGGGTGGAGATAAGGGACCGGTCGGTGGTTCACTCCAAGACCAGGATCTGGCCGGACGTGGTGGTCCCCGAAGGCAGCGTGGTCAGGGAACACATCCTGAACGAGGACTACGACATCAGGATTGCCGGCTCGTGAACCGGAAAGCCTGTCAGGTTCCCCGGACCAGCCGGTGGGTAATTGCCACCAGAGGGTGGCGGGCATAATCAAGGATCTGGATATCATCGAGGCTGTGAAGGTTCATGGCTTTGGCAGTCCGTTCCAGTCCAAGTTCCATAATCTCATCCACCTCTATCACATAGGAATCAAGCGTATGTATACCCAGTTTTTTTGCAGCAATTGCCCGGTGATGGCCATCAACCAGTATCAGTTTTCCCGGACGCCGGATCACTATCAGCGGCTCGGCAAGCCCTTTCCTGATCTCGTAGATACGCCCTTCCAGCTCGTCCTCATAAATCCGTGACTGGGTGGGTATGAGCTGATCGATATCGACTACTTCACGCTTGAGCTTTGGGCTAATCCCGTGGAGCTTGTTCAGGGTGGTCATGATGGAGAAGACCTTTTCAGGAGAGACATGTTCGATCTGGGACCGGATGACATCGGCGTTGGAGATGATCCCGAGCAGGCAGTTCTCCTGATCCACTACCGGGAGTTTCTGGATACCGGAGCGGAAGATGACGCGTGCGGCATCGTTGATGCTCATATCGGGGTCGGCAACGATAAGATGTCGCGACATCATGTCCTCGACAGGGGTATCAGGAGGCCTGAAGAGGAGATCCCGGGCGGCAATATACCCAACCACCTCTCTCCCATTTACAACCGGGAATCCATCGTGTCCGGTATTCCTTATCTTTTCTATGACATCCAGGATCGTTCCATGGACATCAACTGTAACGACGTCATAGGTCATGTAGTCTCTGACCTTTTTTTTATCCATTGCATATCATCTCCGGTCCGGGAGCACTTCAAGACATCGGAAAAAGGAGGATCTGAATATTTCTAGTCTACCTTGATGGATGACCCGCGCTGTGCTTCGGCCTTTTTCAGGCGTACTTCGAGCACACCGTTCTTGAAAGAAGCCAGAGCACCTGCATCGGTGGCATCACAGGGGAGAGCAACGGTCCGGCAGAGCGAGCCGTAGACCCGTTCCCGCATGTAGTAACCTTCATCTTTCTCTTCTTTCTCAGCCTTTCGTTCCGATGAGATCTCGAGAGTTGATGGATTGATCAGCGAGACGGAAACATCTTCTTTCTCAACCCCCGGGAGATCAGCAACTACGATAATCTCATCATCATGTTCACGGACATCAACCCGGAATTCACCACGTAGTGCGGGCATCATACGATCGGTGATGCCACCAGCCGGGAGGAGCCTGCCGGATGGGCCTACGAACCGGTTCTCCACCTCGGTCATGAGTTCGTCAAAGTCCCGCCATGTCCACCAGAACGGATATCTTCTCCGGTACACCATACAATTCAACCTCTAAGTGCCACCTCAAAGAGATGGACTATCCTTTAGTTAGTATCGGCACTATATAGAAACTTTCATTGGTCCTATAAAGTCCCGAATGGAATGTTTATGTTTTAACACGGCGAATGTACCGGGAATGACACCCAGCAAAAAGGGGAAGAATAATAAAGGTTCCAGGAGTTCCGGGAGCGACATAAACTGGACCAAGGCGGCCATGCTTATCGGGGGTATCGGTTTCGTCGTGGTCATGATTGTGAGCTCGCTTGGCACCGGATGGCTGACCAGGATGAAACCGGCCGGAGATGGCGACATCGCTTACTGCGATGTGACGCTTAAGGACTCCGAAGGAAGGGCGGTCTTTACCACCAGTGAGCCGATCTTTAATGCTACGCTCAAGCAGGGTACCATGGCCTGGCTTGCCAATCCCATGGTCATCGCGGTTAATGTCACCACTGGCAACCTTGTAGAACCAGTCACCGCATATTTACCGGGGGTTGGCCAGGATTCCTTCGCATTCCTTGGCCCCGAGTACAACCAGATCGCCGAAGGTCTGGCCGGGATGAAAGACAGGCAGAGCAAGCACATCACGTTTGAGCAGAATACAGCATTCCAGCGGGAAATGACCAGCGAGGAGTTTGCCGGGATCGGAGGAAACTTTACTGAGACCCGACCGGGAGACCAGCTGATCTTCGGGTTCACCACCGCACCGATGATCGGTGCCGATGACAATACCACTCCTGGTTATGCGTTTCGAACGGTTACGGTCACCAACAAGACAGGGGATACGGTTACCGTAGTATACGGATATTCTGGCGCTGATGTAACCATACGCCAGCTCTCCCGGGCTTCGTAGATCAGAGCGTATTTATGTCCTCAATCCGTTTTCTTTTTTTATGATTCGCATACTCTCATTCTTCCAGGAAGGATGCATGGCCTGTCACGAGCAGGAGCCGATAAACCGGGAAGTGGAGAAAGCGCTCTCTGTGCATATCGAACCAGTCAATCCCTTGATGGAGCGGTCCTTTATAGAGAAGTATTCCCTCCGCGTGACCCCCACGACACTTATCCTAAAAGACGGACATGTGGTAGAACGGTTCGAAGGGGTCGTCCACCGTGAACAGCTCGAGGACGCAATAAAAAAATATCTATAACGGGTATCCGTAAATCCGCTTCAAGCGCCGGGCAACCGATTTCTGCCCCTCTTTCCGGAGTGTTGCGCCGTCCCGGAGCTTCATATGAGCGATACGGAACCTCCGGTTTCCCTGACGATAGATTTCCCCAACCACGAACGGTTCCTCACCCGATACCTCCAGCACCAGAGGGATGGTCTTTCTCCCGTCATGGACCGATACCCTGACCAGGACCTCCTCGATCTTCCTGGTCCAGAGCGTGGGGATATCCTCTGCCCGGGCCCTCCGCACCCGCTGAGCTCCCCACTCAATGGCAGTGATCTCTACTCCGATATAGTCCTCCCCGCACTCTGCAACGTGGCGATCGCCAATCCCGCAGATCTCACCGTGCACAAGCTCAATTGTGCAGATCCGGGAAGTCTTCTCTTCGCTGACAATGGCCTTGACCCGGATATGAGGTCTCTCCTTTTCCGGGACGACCATGTGCACGCTCCCGCATATGTCACATCTGACCCGTAGTTGCCGCGCGTCTGAAAGTACCGTATGCTCAACATCGCGTCCGCACTCAGGGCAATAAAGGATTTTTTCCATCACCAAAGTCCGATTAAAGGTGATCCGTTCATTCATATGATGGTTGGGGAGGAACGCTGGAATTATTTCCTGTCACGCCTCTTTGCTAATTTACTGGCAATGCGAGAGATTCACGCAACCATACGGTGCCGGGGACACCCAAACGTGACCGGCCGGCATTCGACGACACTCGAGATTACCCGTGAAGGACACCTGTCCTGCCAGGGAGACTGCATCATCGGGATCGATGCAGATGCGGGAGCATCCGGGCTCCCGCCTGCCTTCGTGAAAGTCCTCGCTCATGATGACGCTGTCCTGCACACCCGCCTGCGCTGCAGGGAGCACTGCATCACGATTATATCCCGGGGGAGCACGGCAATGACCCTTGATCACCCGACCGATCTCGTCTGGCGGAAGAGCAGTTTCGTCTGCGGTAGAACGGTTGGTATCCACTCCGACAAAGCGGCACGGGACCTGCCGAGGGAGCTGATTGACTACTTACAGGACGGGGAGGACCTTATTGTTGAGATGACTGTCCATCTCACGCGCCCTGGGAACTGAGCTGCCAGATGTCACGATAGTCCTGGTTCAGGGAGAACTTCGTAAACCATGATCGCACTACCCACACCGAACCGGTTCTGGTTGTTCAATCGCGCCCCAGCATGGATATCTTGAGCTCGGCTGATGCGAGGAGCTTCTCGCACTGGCTGATGATGAGCGCTCCACGCTCGTATAGGGCGATGCTATCATCGAGGCCAGTCTCGTTGTCCTCGATCTTCCTGACGATCTCTTTCAGCTCGCTGATAAGCTCTTCATAAGTTTTTGTCATGCATCACTTCCCGGACCTGTACTTCAAGCCTGCCATCTTTCATCCGCACGCCAAGGATATCGCCATATGACAACCCGCCCACGCTCCGGACTATCTTTTCCTCCATCTCAAGGATGCAGTAGCCACGTTCAAGCAGGGCGAGGGGACTTCTCCCCGAGAGCCGGGCTGACAGCCCGGACAGGATGAGCTGCTCGCGGTCGATCCTTGCCGTGGCCGCCCGTGCGAGGCGTTCGGCCATCGTTGCGCAATCCTGTCGCCGGTCCGCAATCCGCCGTTCCATCCGCCCGGGAGCAATTCGTAAACGGAGATCGGAGATCTCCCGGGCAGCGCGGTCGAGCCGGGAAACAAGGGACGATCCCAGCTGCTTCCGGAACTGGCTGAGCCCCTCTTTGAGGGACACCCGGTCCTGCACCACCATCTCCGCTGCTGCTGACGGGGTTGGAGCTCTGACATCAGCAGCGAAATCAGCGAGAGTGAAATCGGTCTCGTGGCCAATTGCACTCACCACGGGTGTCGTGCAACAGGCGATTGCCCGGACAACGAGAGGGTGGTTGAAGGGGAAGAGATCCTCGAAACTCCCGCCACCCCTCCCAATGATGATCACATCGACCTTGCCGTCAATCCTCTTTAGGGCCTGAGCGATATCGTTGTGTGCCTGGTCGCCCTGCACTGCCGTCGGTGATACAACAATCTCGAGTGGAAACCGCCTCGCTATCACGTTCCTGATATCCTGGAGCACGGCACCGGTCTCAGAGGTAACCACGCCAATCCGGCCGGGAAAGCGGGGCAGATCTTTTTTCCGCCCGACATCAAAGATCCCTTCTGCAGCAAGTTCGGCTTTCCATTTCTCGACTTGGAGGTGCTTCTCCCCCTCCCCGGCATGGCGGAGTTCGCGGACATAGAACTGGTAGCGTCCCTGCGGCGCATAGTGCCCGATTGAGCCAAAAGCAATGGCATCGATGCCGTCCTTCAGTGTGAAACCCAGCCGTTCTGCATCAGATCGCCACATCACGCACTGGACGAGGGCCGAAGCGCTCCCGTCCTTACGTTCACCGAGCGAAAAGTAACGGTGGCCGGAGGCGTGGGGTTTGAAATTGGTGACCTCGCCCCGTATCCAGATATCCTGCAGCCGGTCGTCATCGAGAACGGAGGAGATGATTGATGAGATTTCCGAGACACGGTAGATCTGGATGGCATGCTCCTTCTGCTCCTGGCGGATTCGCTGCTGGTACCATTCCATGCAACAACAATTATGGCGGGGGGCGGTTATGAATTAGGATCATGGTACGGCTTGCGGTCTCGAGTATGTTCTTCCACGAATACCCACTTGGGGAGATCTTTGATTTTGTGGCCGAGGCGGAGCTGGACACCCTCGAATTCTGGATCGAGACGCCACATTTCTGGCTTCGGGAACAGCCGGTCGGAGAACTTACCGGTTGCATGCAGGCTCACCCTGGCTTTTCACCGCTTACCATTCACGCCCCAATCCTCGATCTTAATCCCTGCTCGATAAACCCCAGGGTGGCCGAAGTATCAGTCCGATATACTCTTGCCGCACTCGATCTGGCCGAGCTGATCGGTGCCGATGTACTTACCGTGCATCCTGGCAGACGGACCGCAAAACGGCCGCCAAGCGCGCCCGATTTCCAGCGGTTCGATCACTATATCCGGAAGCTCGGCGATGCCGACCGGGGAAAACAGGTAAGGGTGGCCATCGAGAACATGGAACAGAAGATCAATTCCCTCCTCTGCTCCCCTGAGGCCGTCCGGGAGGTTCTCGACCGGGAGCCCTGGCTCTGGTTCACCCTCGATGTTTCCCATGCCCTTGGGAAATCGATGGAGGAAGTCTTCTCCTACATCGAACTCTGCGATGACCGGCTGGCAACTGTGCACATTGGGAACGCAGACGAGGCGATCATGCATCTCCCGGTCAGCGGAAGCCCCCGGATCGCTGCAGTCCTGCACCGACTTGCCGATACCGGCTTTTCCGGAACCATCACCCTGGAAATCGAAGACCGGAACTTCGACCATGACCTCTCGTCCGAAGAAAAGATACTCTTTCTCCGGGAACAGGCAGCATATATCCGTTCGTTCGTTTCGTGAAACGCTGGGTTTATAAAACGTGAACACGAAACGTTAGTTGAATCCCTGGAATATGAACCATAGAGCACTATCAGCCGTCACTGCGGCGTGGATCCAATGATTGGGGACATTCTGCTGCTTCTGCTGTTCATCGCCTGCCTCGTTCTCTCCGCATTCTTCTCAAGCTCTGAAATTGCCCTGATCTCAATTACCCGTGCAAAGGTGAGAACCCTTCTAAACGAAGGAAGAAAGGGATCCGAATCGCTGGCGATGCTCAAGGAATCGCCCAACCGGTTCCTGGTTGCCATCCTAATAGGCAACAATATTGTCAACGTTGCTGCAGCGGCGATCGCCACAGCGGTCACGGTCAGCATTTTTGGGAATATCGGGGTTGGTATTGCAACAGGGGTCGTAGTCATCCTCCTCCTCTTTTTCGGAGAAATCGGGCCAAAAATCTACGCTTCCCGCCACACGGAGAGATTTGCACTGGCAGTCGCAAAGCCGGTTCTCGTCCTCTCGAAAATTCTCTCGCCGGTAATCTGGGGTATTGAAAAGGTTACCGGGCGGTTCGGCGCGCCCGCCGCAATGGGAGAGACCATGGTAACCGAAGAGGAGATCAAGGAATGGATTGAGGTCGGAAAAGAAGAAGGAACAATTGAGCAGGAAGAGCGGGAGATGCTATACTCAGTCCTCGAGTTCAGTGATACCCTGACCCGGGAGATCATGACCCCGAGAGTCGATGTGGCATTGATCGAGGATACAAAAACCCTCAACGAGGCCACTCAGCTCTTCAACGAGACGGCGTTTTCCCGGATCCCGGTTTTCCATGGCTCTGTCGACAATATTATCGGGATCCTGAATATCAAAGATGTCTTTTCAACAGTGTTCTCAGGGAAACGGCAGGTTCCTATCAAGGAACTGATGTACGACCCTTTCTTTGTCCCCGAGACCAAGAAAATCGACGATCTGCTCAAGGAGCTGCAGGTCAGGAAGGTCCAGATCGCCATTGTCCTCGATGAGTACGGCAGCTTCGTCGGGATAGTCACTGTCGAAGATATCCTTGAAGAACTGGTTGGAGATATACTTGATGAGTTCGATCGCGAGGAGCCGGAGATCCAGAAGATTGGTGAGGGTGTCTATCTCGTGGATGCAAAGATCTGGGTAGAGGATCTCAACGAGGAGCTCAACCTGAACCTCCCGGTCCACGAATCCTACGAAACCATCGGAGGCCTGCTCATCGATCGCCTCGGGCATATACCCCATCCCGGAGAGAGCGCCCATATTTCCGAGAGCAATGTCTCGCTGGTGGTCATGCAGATGCTATCCCGGCGGATTGTCAAGATCAAGCTTATCCTGCACGCCCTGCCCGAACCATCCGGGAATCCTGGTGACCGGTGAGCACATGAAGCAAATTGCGGTCCTGGCATCAGGAAGGGGATCAAACTTCCAGGCAATTATCGATGCGATTGCCGACAATACCCTTCCGGCACGCTGTTGCGGCCTTGTTACCGACAACCCGGATGCTTATGCCATTATCAGGGCAAACGAGGCGGGAATCCCTGTATTTATTGTTGATTTTTCAGCCTATCCTTCGAAGGAAACTTACGAACGGGCCCTGCTCGAGGTTCTAAAGGATCTTTCAGCCGACCTGTATATCCTCGCCGGTTATATGCGAATCGTTGGACCTGCTATCATCCGCGAGCTGGAAGGAAAGATAATAAACATCCACCCTGCACTCCTCCCCAGCTTTCCTGGTCTCCATGCCCAGCGACAGGCAATCGAGTATGGGGTCAAAGTTTCTGGGTGCACTGTCCATTTTGTTGATGAAGGAATGGATACCGGCCCCATAATCCTTCAGGCCGCAGTCCCGGTTCTTGAAGGGGACGATGAAGACCAGCTCGCCGGCCGGATACTCGAAGAAGAGCACAGGTGCCTCCCAAAAGCCGCCCGGCTCTACTGTGAGGGAAGGCTGACAATTCGTGGCACGCGCGTCTTGATCCGACCAGAAGAGGATAATTCCCCGGATGGCAGGGAAATTCCGTAACCACCCGCTATATCACCCCTGAGCGTAAATACTCCGGAGCAAGTGCCAGGTAAGCATATGCGTTCTCCGCCATCCCACTCCAGGAAGATCGCACGGGAGAGGATTTCCATCCTCTTTACCCGGGCGCAGGAATTCTTCGATGATGATCCTGCGGCCAGCCACCGCTGTGTTGTCCTTGCCAGAAGAATCGCAATGCGGCAGCGGGTGAGGATCGAACGCGAATTCAGGCGCCGGTTCTGCCGTCATTGCCACGCATACCTGGTTGTTGGGAAGAACATGCGGGTGCGGATTCATCGTGGCAAGGTAATCGTTACCTGCCGGGAGTGCGGAAGGCAAATGCGGTATCCTCTGGAGGTGCGACATGGAACGCGGAAAGGATGAACATGCCATGCAGGATCTCCGCCCGACTGTATGGATCGGGAAACAGGGTTGCAGCCCAAGGGTGGTTGAGGAGATAATTCATCAACTCGAGCGTCGGAAGGTGGTGAAGGTGAAAGTCCTACCTGGCGCTGAGATCGATGCCAGTGACGTTGCTGCAAGGACTCGCTCCGACCTGATCGGGGTCCGGGGCAGGGCTTTCGTGCTTGCCCGCCGGCAGAAATCATGAACCCGGCAGCGTTTTCCTGCGGCGGCGGATACTCGAAATATATAAAAGTATTATGAACCAATATGTAAAGACTGTTACATCATTTCGGTGACACTGAGGTAATAGAGGATGACAACGGTATATGATGTCCCGGCTGATCGCTTTATTCCGGCCCTTGCGGAGGAGCTGAAGAAGCGGCCGGAGATACGGCCCCCCGACTGGGCTATGTTTGCAAAGACCGGGGTGCACAAAGAGATGCCTCCGGAAGACCCCCTGTGGTGGTTCGTGCGGGTTGCATCGATCCTGCGCCGGGTATACATCGATGGACCCATTGGCGTTGAGCGGATGAGGACATTTTATGGGGGCAGGAAGGATCGCGGTTCAAAACCCAACCAGTTTCGGAAGGGAAGCGGCTCGATCCTCCGGAAATCACTCCAGCAGCTCGAGGCTGCCGGACTGATCACTCATGACAAGACCGGGCGGAAAGTCTCTGCCCAGGGAATGTCCTTCATGGACAATCTTGCTTACAGGCTCGTTTCAGGAAGTGCGCCGATACCGGCAGGACCGGCTGACTGAGCGGGGGATGGTCAATGGGGGACGACGAGCTCGCTGAACTGCGGAGGAGACGAATGGCACAGGTGCAGCAGCAGGCAGCGGAGCAGCAGCAGGTGCAGGAGGAGATCGAGCGGCAGAAACAGGCCGAAGCCCAGATTCACATGATCCTCATGCAGATCCTCGAGCCCGAAGCACGGGAACGGCTTAATACCATCAAGCTCACCAGACCGGAATTTGCCCGGGCAGTTGAGCAGCAGCTCGTCCTCCTCGCCCAGAGCGGCCGCCTGAAAGAGAAGATCACCGATACCCAGCTGAAGGCCCTGCTCACGCAGCTTCAGCCGGCGAAACGAGATTTCACAATCAGAAGAAAGGGATGAAGGCAGGGGTACTCTTCAGTGGAGGGAAAGACAGTGCACTTGCGGCCGTGCTGCTCTCCCGCGACTACGAAATTGAGCTGAATACCTTTGTCTTCTCTGCCGAACAGGATCCTTCATCCGCGAGGAAAGCGGCCGGCATCCTGGGATTTCCGTGGAAGAAGCGGATCTTTGAACAAGGATTCATCGAGAGTGTTGCAAACATGGTGGTTGCCTGCGGATACCCAAACGAGGCCATCCTGGAAGTTCATCGCCATGCCCTTGCCATGCTCTGCAGGGAATACCCGATTGTCGCCGACGGGACCAGAATGGATGACCGGGTACCGGTCCTCTCCCGCGACGAGGTCCGAAGCCTCCAGGACCGTACCGGGTGTTCCTATATCCGGCCTCTCCTGGGATATGGCTGGCGGGAGGTCAACCGGCTCGCAGAACGATACTTCAGGACCGTTGTGGGTGAGACCGGCGAAATCGAAAATGGCGACTATGAACGGTGGATACGAGAGGCACTCCAGGATCGGGGCCTTGATGTTCTCTCGTTTTTTCCCCGGGATCACCGGCATTCAGTTGTGCTGGAAAGGGGTCCGGGAATCATCAGGGTGAATGCATATGAGTAAGTCTACAAAAGGATTCAAAATGAGACTGGCAAAGGCATGCGAACAGAACAGGAGGGTTCCGCAATGGGTGATGCTGCGCACAAAGCGGCAGGTAGTCTCCCATCCCCGGCGCCGTCACTGGAGAAGGAGCAGCCTGAAGGTGTGATATGGCAGAGATTGAGAACGAACAGATCTATATCATCCCTCTCCGGGATGCCAGGAGAGCACCGCGGTGGAAACGGAGCAACACCGCGATCAGGGATATTCGGAAGTACCTTTCAAAGCACTTGAAGAGCACGGATGTGAAACTTGACCGCACAATCAATGAAAGGGTCTGGGATCGGGGTTCAAAGAATCCACCCCCGCGCATCCGCGTCCGGGCAATGAAATTCGCCGATGGAGAGGTACAGGCAGAACTTGCCGAGGAATAAATGGAGAAGACGATCTCGTTTGGCGGGGATGCAAATATCGGCGTGTTTTCACGGGTATTTGATGATATCGCCGTAGTTCCACCGACCGCCCCCGAAGAGTTCAGGAGTGCGCTCACTGAAGTCCTCGATGTGGAGCTGGTGATCACAACCATCCAGGGGAGTGAGATCGTCGGATCGCTCCTGGCCGGCAACAACCGCGGTTTTGTGGTGAGTGGCCTTGCCACCGAACGTGAAATATCCATCCTGCGTGAGCATCGGGAAGTCTGCATGCTGGAGAGAGGGATGAATGCCGCCGGAAACATAATCCTTGCCAACGACTCGCTGACCTGCATCCACCCCGACATGCCTACGGCTATGGCACAGGAAATCGGGGAACTGCTAGGGACGCCGGTGATCCGGATTTCACTGGCCGGCATCAAGACTGTTGGAATGGCCGGAGCTGCCACCAACCGGGGAATCCTGGTGCACCCCCGGACTTCACGGCAGGAGATGGCAATGCTTGAAGAAGCAACCGGGCTCCCCATAGGGACCGGTTCGGTGAACATGGGAAGCGGCCTTGTCGGTACCGGCCTTGTCGCCAACCGGGCAGGATACCTTGCAGGTATGGAAACGAGTGGATTCGAGCTCGGAAGAATTGAGGATGTATTTGGATATCTGGAGTGAGAAGTATGGAAAACAAACAGTTCGAAGTGAAAGGGACTTTCGCCATCGGCGGTGAATGGCACCCGTATACCAAGATTATCGAAGCCCCGAACGAGACCCAGGCACGTGAACGCGCATTTACCATCTTTGGGAGCAAGCACCGGCTGAAACGCAGGTATATCACCGTGAGTTCAATCACAGCCCTGAATGGTGAGTAAGGTGGACCGAGTCGATCCACGGGAGATACAGTCCCTCCAGCTCTACCTGAACGAGTATCGGCAGCAGGCAGAGATCTTCTCCCAGCAGCTTGCGTTTCTCGAGGATGGCCGGATGGAGGCCATTGCTGCAATAGAGACTCTGCAGTCTCTCTCTGCATCACCAGAAAACACCGTCCTCCTTCAGATCGGTAGCGGAGTCAGCGTGAGGGCCAAAGTCCCTGAGCCGGATCGCATCCTGGTGAACATCGGTGCCGAAGTGGTGGTCGAGAAACAGAACGCAGCGGCCCAGGACTACCTGAAAGACCGGGTAACCGAGATGGAGGCTTCGGCAAAGAAAGTTGCCGAAACCCTGGAACGCATCCGCAGCCAGGTGAACGAGATTGCAAAACGAATCGACCTCGCATACCAGCAGGCACAGATGCAGGCCGCGGGCTCCCCCATGACGCCCATTTCTCCGAAGAGACCCACGACGCGGGAAGAGGACTAAACGGATTTTTATATGTTTGAAGGGCTCCGTGAAAAACTGCAGAAGATAACCACCGGGCTGGAAAAGAATATCGCCACAGCTTCAGCAGAGCCTTCACCCGTACCTGCTGATCAGGAGAAGAAGGATACTTCCCTCCTTGGCAAGGTTAAGGTCCTTATCACCGAGCGGGAGTTTGTAATCTCTGAAAAAGAGATCGAAGAGCCGCTCTCTGAGCTTGAGATGGTTCTCCTGGAAAACGATGTTGCTCTCCCGGTTGCCGAAGAGATCATCACGCATATCCGGGCCGAGCTTTCCGGGAAACATAGGAAGATCGGAGAAAGCATCGATACCATCGTCCTGTCAGCCCTGAGATCGGCACTCCTGAATGTCCTTGGGGAAGGCTTCGATCTCGTTTCGTACATTTCAACCCACGAACGACCGGTGAAGATCCTGTTCACCGGTGTGAATGGAACCGGGAAGACCACCACCGTGGCAAAGATCGGTTCATTTCTTAAGAAAAAGGGTTTCTCGGTGGTTATCGGGGCCGGTGATACCTTCCGGGCCGGGGCAATCGAGCAGATCGATGTCCATGCCAACCGGCTCGGGATTCGGATCATCCAGCACCAGCACGGAGCCGATCCCTCTGCTGTCCTCTTCGATGCCGTCCAGCATGCCCGGGCGCACAAGATCGACGTCGTGCTCGCAGATACTGCAGGCAGGTTCCACAACCGGGTGAACCTGATGAACCAGCTCGAGAAGATCCGGCGGATAATGAAGCCGGATCTGGTCGTGTACGTGGATGAAGCGGTGGCCGGGAATGATGCCGTGGTCCGGGCCTACGAGTTCGAAAAATCGGTAGGCGTCGATGCAGTTGTGCTGACCAAAGCCGATATGGATCCACGGGGCGGTGCGGCAATCTCGATTGCCCATACTATCGGAAAACCGCTGATGTTTCTCGGCACAGGGCAGGAGTATGACGACATCATCCCGTTCTCTCCGGGCAGGATGGTTGACGAACTTCTCTTGGAGGGGGCCTGATGCTCGATCGGCTGGGAACCTCCCTCAAGGATGCCCTCAAGAAGCTTGCCGGAAAGACTGTTGTCGACCGCGCTGCTGTCGAGGAACTGGTAAAGGATCTGCAACGGGCCCTGATCCAGGCTGATGTGAACGTCAAACTGGTGATGCAGCTCTCCCAGGCTATCAAAACCCGTGCCCTTGAAGAAGAGCCGCCGAAAGGTATGGGCGTCCGGGAGCATGTGCTCCGTATCGTGTATCAGGAACTGGTCCGGCTGATGGGATCCGCCGGAGAGGTGAAGCTTGGCTCCCAGACCATCCTCATGGCCGGGCTCCAGGGGAGTGGCAAGACCACCACCACGGCAAAACTGGCCCGGTTCTTCCAGCGGAAAGGATTGAAGACTGCAGTCATTTGCGCCGATACTTTCCGCCCCGGCGCCTATGACCAGCTCTCCACGCTCTGCTCGCGGATTAACATCCCCTGTTTTGGGAACCCCCAGGAGAAGGATGCCCGGATCATTGTGAGCGAAGGGATGAAGGCTGCCGGCTCTGCCGAGGTCATCATTGTTGACACCCAGGGAAGGCATGCCCTGGAAGATGATCTCATCCAGGAGATAATCGACCTGAACGTTCAAACCGGTGCCACCCACCGGTGGCTGGTCCTCGATGCCGCCATCGGGCAGAAGGCACGCGAGCAGGCTCACCGGTTTCACGAAGCGATCAATATCGACGGGGTCATCATCACAAAGATGGACGGGACAGCCAAGGGGGGTGGAGCACTCTCTGCTGTAACTGAGACCGGCTCCGGGATCGTCTTCATCGGCAGCGGCGAGACAATTGAAGATCTCGAACGGTTCGATCCTGATGGGTTCATCTCGCGCCTTCTCGGGATGGGGGATCTCAAGGCCCTGGTGGAGCGGGCGCAGGAATCAGTCGTAGAGGGCGAAATCGATGTCAACGCCATGATGCGGGGCAAGTTTTCGCTTCGGGATATGTACAAACAGCTCGAAGCGGTCAACCGAATGGGCCCCCTCAAACAGATCATGAGCATGATGCCGCTCGGAAACATCGATCTTCCCGGCGATGCGGTCGATATGACCAGTGCCAAGATGTCCCGCTTCCGCATCATCATGGACTCCATGACCGGGAAGGAGCTCGATGAGCCTTCTCTTATCGGGAGCTCCCGTGTTCACCGGATAGCGCTGGGCTCGGGTTCACGCCCGGAAGAGGTCCGGGAGCTCCTCAAATATTACAAGAATATGAAACGGGCCCTCAAGGGAGTGCGGGGTGGTGCCGGGAAGTTCAACATGCAGCGCCTCATGAAGAAATTCGGCGGGATATAGCCGGATGAAACGGATCTGCGTGCTTGGCCACCACGCTCCAAGTTCAGGCGAATTCTCCATTAACGACTTGGCCGGCGGTGCCGGGAGGATGGATATCCTGTGCCGGTGTATTGGTTCAGCGTTTTTTCTCTCCCATGGAATCAGGCGGGATGTTGAAGTCTTCCTCATCCTGCTCGGTCCCCCCCGACCACCGGTGACCATCCGGTTTTCCGGAGCGGAAATAAGGTCTCTTAACCCTGACGAGCGGAGTACCGGCTCGCTGATCAAGAAGGCTCTCTCCATCCCCAGGGGCGACGCCTTCAGAGAATCGGGCCCGGGAGTCGCGGTAAGGAAAGGGGGGCTTTCAAAACTACTTGTGGAACACTCGTTTGCGGTGCTTTGCGAAAACGGAGCCGATATCCGGAAGGCAGCGGTGCTTCCTGAAAATGTCATCCTCTCCGATCACCTGGACCTTACCACAGAAGAGGAAGAGAGCGTATCCGGCTGTCCGGCCTACTCGGTTGGCCCGCTCTCGCTGCATGCGAATGCTGCAATATCACTGCTGCTCAACGAGCATGACCGGAGGAGTGCCGGGTGGAACTGACGGAACTGACCGGGGCGATCCTCGCCTACGGAGAGATCTGCGATCACTGCCTGGGGAGGATGTTTGGGAAGCGCTCCTTTTCCCTTACCAATGACCAGCGCGGGATGGCCCTCCGGATCGCCTACTTTATCGCCCGGAACGAGCCTTACATGCTGCACGAGGAAACCTGTTGGATCTGCCAGGACTTCTTTGAGGAGGTCGGCACCTGGGCGGACCGGGTTGTAGCAGCTCTCGGAGGGATCGAGTTTTCGACCTTTGCCATCGGGACCCGGATCCCGCCCCTGATGGCCGAGGCCGAAGAGATGGTCTGGAGCGACCTTTCCCTGACGCACGCAGAACCCATCAAGTCCGAGATCAACCGGGAGGTGGGAAAAGCTGTCACCCTGCGGACTAGTAAAGATGCAGATCTCTCCCGGCCGGACGTGGTGGTGATTCTTGATCCTCTATCAGAAACAGTGGAGGTGCAGGTCAACCCTGTTTTTTTTTCCGGCAGGTACCGGAAGCTCGAGCGCGGGATCCCGCAGACCCATTGGTTTTGCCGGAACTGCCGTGGGAAAGGGTGTGAGCGGTGCGGGTTTACCGGCAAACAGTATCCCGATTCGGTCGAGGAACTGATAGGAAGACCTGTTGCCGACCTGTTCAAGGCAGAGGGGGCGGTCCTGCATGGGGCAGGCCGGGAAGATATCGATGCCCGTATGATCGGGACCGGGAGGCCGTTCGTCATGGAAGTTGTCGCGCCGCGCAGGCGAAGTTTGGATCTCCGGGCTGTTGAACAGGCGATCAATGCGCAGGCAGCAGGAAGAGTTGAAGTGTCTCTGGGGAGCTGGTCCCGGCGGGAAGACGTGGAAACAATTAAATCGGACAAAGCGCATAAAAAATACAGGATCCTGGTCGAGATAGACGGCCCGTTATCCCACTCCGAGCTCAAATCCGCCCTCGAAGCCCTGAAAGGGGCCACAATAGAACAGCGCACCCCGCAGCGGGTCGCTCACCGGAGAGCCGATAAGATCAGGCAACGGAAGGTTCTCGATATTGGAGCGGCCGGCAAAGGAGCAGACGGGTACGTCATCGAAGTCACCAGTGAGGCAGGCCTCTACATCAAGGAGCTTATTTCCGGAGATTCCGGGAGGACCCGGCCAAGCCTCGCCGGGGTCCTGAACCGGCCCGCCCGGGTGACAGAGCTCGACGTCATTGAAGTTCGTGGCAGCGAAAAGGAGTGAAGTTACATGGCACACCACAATGGACCAAGAAAGAAGACACGATACAAATTAAAGAAAGACATGAGACGACGGGGAATCCTCCCGGTCACCTCCCTTATCCAGAGGTTTGAACCCGGCCAGAAGGTCCACGTTGTTTGCGAACCGAGTATCCAGAAGGGAATGCCCCACCGTCGGTTTCACGGTAAGACCGGGACCGTGCTTGGTCAGCGGGGTCGTGCATGGGTGCTTCAGGTTCGCGATGGCGATACAGAAAAAATTGTCATCGCCAGACCGCAACATCTAAAAGCACAAAAGTAACACGTTGCAGACAGGTGAACAGCATGAAGGTGAAGGCGATACGGAGCGAAGAGAAGGTAACCCTCTCCGAGATGCGGGACGTATTGGCAAACGTGGAAGCCGAACGACTGGAATCCGGAAAGGAGATGTCATATGAGCTTCGAAGGAGCATCGAACACGCCAACATGCTCACCAAAATGCCACCGGGAAACTCCCGGGCTCTGGTCGAAGACCTCCAGAAGCTCGAGAAGATGAAACCGGATATCGCGTTCCGGATTGCCAATATCGCACCCAGGACGAGGGATGAACTGCGGGCTGTCTATGCCAAGGAAAAATTCTCCCTGACCGGGGAAGAACTTGACGAAATCCTCGAGCTGGTTGCGTCACACCTCTAGGGATCGCCATGAAAACCGACAAGAAAGAGGTCAACGCCATAGTGCTCGATGTCCTCCAGATGGGGCATCCCGAGGATCCCCGTCCGGTGTTCAAGCGGGAACCAATCGTCCAGGCAATCGGGGTCAGCCAGTTCAAGCTGCTGGAGCTGGTGCCGAAATCAATGGATATCCAGATCCACGAGAATGTCTATATCGGGGATGGTGAGAGGGACAAAATAGAGCGGGTCAAACGCCGTATCTCCTACGAGGATCTGACCCATACAGCCAAGGTTGAACTGCCGTTTGTAGTCGAGAAGCTCGTCGCAGAGAAAGAACCGGAGTTTGTCCAATTCTTCAATAAATCAATATCGATAACCCCGAAATTTCACATGCTCCACCTCCTCCCGGGCATTGGCAAGAAGCTGATGTGGGAGATCCTCGCTGAGCGGGAAAAGAAGCCATTTACTTCGTTTGCTGATATCAGCCAGAGGATCAAATCAATTCCCCATCCCGAAAAGATGGTGGTGAACCGGATCCTCAGTGAGCTTGAGGATCCGAATACAAAGTATCACGTCTTCACGTTACGATGAAAGCCCTGAAGGACCAGCACTTCCTGGTCGATGAGCAGGCCATCAGAAGGATAGCCGGTACCATCGAGCTTGAGGGGCGGATGGTGCTGGAGATCGGGCCTGGAAGAGGGGCGCTCACCCGGGCGCTGCTCGATCGGGGAGCCCGTGTTAATGCCGTGGAGATCGATTCCGCACTCATCGAGGAGCTGGAAATTATCTTTCCTGATGAGATTCAGGACGGTCAGCTGATGCTCACTCACGGTGATGCCGCCCGTTGCGACCTCCCTCCATTTAAGGTGGTGGTCTCAAACCTTCCGTACTCAGCATCTTCGAAGATCACCTTCCGGCTTCTCGATATCGGGTTTGAAGAGGCGGTCCTGATGTACCAGTCCGAGTTTGCCCGCCGCATGATCGCTCCAGCCGGGACGCCGGAGTGCGGCCGTCTCTCCATTATGGTCCAGACCTACTGCTGCGTGGAACGTTGCTTTGGCCTCCCACCCCAGTGTTTCTCCCCCAAACCGCAGGTCCGGTCAACCGTGGTCAGGCTCATTCCCCGTGGCCCGATCTTTCCCATAGCCGATAAAAAGCGCTATGCCGATGTGGTCCGGGCCCTGTTCGCCCACCGGAGAAAGACGGTCAGAAACTGCCTCCGGAATTCCCGGGGGTTGCTTGACCCGGCTATTGCGACGCTGATGCTCAGGCGGCTCCCTGAAGATATCCTCTCTTCCCGCCCTGAGGCGCTCTTTCTGGAGGACTTCGCCAGCATCACCAACGTGGTGTCAGAGTGATATGTTCCTTTGAGATCCCTGTAATAAAAGTGCCTTCCCGCGAAAATGACCGCCCCTGCAACCCCGTCCGGACTAAACCGGGAATGCTGACCAGGCTCCCATGAACACCTCGCAAGTGTATCCAATAGAAGAGGATACACTCCTTCTCCTTAAAGCGGCCTTATCTGAATGCCGCCCGGGTGAGCGTGTCATCGAATTCGGGTGTGGCAGCGGGCATATTGCATACCACCTCTCGCAGATCGCAGATGTCCTTGCCACGGACATCAACCCGTTTGCCGTCCGGGCTGCCCAGACACTCGGTATCGAAGTGGTCAGGGCTGACCTGTTCGCGGGGATTTGCGGGCAGTTCGATCTCATCATCTTCAACCCCCCCTACTTACCGACTGCTCCGGGCGAGCGGATGGACGACTGGCTGGAATACGCCCTTGATGGAGGGCTGGACGGAAAGGCGGTAATTGCCCGGTTCATCGAAGGTGTCGGGAGGGTGATGGCATATGGCGGCCGGTTCCTGTTGCTGGTCTCATCCCTGACCGGAGTCAGGGAAGTCATCCGGATGATAGAAAAAGCAGGATTCTGCACTGAACAGGTGGCACAATCCAGGGTAGAGGGGGAGGAACTGGTGGTGCTTTTGGCGAAACAATGTCTTGCCTGACCCAAAGACACGTCTTTCGGGGCAATATGAGGAAGAGGATGCAAAGGCAGCGGCGAGGTGATGGTTCCCGGAACGGGGTGACATTTGTCCGTTCAGGTTGCCGGGGATCGGGGTGACCTGTGCTTTGTTGTGCCTGGGGACATCCGGCAGGGAATTGAAACAGGGCTGAGCTCCGGATGACTTATCCAGGGGATGGTCGCAACGAACAAAAAGCAAATATACAGTTCAACTACGGTTGGAAAGTTTCATGGCATGTATGTGAAACCGGGATTTTCCCTTGCACCCTGGCCCGATTACGGCCAGGTTCGTCGGGATGGTAGTGGGTTTTCACCGTGCGCTCAATGGTTTTGACAACACTGTGGTTTCGACACACGTAAGAGTTTCAATTCTCCAGTCGGGCGGGATCTCCCTCGAATTAATACAACATCTGCTTTTAGTATAAGCACTTCACACGAATTTAAGAAAGTTTAATATGAACCGGGTACAATTCAGATTGGAGGATGATCTCTCTTATGGGTTTTCTCCTCAGAATACAACGCAATTCACTGTGCGGTAACATCATCGGGGATGGAAACGGGGGAATCCGATCCCCGCATTTTTCAAAAAAGAAATTACATGAGCAAATCCGGAAGAGATGTTCCTTTTTCCGGTTCCCATGGTACATCTATAAGTTCATGGGAGTCCTTCACAGGCGGGACCTGCGTATACCCTCTTGGATTTGCTGCATCCAGGCAGGGATCCTGACTCCTTCCCGGGGATAGAATTCGCTGACGTAGGGTTTGATATCGATAACAGGACTCCCGTTGATTGCATCAAGCCCCGCCACCTCAAGGATATTTCCCCTCTTCCTGATCAGGCGGACAACAGTCGTGAGTACGGGATTTGGTCGCGCCGGACTGCAGGTGCCAAAGATCCCTACCTCGGGCAGGTCCCTCCTCCCCATCGGGTGCACCCGTTTTAGTGAACGGCGCTCCCCGGGAACGGCATGCGCCCAGTACAGGATGACGAGATGAGAATAGTCCTCTACTCCCGCGAGGAGGTCTTCTAGGCCGTCGTAAATCACGATCTCTGAGATTTCAGCATCTTTTTTCCGGATCTGTTCAACCATGATATCGTGCTTAACCTGCATGGTGAGTCCGTCCTCTCCGGCAACCAGGTGAGGCTCGGCTATGGCATTGTGAATCGTTCCCACAGGTTGCAGGACGATTGTGCCGGAACGTTCATGCAGGGAGTTATCAGACCTGTTCATATGGGAGCACCAAATACAGTGTGAAGGGTTTCATATTTCTTCTCCTTTATTACTAAGGCACCACGAAAAGATGCAATACATTTCGTCATAACATTCAGATCTCAGATAACAAAATATTACCGAATTCACTCGGTCATGGGAACAGTAATTATATCCCTCTCTGAATTGATAACCAAGAGCAGGGCTATTCATTTCCTGCCGGGATTCCGGTCCGGGTGGCATAAACTTTTCCAGTCCTGTCTTTTATGGAACCCCTTCGATAATCCTGGCGACAGCCGCTATTGCAGAACTGACTTCCCGGACCGGGATCGCCCCATTTGCTCCAAGTCCATCAAGGATTGCTGCGGCTTTCCCTCCGGTAAAGTCCCATTCTTCTCCATCCCTGGCATGGCTGTCAAGGATCACGATCCCCCGGACTTTTGCCGATTCGAGAACATGGAGGTTTCCGATGTTTCCCGCTCCCCACAGCCCCCGGGTCAGGACAACCACGTTCGTTTCATCGAGGATCAGGGCCAGTTCGCCCATGGAGCCGGCTGAAACCGGGCTGAACGGCGGTTCAGATATGCATGGGATCCCGAGCATCCGTGCGGTCCGGTAATCAGAATCGTTCACGGAAAGCACTCCGGCAGTCACCTGATAGCCTGCAGCACTGAGTCCCACAAGGAGGTCCGATCCCTCTCCGCCTCCGCAGATGACATGCACCCTCCCGCCTTTCGATCTGCCATTTTCCGGCTTGGTAAGAGGAGAGATGACCGGGCGTCCGGTGAACGGGTTTTTCCGGACCATGACATCGATTCCAAAGGCGGTCCGGATGGCATCCTGGGTGAGCACATCTTCAGGGCGGCCCATGGCCAGGATCCGATGATCATGGAGGAGGATGATACGGTCGCAAAAATGGGCAGCATAATTCAGGTCATGAAAGACACCGATGACGGCGATCTGTCGTGAAAGCTCCTTCATGGCATGGAGGATGCTCATCTGCTGCCCGAGATCGAGGTGGGCAGTGGGTTCATCGAGGAGCAGGATGCGGGGCTGCTGGGCCAGTGCCCGTGCGATGATGACCCGCTGGAGTTCACCACCGCTGATGGCCCGGACCGAGCGGTCTGACAGGTGGGTAATCCCGGTTGTGTCCATGGCCTTCCGGATGATCTCCCGGTCCTCGTCTCTCTCCCTCCTGAAACTCCCAATATGGGGATAGCGCCCCATCATCACCACGTCCCTGACCGTGAAGTCAAATCCTGGATCGGTGGCCTGGGGGACGACGGCCATTTCCCGCGACAATTCAAGAGAAGAGAAATTCCCAAGAGCCTGGTCGTTTATCAGGATTATGCCGTTTGAGGGAGGCACAATCCGGGAAATAGCTTTCAGGAGTGTGGTCTTTCCCGAGCCATTGGGGCCGATGACCCCGAGGAACTCCCCTCTGCCGCTCATGAAAGAGACCTGCTTCAGCACGACCCGTGCACCGTAGTCCAGTTCCACATCACGAAGCTCGATCATTGCCTGTACCTCCGCTTGAGCAGGAGTATGAAGAAGGGGGCACCGAAGAAAGCGGTCACTACACCGACCGGGATCTCGTTTCCTGCGGTCCGGGCAAGGGTGTCTGAGAAGAGCAGCAGGATTCCGCCAGCCATCATCGATGCCGGCAGGAGAACCCGGTGGTCCGGGCCGATCACCAGGCGCATCAGGTGAGGAGTGATCAACCCGATGAACCCGATGCTCCCGGCAATAGCTACAGCAAGGCCGGTGATAAACGAGCTTACCAGCAGCAGTGCCTTTTTCAGGAACTCGATGTCCACGCCAAGGTGAAAGGCGTCCTCCTCCCCAAAGGCGAAGATGTTCAGCTCCCGGGAGAAAAGAAGGAGCGAGAGCGAAGCCGGGACGATCAGTAGTCCTATCCAGACATCGTTCCACGAGGTGCTCCAGAACCCGCCCATAAGCCAGAGAAAGATCTGGTGAAGGCTTTTTCCGGCAGTATACATCAGGAACGAGAGGATTGCCGAAAGGAACATGGAGACGGCAATCCCGGTTAGAAGGAGCTGCTCCACCGGGATTCTCCCTCCCTTTCGGGAAATACCGTAGACCAGGAACGTGGCCGCGATACAGCCGGCGAAGGCGAGTACCCAGTGGAACGCGCCGGCCAGAAACACGATGGCAATGGCCGCCCCGAGCGCTCCCCCGGAAGAGGTCCCGAGGAGGTATGGGTCGGCCATGGAATTGCGGAACAACCCCTGCATCACCACCCCTGCCGCAGCCAGGCCGGCCCCGACCAGCAGGGCAGCGATCACCCGGGGGAGTCTCACGGAAAAAAGGATTATCGAAGAGGTCTCATCCCCTGCCAGGCCCAGAAAAGGGGTACCTGCCGGTCCGATTGCGGTGCAGACCAGGACACTGGCCACCACTGCCAGGAAGAGGAGGACGAGGAATAATCCACGCTTCTGCATGACGATGAAAGTTTATTTGTTTTAATTAAAGTTATATTTTATTCATGTGAAACCGGGAATGGCATTATTGACCTGATCATTGGTGGGGCCGGAACCTCATCGAGCAGGACAGGGTGATGAAAGCATTCCCCTTCACCTGCTGGAATACTGGCCGCGAACCGGTCCCGGCACTGGAAACGAACACTGGGATTGCGGACAAAATGCAACCTCTCTCTTTGTCTACGCCTTCCTCACTCCCTCGTTTATGTAGGCAAGCTTCACGTGGCATGAGGGGAAATCACCTCTCATGCCTACCTGTGCCGATTGTTTCCTCTACACCCCAAAGAACGAGAAGGAGGGGGTGTGCACCATCAACGGCCCGGTCCCCGCTGACCGCGATGCCGGCCGCTGCCCATCCCGCACCTTCCGCCCGAAGGCTTGAACGAGCAGAATAGCAACCTTCCCGGAATGCCGGAATAAGCGTTCACCCGGAATCCCGGTTCTTTGACATGGATCTTTCCGCGTATTCCCGCAAAACAGGACGCATCTTTGCATTCCGGCAGGCTTAATCGTGTTTTTTTACGCACGTGAATATACCGGTCTCACTTTCGCCCTGCATGCTCTTCACCCTTATTGGGCTGGCAGAGGGAGAGGTAACTGCATGCAGTTTGACCTGCACACTTCGGTCACGCTTTCAAGCGGGACGTTTTCAGCCCTTGTAGCACCGGAGGAGCTGGTGCTTGCGGGCCTCAACGACAACCCCGTGCTGAAGCGGTTTCTCTTCCTCTTCATCTGCGGGAACTACTCCCGGCTCCTCTCCGGTATCAACCGCAGGTCGGTCAGCATCGAGGTGCGGCGGGCGTTCACCGCGTTTCAGCTCCTCACCATCCTCCGGGAGTCCTATCACACCATCATCTTTGTCGAGCATGACCCCACCCTGTACGAGGGGTCAGGAGAAGAAGTTGCCGGGCAGGTGGCGGAGGCCCTGAAGAGCGCCGGGCAGGGCTCAGCGGTGGTGTTGTATGCCCCGGAAGAGGACCAAACCTTTTCGGACATGGCCCGGCTGGCAGACCGCTTCTTCTCGCTGTCGTCACCGCCTGTCCCACCACTGCCGCGGGCCCGCCGGGCAGGGAAGGTGCGACACCCGGCCACCCTTGCCCGTAGCCAGACCACCCTGGAGGGGTTCTGATGGGCCGGAGTTTTGAGAGTGTCCGTATG
>Ga0302247_1000107_pt1 | contig 92853 bp, 90 predicted proteins | sample AAG_UR_Ile_MG_FD_193529 | JGI IMG/M metagenome (GOLD analysis project Ga0302247, IMG submission 193529) | Enriched activated sludge microbial communities from anaerobic digester in WTTP, New Holstein, Wisconsin, United States - AAG_UR_Ile | ecosystem: Engineered > Bioreactor > Anaerobic >...
GTTATCGCGCGAAAGCTGCTTGAAGAATTCGACCGCGGCAAGGGTGCCGGTTTTCGTATCGTAATAGATGCCGTGCCGGGCGTTGATGGCGTCCTCGTCCTGGTCGTCGGAGCGCGCGGTAAGGGCGCCGCCGCACACCCTGCATACGTATCCGCCGTCCTTTTCGGCCGGTTTGATGGCGTCGATGTATATGTTGTTGGGGTGATTGCCGTCGTTTTCGCATATACGCCGCCCCATGATGCGCTTTTTGGCGATATCCCTTTCCAGCACGATTTCGATGACGTAATCGAGCTTGACGTTGAACTCGTTCATGGAGAAATTGAGCGCCTTGGCCTGATCGAAGTTCCGGGGGAAACCGTCGAGGAGCCAGCCCGCCTTGCAATCGTCTTCCTTGAGGCGGTGGAGGATCATCGGGATCGTGATTCCGTCAGGCACGAGATTGCCCCGGTCGATGTATTCCTTGGCCTGCTGTCCCAGGTGGGTCCTTTTTTTGATGTTCTCCCTGAATATGACGCCCGACTCGATGTGCGTAATGTTGTATTTTTTCTGCACCAGGGCCCCCTGTGTGCCCTTTCCGCTGCCGTTGGGCCCGAAGATAAGAATGTTCATAGACCACCTCTCCTTGCAGTTGTTGAATCGCCGGCCCTTCTGTTGTATGATGACGGTGTAATGCGCGCGGCGGGGGGAGCCGTACGCCCGCCCGGCGGCCTTTTCCCGCGCGTGGAATCAAGGCCAATCCACAAATAGTCGAGCGTGTGCATTTGTAAAGCAGTTTTACATTAATTTGGGAATGTCCGCATTCAACCGGTCATTTTATATATAAATTAAAGTGGCAAATTATGCCGAATATTTCATGCGAGGTGTAATATTTCAGGCGGACATCGGCCAAACCGCGCCTGAGGCGCTAAAAGTTATTGAATTTAAAAATCCCCGCGACTATGCAGGTACATTACGCGTCATAGTGCGCGGCAACATGTTGGAGTGTGGATCGCTATGCTAAGGGTGTACAATTTCGCGGCGGGGCCCTCGACCCTGTCGATGACGGTGCTCGAGGAGGCGGCCTCCGAGCTTGTCGATTACCGGGGAACCGGCATGTCGCTCATTGAAATGAGCCACCGGGGCGCTCATTACGACGCGGTCCACCGTGAGGCGGTTTCGCTGGTGCGGGAGCTGCTTATGGTTCCGCCGGAGTTCCATGTACTTTTTCTGCAGGGCGGCGCCACCATGCAGTTCGCCATGGTCCCTCTGGCCTTCCTGGGCGGGGGGAGAACGGCCGATTATATCATTACCGGCCACTGGGCCAGGCGCGCCCATGCCGACGCCTCGGTGGTGGGCGACGCGCGGGCCGTTTGGGACGGCTCCGGCGAAGGCTATTCCCGCATCCCGTCGGTGGAAGAGATACCGTTTCGGAAAGAGGCCGCGTACGTCCACATGTGCTCGAACGAGACGATCGGCGGAATCCAGTGGAGGGATTTCCCGGACACGGGCGGGCCGCACCTGGTGATAGACATGTCCTCGGACGTGCTGTCGCGTCCCCTGCCATGGGCGCGGATCAGCATGCTGTACGCCGGCACCCAGAAGAACCTGGCCCCAGCCGGAATGACCCTTGTCATAATTAGAGACGACTTATTGGCCCGCGCCCGGCGCGACCTTCCGGCATATCTGAGGTACGACATACATGCCGACAATGACTCGCTTTTCAACACCCCCCCCACCTTTATCGTATGGGTGATGATGCTCACCTTAAGGTGGGTCAAGTCGATCGGCGGGCTTCCCGAGATCGAGCGGCGGAGGGACGCCAGGGCCGCCGCGGTATATGGCGCGATCGACGGGAGCGGCGGCTTCTTTCGTACACCGGTCGAACGATCGAGCCGCTCGACCATGAATATAGTCTGGACCCTCGCCGACGCGCGACTCGATCGTGAGTTTCTCGAGGGGGCCGAGAGGGAGAAAATGTACGGGCTGAAGGGACACAAGAGCGTCGGCGGATTCCGGGCCTCGTTGTATAACGCCATGCCCGTGGAGGGCGCCGAGGCGCTCGCCGCTTATATGCGCCGCTTCGCCGCCCTTAACGGATGAGCCGGGAAGCTTGCGGTAAAAAATACTTGCCTTTCCGACTGAAACGGTTCAGCAAATGATTATGGGCCCCGATGTAACATTCGAGGCCTCCCGGATAACATATCGATGTCTGGTCCGCCGGGACGCGCTCCCGGAGCCACCACGCCAACGGCATGCGCCATATTCTCGCAAGGAGGGTCGTTAAAGCACATGATCAGCGTGAATAACGTAAGCAAATACTTCGGGGATTTCCGCGCGGTTAACGACATATCGTTCGTAATCCGCAGGGGCGAGATTACGGGCCTGCTCGGCCCCAACGGGGCCGGCAAGACGACAACGCTTCGCATGCTCACCTGCTATCTCCCGCCCGACGGCGGGCGCATCAGCGTGGGGGGGCGCCTGGTCGACAGGGAGCCTCTGGAGGTAAAGCGCATGATAGGTTATCTTCCGGAGTCGGCCCCGCTCTACGGCGACATGATGGTCCGCGACTACCTGTCCTATATCGGCCGCCTGCGCGGCGTCAACGACGACACTCGGGGGCTTCGGGACATCGCGGAGATGTGCGGTATCGGAGAGGTAATGCATAAAAATATCGGCGAGCTGTCAAAGGGCTACCGCCAGCGCGTCGGCCTGGCCCATGCGATGATACACGATCCGGAGATACTGATTCTGGACGAGCCCACAAGCGGGCTCGACCCTAACCAGATCGTCGAGATAAGGAGGCTTGTAAAGGAGATAGGAAAGAGGAAAACGGTTGTCCTGTCCACGCACATCCTCTCGGAGGTGGAGGCGACCTGCGATCGCGTCATCATCATAGACCATGGGGTAATCGTCGCCGATTCGCGCACCGCCGAACTCAAATCGGCCGCCGGCGGGGGAATGCGCCTCATTGTCCGGGCCGGGGGCGCCGATTCCGCATCCTTCGCGTCCGGGCTCGCCGGAGTGCCGGGCGTAAAAACGGTCGAACGGCTCGATGATGCGGAAGGGCTTGCCGCGGCATCCGTTCGCGGGGAGGAGGACGTCGATATTAGGCCCGGAGTCTTCGCCGCGGTGCGGGATTCCGGCTGGGCGCTTTACGAAATGACCACCGAGCGCGAAACGCTCGAACACGTGTTCCGCCGGCTGACCAGGGGAGGTGACGATGAACTATAAACAGCCGCTTGCCATAATGAAAAAGGAGCTGTCGGGATATTTTACCACGCCGATAGCCTACATCGTGATCACGGTATTTCTCGTGGTTGCGGGATGGTTTTTCTTCTCCACGTTCTTTCTGTACAATCAGGCGGAGCTTCGGGGATTCTTTCAACTGCTGCCCTTAATCCTCTCGTTCGTCGTACCCGCCGTGACCATGCGCCTGTTTTCCGAGGAAAAACACTCCGGATCGTTCGAGATCCTCATGACGCTGCCCGTATCGGCGCGCGATGTCGTCCTCGGGAAACTCCTTGCCGGCGCCGCCTTCGTAGCGCTCATGCTGGCGCCCACGCTCTCCTACGCCGTTTCGGCGGCGCTCGTCGGTTCGCTCGACCCGGGACCGGTGATCGGAGGATACCTGGGGGCGCTTTTGCTGGGACTCGCCTTTTCGGCTGTAGGGGTGTTCGCCTCCTCGCTCACCAGGAACCAGATAGTCGCCTTTATCGTCGGGCTGCTCATCTGCCTGACCCTCTCCCTCGTCGACAAGTTTCTTTTCTTCCTGCCCGCGCCACTTCAAAGCGCAATCGAATATACCGGCGCCGACTTTCATTTCAGAAACATTTCCCGCGGCATCATCGACTCGCGGGACATCCTGTACTTCCTCTCCATCTCGGCTGTCGCCTTCATCGGCACGGTCCGACTGCTCGAGGAAAGGAGGTAGACGACAATGAAAATGCCATCGATCGATTTCAGGGCCCTTTTCGCGCGTGTCCGCGCATCCGCCGCCGCCGCGGCCGACGAGCGCCACCAGTGGCTGCTCAGCCTAATGATCATCGTGCTGGTCAACCTGGTCGGGCTCTTCCTCTATTTTCGACTGGACCTCACGGCGAACAACGCCTACTCGCTCTCGCCTGTCAGCAGGAAGATCGTTTCCTCCCTGGAGGAGCCGCTTACCATAAAGGTCTTTTTCTCCAATGACCTCCCGGCGCCGTATAACGCGGTATCCAGGTATCTCTCCGACCTCCTGGAGGAGTACTCCCAGAGGGCGAACCGCAACTTCCGTTACGAGTTCATAGACGTCGATAAGAACAGGGACGCGGCGGCCGATTTCGGCGTGCATCCCGTGCAGATACGCGAAATAAAGAACGACCGCGTCTCGGCCCGAAACGCCTACATGGGACTCGCCGTGGTGCATGGCGACCTCATCGAAACGATACCCTCCATCACCGAGCCCGACGGGATCGAATATCGCATCACGACGCTCATGCAGAAGATGAACGGCAAGATCGACTCCCTTCTAAGGCTCGATCGTCCCGTGAATGTCACGCTGTACGCCTCGTCCAACCTGCCCATCTCGGGGATGCAGAACCTAACGGAGAAGGTGCGTGCCGTTGTGGTGAAGGCTAACGCGCGCAATTACGGGAGGCTGGAGTTTCGGCATGTAGATCCGGGAGCCGACCGGGCGACGCTCGATCTTGCCGAAACCTACGGGCTTCCACGACTCAAGTGGCCCGCCTTCAGCGGTGTTGACGGGCGTGCTGTCGCGCCGGGGGAGGGGATGCTCGGCGTGGTCCTGGAATACGACGGGCGCTTCGAGGCTGTGCAGATACTGGCGCGCACCATCTTCGGGCAATACGCTGTAGGCGGGCTCGAGGACCTGGAGTCGCGCATCAACGCCGCGCTCGACAACCTGATAAGCATCAATCCGGCAGTTGGCTACATCACCGGCCACGGGGAACGCGATATCCACAACCAGCGCGACGGGGCGGCCGCCTTGCGAGAGCTCGTGTCGGACATGTACGAGTTAAAGAGCATAGACCTCACCAAAGAGGAAATCCCGGCCGACATCAGGACCATCATAGTAAACGGGCCGAAAAACGAATTCAGCGACGAGGAGCTTTTCAAGATTGACCAGTTCCTCATGAAGGGCCGTTCGGCGCTCTTCTTCGTCGATTCCTTCTCCGAAATACAGCCCGACGGGCAGAACATGTTCATGCGCGAACCCGTGGTGCTTCCGGTAAATACGGGAATCGAGAGGCTCCTGGGGCACTACGGCGTCACGGTCAACCGCGACATCGTGCTCGACGAGCGGTGTTACCAGGCCAGCATGCGCGGCATGGGCGAGCAGAGCCTGTATTTCGCCCCCATGATCGGCAGGGACGGCCTGGGCGAGTCCAGCGTGGTGACCAAATACCTGAAAAAGATAGTCTTCCTTAAGGCATCCTCCCTCTCCATAGCGGAAGGCATACGCTCCGAGACGCTCGTTTCCTCCTCCGACCGCGCATGGCTCATGAAAGGAAGGATCAGCTTTGCACCGTGGTCCATGGCCCCTCCGGGCGCCCCGCAGATGGGGCGCTTCGTCCTTGCCGCCGCGCTCGGCGGTGATCTGACAAGCTATTTCGCCGAAAGCGGCCCGCCGCCCGCAAAGGCCCCGGCGGCGAGAGGGCCGGTCGCGGGAGAAGACCTCCTCAAGCGCACGGTGAGCCCGGCCCGCGTAATCGTTGTGGGCACCTCGGAGATCACCACCCCCTCCGTCATCGACAAGGAGGGAAAAACCCCAAACGCCGTGCTGGTGCATAACATGATAGATTTTCTCGCCGGAAATTACGATATGCCCGAGATGCGAAGCAAGGGCCTCGAGCTCAATCCCCTTAAAGATACGAGCGACGGCATGAGGCTGGCGCTTAAGATATTCAACGTCGCCGTGCTCCCGCTCCTCGTCGTGCTGGCGGGGCTTCTTGCCTGGAAGCGCCGTTCGATACGCAGAAAGCGCGTACAGGCCGAATTCGCTCCGGAGGTGTCCAATGAATAGGAAGCTACTCGCAAGCCTCGGAATCATTGCGCTCCTCGCCGTTGCGCTCTTCATACTTACGCGTGAAAGGGGTGCGGACCTGCCGCGCCTTAAGCCCTGGAGCGGTGAAACCGAGGAGATCGTGATTAAACGGCCCGGGGATACCGTCCGGCTATTCCGCGAGGACGGCGCCTGGTTTCTCGGCGACGCGAAGTACCCCGCGGACCCAAAGGCCGTGGCCGGGCTGGAGGGAAAGATGAAGGGCCTCGCGCTCTCCGACCTCATTTCGGAGCGCGAGCACTATGAACGCTACGACCTCGGCAAGGACCGAGCAATCGAGGTTGCCGTACGCGCAGGGGGAAGGGAGGTGCGCCGCGTCTTCATAGGGAAAAAAAGCGGCACCTACCGGCACACTTACGTGCGGCTGTCGGACCGCCCCGCCGTATATCTCGCCGAGGGGGCGCTGACGGACGAATTCGGAAAGCCGTTCGACGATTTTCGAAACCGGGAGATCTTCTCCGCGGCGAAAAGCGACATACGCTCTATAGAGATACGCTTCGGCCCCTCCCTGGTGACGCTGGAGAAGATCGACGCGCCAAAAAAAGAACCGGCGGATGCCAAGGCCGGTAAAGACGGCAAGGGCGGGGATGCCCCGAAGGAGGAGCGCTGGGTGTGCCGACAGTGCGCCGGAGCCGCGGACGATGCCAGGATCGGGCAGATCGCCGGGTCCTTCGCGCCCTTCGCCGTGGCCGCGTTTCCCGCGATAGAAAAAAAGGCGCTCGGCCCCGCGCGCTGCACGCTGCGCATAAAGACCGGAGAGAAGAATATCGAGCTTGCCTTCCATTCCAAAATGGAGAATAATAGGTACCTGGGCGCTTCGAGCGAATCCCCCTATGTGTTCGCCGTGGACGCCTGGAAGGCGGAAAGATACTTTGTCGCGCCTAACGACCTCAGGGAGAAAAAATGACCCTAAGGGAAAAGCCCGGCACGTTTCCAAAGACCGAGATCCTCGCCACGGTGGGGCCCGCCTCGATCGGGCTGATCGGGCCGCTCTTCGACGCAGGGCTTTCGGGCATAAGGATAAACAGCTCCCACGGGGAACCGTCGTTCCACGCGCAGGCCATCGAGCTCGCACGCGCCGCCCGTCCCGGGGCATATATCGTCTACGACATCAAGGGGCCCAAGATACGCCTGGGCGATATACCCAAACCGTACGTCATCAAATCCGGCGACAGGCTTGTGCTAAGGACCGACATCCCCAAGCCGCAGGGCTCGGATTATCCGGCGGTCGACGATTTCAGCGCCGGTATTCCCGTCACATACCCGGAGCTCGACGAGTTCGTAAAACCGGGAGACCGGCTGTATATAGACGACGGCTACGTTGGCCTTAGCGTCGAGCGCTCCGGGAAGGGCTTTATCGAGTGCATCGTGCTCTTCGGGGACGTGCTCCGTTCGCGCAAGGGGCTCAATCATCCCGACACCGTGGTCGGCTATCCGTACACCATGCCCCAGGACTTGCCCGACCTCGAGTTTGCCATAAGGCACGGAGTGGATTTTCTGGCGGATTCGTTTACGCGCAACGCCGAGGACGTGCGCGAGCTCAAGGGAAGGCTGGCGGGCACTGGCATCGACATCATCTCAAAAATCGAAAACCCCGAGGGCGTGCGCAACTTCGACGAGATTCTAAGCGAAACCGACGCGGTCATGGTGGCGCGCGGCGATCTCGGCGTGGAGATGGATCCGGTTGCGCTTCCGGAGATGCAGAAGATCATGATAGAAAAATGCACCCTCGCGGGCAAGCCGGTCATCACCGCAACGCAGATGCTGGAGTCCATGATGGAGAACGCGCGCCCGAGCCGAGCCGACGTGAGCGATATCGCCAACGCCATCTACGACGGCACCGACGTTGTCATGCTGTCAGGCGAGACGTCGGTGGGAAAGTACCCGGTCGAGTGCGTCGCAATGATGAGAAGGATAGCCGAATACGTCGAGGGGACGCGAAGGTACCGCGAACGCAAGCGGGAGGTGCGCGGCCTGTCAGAGTTTCGCGAGCGATCCGATGGCGGCGGCGCATAGGCCGGCCGAGGCCAGGTACAGACCGGGTCCGAAACGCTCCGGCTGTACGGACAGCGAAAACATCGCCGCGGCGATGAGTGCCGCCGTAATGGCGGCCGGTATAACGGCACGCACGGCCTTCTCCGTAAACAGTATGTAAAGGGCGGAAAGGATCGTCGCTCCGGAGGCAAGGGCGGGCGCGAGCGAGGCGTTCGCTTCTCCCGTAATGTATTCAAGGAGCAGGCGGACGCCCGTTATTCCCGCGCGCCCAAGCCGGTAGTCCACGTAATGCCACGGCAGGATGAGCGATAAAAGCATGATAAACGCCCCGCATGTGGCCAGAAGGTTCTCCTCCTTTTTCCCTGACGCGACCGCGAAATATTCATGCCATTTACGCGCCATTCGCCCACCTCGTTTTTTTTGCCGGGAGGATGCGGCCCGGCCCGTTTTTAAACAAGCGATTCATGAGAATATTCCGGGTACGGGGTCCTGTCCATCATAAAAACAAAATTTTGTGTTGACACGGGTGGGCTTTGATTTTACTAACACTCTACCGGCAGGGCCTTTGTGGCGGCCGGCATAAAGGCCGCCCAGGTGGTGGAATCTGGTAGACACGCATGGTTGAGGGCCATGTGGGAATTTCCTGTATGGGTTCAAATCCCATCCTGGGCATAGGGAAGACCGCGATCATTTCGCGGTCTTTTTTTCGCGCCCGGCTTGTCGCTTTCCCGGCGGATTTTTCTTTAACGGAAACCGGACGCCTGCCGATACCATAGATGAGGGAAATCAGCGAATCCCTAAGGAGGGGGCCATGCGGTACAGAATGAGTGAGGAGTACGAAATCATTCCCAAGCACTGCCCGCGGTGCGAGGCGCTCGTAATGGCGGCGGTCGTGAGAACATCGGGCGGCGAATTCTATAAATACCGGGAGACAAGGTGTTCGCAGTGCGACTGGGTCAACGGCGCCTGAGGGACGCTACAGAAAAAGTCCTTGATAAATTTTATCCATTTATCAGTCTGTTCACAGTGGCGCTTTCATAGACTCGTCCGAGAGTCTATTTTTATTTTAATGGCCGCGAAGGGCCAGGGTTCGCCCTTCGGGAAAGCGATAATCGGAGATGACAATGCGACTGATATTGCTGGGCGCTCCCGGATCGGGCAAAGGGACCATCGCAAAGATGCTTGTCGAGAAATACTCCATAGTGCAGATTTCCACCGGGGATATCCTACGGGGGGCCGTAGCGGCGGGAACCCCGGTCGGAAGGGAGGCCGAGGCGTACATGAAGCGCGGCGACCTGGTCCCCGACTCGGTGATAATGGGGATAATGGAGGAACGCCTGGGCGAGCCGGACTGCGCGCCCGGGTTCATACTCGACGGCTTTCCCCGCACCATACCGCAGGCGGAGGCCCTGGGCGGCCTGCTCGAAAAGCTCTCGCTTAAGCTCGATGCCGTCTGCAATCTCGACGTACCGGAGGAGGTAATCATCAAGCGACTCACGGGGCGGCGCACCTGTTCCAATCCCTCCTGCCAGGCCATCTTCAATCTGGACGGAAAGGCCCCCAAAAAGGAGGGCGTGTGCGACAGTTGCGGTTCGCCCCTCGTTCAGCGCGACGACGAGAAGGAGGACGTGGTCCGCTCTCGGCTGGCCACGTATGCCGGGAAGACCGCGCCGCTTATCGGGTTTTATGACCGTAAGGGCCTCCTCATGACCGTTAGCGGTAGGGAGAGCAAACCCCTTTTCGAGGAGATAGTGAAAAAACTCGGTGCTTGAGGCCGGGCTTTGCGTTATATTGATGTCTACGTACGGACGGCGCGCCGCTACAGGAGAGATGCCAGAGCGGTTGAATGGGGCGGTCTCGAAAACCGTTGAGGGGTTTCCCCTCCGAGGGTTCGAATCCCTCTCTCTCCGAATTCCGCGCATATCGAAGGCGATGGCGCGGAAGAGCTAAAAAAAAGGAGAAGTGTCTGAGTGGCCGAAGGAGCACGGTTGGAAACCGTGTGTAGCGCAAGCTACCGAGGGTTCGAATCCCTCCTTCTCCGAATTCCATCGGCTGATATCCCGCCGGGCAGGCACAATGCCCGCCCGACGGGGAATCTTTCACTTCCACGCCCTGAAGAGAGACAATGTCATACCAGGTAATCGCGAGAAAATGGCGCCCTCAGGATTTCGACGCGGTCGTTTTCCAGGAGCATGTTTCCCGAACCATCCGCAACAGCATAAGAAACGGACGGATCGCGCACGCCTATATCTTCGCCGGCCCGCGGGGCGTGGGAAAGACCACAATGGCGCGGATTCTCGCCAAGGCCGTCAACTGCAAGGATGGGCCCACCGACACCCCCTGCGGCGTTTGCGAGAACTGCCGTGAGATACGCGAAGGCATAGCCTTCGACGTCATCGAGATCGACGGGGCCTCGAGCCGCGGGATCGAGAACATCCGGGAGCTGCGCGAGAACGTCAATTTTGCGCCGCTAAAGTCCGCATACAAGGTATACATCATCGACGAGGTGCACATGCTCACCACCGAGGCCTTCAACGCGTTGTTGAAGACGCTCGAGGAGCCGCCGGCCCACGTGATCTTCGTATTCGCCACTACCGAGATTCACAGAGTCCCGGACACCATTCTTTCGCGCTGCCAGAAATATTTTTTCAAGAAGATATCGATCGACGCGATCGTCGCACACCTTGCCCATATAGCCGGGGTCGAGGGCTTCGATGTGGAGGAGAGGGCCCTTTATTCGATAGCCCGCGCCTCCGACGGCTCGATGCGGGACGCGCAGTCGCTCCTGGACCAAATGCTCTCCTTCTCGGACGGTTCCGTAGGCGAGGCCGAGACGCTTGCGCTTCTTGGCGTGGTCCCGCTCGCAAGCTACCTGCACGTGCTCGGCTCGGTGGCCGCGCCCGACCGCGCGGCGCTGATGGACGAGGTGCACCGCGTGGTGTCGCTCGGCGTGGACATCCCGCGCTATGTGGCCGGGCTTATGGACGTGATACGGAGCCTCCGGCTGGTGAAAAGCGGGGTGGAGGTGCGCGAGATCCTGGGATTTTCGGCCGAGGAGGCCGGTGAACTCAAGAATCTCGCCTCGCGATTCCACGACGGGGAGCTCGGCGTGATGTTCCGTATTGGCATCGATATTCAAAACGATCTGCGCGCCCAGGCCGGAGAGCGTATATGTCTGGAGATGGGTCTTCTGGACATGGCCTCGGCCAAGGGCGCGCCCTCCATTGCGGAGATACTGGAGAAAATTGACGGGCAGGCGAAAGCCCCGGCCACGGAAAAAAAAACCCCTGAGCCAAAGAGCTCGCGCCCTGAACCACGGCGCCAGGACGGGGCCGCTGTGGAGCGTTCGGCCGATGCAAGCGCCGCCGTTGACGCCCCGAGGCTTCGGAGGGAATGGGCCGTGTTCCTCTCTTCACTCGAAAAACAGCGGCAGTATCTGCACGTTCGTCTGAACCAGGCGCGCGCTCAATTCGAGGAGGGCCGTCTGATTCTTTCGTTCCCCATAAGCGATGAAAACGGTTTTTACAGCCGCATAATCGACGCCAAAGAGCTCGCGTTTATAAAAGAGGAGTTATCCAGGCGTCTGGGCAGCCCGGTATCGGTGGAGACCAGGGACGCCCCGGAAGCCGCGAACTCCGTGGATGTGGGAAACTCGGACGCGCCTCTTCCGGAGGCGGTCATGATATCGCGGCCGGAGCCGGAGGAGCTTCCGCTTGTAAGCCCGGTGGTCGAGAAGGTAAAGGACATGTTTCACGGCAGTATAATCGATAAAGGAGACGAGTGATGCTTAAAGGACTTGGGGATATGGGCCAGATATTGAAGCTTCAGAAGGAGTTCAAGAATATCCAGAAGAGGCTGCAGAAAAACGAGCTGACCGGCGAAAGCACCGACGGAACTGTAAAAGCGACCGTTAACGGCGAGTACCGCCTGGTGGACATCCAGATTGATCAGGCCGTCCTTGCCGGCGCAGACAAACGGGCGATCGAGAAGAAGATCGTCTTCGCCGTGAACGACGCGGTGGACAAAACCAAGGAATACGCGGCCGAAGAGATGGCCAAGCTCACCGGGGGGCTCAACATACCGGGCCTTTCCAGTTTTCTGAAATAGGAGCGCACGGTGAACCTTCCGGCCTCCCTCGAGGCGCTCATCCGTGAGCTGTCGCGGCTTCCGGGCATAGGACCCAAAAGCGCCTCCAGGCTCGCCTTTCACCTGATCAAGGCGGACCCGGAGGAGTCGGCCGCCCTCGCGCGGGCGATCGTCGAATGCAAGAGCGCCATCACGGCCTGCACCTCCTGCGGCGCGATCGCCGAGGGGGGGCTTTGCCCCGTCTGCGCCGACCCCTCGCGCGACAGAAGCCAGATCTGCGTGGTCGAAAACCCGCGCGATGTGCTCACCGTCGAGCGCACCGGCGAATTCAGGGGTCTGTATCACGTTCTGGGCGGCGTTATTTCGCCTCTCGACGGAATCGGCCCGAAGGAGCTTTCCATAAGCCCGCTTGTCGAGCGCTGTGAGAGGGAGTCGGTGCGCGAGCTAATCGTAGCCACCAATCCTACGGTGGAGGGCGACGCGACGGGCCTGTACATTGCGCGGCTTTTCAAGCCCCTTGGAATACGGGTGATGCGGATCGCTCATGGCCTTCCTGTCGGCGCCGACCTGGAGTACGCCGATTCCATGACCGTGGCCCGCTCCATTGCCGGGCGCGTGGAGCTTTAGGGGCGCCTCGATCGCCTTTTCCCCTCTATCGAAATCTCTATCGGAATGCCTACGAGCTCGAGCCTCTTTTGGAGGGCCTTTTCGATGTGGCGCGAGACGTCCTTTCGAAATAGCGCGGGATTGTTAACGAAGAGCTTGAAGCGGGGCGGCTTAACCCCTGTCTGCGTGAGATAGAGGATCTTAAGCCTCCCGCCCAGAGTCGGGATGTGGTGCGAACGCTGGATTTCCTCCATTATTCTGTTGAGGCGCGGCGTCTCCACGCGCACTTCGGCCCTTTCGCCCAGTTCCACCGCCGTTTCGATAAGGCGGTGTATCCGCTGTTTTTTTATGGCCGAGATGGAGATAATCGGGAAATCGGCGGCCCGGTAGAACGAGAAGATGAGGCGCTCCCGGTATTCGTCGAAGGTCCTGTGGTCCTTTTCGATGGAGTCCCATTTATTCACCGCTATTACGGTCGGTTTTTGCGCCCCGATGATCTCGTCGGCAATTTTCTTGTCCGTATCGGTGATCCCCTCGCGTGCGTCTATCAGATGAATGACCACGTCGCTTCGCCGTATCGACTCGACGGCGCGCCTCAGGGAGTAAAAATCGACGTTTTCGCTGATACGGCTTTTTCTGCGTATTCCGGCCGTGTCGATCAGGGTGATTTTCCGGCCGTTAAAGCTGAACTCCTCATCGACGGCGTCGCGCGTAGTGCCCGGTATGTCCGACACGATCGCCCGCTCATAGCCGATGAAGGCGTTTAAGAGCGTCGATTTTCCGGCGTTCGGGCGGCCGACGATGGCGATTTTAAGGGTTTCCTCCCCGGAGTGGAGCCGTTTGACAGGCAGACGCTCCGTTATCATATCGAGGAGCAGGCCGATATTGAGCCTGTTGAGCGCGGAGATGGGCAGGATGTCGTCGAATCCGATTTCGTAGAAGTTGGACAGGTTCTGAAAATCGCGCGGCCCGTCCATCTTGTTGACCGCCACGACCACGGGAAGGCCGAGCTTTCGTACTATGTCGGCAAGTTCCATGTCGAAGGAGGCGGGGGCTGGGTTTTCGAGCAGGAGGATGATGGCCGAGGAGCGTGAGAGGAAGGCCCTGGCGTTGTCCAGAATCGCCTGCGAGAGGAGCGACGAATCCTCCAGGTCGAGTCCCGGCGTGTCCGACAGCATGAAAGAGGCGTCCGCGTGCGTCACCCGGCATGACAGTATGTCGCGCGTGAGACCCGGCATGGAGTCGACAATCGCCTTTTTACGCCGGATAAGCGCGTTAAAGAGCGTCGATTTGCCGACGTTCTGCCTGCCTATAATGGTGACGATGGGTAGCTGTTTTGCCATTGCTGTGAGCTTTACTCCTTTCCTGCACCACAATAAACCGGGCCTCGCGGCTTACAAGTAAATTAATTTATGGCGCCCGCCGTAAAACCAGGATGGAGGCGGCATTTATATAGAAATTAATTTCCTTGCGCCTTGAATGCAGTAAAACGTCCGCCGGCGGAAAAGACACAGGTGATATGCTTCGAAAAGATTATAATAATATTTATCGTATAAAAACAGTTTTTTACTTGCAAAAAACGATAATGTGTTTATACTTATTTCAAATTCGCGTCCGCGACGCCCGGCCTCGTTAATTAATTGACTTAATGTTCGCGGGTGCGCCGGGTTCTGTATCCCGGCAACAAAAAATAAAAGGGGTGGTGCGATACATGAAAGGTAAATCTGTAAAGCAGCTGACGGCGGAGGGAAAGAGGAGGGCTCTCAGGATAAGGAAGCTCGAGGGCGAACTCAAAAAGGAAAAGGTCGCTCTTGCCAGAGCGCAGAAGGAACTGCTGACGGCAAAGAAGGCCGAGGCCGCGGCGAAGAAGAAGAAGAAAACGGCGAAGAAGCCCGTCAAAAAGGCCGTTAAAAAGTAGACCATACCCGAAAGCGAAGGAAGAACCAACGAGGGGAGAAATGAGGCTCCCCTTATTGTTTTAAGTCTGATCCTGACGCCAAAACCCCGTCAAAATTAAGTGAAGTATTTTCCGGGGAAATTCGATAGATAATATAAGCACATAACCATATCGGCGGCATTTCTCGGAAGGCGATGCCGTCGCCGGCGCGAGTGCCGAATCCCTCTAAAGGCGGCGAAACCGCTAACCGGCGGTGAGGGCGATCGAGGAGAGCGTTGTGGCGGACTTCAAAGAAAGAAAACCCAGGGCATTCGATGAGATCCGGACACTCGAGGATATCATCGAGATGTTGAAGACCCAGTTCCATAACAGAAAACTCAATATAAAATATTCCATCGACCGAATTGAGGCACGGATCAACGAGTATCTCGAGGACAATACCGTGATGCTCGTCACGGACCAGGAATATGCCCCGGAGGATACGATAACGGTTTACGGCCTGCTGGACAAGTATTTCGAGATCGACATGAAGGTCGTGGAGACACGGGGGCCGGGATATTTCCAATGCAGGATCGTGAGCATGCGCAAGGCCTCCCGCGGCCGACGGGACCTGCGCTTCAAGGTCGGCCCCGAGAAGGTCATAGCGACCAATTTCAAGATATCCAAGCATACCATCGATATTACCAATTTTACCATTCCCACCAGCATAAAGGTCATAATAGAGCAGTTCCAGTCCCAGCAGTCCCGGCTCGCCGATATATTCAAGGTGGATGTTTTTCAGCCCGGCGACACCATAATCGAGAGGGTCAAGAAGACACAGAAGACCGTTTATATCCACGATTTCTCGAACCCGGACTCGCTCGCTCCGGATAACGAAAATTTTATCGATCTACGCGATTTCCTTGGAGACGAGGGTGAGCTTTACCTTAAAAAAGGTATCGAACGCGGCTACAAGTCGCTCATCATCTCCCCGGTTACCTATATTACGCAGTCGGAACAGCCCATTCCATTCGCCTATATTCAGGCGATTTCGAAAAAGGAGCTGTTGACGATTGAAAAGGTGCTCGAGATAAAGGAGCTCGGTTTTGCGCTCATGGACCGAATCCGCGACGCCAACACGCTGATGGTGCCCGTCCACCAGCAGATAGTGGATATAAGTCTTGGCGGCGCCAAACTGCTGCTTACGGACGAAAACCTAAAGAAGTATATTATACACTCCAGGGGGTTCGTTTTCGACATCGTCTTCAAGCTGCAGGCGCCCATCACCATCTATGGAGATATCAAATTCACCTTCAACGACAGCGCCGGGAACATGTACGTGGGCGTCGATTTTGCGGGCAACTCGTCCCGCAAGGACGAGATGAAGCGCTTCTATTCGATCATCAGGCCAATGGAGGTCGAGTATAAAAGCCGGCTTATAAAGGAAATGAAGCAGAAGAACAGGTGAACATCACCCCCGATCCTTTCCCTCCCCGGCCTCCCTGATGACCTCGGCGTCCGATTTTCGCGCGTAAAACGGCAGCACCTTCGAAATATCCTCAAAGCGATGAGGGGTTTCCGCATGGAACCTCTCCACAAGGCGGCAGGCCCTCTCCCCCGAGGGGATGAATCCGGTTAAAAGCTCGCATTGGGAAAGCGTCAGGCCGATTCTGTCGCTATATCGTTCGGCGCCGTCGCCCACGGCAATGGTGCGCGCACCGCGCGCCGGTTCCAGCAGCATGGAGATGTCGTAATCGCCCGGAGGCACGAGCTCGGCAGGGGCGAGCGGGTCCTCGCCTGCCCGGTAAAGCGCGCCGAATACGCGGCCCTTCTTCGCGTCGAAGGCCGTCAGGATGAATTCGCCCGGAGAAGCCCCGACCGAGACGGCGTAAAAAAGCTGCGAAACTACCGGCGCCAGGGGAATGGCGAGCGCCTGCGCGAGCATCCGCGCGGTGCTCACGGCGATGCGGATTCCGGTAAAGGAGCCGGGGCCGACTCCCACGCCAATAAGCCCGATATCGCGGATGCCGATGCCGAGGGCGCCGAGCGCCGCGTCAATGTTCGAGAAGAGCGTCACCGAATGCGATACGTTCGAGACGGCCGTCCGGTCAGCGACGCGCCCGTCCGCCGACACGGCGAGGAGTTCGATCGGGGTGGAGGTTTCAATCACCAGGGTATTCAACGCGGATCTTCCTTTCATGTTCGTTATGATATTCCAGGTATATGTATATGGTCGATTCCGGAAGGAGGCCTTCGGCGCGCTCGGCCCACTCGATGACGGAAACGCCATCCCCCTCCCAGTATTCCTCGAAGCCCAACTCGTCGAACTCGGCCCTTCTTTCTATTCGGTAAAAATCGAAATGATAAAGAGGCGGCCTCCCCTCGTATATCTCGAGCAGGGTGAAGGTGGGGCTGGTGATGTCGTCGCCGATGCCCAGGCCCCTGGCTATGCCGCGCGCGAGGACGGTCTTGCCGCTTCCAAGCTCGCCGCACAGCGCAAAGACTGTCCCGGCCCGGGCGCTTCGGCCGAGCTCCATGCCGAGGCGAAGGCTCTCCTCTTCGGAATGGCTTATCGTTTCGAATACGCGCATGCTCAATTAAAGCCGTTCAGGTGGCGGCTTTTTCAAGCCTTTTTATGAATTCGGTGATGTGCGCGGGCGGGCCCACCTCGAAACGCATCGGCTTTCCCGTGCCCGGATGCGGGAACTCCAGAAGCACCGAGGCGAGCAGAAGGTGGGGGACGCCGTATTTCTCCCATTTGCGGGAGTAGATTGGATCTCCGACCACCGGAAGGCCCTCCGATGAAAGGTGTACGCGTATCTGGTGCGTGCGTCCCGTGTGGAGAAGGATGTCGAAGAGGGAAAAGACCGATGATTGCGCGTGGAAGACCCTTTTTAAAAACAACTCGGTTACGGCCTCCCGGCCGTCATCGCGGACGCACATCCTGTGCCTGTAGCGGGGATGACGGCCTATGGGCGAATCGATCGTGAAGTGCTCACGGGTGGGTTTCCCTATCGAAAGCGCGATGTAACGCTTGCTTACGGTCCGTTCGGCGAACGCCTCGGAGAGTGTACGATGCGCCCTGTCGGTCTTGGCTACCACCATCACCCCGGCAGTATCCTTGTCCAGGCGGTGCACTATTCCCGGGCGCTCAACGCCGCCGATCGACGAGAGATCGCTCAGATGGTAGAGCAGCGCGTGGACGAGCGTGCCGTCGCTGTTTCCCGGACCGGGATGGACGACCAGTCCGGCGGGTTTGTCGATTACGGCGAGCTCTTCGTCCTGGTATAAGATGTTTAGGGGGATATTCCGCGGCTTGAGGGCGGAGACCTCCGGTTCGGGAAAACTTATCTCGACGATATCATCGGTGTTCAGCCGGTGGTTGGGTTTTACCGTCGCTCCGTTTAACAGGATGCGGCCCTCGTGTATTAGCCGCTGCACCAGGCTGCGGGAAAGGTCCATCTCGAGGGATTGCGAGAGGAAGCGGTCGATTCGCTCCCGCTCTCCCTCGTCCGGAATAATTATTGTAATCCGTTCGCCGTTCATGGAATTGGGTCCGGTGTAATCGGGCTTTTTCGCCGACGCCCTTGAATTCGGACCGGGATTGCCGGGGGGAGGCTCGCGCCCCGACGGCGGCCCCTGGCCAGGGCGTAAAACCTGTTACGAATCCGGCAAAAAGCGCCCCGTGCGCCGGATGAATGATGTATAATATATTGACTTTCCGGTTCGTCCAGTCATAAATAGCCCGCATGGATCTCAGATCATTCAGCCTGTCCTTATCCGGCCGCGCCGCGAGGCTTGGCGAATACGCGCTCGAAAATGCCGGAACGCTCTATGCCTACGCGGGAGTGTTCTACTTCATGGAGATCATCTATTTTATGGTCGCCATGGCCTTTCTCTATGGAAGGGTCCCGGCGGTCGTTACGGGATTGACGCTATCGGCCCTGCTCTGCCTGCAACTCATCGGTCTGGCCATGAGGAAGGAGCCGTTTCGCAAGGCCCAGCTCTTTCTGATGGAGATACACGCCGCGTACTCGATCCCTTTTATAATCGGAGCGCTCTCCGGGGGCCTGTCCGCGGGCGGATACGATCTAATTTTCACCTCGCTTCGCATGCTTCTGGTCGCCGTGGAGATACCGGGCCTATACATTCTTACCGATGACCGGGCGAAGGCCTGCTTCGCTTAAAGGTTCCCGGCGATCGCCATGCCGAATTCCGAGCACTTCAAGAGAGTCGCGCCCTCCATCTGGCGCTCGAGGTCGTAGGTAACGCGCTTCTGCTCGATCGTCTTCTCGATCGCCCGTACCAGCCTGTCCGCGGCCTCGCTCCAGCCCAGGAAGCGCAGCATGAGCTCTCCTGAGAGTATGAGCGAGCCGGGATTCACCTTGTCCTGTCCCGCGTACTTTGGCGCGGTGCCGTGCGTCGCCTCGAAAACCGCCTCGCTGTCGCCTATGTTCGCGCCGGGCGCCATGCCTAGGCCGCCCACCTGGGCGGCGAGGGCGTCGGATAGGTAGTCGCCATTGAGGTTGGGTGTGGCAATAACGTCGTATTCCCCGGGCCGCAGGAGCACCTGCTGAAACATGGAGTCGGCTATGCGGTCCTTAATCACGATTTTTCCACCCGGCGATTTGCCGCCGTGTTTTTCCCATACCTCGTCCTCCGTAATGGTGCGGTCCGCGAATTCCTCACGCGCCAGTTCGTATCCCCAGTCCTTAAACGAGCCCTCGGTGTATTTCATGATGTTGCCCTTGTGAACCAGGGTCACGCTTCTACGGTCGTTACGGATGGCGTAATTGATGGCGCTTCGAACAAGGTTCTTGGTGTTCGAGACGCTTATGGGCTTAATGCCAATGCCGGTGTCGAGGCCGAGGTTCTGCCCCATCTCGCGATTAAGAAATTCGATAAGCTTCCTGGCCTCGTCCGTGCCCTGCTTCCACTCGATTCCGGCGTAGAGGTCTTCCAGATTTTCGCGGTAGATGATCATGTCGACCCTGGTGGGGTCCTTCACCGGGCTCGGAACGCCGGGGAAATAGCGGACAGGGCGCACACAGGCATAGAGCTTCAATATCTGGCGCAGCGCGACGTTGATGCTGCGGATACCGCCGCCGACGGGCGTTGTTAGCGGGCCCTTAATGGCGACCTTGTATTCCCTGATGCGGTCGATTGTTTCCGCGGGAAGCCACTCCCCCGTGCGGTTGTAGGCCTTTTCCCCGGCGAGCACCTCCATCCATTCGATCCTTTTACGGCCGCCGTAGCTCTTCTCGACTGCCGCGTCCAGGGCTATCCTCGTTGCGCGCCAGATGTCGGGTCCGGTGCCGTCTCCCTCTATAAACAGTATGATCGGGTTGTCCGGAACCCGGACATTTCCATGTTCGTATAGTATCTTCTCAGCCTTCATAGTCGCGCACCTTCGATATGGGGTAATATTACGCCGCCGGGGGCCGGCGAGCCGGACTCGCTCAACTTCGCCCGGCTAATGACCGGACGCACCTTCGGGAAGGCGCGCCGGTATGCTCACCAGGTACATATAACGGCGCCGCTCCCCGGAAAAGCCCAAGTATTGAAACAGGCCCGAATTTATGCCAATTCTTTTTTAGGGCGGTGGATATAAATTCGTTGCAAAGCCGCGCGCCCGGCGATAAGGTCAATGTGGCGCCGTGAACGGGGCCGGAATCCCGAGGATCTGCCCGGACCCGCAGAGGGGGGAAAGGGCGGAGAATCCGACGGCGGTGTAAGCATCGGGCCGGTTTTTGCCGATAGAATTACCGACGGAAAAAAATGGACGGTCGGAATAATTCCGCGAGGCAATCCAATGGGCGAAAACGACAATCTGAGCATCGATTTCTCGGAGCTCAAATACCTCGAGCGCCAGATCCACAACCTCGGCAGGCTCGTGGAGATCAACGGCATCATCAACTCCACCCTCGATATGGCCAGGCTCCTTACGCTCATAATGGAAATTATCAAGGATATAATGGATACCGAGGCCAGCACCCTGCTCTTGTACGAGGAAGCCACGCGCGAGCTTGTGTTTAAGGTGGCGCTCGGCGAGGCGGGCAAGGAGCTCGAGGAGAAGTATCGCGTTAAGTCCGGCCAGGGGATTGCCGGATGGGTGGCCGAACACCGCAAAACGGTCTATATAAACGACGCCTATTCCGACGAACGTTTCGACCCATCGTTCGACGCCAAGACGGGCTTTGCCACGCGCTCGGTGCTGTGCGCGCCGCTGCTTTACAAGGGACGTCTGGTGGGGGTGATTCAGGCGATCAATCCGGAAAACCGGCCGGGTTTCGACGACGAGGACGTGGCGCTCTTCAACGCCTTCGCAACGCAGTGCGCGCTCGCGGTGCAGAACGCCATCTTCTTCCAGAACGCGCTGGAGGAGGAGCGCATAAAGAGCGAGCTGGCAGCAGCGCATTCGATCCAGCGGTCCCTTCTTCCGATCATAAACCGCCGCGAGGGGGAGGTCTCCATCGGGGCGCGCTCGATCTCGGCAAGGGAGATGGGGGGCGAGTTCTATGACATTTTTTTTCTCAAGGACGGATCGATCGCGGTGTCGCTTGGCGACCTGCACACCAAGGGCATTCCCGGGGCATTGTACGCGTCTGTGGTAAGCGGCGCGGTTAAGGCGCTCTCGCACGGGGGATCCGACAATCCGGCGGGGATCATCTCGTACGTGCAGGATATCGCGCGCGATCACGTGAGCGAGAGTCTCAAGCTTTCGCTTTTCTATGGGATACTGCGCCGCGATGACGACATCATCCGATTCGCGAGCACGGGCATAGCATATCCAATACTGGTGCGAGGGGGCGTTGCCCGCTACCTCCGCTTCGGGGCGGCGGTGGGGGAGAACGCAAGCAGGAATGTGAGCGTAAAACTCAAAAAGGGGGACGCCTTTGTCATAATCTCCGATGGATTGATAAACGTCAAAAACCGCGCCGGGCAGCTTTTGGGGCTAAGCCGCGTCATGAAGCGCCTTGAGGCGGGTTTCGAAAGCACGGGCGGGGCAATCGATTCGCTTCTCGCCCTCATGGAGGATTTTTCAGAGAAACTCGAACGCCGCGAAGACGTCTCGATCATCGTTTTAAAGATGGAATAGAAAGCTAACCGCTCAGTGCCCGAAAACGCGTTTGAACACTACGCGAAGGAAATAAAAAATGACGCGTAACAACCGGCCGAGCCTCCACGGCCTGGTTATGATCCTATAGAACCAGTCCAGTCCGCGGTCCATAAAGATGGCCGGGGCCTTTCTGATCTCGCCCGAGATGATATCGATCGCGCCGCCCACGCCGATGAGCACCGCGTTTCTGAATTCGTGGCGGTAAATGTCGATCCAGCGGTCCTCCCTGGGAAAGCCCAGCCCCACGAAGATGATGTTTGCGTTCGATTTGCGTATGGCCTCGACCACCGATTTTTCGCGCTCCAGGTTGAAATAGCCGCCGTGCCGGCCGACGATGCGAATTTTCGGGAAGGACCTGTGGATGTTCGAAAAGGTTCTCTCCACTATTTCAGGGCGTGCGCCCACCAGAAAGATCGAATACTCCTTGATCTCGGCGATTCTCACCAGGTCCATAAGAAAACTAATGGCCGGGATGCGCTCCTTGAGCGGTGTCTTGAGGAACCCGGCAGCCCACTTCAGTCCCGCCCCGCTCGCTATGCGCATAGAGGCCCTGCTGGATATGAGCTGCAGGTCGGTGTTTGACCTGTAGCGCTGGAGCTTGTAGGGGTTAAGCAGGATGATATGGTGCGTCCCGCCGGTTTCGATCATCTTCATGACCTTTACGATGGCCTGAGACCTCGAGACGTTGTCGACTCCCGTACCGAGAATGTTAACGACGTTCGCGTCTTCAAGCTTAACCTGGTTGTATTCGAGGATGATGTCGCGATCTTCCTTCCAGGAGTCGTAATAAACATAATCGTTGGCCACCGCGCCCTCCCGTTACTTGCTTGTGGAGCAGTCCCGCCGGGCCGTGAACAGGGGGCCATCGACAGGCGCGTCCGCGCGTCCGTTTTCAACCGCGGCGGGTTTGCGGGATATCGGTGGCGTTTGTATCACGGAATAAATTCGGCGTTTATCGATTTTTTAATTGAAATAGATCGGTGTCAATACAAAAATAAGCGGTGCCTTGCGGGCGTGTTCGGACCGGGGCGACCTGCCTAAAAAAGCGTAGTAATGGATGGGATTGGAGCTGGGGGATAGTATAGCGGCCGTTGATTCCATGATGTTTCGCGCCAAAAACCGGCCGCGGAGCTTCGCGGGGCAGGGGGAGGCCGATCGGCGCCGCGCCCAGGGAGCGGCCGGCGTGATATCCGCGACAGGCCTAACGAAGAGGTGAAGATGGAGAGGCTGGATGAGGTCAGGGCGTTTATCGAGTTCGACTGCGCGCATGGTCGTTATATCGAGCCGGCGGAGCGAATGGAAGCCGTTCGCGAACGGCTTTTCGACGTGCTGCACACATACAGTCCCGGCGTCATAGTCAAGGCGGGCCTTGGATGCGGGAAGCTTCTGGAGGAATTGGCAGGCGAAAGCGATGCTTACATTGTCGTCGTCGAGCCCTCCTTAAAGGCCATAATGGACTTCATCGGCCGATGCGAACCCTCCATTCGCGAGCGGGTGCGCTTTATAAACGGCGAGTTCCACGATTTTCCCATAGACTATTACAAGGCCGACCTTCTGGTGTGTGTCGATTACCTCGATATCTTCGATTCGAGCCGCTCGCTGGACGAATTCAAGCGGGCCCTGCGCTTCGAGGGCATCCTGTTCCTGTGCACTGTGGTGCTCGATAACGGAGATACGGACGGTATTTACGACGAATACGCGCATTCCGTATTTCCTCTGCATAACGATTACTATCTCGAGGATGACCTGAGGACCTTCCTCGAGCTGAAGGAGTTCCGCTTCATCAAAGGGAGCGTTCTGAAATTTAGGAAGGAGCTCAAGAAAGAGACCGCGCATTTTAAGGGACATTTTGGGGATGTCTCCGAAACGGCGGTATGCGCTCTTCTGAGGGAACACGAGGAGATCATGCGGCGGCTTTATGGTATGGATGATGACGGGCGTGTCGATGAGCCCTATATGATCGGCTGCTTCATGCGGAACAAGCCATCCTAAAGGGCGGGGCTGTCCGAAAAGTTACTTTTTGAACAGCCCCTCTGTTCGGTCGGCGAAAGAAATAACGACCTTCGTTACTTTCTTCCGTGGGGCGAAAGAAGGAAACCAGAGAAAGCCCCGCTGGGGCGCCGCGCTTCGATACGGGCTGCGCCCTACTCAGCGTCCGCTTGGCTTGCCTGTAGGTTTTCCCTTTAGCCTACTCCAGGGCTGCGGAAGCTAACGCCCCCGGCGCGCTGCGCCACCCCCGGAGGGGGTTTTGCTGATGCCGATGGCCTTTCTTTGAACTTTGAACTGTTTATTGTCTTCGCCTGCGGCACCTCCTTTGCCGCTGCCTGGCGGGCTTCTTGTTTTAAAAGGGCTTATTAGACTGAAGCTTTAGCTTTGCTTAAAGTAACTTTGGGCATGTTACTTATCAGTTTATCATCCTCCCGCAAGTGGGGCACGCCCCTTTGGGGGGTGCTTGTTTTTAGTCAACCCCGGACCGGTTCGCTTTACTTTGCAAGCATTCCCCCATCCACCGGGATTATGGCGCCTGTCACGTAGTCGGATGCCCTAGATGCCAGGAACACGGCGAGCCCCTTGATGTCGTCCTCCTCTCCCATCTTGGGGATCGGAATCTGCATGAGCATGGCGTTCTTGAGCTGTTCCATCTCGGGCTTGTCCAGGTAGCCCATCATGTCGGTATGGAAGAACCCGGGAGCGATCGCGTTGACGTAGATTTTATAGCGCGAAAGTTTTATGGCGAGGTTCATGGTGAGAAGGTTAATGGCGGCCTTGGACGAGTTATAGGCAACGGCCGGATGCGCCTCTTCGATCGACCCGCGGAAACCCATGACAGACGATATGTTGATGATTTTTCCGCCGCCCTTTTCCTTCATGATCTTCGCCGCTTCCTGCGAGAGTATCCAGACCCCCCTGACGTTCACGTCGAAGATCTTTTCCCATTTGTCCAGCGGGAAGTCGAGCGTAGGCGCGCCCCAGGTCACTCCGGCGTTGTTTACCAGGATGTCGATGGTCCCGAACTCCTTTTTGGCGGTTTCGACGAGGGAATGTATCTCCTCCGTGGAGCCCATGTCGCATTTTACCGGAAGGCATTTCACGCCGAGCTTTGAAATCCCGTCCGCCGTCTTCGTAAGGGTGTCGAGCTTTCGCGAGGCGATGATGACGTCGGCGCCCGCCTCGGCGAGGCCTGTCGCGATAAACTTTCCGATCCCCCTTCCGCCGCCGGTGACGACGGCCTTCTTGCCCTTAAGGCTGAACAGATCCATTAATTTCATGAGAACCTCCTCGGGATATCATTTGACGAATATTAAAGAGAGCGGCGCCGGACGCGCCGCGGCAGTCCGGCCCTCGTTGAATAAGGAGGCCGTTTGGGCATTCTGTCCACCACTATTTGACTGGAGATCTTCGAAGCCGAAAGCCCAAGTTCAACCCGGGCTCAAGTGTGAAGCGTACCGCCGTGAAAAAATTGTTGACAACGGTAGGGGCGAAACGGTTAAGTAAACCACCGTGCGGACCGGCCGGAGACGGGCGTTTTCGTTTTCGGGCGTGCGGCATGGGCCTCACCGGGGCGATTAGCTCAGTCTGGTTAGAGCGCCTGCTCGACACGCAGGAGGTCATTGGTTCAACTCCAATATCGCCCAACTTCTCTCATTCAGGAGCGCCGTAAATTGTCCAGCGAAATAAAAATCACCCTTCCGGACGGCTCGTCGCTGTCTGTCGAAGCCGATTCGTCTATATATGATATAGCCGGAAAAATCGGAAAGAAGCTTCAAAAGGCCGCGTTGGTGGCGGCGGTCAACGACCGGCTCGTCGATCTCTTCTTTCACATCAAAGAAAATACCAATCTCAAGCTCTTTACCTTCGCAAGCGCCGAGGGGAAGGACGCCTTCTGGCACTCGGCATCTCACCTGTTGGCGCAGGCGGTCAAAAGGCTCTTTCCGGGCGCCAAGTTCGCCATAGGCCCGTCAATCGAAAACGGATTCTACTACGATTTCGAGGTCGAGAGGAATTTCACGCCGGAGGACCTCGAAAAAATCGAAGCGGAAATGGCGAAAATCGTCGCGGAGGACATAGAGGTAGTCCGCGAGGAGATGCCGCGCCAAAAGGCCATCGAATATTTCTCCTCCATGGGAGAGAGCTACAAGGTGGAGCTGCTCATGGACCTGCCGGACGGAACGGTTTCGCTCTATCGCCAGGGCGAGTTTGTGGACCTCTGCCGCGGGCCGCACCTGCCGCGCACATCCTACATAAAGGCCTTCAAGCTCCTCTCCATAGCGGGAGCCTACTGGCGCGGCGACGAAAAACGCCCCATGCTTCAGCGCATATACGGCACCGCCTGGCCCACGAAGGAGGAGCTGGACGCGCATCTAAAGCACCTCGATGAGGTCGAGAAGCGCGACCACCGCAAGCTTGGAAGAGAGCTCGACCTCTATTCAATACACGAAGAAACGGGCGCCGGCCTCATCCTGTGGCACCCCAAGGGCGCGCGACTTCGCCACATCATCGAGACCTTCTGGCGCGAGGAGCACTATAAGAACGGCTACGATCTGGTATACTCGCCCCATATCGGGAAATCCACTCTCTGGGACACCAGCGGCCACCTGGGTTTTTACAGCGAGAACATGTACTCGCCCATGGACATCGACGGGCAGGACTACTACGTAAAGCCCATGAACTGTCCCTTCCATATAATGATCTACAAGAGCAGGGGATGGTCCTACCGCGATCTGCCGCTGCGCTGGGCCGAGCTTGGCACGGTCTATCGTTACGAGCGCAGCGGCGTACTGCACGGCCTATTGCGCGTACGCGGCTTCACCCAGGACGACGCGCATCTGGTGTGCCGCCCCGACCAGATGCCCGACGAAATAGACCGCGTACTCGACTTCTGCCTTTATATGCTTCGCTCGTTCGGCTTCTCCGATTTTAAGGTGTATCTGGCCACAAGGCCCGGCGAGAAGTTTGTGGGCGATGAGGCCATGTGGAGCGAGGCCACGCGGGCGCTCCGGGAATCGGTGGAGCGGGCCGGAATAGACTACGAGGTCGACGAGGGTGGAGGCGCCTTTTACGGCCCAAAAATCGACATTAAGATAAAGGACGCGCTCGGGCGCGAGTGGCAGTGCAGCACCATCCAGTTCGACTTCAACATGCCCGAGCGTTTCGACGTCACCTACGTCGGAAGCGACGGGCAGAAGCACCGGCCCTACATGATCCACAGGGCGCTTTTGGGGTCCATAGAACGTTTTGTGGGGGTGCTGGTGGAGCATTATGCGGGCAGATTTCCAATGTGGCTCTCGCCTGTGCAGCTCGTGCTCATCAATGTGGTTTCGGATGCGGCGGAGCGTACGGCGCGCCTTCGAGACGAGTTTGCGGCCCGCGGACTGCGCGTGGAGTCGGACCTTCGCGAGGAGACCATTGGCTACAAGGTCCGCGATGCCATAGAAAAGAAGGTGCCGTTTGTGGGAGTAATAGGTAAAAAAGAGATGGAGAGCGGTTCGGTGTCGGTTCGCAGGCGGGGGGAGAATGCCTCGCGGACAATCCCCGTCGACGAATTCGCGGCCCTGCTCGAAACGGAAGCGGCCCGTAAGTCTTGAAAAAAGTCACCCCGACAGGCATTCGCATTCGGAAATTTTCTTGATTAATAAGGGCGTATACTGTCATGGTGGCTGAGTGCCGGTTTTCTTCGAATTCCGGCGGGCGGTGCGTTTGGCCGGGGTTTATTTGCGCCTGCCCGTAAGAGGCCCGTTAAGGGCGGTTTTTTTATTCTTTGCTCGAAAGCGGAAGGAGGTTTCGCATAGAAAAATCAGATTTAAAACGCTATCGGATCAATGATCAGATAAGGGAGCCCATGGTGCGGCTTGTCGGCGAGGAGGGGGGGCCCAGGGTCATTCCGACCGAGGAGGCCATGACGGTCGCCCGGGCCAAGGACATGGATCTTGTGGAAATCTCTCCGGACCAGGACCCGCCGGTAGTAAAGATCATTGATTTCAGCAAGTTCCGATTCGAGCAGATCAAAAAGGCAAAAGAGGCCAAAAAGAAGCAGAAGGTAATTCACGTAAAGGAAGTCAAATTCCGGCCGGCGATCGATTCGCACGATTACCGGCACAAGGTCAATCACGCCAGGGCGTTTTTGGAAAAGGGCGATAAAGTCAAGTTTACCCTTATGTTTCGCGGAAGGGAGATCGTCCACAACGAACTCGGGTTCAAGGTGATGGACAACATCCGGAAGGACCTCGAGGAAGTCGCCCAGGTCGAGAAAAAGGCCTCCATAGAGGGAAGGAATATAACGATGATAATGACGCCCATACCGTCTACGGCCAAAAAGTGACGGAGCGGCTTCGCAAAGCGAGGAGACAATGCCCAAGTTAAAGACTAACAGCGGCGCCAAAAAACGTTTCAAGCTCACCAAAAACGGGAAGGTGAAAAGGGCAAAAGGCTATAAAAGGCACATGCTCGAGGCCAAATCGTCCAAACGGAAGAGACAGCTTCGCGGCCTCGGCCTGGTTCACGAGACTGAGCTGGACCGCGTGAAGCGCATGCTTCCGTACGGCTGAAATGCCCGGTATACACCGACTACTGAAACACTTCGAGGGGAAGAATTATGCCACGTGCAACAACCGGTAAGGTACACCATAAACGGCGCGAAAAGGTTTTAAAGGACACCCAGGGCTTTTACGGCGCCCGTAAAAAGCTGTTTAGAACCGCAAAGGATGCCCGGCGCAGGGCCCTGGAGAATTCATACAAGGACCGAAGGCGCAGAAAAAGGGAATTCAGGGCGCTGTGGATCATAAGGATCAACGCCGCGGCGCGCCAGAACGGCATGTCGTACAGCAGGCTTGTGGCCGGAATGGAAAAGGCCGGTATCGCAATGAACCGCAAGATGATGGCGGACCTCGCCGTAAGCGACCCCAAGGCCTTTGCCCAGATCGTCAGCGCAGTCAAGGAAAAGATATCCTGAGCCGGGTATGTTCCAGACCCTCGGCCTGAGCGCCGGGAACACATCATGCGAAAAAATAATAAGCGCCCTGCTTGCGGCGCTTGTTTCATTTTCAACCGGGGCGTATGCGTCCATGCCTCACACGGAAACCATCGGTACGCTCCCCGAGGGATCGATGGAGCTGCTGGTAAATGGGGAATTCTTCAGTCACGACGGCGGCTTTCGCCGGGACACGTTCGGCATAGGTTTCGGCATTCTCGACAGCCTCTCCGCCCGGGTGTATATGCAGTATCTGCACAACGGGCCCATCTCCGGCAATGATTCCGCGCTTGGCGACACCTTCGTCCGCCTGTGGTGGTACGCCGGGGGCACCCCGGGCGGCTCCCTGCGATGGGGGCTTCTCTCGCTCTTTCGTTTTCCCACGGGCCCAAACGCGTACAGCGTGAAGCGCTGGAGGAACCTTGCGCTTGGCAACAACGAGCTCAAACTGGGCCCCGTGGCGCAGTACGAGGCCGGACCGTTCGTCCTCCACGCCAACCTTTTCTGGATATTCAGGGAGAAAGACCGGGAGGGTTTTTATAACGGCATTTACCTGAACCCGGCCAAAAAGGAGACGTACAGCAAGGTTCTCGGGCTCAACTTCGCAGCCGATGGCGCGTTTCTGAATGGAGATCGCCTGGCGAACGACTACGCCGCAGGCTCGCTGGCCCTCAACACCGACGCCGTTTATCCGCTCATCCCGTGGGTATCGGTATATGCGTCAAGGCGCTTCGCCCGGGTCGGCGGCGAGGATAAGCGGATCCCCGTCGAGGGGATGGGCGTCAACCCGCTTCTTTTTTCGGCGGGTGGAAGGTACTTTTTCTCGTACAACGCTTTTGCCGGCATATCCACGACTGTAAGCGCCGTCCGAAAACGGCATTATCCCGGCGAGACGATCGGCCTGGAGCTAAGGCTCCAATTTTAACATAAAAAAACTTGATTATATTCCGCGCCTGTGCGCATAATAGAGTTGCATTTAATATGATGAGGACCCGCGTCCTTTATCTTTTTTTATTGCAGAGAGTTGTAATTATCGCCGAAAATATGGTAGGAGAGGGCGGGAACCCGCACTCCAACCTGCTTTTGGCCGGCGCGCTTGTTGCCGTTCCTGACAACGACGGGGTGCCAACAATAATTATGGAGGTATCAGAGGAATGATTTCCATGCAACAGCTCGAGGAGCTTGAAAGCAGGATTATAAAGGCGCTGCAGCTTATCGGCGACCTGAGGACCGAAAACGCGCGCCTGGAGTCCGACAACGAGTCGCTCAAGGTCGTCGCCGAAGAGGCGAAACTGAGCCTGGAGGAGAAGGAGCAGGAACTTGCCCGCATACAGCGCGAGCTGGATGACGCCGTGCGCGAGCTGACCGAGCTCAAGGGGAAGGAAGACATACTCGAAAAGAAGATAATCGAGCTGCTTGGAAAGATGGACGCCCTGAAGAGCGGCCCCGCGCCGATCAAAGGCGGCGGAGCGCCCATGGAAAGGCCGGTGGCGCGCGAGTCCGCCCCCAGAGCCGAGGCGCGGACGGCTCCGACCGCCCCCTCCAGGGAGGAGCCCGAAGTGGAGGTCGTCCGCGGCGGAGATGACATTGTTATTTCCGACAAGGACGACGATATCATCATCATCGACGATGACACTGCGCTTGCCGACGCCGATGTGACGGTAGAGACAGTCCCCGACAGATCCGGCGGAGAGGACGAGATCATCCTGCTCGACGAGGGGGCCGATGAGATCGTGATCGATGATGTCGAGAGCGATATGGTCATTTTGGACGAGACGGAAAAGACGAAACCGACGAATAAAAAGAAGGGCGGGTCCTTCGACGAACTTTCGATGGACGATGATTTCCTTATCATAGAAGAGGACGGAAAGTAGGCGCGCGCGCGCCACGGGCCGCGAGAGGAGGTTGCCGATGGAGAGCAGGGTCAAGGTTTCCATCTATGGCGCTACCTATTCAATCCAGGGGGAGGCGGCGCCCGAGTATATCGAGCGCCTTGCCCGCCTGGTGAACGAGCGAATGGAGGAGGTCGGCCGCGGCCTTTCCAGCGGCACGCCGCTGCAGGTGGCGATACTCGCGGCCTTGAATATCGCCGACGAGTATACGCAGATCAAGGAACTCAAATCGGGGCTGACGGGCGAACTCGAGCGGAAGACGAGGCAGCTCATCTCGCTTCTCGACGAGGGGCTTATCGGCGATATCTTCTCGGCATACGAAGCCTCACGCCCGAATCCACCGCTGTACTGACAGGCCCGCCTCGCGCAATGCCGGAGGCGCGTTCGGCCGATACGGGCCGGCCGTTCCCATCACCCCGATTCGAACGAGTCGTTTAATAATCTTTTCCTTTACCTTCCAGGGCGTTTCTTCTATGATACCCCGGTCGGTCCAGTGTATTTTTTTACACTTTTAATCATTGAACGGGTATTTAAAGTAACTGATGATCGAAGTGTCAGTTGTCACAAGCGACGAGGAACTTGTCAGGCGGTTCAGGGGGGGCGAGCAGAAGGCTTTCGATGAACTGTACGAGCGATATGCGCCCAGACTCAAACGGCTCATCGTCTATTCCATTGGCGACGCGGACGAGGCCGAGGACGTGCTCCATGATGTATTCATGAGGGTTTTTCTGCATATCGATTCGTTCAATACCGACATGGTCTTCTCGTCGTGGATCTATCGTATCGCCGTCAACTGCTGCAAGAATTTCCGAAAGAAGCACGTGCACGACAGACTGACGGTCGGCGGGGAGCAGATGGACGCTGTCAACTCGCCGGAGGGTTCGCCCGAGGAGCTTTACCTTAAGGAAGAGGACATGCGCGAATTCCACCTCGCCGTGGACGCTTTAAAAGAAAAGTTTAGGACCGTGTTCCTGTTGAGGTTCGATCACGGGATGCAGTACAGCCAGATCTCGAGCATACTTGATTGTCCGGAGCGAACCGCCAAATGGCGGATGCGGAAGGCCGTGGAAAAGATCGTGGACCGGTTAAAAACCAGAAACGTGGTATAACAGGCGCGGAATCTGTACGGTGCGGACGGGAGCCGGAGGAATGGAACCCCATATTAAAGAGGAAATAAACGCGATCGTGGAAAGCCTTCGTTCGGAGGGACGCTGCTCCGAGGGGCAGTCGCGCTCGCTCGCCGTCGTTTTCGACCGCGCCCGTTTTGACTGCCCGCCGCTCGACATACGGCAGGGCATCGCGCGCGTGCGGGCCGGGGCCGCTGGACGGCGGCCCGCCGCGCCAGCTTTTGCCATGACGCGCGCCAAAGCGCTTCTGGCGGCGGCGGCGCTGGTGATGGCCGCCGGCGCGGCGGCTCTCATCTTCCGGGCCGGTGATGGCGGCGCCGTTTACGAGGCGATTGCCGGACCGGTCCACGGCGATGTGCGCTTCGAACGGAACGGCCGACTTTCGCCGCTGGGCGAGGGGACGGCGCTCGGCGCGGGCGATACGGTGCTTACCGGAGAGCTATCCTTCGCCGAGCTCCGATACAGGGACGAACTCATCGTACACATCAAGCGGAATTCCCGCTTCCGAATAGACGAGTTGCACCGTGACGGAGGGGGCGAACTGCGCGCCGGCTTGGAACTCTCATCGGGCACGGCGCTTTTCAGCTTCAGGAAACTCGGTCGTGGAGACGTCGCGGAGGTGTGTACGCCGACCTCCGTGGCGGGTGTGCGCGGAACGAGTTTCGGAGTCTCCGTATCGACAAGGCGCGATGTACGCTACGAGGTTTTGGAAGGCAGGATAAACGTAAGGGGACGCGTTCTGCTCGATCCGACCGAAACGCCGGATGAAGAGACACGACTTGCGCTCGACGAGATGGAGCGCGGGCTGGCCGAACGGGCGGTCGCGGTCGAGGCGAACGAGGTCTGCGAGGTGAGGGCGAGCGAGGTCCGCGCACTTGCGGATAAAATGGAACGGATTGTGGCCGACCTGCGGCTAAAAAGTGGACAACCGGACGGCAGGCGTATTGCGGATGCCATCGGGACAATGGCGGCGGAGGCGCCCCCCCCCAGGATATACACCAGCGCCGAATCCCCGCCCACCCTGATGACCGAATTGCGGAGGCTTTCCGGCGACCTGCGTGGTAGAGAAGAGCCGGAGCGCGCCGATGTGAAACAAGGGGGCGCCGGTATTTTCGACCGGAATGAATGGATGGAGAGAACCAGGGCCTCACATATCCTCGTTGACGATTCGCGGGGCCTTTTTATGGCGGTCGGAATGGACGGCCGCGTCGACGCGCTCCGCCGGGGGGCTGTGGCATGGCGCTTTCGCTGCGGATCGCCGATACTCACCCGGCCCGTTCTCGATGGCGGAATTATCTATCTCGCCACGGCGGACGAGCGCATTATCGCGCTCTCTTCCGACAACGGCAAGGAGCTTTGGGCCAGGAAGGTCGACGGGGTGCTGCATTTCGGCGCGCGGCCGGCTGTGGACGGGAACGGACTGTATCTGGCGACTGCAAAAGGCGTGCTGTACAGATTCAACCGTCAGGGAAGGGAGGAATGGAGCCTGAGCCTTCCCGCGGCTTCCTATTCGACTCCCGTGGTCGAGGGGCGTCTGCTGTTCGTACCGCTTCAGGACGGCAGGATCCACGTGATCGACACTGTGCTTAGGATCGCCGTTATGCGGATAGACTCGGGAAGGATCGTCGGCTCTTCGGTGATCGCCCGGAACGGGCGGCTGTATTACGCGAATTTCGAGGGTGTAGTGGCCTGCCATAATGTGGAGCGCGATGAGACGGAGTGGAGCCATCGCGTGAGGGGGGCGATTACGGCGGACCCGGTCGTGGAAGGGGAATACATGTATGTGGTTTCCTCGGGAGGCGATGTGGTCAAGCTCTCGCTTGGCGGCCATAAGCTATGGAGCGCCAACCTCGGCGGACCGGTCAATCGCAGTCCGATTGTTGAGGGGCGGGACCTGTATGTGTTGTCGCGCCGGGTATTTTACGTGTTCGACACCGACCGGGGAACTGTACAGTGGTCGATTGTCACACCCACGGAATCGGCGACAAATATCGCGATATCCGGCAGGACCCTGTACTTTGGAACGGAAGGCAACGGAATATATCAAATCAGGAAATAGAACGGCGGACACTTGCGCCCGCCATTACGGTGTATTATTAATGGAAGGTCATCTGTCGAGAAAGGAGGGCTGGTCATGAAACGTTCAATGGCGGTTTTACTGTCGATGGCGGTTGTCTTTTCCTTCTCCTGTTCGAAGAAGGCGGAGAACAGGTCGAGGGCGGTAATAACATTCATGATAGGAGAGGCCCAGGTATTCCGTAACAATGCCTGGGGCGGCGCCGATATGGGTATGGAGCTCGCGCAGGGGGACCGCGTGCGGACCGGCGCGGGAGGAACGGTCGACGTGCAGGTTGGCACGAGCGTGGTGCGCGTCAAGGAGAAAAGCGAGTTGGCGCTGGCGGCGCTTTTCCTGGAAGGTTCCACCGGTATCGAAAACACCTCGCTCGAACTTGCGTTGGGGACCGTACTCGCCAAGCCCAAAAAACTCGTGAAGGGCGAAAGCTTCTTGATTAAAACCCCTACGGCGGTGGCCGGAGTGAGGGGTACGATGTTTATGGTGGAAACAAGCCCGTCGAAAGACACTCGTGTCGAGGTGGTGGACGGCAATGTTCGGGTAAGCAAGCGCATAGCCGCCCTGGAGAATATAGAGAACGAAACCGTCCGGGAATCGGAGCTTATAAGGAAGCTCGAGGCGCAGGTTGAGGAAAGCGCCGTGACAGTAACCGAGAACAGGGCGGTGAAGGTCGATGCAAGGGAGGTCGCAAGGGCCAATACCCAGGTGGAAAAGGTGGTGGAGGCCGTTGTCGCCGTAGAGGAAAAAAAGGCCGAGGCCCCGCCCGTCGAGGTCGCGAAGGCGGTCGAGCGGATAGCCGCGATACAGGCCATCAAGGCCGACGAGGTGCGCAACGAGGCGGCGCTGAAAAAGGAATTCGAGGAAATGAAGGTAGTCGAGATAAAGGCGCCGGCCGGGGAGAGCGTGGTGGAGAAGGGGCGGATCGAATTGTCGGTCATGCCGGAGAGCGCCCGGGTATTTCTTAACGGCGAGCTTGCGGGATCGGGGAACATCTCGATCGAGATGCCGGTTGGTTCCTATTCCCTGAAGATCGAGGCCGAGGGATACGAGGACTTCGCCAGGGACATCGCGCTTTCGTCCGACCGGCCCATAAAGGAGAAAATTGAGCTGGCCAGACTGCGTCCGCTCGACAGGGTGCGCTGGAACCTTGACGTAAAATCCCCCGTGAAGGAAATGGTATATTCCGGCCACCGCGTATTCGTTGCCACGGGAGAGGGAACGCTCATCTCCTTCGAAAGAAAAAACGCGGCCAAGATCTGGGAGAGGCAAAGCGGGCTCGTGACATCCGGCATCGCCCACGATAACAACGCGCTCTATTTCGCGACAGCCGACGAGAAATTCAACGCCCTCTCCATGGATACGGGCGAAACCCTGTGGAGCGAAAAGCTTGACGGCGCGGTGATCGATACGATGACGGCGGTAGTCACCCCCGGCTCGGTCTATATCGCCACGACCAGAGGGACGGTGTATTCGTTCAGCCTTAAGGGCAAACGCAACTGGAAATTCAACGCGGCCGCGGGCGTTTTTGAGACCCCGATATTGGTGAACAACCGGCTCCTGGTTTCCGCAAGCGACGGGAAGCTCCATTCCCTCGCCGCGCAGACCGGCAGGGAGCAGTGGACGGCCGATCCGGGGGCTAAATTCAGGCTGGCCTACCATAAGGGCACGCTATACGTGGTGGGTTACTACGGCGCGGTCTCGGCCCTCGATATGGAAAAGGGGACGGAGCTCTGGAGGAAGGACCTGTCGGACACCTTTATCACCATCCCGATCGTAGCCGGGAACAGGATAGTGGTCGCCGGGCTGAAGGGGGCGGTTACCTGGCTCGACCTTGACAATGGCAACATTCTGGCCCGTAAGGCGCTTGGGGGCCCGGTGAAGAACTCCATGGTGTTGAGCGGCGGAGTGCTGTACATCTCCGCCAACGACACGCTCTTCGCGATGGACGCCGTGGGCGGCGGCATACAGTGGAAGCACCAGGCCCCGGGAAGGATCAGCACGGCCGCGAGCGTGGTTGGAAACGAGGTTTATGTGGGTCTGGAGAACGGCCGCGTGGTCTCGCTCAACCGGAGCCTGGAAAGGGCCCACCGCTGAGCCGGGAAGGCCTCTTCGTATAACAGAGACCGCAGGTGAGACAGTCCCTCCCGTCGCACGGCCGCAATGGCCGGTCCGGGGGGGCGACCCTTTCCGGGAGCTCGCGCTCCGGCGCTGGCCGCGTGGCGCGAGAGGCGAGCACCGAGGCGCCATAGGCCGCCGCGACCCTGTTTGCGGAGGGAACGATCACCTCCATCTGGAGCCGCCTGGAAAAGGCGAGGCGCATCGCCTCCATTTCCGAGACCCCTCCGCAAAACATGACGGGGCCGGTGATTTTCATGCCCGACCCGAGATCGTTCAGATAATTTTCACAGACCGCTTCGAAGAGGCCCGCCGCGATCGATTCCACGCTCCATCCCCTCTGCTGCAGATTGATCATCTCGGTTTCGACGAAGACAGTGCAGCGGCCGGTGAATCGCGCGGGCCTTTCCGCCATCTGTGCGAGATCGGACAGCTCCATGGGGGTGATGCCCAGCCGGTTCGACTGCTGTTCGATGAAGGAGCCAGTGCCCGCCGCGCATACGGAGTTCAGGCGGAAATCCGAGATCTCTCCGTTTTCCAGGGAAATAAGCTTGGAATCCTGCCCTCCGATTTCGATGATGCTTCCGGCCTCCGGCAGGAGGACGCGCGTCGCCTCCCAGGTGGCGGTAATCTCGTTTTTCACGAGATCCGCACAAAGGACTTCCCCTATGAAGTTCCTTCCCGAACCGGTGACGCACATGGCGCGATACCGCGCGAAACCGGCCTCACGGGCCGACCGGCACAGAGAGCCCACGGCCCCGGACGGTTCTCCGCGGTGATACCGGTAATCGGAGTATAGAATCGAGCCATCCTCGCCGCTTATTACCAGCTTGGCGCTTATGGATCCGATATCTATGCCTACATACATGTCCGGGACTTCCATGCCGCCCGAGGCGACCCTCTTAAATCACCCATACAGGGCATCATTTATTCAAGCATATAAGTTGTCATGCGTCATTTTTTCTTTCGGCGGTCGTTTTGCTGGCATACGAGTGCGTTATGGCGGCGGTTTCCATGGTGGGTCGGGAGGAATGGCATTCACCCAACATCAGGCCCGCAGGGCCTCTTGCGCAATTCCATTCCGGGAAGGGACTCGAAGGAGGAAAAGGGTTGGAAGCCTCCGGGAACCCGTTTGCCGACGTGCGCCAATAACCGGTACTTTCCATGAAATGTGGTAGAGTATGATTATATGGGAAGCGACGGAGAGGACGGTTGGGATGACTCGGCGGTGCAAATCGACCGGCGCGGGGTTCCCGGGGCGCTACAAAAAAAGCTTGAAAACGGTAAACCATGATTTATGATAGAAGCGGAAACGGACCGATTATATCAAAGACGGGCGGTTTTGGCAAATGAATATCAATGAGCTGACGCAAATGGTCAACAGGGTGACGGCGGCCACCTCCGCCGAAGCGGGGGATACCGCCGTTTCGGAAAACGAGATCGTCCAGATCGTGAGTTTTATGCTCGATGATGTGGAATACGGGATCAACATCCTTCAGGTACACGAGATCATACGAATGCCCGAAATTACAAGGCTTCCGAACACTGCGGAATACATCCGCGGCGTCATAAACCTGAGGGGGTCAGTAATTCCGGTCGTCGACGTCCGTCTCCGCTTCGGCCTGGCCAGTGGGTCCGTTACTGACCTCACGCGGGTCATCGTGGTCGAAACGGGCGAGAAGCTCGTCGGGCTTCTGGTCGACAACGTATACCAGGTGGTTCGCATGCCCGGCCGCAATATCGATCCGCCATCCGACCTTATCGAGGGCATTTCCGACGAATTTATAAACGGCATAGGCCGTGTTTCGGGGCGACTGGTCGTCATTCTCAATCTCGATTACATTCTCTTCTCGCGCTCCGACGGAGAGAAAACGGCCTACGGTTACATGTAACACGGGCCGGGGCGGTTCCCGGGCGGACAGGCGCCGCCAGGGGGAGCGGACAATTCTACAATAATGCGCGGGGTGTGGCCATGGCGTTTTCCTTGGGCGAATATCAGGATATATTTCTCGAAGAAGCGGACGAACAGCTTCAGGATCTCAACCAGAACCTGCTTGAGCTTGAAAAAAAACCCGACGACATCGACATCATCAACAATATCTTCAGGGCGGCGCATTCGCTGAAGAGTTCGGCCGCCTTCGTCGGCCTGAACGACCTGAGCGACCTGGCCCACAAGATGGAAAACCTGCTGCAGGGAATACGCGACAGGACCATGCAGGTAAGCCCCGCCGTCGTAGACGTGCTCTTCAACTGTTTTGACGTTATAAGCTCCGTGATCGATACCGTGGGCGCGGGGAAAAACCCCGACCAGGACCTCTCCGAAATCATAGAGAGAATAAAGGAAATCAGCGAGGGGGCGTCGGCGCCGCAGGCGCGTCCGGCGAAGGCCGCCCGTGAGGCCGGCGATATCCCCAAAACCGCGCTCTCGGCCGCGCAGATGAGGCAGGTCAAGGAGGGCCTCGAGGGGGGCATGTCATGCTGTGAGGTAATAGTCTTCGTCGATCCCTCGGCCCAGATGAAATGGATAAAGGCCCAGCTTGTGCAGGCCAATCTCGAAAAAATCGCCTCGATAGTTTCCATAGCCCCGCCGCTCGAGACGCTTCAGGCGGACAATCAGACCGACGTATTCAAGGTGGTCATTTTAACCGCGGCGTCGGTGGAGGATGTCCGAAGGGCCTGCGAGGTCGACCAGATTACGCGAATCGATCTCAAGAAGATCAGCCTGAGCCGGAAAGACGACAAGACGGTGCTTAAATTCCATGAGAAGGAGACCCTCTTCAACGAGGAGTACGGGCAGGAGGATGCTTCGACGGCGCTTTACCATTCGGAAGGAGATACGGACGAGGACGATGACGAGGAGGAGAGCGAAGACTACAAGATCGAGACCATACGCAAAAGGGGCGACAAAAAGGCGGGAGCCATAAAAATTGTCAAGGTCTCGGTGGACAAACTGGACCTGCTGCTCAACAATGTGGGGGAGCTGGTCATCGCAAACTCGGGCTTCTTCCGTCTTTACGAGGAGATGCGCAAGGCCAACCTCGACAAGTCGCTCACCAATGAATTCAAAAACCGCATGGACCAGATGTCCCGCATCGCCAAAGATCTGCAGGGCGGGATCATGAAAACGCGGATGGTCCCGGTGGGGCAGGTCTTTACACGATTCAACCGCCTTGTCCGCGACCTTGCGAAGGAATTCGGCAAAATGGTCGCGTTGCAGATAAGGGGCGAGGAGACCGAGCTCGATAAGAAGGTCATAGACGCGATAGGCGAACCGCTGATGCACCTCATCAGAAACGCCATCGACCACGGGCTGGAGACCGCCGAGGAGCGCAGAAAAATCGGCAAGCCCGACACGGCGACCGTCACGCTAAATGCCTATCAGTCGGGCAACCAGATTTTTGTCGAGGTTAGCGACGACGGGCGCGGACTAAACGCCGGCAGGATAAAGAAGAAAGCGCTCGAGAAGGGGCTGGCCTCCCCCGAGATGCTTGCCAACATGGACAACGAGGAGATTTATTCCTTTATTTATCATCCGGGCTTCTCCACCACCGATGTGGTCACTGATGTCTCGGGGCGCGGCGTGGGGATGAATGTCGTAAAGGAGATCGTCTCCGAGCTCAATGGCAACGTCAGCATCGAGACCGAGCCGGGCATGGGAACACGGTTTCTGCTGTCATTCCCGCTGACGCTGGCGATCATTCCGGCCATCATGGTCAAGGTGCGCCACGAGCTGTACGCCATTCCGCTGTCTGACGTCATCGAAACAATTAAGATTTCCTTCGCCGACATCACCACAATCGAGGGACACGAGGTCATAAACCTGAGGGGCGAGATCCTCTCCCTGCTCCGGCTAAACGAATTCGTCGGGATAGAGAGCGGGGTCGATGAAGACCGAAAGATGCCGGTGGTCGTAGTGGGATACGGAAACCGCAAGATCGGGCTGATCGTGGACCATCTGGAGGGCAAACAGGAAATCGTCATCAAGTCGCTGGAGCAGAATTATGCGACCGTGGAGGGCCTCTCCGGAGCGTCGATATTGGGCGACGGCAGCATCTGCCTGATCCTGGACATCGCTTCGATGATCAACCGGGTGATAAGCGAACAGGACCGGCTGTCGAGGGCGCAGCGGCAGCGCGTTGTCGAGCGGAAGGCCGCGGGGGTGGAGGAGGTTAAGGAGATCCCCGTCCTGTCGCGCTCCGCCGCCGAGCCGGCCTCGATGACGGCCTCCCCAGCTCCACAGGCGAAGGAGGCAGCGAGGCGTGAGGAGCCCGTAAAAAGCGCGCCGCCCGAGGTGGGTCCGGTAAAGGAAGATATCGTGTTCGAGCGAAGGGGCGCGGCCCCGGAGGCGAAACCGGCCCCAGGGCCGGAGGCAAGGCCGGCGAAGCCCGCCGGAGACGATGCCGCGATCGAGGAAAAGGTGCGCGACGTTCTTCGTTCTTTCAAGGACGAGCTTAAGGAAAGCATTAAGACAACCGTGGAGGGCGGCCGGCCCGACGGCCATATAAAGAAGTCGCTTGGCATCACCGAGGAGGATATGGAGCGGGTGCAGGTCCTCGCAAACGTCGGAATAACGAACGCCGCCGAATCCCTCTCGAAGATCCTCGGCAAGCAGATCGACCTTTCCATACCGGTGGTCGAGCTCCTTCCGGTCGAGAAGGTGCCGGAAACATTCGGCGAGGTCGACAATGTTTATATAGGGGTCTACATGCCGCTGGTCGGCGACATCAAGGGGACCATACTTTTCGGCCTGGCCGAGCAGGCGGGTTTCGAGCTCATCGACATGCTCTACGGCATAGAGAGCGGCAGGACGCGGGAACTCGACGAGGATGGGGAGTCGGCCCTCAAAGAGGTCACCAACATCATCGGCTCGTCGGTGATAAACGTCATTTCGGAGAAAACGACAATAGCGATCAAGCCGACCGTGCCGACCATAGTGCACGATTTCATGCAGTCCATCCTCGATTCCATACTGGTGCTCCACAATATTTCCAACGACTATGTGCTGGTTATGGATACCGAATTCTATTATCAGAATGACCGGGTGATAGGCAAACTCATGGTGCTTCCGGAAACGGAGTCGCTGAAGAAGATAGTGGACAGGCTTAAATAAGGGGCCATGCCGGAAAAGATCAAAGTCCTGGTTGTCGACGATTCGGCGCTGGTCCGCAAGATCGTAACGGACATACTCCACAGGGACCCGGATATCGAGGTCGTCGGAACCGCGAATAACGGCAAGACCGCCATCTTCAAAAACGGCGCGCTGAATCCGGACGTCATTACGCTCGACATTGAGATGCCGATAATGGACGGCCTCGAGGCCCTGCGCGTCATAATCGAGACCAATCCCAAGCCGGTCATCATGATGAGCGTCCTTACCCAGCACGGCGCGGAGGCGACCTTCCGGGCCCTGGAGTACGGGGCGGTCGATTTTATTCCGAAACCGTCGACGGCCCTTTCGGTCTCCGTCGAGGAGATCGCCGACTTACTTATCCGCAAGGTCAAATCGGTCTATAAATCGAAGATCAAGCTCCATCCGGGCGGAGAGGCCGAACGGCGCGGGGACGACACCCTGAAGCCCGAGGGCATGCGGAGAAAAGAGCCCGGAAACAGGGTGGTCGCCATAGGAACATCGACCGGGGGCCCATCGGCGCTATTGCAGGTGTTCCAGAAGCTGCCCTCCGATTTCGGTTCGCCCGTGCTGGTGGTGCAGCACATGCCCGAGGGGTTTACGCGCGCCTTCGCCGAAAGGCTCAATCTCAACTCCGGCCTTTCGGTTAAGGAGGCGGAGGACGGCGATCGGGTGCGACCGGGCTTCGGCTATATCGCGCCGGGCCATTCCCACATGAGGATAGAGCAGGGGCCTGGGGAGCGCTTTCTCCGGGTGTTCCAGGGGGAAAAGGTCTCCGGTCATCGACCATCGATCGACGTTCTGTTCGATTCGGTGGCGGAGACATGCGGAAGGGATTCCGTGGGCGTAATAATGACTGGGATGGGCAGGGACGGCGCTGACGGCATTGCGAGGATCAAGGATAGAGGCGGTTACACCATAGCGCAGGACGAGGACACGTCCGTCGTGTACGGGATGAACAGGGTGGCGGTGCAATCCGGCGCCATTGACAGGGTGGTTTCGCTTTACAGAATAGCCGAAACGATCATGGAAAACGCCTGACACGCCGCGCTACCGAACCCCGGGGGCCGCGCCGGATGGAATTAATTGCCTTGATGTCGTAAATTTTTCTTGAACACTTTGACAGGCGTTTGTAAACTGTAATGCCGGGAGTGTGGTGGACGCTAATGCCTTGAATATGGAGTGGGGAAATGGCTACTATCCTTATTGTCGATGACGCGAAATTCATGAGGACGCTCGTGAAGGACGCACTTGTTCCGAGAGGGCATGAGGTGATAGGCGAGGCTGAAAATGGGAACCAGGCGGTCGAACTCTACAAAAAGATGAAGCCGGATCTGGTTACCATGGACATCACGATGAGGGAAAAGGACGGAATCCAGGCGGCGGAGGAGATACTTACCCTCGATCCGAAGGCCAGAATCATCATGGTAACGGCCCTCGGTCAGGAGAATCTGCTTACTCGGGCGATCAAGATCGGCGTAAAGGATTTCGTCGTAAAACCGTTTCCCCCCGAAAGACTCCAGAAGGCCGCCGAGAAGGCGCTTGCCTGAACCGATTCCGGCGCGCCGGGCCGGCCGCCGGACCCCCGCTTGACGACGCAATCAACACCGGGCGGAGAGGATGCTCTCCGCCTGTCATTATAAGAGGTGGCGGTTTCTCCCTCATGCAGGAAAACGATAAAGACGCTCTCCCGGAAAAGGAGGCGGACCGTCCCGTCATTCACATCGACAACTTCGACGGGCCGCTCGACCTTCTGTGGGGCCTGATAAAAAATGCCCGTATCGAGATAACGGATGTCTCGATATCGAGCATCACCGAGCAATACATTGCCTACCTAAGGCTGATGGACCGGATGAACGTCCAGGTGGCGTCCGATTTCATCGTAATGGCTTCGGAGCTCTTGTATTACAAATCGCGTGCGCTCCTGCCGGGGGGGGAGATGGAGGACGAGTATTTCGTTCCGCCCCTTCCACCCGAACTGGTGCAGCGTCTTCTGGAATTTAAAAAGTTCCAGGACGCGTCCAAAAATTTCAGAAGGATGTTCGAGCTGCAGGCCGATTCCTACGCGCGCGTAAATCCCGCCGACACGTCCTCCCCGGAGCCCGAGCTTATCGAGGTGTCGCTCTTCGACCTGCTTAGCGCTTTCGCCGAGGTGATGGATTCGGCCCGGGAAATAGAAAGCAAGGAAATTGTATTTGACGAAATACTGGTGAGCGACAGAATCACGCTCATCACCGAATTGCTTAAAGAGAAAGAGCAGATTCTCTTCGTGGAGATATTCCCCGAGAGGCCGGGCAGGGCCGAGATTGTCGCGACATTTCTCGCAGTCCTGGAAATGGCCAAAATACGAAGGCTGAGGATAATGCAGCACCGGGTGTTCGGGGACATTCGCCTGTTGCGGGTGGACGCGGACCGCGGGGCGGATGTGCCGGGTGATGCTGAACAGACATGAGTAAGGGCGAAGAATTGACCGAAATCCACAACCAGGAAGAGGAGACCGGTCCCGGCGCGGCCGGGGAAGGGGACGACGGACGGGGCGAGAACCCCAGTGAGGAGATCGATCTGGCGGGGCTTTTCGAGGCGCTTCTTTTCCTTTCAAACGAGCCGCTGCCATTGTCCTTTTTCGTAAAAAACCTCGGGGTCGACGCACAACAGGCGAAAATACTGCTGGATTCGCTTGTGGATGAATACGAGGAAAGGGACGGCGGCATAAGGCTGGTCGAGATCTCCAACGGTTATCAGTTCATGACGAGCAGGCGTTATTCCTCCCAGATACGCGGCATAATGGGCTATGCCCGCCGGGAGGGGTTGTCCAAGGGCATGCTTGAGACCCTTTCCATCATAGCGTACAAGCAGCCCATAGTCCTCGCGGAGATCGAGGAGCTTCGGGGCGTATCGTCCCGTATGATGGTGGCGAATCTCATGAAAAAAAATCTGATAAAACCGGTGGGACGAAAGGAGCTGCCGGGCAGGCCCTTGTGTTACGGCACCACCGACGAGTTCCTCCGCTACTTTGGCCTCAACCGTCTCTCGGACCTGCCGAAGCTGTCGGAGATAAAGGAATTTTCATTCGAAAACGAGGAGTAGCGCGATGGGCGGGCGAATCGATGAACTGGATAGAAAGATCGTGGAGCTCCTCGCAAAGCGGTGCGGGGAGCATATCGAGGAGCTCAAGGCCCTGCCCCCGGGCGAGGCGCTGTACTCGGCCGCTAGGGCCAGGGAGCTTTCGGATTTCCTGGAGTCGCTCGAGCTTGGGCCGCTTTCTGCGGATATCGTAAAAAGGATTTTCTCCGAGCTTTCGGCCTTTGCGGTGTCCGCCGTGAGGCCTCCCACGGTGGCCTATCTGGGACCCGCAGGGACCTTTACCCATTCGGCAATGCTCGATATTTTCGGAGCATCGGCCACGGGAGTGGCCGTAAAGAGCATCCATGATATTTTCCTGGAGGTCGAGACCGGCCGGGCCCAATTCGGAGTGGTGCCTGTCGAAAACAGCACCGAGGGCGCGGTGACATACACGCTCGACGAGCTGATGGAGACCGAGCTTAAGATAACCGCCGAGAAATACCTTCGCGTGACGTACAGCCTGGTGTCGGTCGCGAAGGACATGAAGAAAATAAAAAAGCTCTACTCGCACCCGCAGTCGTTCGGGCAGTGCAAGGAGTGGATAAGGAAGAACCTCCCCGACGCCGAGCTCCACAACGTGAGCTCAACCTCGCTCGCCGCCGAAACGGCATCCTGGGACAAGCTCGCGGCCGCGGTGACGTCGCACGCCTCGGCGGAGATCTACGGTTTGAACGTGCTCGCAACGAACATAGAGGATTCGAGGCAGAACTACACCCGCTTCTTCGTAATCGGCGAGCGCGACAATCCGCCTACGGGCAGGGACAAGACCTCGATCATCTGCGCCGTTCGCGACAAGCCGGGGGCCCTCTATGATCTATTAGGGCCCTTCGACCAGGCGGGCATCAATATGACAAAGATCGAGTCGCGTCCGGACAAGAAAAAGATGTGGGAGTACAATTTTTTCATTGACTTCATCGGACACAGGGAGAATACGATCGTTAAAAGCGCGGTCGAGAAGATGAAGGAAGACCTTATCTTTCTTAAAGTCCTCGGCTCATATCCGGCCGAAAAGTAGAGCCGTCCTCCCTGCGCACCCATCACCCCGCAATTACTGGAGCGTGTCATGCTTATTGTCCTAAAACCCAATATAAGCCAGGAAGAAATCGACCATATCGTAGGCAAGATACGCTCGCTTAGCCTGGAGCCCCACGTTTCCACCGGCGTACAACGCACGATCATCACGGTTATCGGTGATGAGGACATCCTTCGCGAGCAGCCGCTCGAGGCGCTTGCCGGGGTGGAATCTGTAAAATCCATCCTGAAGCCCTACAAGCTCGTTTCAAGCGAGACTCAACCGGACCGGAGCCTCATTCGCATAAACGGCATCGATATAGGCGGAAAGAACATCGTAATCGTGGCGGGGCCCTGCGCGGTCGAGGGCGAGCGGGAGGTCATCGAACACGCGCGGATGGTAAAGGAGTCGGGAGCTCATATCTTCCGCGCCGGAGCGTTCAAGCCGCGCACTTCCCCGTATTCGTTTCAGGGCTTTGGCGTAGAGGGCCTCAAGTTCCTGGCGAAAGCCAAGGCCGAAACCGGACTGCCCATAGTGACGGAGGTGATGGACCCGCGCGACGTTGGGGTGGTCGCCGAACACGTGGACATTTTGCAAATCGGCACGCGCAACATGCAGAACTTCAACCTTCTCAAGGAAGTCGGGAAGGTCGACAAACCGGTGCTCTTAAAGCGCGGGATGAGCGCCACGGTAAACGAATTCCTGATGTCGGCGGAATACATCCTCTCCAAGGGAAACCGCAAGGTGGTGCTTTGCCCCCGCGGCATCCGGACCTTCGAGGATATTACGCGTAACACGCTCGACGCGGGGGTGGTGCCCGTAATCAAGGCGCTAAGCCATCTCCCGGTGCTCTGCGATCCAAGCCATGCCATGGGGCTCAAGGACTACGTGCCCGCCGCGGCGTATGCCTTTGTGGCGGCAGGGGCGGATGGCATTATGGTCGAGGCGCATCCGCGTCCCGAGGACGCTCATTCCGACGGTCAGCAGACCATCGATGGGCCTACGCTTGTCGCGATGATCGACCGCATCCGCAAGATAGCGAAGGCTCTGGACAGGGACCTGGTCTGATGTTTCGCCGCTTGGCCGTGGTGGGGCTGGGGCTCCTGGGTGGCTCCCTGTGCAGGGCCGTCAAGGAGAAAGACGGCTCGGTGAGCGTAACGGCTTTTACCCGTGACACCAAAAGGCTCTCGGGGGCGCTTTCGGAAGGGATTGTTGACCTCGCGCTTCCGGTCGAAGAGCTCACTCCCGAGGGCTTCGAGCTAATGGTAATAGCGTCGCCTGTGCTCTCCTCGATGGAATCGCTTAAAATACTTCTTGATCATCCCAAGCTCGGCGGCTGCCTCCTTAGCGATGTGGGGAGCGTGAAGGCGCCCCTGGTGGCGCTCGCGGAGGCAAATCCAAACGGGGCCAGGTTCGTTGGCTGCCATCCGATGGCCGGATCGGAAAAATCGGGTTATGAACATTCAAGCGGAACACTTTACCGGGGAGCGTCGGTGATCATCACCCCCGGAAAAAATAATTCCGAGACGGACATCCAGACAATGGAGCGCTTTTGGGCCTCGCTCGGCGCGGATACGGTGCGCTGTGACGCGGAAGAGCATGACAGGCTGGTGGCGGTCACAAGCCATGTACCGCACCTTGCGGCCTGCGCCCTGGCCGATCTTGCGGCGGAGGCCTCCGCAGGCGGAAGGCTCACGCCGTTTATCGGAAGCGGGTTCCGCGATCTTACGCGCATCGCCATGGGCTCCCCCGACATGTGGACGGACATAGAGGCCGCGAACGCGGAGAACATAGTCCGCGCGATCGACGCGCTTAGCGCAAAGCTCGGGCATATACGGCGCTTCATAGCCGAAGGCCGGCATGAGACCGAAGGGCGGGCCTTCCTGGAGCGCGCCGGCTCGTTTAGAAGGAGCGTGGGCTGATGGAAGGCGGACGCCTGGTTGTGGCGGTGGACGGTCCCGCGGGTTCGGGCAAGAGCAGCGTGTCACGCGAGGCCGCGCTCAGGCTGGGAATGCGCTACATCGATTCGGGTGCGATCTACCGGGCGATTACGCACTACCTGCTGGGACGTTTCGGCTCCCTCGAGAAGGGCAAGAGCTATGCGGAATTCCTGGATGGGCTGAAGATCGACCAGCGCTTCGAGCCGGACGGAAGCGTGCGGACATCGGTAAACGGCCTCGATGTTTCGCGCGCGATTCGGGACGAGGCGATCGCCCGCGGTATCGGGGCGGTTTCGGACGATCCGAGTGTGCGCAATTTCGTAAACGAGCTTCTGCGCTCCTGGAGCGCGCGGGAGTCGCTTATAATGGACGGCCGCGACATAGGCACCGTGGTGTTTCCGGACGCCACGGTCAAAATATACCTCGATGCCTCGGTCGAAGTTCGCTCCATAAGAAGGGTCGCCGAATACCGGGAAATGGGAAAAACTGTTGACGTAAACGAGATCAGGAACCAGATTATCCGCAGGGATCAGGAGGATACCGCGAGGCCCTTCGGGCGCCTTCAGAAGGCGGAAGGTTCTTTTTATATCGATACCTCCTCCATGGAAAAGGATGAGGTGATCGAGAGGATGATCGGTTTGATAGCGAAGGCTGACGGTCCGAGAGTGCGGGACGGCCGGCCGGAATGAGACCGCGACGCAGCAGCGACTCACGACGCCCCGAAACAGTTGACCGCAGGCAGGTATAATTCCAACAGCGCAATGTCATAGGTAGAATAGATCGGCTCTCAATTTTTGCTCGGGATACGGAGTATGGAGAACGTAAACGAAAAAATCGACGACGGCTTCTCGATGGAAAGCATCGCCTCAAACGCCCTGGACGAGCTGAAGCCCAACACGCTCATGAAGGGGGAGGTCGTCACCATTGACAGCGAGTTCGTCTATGTGAATGTCGGCACCAAGTCCGATGGCCGTGTGCGGATTCAGGAATTTTCGGAGCCGCCGGCCGTGGGGGACACAATCGACATAGTGCTCGCCGAGCGGCGCATGGTCGACGGAATGTACATGTTCTCCAATACGGCGGCCGTGAGGGAGAAGGGCTGGCGCAAGCTGGTTGATCTGAGGAACTCGGGGCAGGAATACCTCAGCGGATTTGTCTCGGCGGTGGGCGAGAAGGGCCTAACCATAGATTGTGAAGGTATAAGCGCCTTTCTTCCCTTCTCGCAGGCCGCTGACCTCAGGGGCAGAAAGGCCGCCTCGCCGGATGAGCTGCATACGTTCAAGGTGAAGAGCGTCGATCCCAAAAAACGCTCGGTGCTCGTTTCGCGAAAGGAATATCTGGACGAGACCAGGGAGAAGGCCTGGGCCGACATAGCTTCCAAATACAGCCCCGGCGACAGGATCAGCGGCAAGGTTACGCGTTTCGTGGAGTTTGGCGCGTTTGTCGATATTGGAGGCGTAGAAGGCCTGCTCCACAAGAACGACATCTCCTGGAAGAGGGTTTACAAGAAGAAGAACATTCTGCGCATCGGAGAGGAGTGCGAGTTCGTCGTTCTCGACATCAAGAAGGATGAGGGGCGCATCTCGCTGGGGCTGAGGCAGCTTGTCGAGGACCCGTGGCTTTCGGTGGGCGAAAAATACAAGGCCGGAGATACGGTCGAGGGCCGCGTGGTGACGCTTACGGGCCAGGGCGTGTTCGTGGAGATAGAGGACGGCATAGAAGGCTTTCTGAGCGCCTCCGAGGTCTCGTGGACGCGCAAGACCGTTCTGGTGAAGGACAGCTTCAGGAAAGGCCAGATGGTGGGCGTGAAGATCCTCGGGATCGACAGCGAGGAGAGAAGGCTTATACTCGGCATGAAACAGCTTGCGGAAAACCCCTGGGACGCCATCGATGAGCGTTTCCCGGTGGGGACCGTGCTGAAGGCGCCCGTGCGCAAGGTGGTGAGCTTCGGCATCTTTGTGGAAATAGAGGAGGGCATCGACGGACTGGTGCATATCTCCGATATGAGCTGGGACGATACGGTCAAGGACCCCGCGCAGCTCTACAAAGCCGGCGACGAAATAGAGGTAAAGATACTCGACATCAGAAAGAGGGAGATGAGGATTTCCTGCGGCATCAAACAGCTCACTCGCTCCCCCTGGCAGGCGGTAAAGGAGAAGTTTCCGCCGCGCAGCCGGGTTTCCGGGGTGGTTTCCGGCATAGTGCCGTTCGGCCTGTTCGTCCGTGTGAGCGAGGACGTCGAGGGGCTGGTGCATATATCGGAGGTGTCGCGCAGAAAGATTGAAAACCTTCAGGACAAATTCAAGATCGGCGACCAGGTAAACGCCGTCGTTCTGGGGGTGGATGTGGATAAAAAGCGCCTTTCGCTCAGCATGAAGCACTTCGAGGTTATGAGCGAGAAAGAGGAGCTCAGCAAGGTGCTCAACAACACCGGACCCACGAGGGTCACGATAGGCGACATGATAAAGATGAAACAGGGATGACGCGGGGCAATATGGAGAACAGGGAAATAGAGATACGCAGAAACGTGGTGGAGCGCGGCCTTATGGCCGCCAAGGATTTCGCCCAAAAAAACATGCGCCTGGTCATCTGGAGCGTCGTCGGATTAGCGGCCGCGGCGGTCCTCCTTTCGGCAGGCTACCTGTTGTACGACAGCCGGCAGGAGGCGGATCTGGCGCGCTACGAAAGGATACTGGACGATTTCCGCGGCCTTAACCCTTCGACGGACGCGGAACGCGCGGCAGCCGTCGAAAAGACAGCGGCGGAACTTATAGCGGCCTCCGATGGGGCACATTGGGGATACGTCAGCCGGAGCGGCCTCTATGTCGCCGCAGGGCTGTATTTCGAGGCGGGCATGTACGAAAAGGCGCTCGAATCGTATCTTAAGAGCGCGGACCGCTCGCCGCGTTCGTTTTTCGCACCGCTGGCGTTACAGCAGGCGGCGCGCTCCTGCGAGGCCCTGGGAAGGAACGGGGAGGCCGTGGAGATCTGCCGGCGGCTGGAGAAGGATTACGCCGACAGCGCGGTGGCGGATCAGGTTGCCTACGATGCGGGAAGGTTGTACCAGATGGAGGGGGACCTTTTCAAGGCGCGGGAAAGCTTCAACAAGGTGCTTACCCTGTTTCCCAGATCGCCGTTCGCCAAAAAGGCCCGCGAACGTCTGATGCTCCTTGGGCTTGTCGAGGGAAAGGGCTGAGTGGAACCATCTGGAATTATTTAACCGTATTGCCGGAATAAGGTGTTGACATTACCGGGGGGCGATTGTAAAGACGACTGACTTTCCGACCGTGACATCCCTCCAGGGAAGCGCCGGTGGCGTACGTTTATAACTACACTGTATAATGGAGTTAAACCGTGGCTGTTCCAAAGAGAAGAAAATCGAAGTCCAAATCGCGCATGAGGAGATCGCACGACGCGATCGGCGTTCCCAATCTGAGGCCATGTCCACGGTGCGGTGCTTACGTCGCCCCACACAGGGTCTGTCCCGAGTGCGGTCATTATAAGGACATCCTGGTCGTCGAGCCCAGGGTCAAGGTTAAAGACAAAAAGAAGTAGCGGACGATCGTTCGCGCGCGGCCCGGAGATAATGGCTTGACAGGCGATGTTCGTAGGCTATAATTGATGAGATCCATGCAGTTTTGCCGGGCCGGTTCATTTCGCGACTGTGCGGTTTTTCATGGCCTTTCCGGCCCTGTCGATGGCGGACCTCGAGGGCGGGAGTGTCGGATTCAGGAGGAGGGCGGTTATGGCGGTAGATTTCGATAAGATACGCAAGATCATCGTTGACCAACTGGGAGTCGATGAGTCCGCGGTCACCGAAGACGCCTCGTTCGTCGATGATCTGGGCGCGGATTCCCTTGACACCGTCGAACTGGTAATGGCCCTCGAGGAGGAGTTCGGCATCGAGATTCCGGACGAAGACGCCGAGAAGATGATTACCGTAGGGGACGCGGTGAAATATATAGATTCAAAACTTAAATAGCCCGGACGAACGAGGCGGGCCCGGCCGATTGCGCATGATTGAGGACGATAAACACGCAAGCAATAAAAAGAAAAACCGCCTGCGACAGATCAACAAGCTCCAGAGCATCCTAAAAATCAAATTCCGAAATAAAAGCCTGTTGAACCGGGCGCTGACCCATCGTTCGTATCTAAACGAAGCTGGGCCGGGCGCCAGGGACAACGAGCGCCTCGAGTATCTGGGCGATTCGGTTCTCGCGCTGGTTGTAAACGAGTACCTTTTCAAGCGCTTCGAGAAGTATCCCGAGGGGGACCTGGCGAAGATCAAATCGGCCGTGGTTTCCGAGGCCACGCTTTTCAAGGTGGCGCGCGAGCTCAATCTGGGAAGCTTTCTCCTTATGGGCAGGGGCGAGGATCTCAGCGGGGGGCGCGCCAGGCCCTCGATCCTCGCCAATACACTGGAGGCGGTGATCGGCGCGCTATATCTCGACTCGGGCCTCAAGGACTGTAAAAAGCTCGTGCTCTCTCTTTTAAAGGGCGACATAGAGCGCATCGACAGCATGGAGAGCTACCGCGACCCCAAGACGACCCTGCAGGAGTACGTGCAGAAAAAATACCGGGAGAGGCCGCTGTATGAAATTATCGAGGAGAGCGGCCCCGATCATCAGAAGCGGTTTACCGTCAGACTCGTCGTCGCGGGCAAAAGCGTGGCGGAGGGTACCGGAGCGAGCAAGCGCGGAGCCGAGATGGAGGCGGCGCGAAAGGCGCTCGAAATGATATATGGGAGCGGGCGCCCGTTTTGATTTCCCGAAAACTGAAAAATACCCGCGTAAGGGTGGCGGGCGTGCTGGTGGAGGAAGGGAAACTGCTCCTCATCGCCCATAAAAAGAAGAAGAACATCTACTGGCTCCTGCCGGGCGGCGGCGTGGACTACGGTGAATCCCTCTGCGACGCGTTAAAGCGCGAACTGCGGGAGGAGCTGTCGATCGAGGCGGAGGTGCACGATATCGCGTTTATTTGCGATTCGATCGGGCCCGGACTTGAGCGGCATATCGTAAATATCTGTTTTTACTGTACGCGCGTCAATGGAGACCTGTCGCTTGGAAACGAGAAGCGCCTTCACGACTACTCCTTTTTCGACTTGGACGGCCTGGACGATATCACCATCTTTCCCCCCATCCGAGAGGAGCTGAAACGCGCCCTTGGGGGGGCGGAGGGCGGCCCCATCTACATAGGCAAGCGATGGATGGAACTGTAAAGAGGGTCCGGGTCAAAACGTCAGGCGGCTCCTATGACGTCGTTGTCGGGCCTGGCGCCCTCCGCCACGCTCCGGAGATGAGGGACCTGCTTGGGCGCGACGTTTGCGCCATGATCGTAAACGAGACCGTGCAGGGGCTTCACGGCGCGTATATACGCTCCTGTTTCGAGGGACTGGGTGAATTCCGTACCCATATAATGCCGGACGGCGAGGAGTATAAAAGCTTTCCACAGGCGGAGCGCGCCTTCGACTGGATGCTGGCCTCGGGGATATCGCGGCGCTCGACCGTGGTGGGGATCGGCGGCGGGGTGACGGGCGATTTTTCCGGCTTTCTCGCGGCGCTTTTCATGCGGGGAATACCCATCATCCACGTTCCGACGACACTGCTTGCAATGGTCGATTCGAGCGTGGGCGGAAAGGTGGCGGTCAATATCTCGGCGGGGAAAAACATCATCGGCGCCTTTCATCAGCCGGCGCTTGTTGTCGCAGACATCGATTTTTTGGGCACCCTGCCCGATAACGAGCTTCGTAACGGCCTTGCCGAGGCGCTCAAGCACGCTTTTATCGGCGAGAACGCCCTCTTCGAACTCTTCGAGAAGGGGGATTTCGATTCGATCCGAAAAGCGGAAAGCCTTATGGAGATAGTTTACCGGTCGGCCCTGTTTAAGTCCTCGGTGGTGGAGCGCGACGAGCGCGAGGGGGGATTGCGGGCCATTCTCAACTTCGGGCATACGGTGGGGCACGCTGTCGAATCGCTATTGGAGTACCGCGGCATCTCGCACGGGCAGGCGGTCGCGCTGGGCATGGCTGCGGAGCTCGAGATATCGGTCCGGGCGGGGCTTCTGGACCGCGCGCACGCGCGCCGGTGCACGGAGCTGCTGGAGCGTTACGGCCTCCGGATTCGACGTGCCGGGCTCGATGTCGACGGCCTTATGGCTCACATGAAGTACGATAAAAAAACCTCGCTTGGAAGGGCGCGTTTTGCGCTGCTCTCCGGACCGGGCAAACCGGTGTACGACCGGGAGGTTTTGGACGACGTGGTCCGCGCGGTCCTTGCCGATACGATAGTTACGGGAGGTTGACTGTGGGTTCCAGTCTGCAATATTCCATCGAGGAGCGCGAGGCGGTAAGGGCGGTGCATATGACCGGGAGCCTGACCGGGGCCAACCGCTCCGTCTTCGAGGCGCTTGTGGAGGACATCACTTCGAAGGGCAACTGCATAGTTAATTTAAGCTCCGTCTCGATGGTGAGTACCTCCGGCATTGCGGCACTGGGGGAGGTGAGCCTGAACGCCCGAAAGAAGGGCAAGCGGGTGATGCTTATGGGGGCCAATCCCTCCATGATCCGCACCATCGAGCAGCTTGACATGTACGACCATTTTATCTTCGTGGACAGCGTCGAAGAGGGCCTGTTGAAGTCGAGGTATTACACCTGATCCTCAGGCTCCGGGGAAGAAGTGGACCTCCGGCCTTCCGTTGTAGATGTTCCTCGAAACAAGCACCTCGGTCTTGAAATATCTTTTTATGATGTCCGCGTCGAGCGCTTCGGGGGCCAGGTCTTCGGCTATTCCTCCGCCTTCCATAATGAGTAGGCGGTCGGCCGTTTGAGCCGCGAAGCCAATGTCGCTTGAGGCGAAGAGCACGGTGCGATCGCCCTGGATGGTGTGCCTTGCGAGGGCCCTCTGCGCCATGCCGAGCGATCGTATGCCCATCCCGGCGGCCGGATCGTCGAGCAAGAGGAGCTCGGGGTCGCGGAAAAGGCTGTATGCCATGAGGGCCCTTCTTAGCGCGTCCGAGGGAAGCGTGGCGAGGGGAGTGAGGCGGTATTCGCCAAGATCGAAGGCGTCGATGATGGATTCGAGCGCCTGGAGATGGTGCTCTGCCAGGGGATAAAGAAAGCGCTTGTGATGTATGCGAGCCAGGGAGAGATAGTCGTAAAGCGTATTCCCGCCGCCCGGGGCGTTTCCGTCGGAATGGGCGATGTAGAGAGGATATTCGCGGCCTGAGATGCGGGCAAGCGGTCTTCCCGCAATCCGGATATCGCCCGGTACCTGCAGGCGGCGGGCGACGGCCGCCAGAAGAAGGCTCTTCCCCGATCCGGACGGGCCTATGAGCGCGGCGATCGATCCGGTTTCGAGCGTAAACGAGATCGGCTCCCTCGCGCCCATGGGAAGCCGTACTCCTCGAAGTTCAAGCATGGGGGATTATCCTCCTTAAATTTTTCCTGACGAAGAGCGCCCCCGTAGCCGCGAACCAGAGCGGCGCGATGACAAGCGGACCCGCGAGCGTGGACGCCAGAAGGAGGAGCTCCGCGAAACAGAGGTATTGGGCGAGAGTCGCAAGGTCCTGCGCGGGTGTGATATTCGCGGAGCGGGGTTCGGGGCCGAAGGGGGCCGCCCCGCCCATCCATCCAGCCGAGAGCATGGTTAGGGCCGTCAGCGCGCCACGGGCGCAAAGCAGGGCATTCCAGGCCGGGGCGTATCGCAGGCCGGCGCCCTCATAGTGAGGGCGGCCGCATGACAGAAGGGCGAGTTCGGGCGCGGCGCGGCGCGCGAAGACATGCAGGGCGGAGCAAACGCATAGAGCCACCGCCGGGATGACGGGCTTGTCGATGGACGCTCCGGCGGCTCCCGAGAACAGGGTCGATATGGCCGAGGAGTCGAAACGCGGATCGGCGCGGAACAGGAAGAGCACGAGCACGGCGAATATTGCGTTAAGCGCTACTCCTCCGACGGCCATATCACCGCGGCCGATGGCGAGGAAGCGCCGCGTGTAGAACTCGAAGAAGAGCGCCATCAGCGGAATGACGCAAACGACGGCCAAAGGGGACTGGATAAAGCGCCCGACGACAAGGGCGCATACGCTCAAGAAAGCCGCGCTTCCGGAATGGATGTAATCGGGCGTCGGGCGAGGGTCGATGGCGTCGAGCCGGCCCAGCAGAAAACACGCATAAGCTCCGGCCGCGAAACAGATCGGCGCGGCGGGGCTTTTACCCAGGGCAAGGACCGTGAGAACGGCGAACGCGGCGGCCGCAAGCATGAAGGCGAATGCCATAAATTCGAAGGGGGGATGCCGGCTTTCAGTTTGCTGTATCACCTGACTTAGCTTTCGCCTCTTCCTCGATCTGGGCGAGCAGGCGCGAGAGGAACGGGTCCCTGCGGGCCCTGGACCGATAGATCTCGTTCGACGCGAGGCCAGTGAGTATGCCGCGGGCGCGTTCCGTATGTCCGGTCCTGGCGTAGGCCTGGCAGAGAATGTAGCGGTCGTCATCGTTTCCGGGGGAAAGGCGCTCGAAGCGGCGGATGGCCTCCTCGTAATCCCCGAGCTGATAACTCGCGCGCGCGCGCATGAGGTTCTGTTCGTAGGTGCGCGAGCCGTCGGGCAGCGCGCTTAGGATCTTCTCCGAGCGCGTGTAGTTTTTGGCCTTAAAATGATGGCGGGCCAGGATTTCGAAGGCCCGGTTGTACTTGGCCGGAAGGTCGCTTTCGCCCTCGCATAAATCGAACAGGCGGTCGAATTCGCGAATATGGCGCGGGTCGCCCATCCGGTAGTGAATGCTTCCGGTCTGGAAAATGACCTCGGTATCGTCGGGGTCGAGCGCGTGCGCCTTTTCGAGCGAGACGAGCGCCTCGCTGTATTTCTCGTCTCCTATGTTTATCGCGGAGAGCATGAGAAGCGCCTCGCGGGAGGCAGGGTTAAGCTTGAGGGCGGAGGTGAGATACTCCCTGGCCTTCTCGTAATTCCGGGTGTTATACTGGGCCGTGGCGCCCTTTATGAATACGAGATAGCGGGAGTTTTTGTCGAGGAAGCTGGTTTCAATGGCGCGCTCGAAGTGGAACGCGGCGTCGCGGTATGCCTCGCGCTGGAAATAGATGTCGCCCATCAAGAGGTGCACCTCGCCGTAGAACGGGATGCGCTCGACTACATGGCCGAAATAGCGCAGGGCCTCGCCGCCCCGGCCGCGCCTTAGTTCCGAAAGCCCCAGCTCGAAGCGCGGCGCGAGAAAGGCGGAGTCGCGCGAGACGGCCTCCCTGAAGGCGGAATCGGCCTCGTCGAAGTTTTCGATCTTTTTAAGCTCGATGCCGCGGTTGTAGGATTGCCTGGCCTCCTCGTTGTCGGTCCACAGGAACCTGTTTATTACCGATTCCACCTTTGTTTTGGCCCCCTGGTCCCCGGTCCTTTCATAGAGCTCGCGGCAGAATTTGACCATGCCGGTGTAATTTCCGGTCTGCTCGGTTAGAACGATGACGTTCCAGTAGGCAAGCTTAAAGTATTTTTTATTGATGCGCCCCTTTACGGCGAGCTGGTAATAGTCGACGGCCTTGTCGAAGTTCTTTTCGTTTTTTTCGATCTCTCCGAGGAAGTAGTAGGCGTTTCCGTCGTTGGAGACCTCGACGGCCTTTAGGAACATCTCGCGAGCTTTTGCGTAATTACGGTACACGTAATACCGGCTGCCCTGTTCGTAATAGCCGGCATGCGCTTTTGCGGCCGCAAGGAGGACGGCCGACAGAAAGGCGACGCACAAAATACGTTTTATTTTAAGGCGCCCGGTTGACATTGTTATCATGATAGCATGGCGCGGGCAGCCTTTTGTCAAGAGAATTCTCCCGCGACCTGCCACCCCCCAACCCCCAGGAGGTGGGCGCGAGGGACTGCGCCCTCGTGTTTTGGGCGCTGGGCACTGGGGGGAATAATTATCGTTTGACTTAATTCGTCCCTCCCACCATACAGTCGCCATTATGGCGGCGCACTCGATGCTCCGATCCGCGGGGACGGTAATGATTTCCACCCTGACAAGCAGGGTGATGGGTTTTATTCGCGATATGATCGTCGCCGCCTGTTTCGGCGCGTCGGCCCAGCTCGACGGCTTCTTCGTCGCCTTTCGCATACCGAACCTGCTGCGGCGCCTGGTGGCCGAAGGCGCGCTGACCATATCCTTCATCCCGGTATACACGGAATACCTCGTACGACGGGGCGATGAGGAGGCGTTGAAGCTTGCGCAGAAGACCCTGTCCATACTGCTTTTGGTGCTCTTCTCGATCTGCGCGCTGGGCGTCTTCTTCTCGCCGGAGATTGTCAGGCTTTTCGCCTATGGATTTTCCGACCAGGCCGTGCTTTCGCTTACTACCGAGCTGAACCGTATCATGTTCCCGTATCTCTTCTTCGTGGGTATGGTGGCCTTCGCCATGGGCGTGCTCAATTCGCACGGCTATTTCTTCGCTCCGGCCTTCTCGCCGGTGCTTTTAAATGTTGGCTTTATAGTCGGCGCGCTCTTTTTCAGAAAGCTCTTCGACGAGCCGCTCCACGGCCTTGCCTGGGGGGTCATCCTGGGAGGTACACTCCAGCTTTTACTACAAGTCCCCTATATGATCAAGTCGGGGTTCCGGATGCGTTTCTCCCTCGATTTCGGCCATCCGGGCATACGGTCCATATTCAGGCTTATCGCCCCGGCGGTATTCGGCATAGCCGTCTACCAGATCAACATATTCATGAGCACGGTGCTGGCCTCCATGCTCGCTCCGGGGAGCATTTCCTACCTGTACTATTCGGACAGGCTTACCGAGATGGTGCTCGGAATATTCATCATCTCCATCGGAAACGTCATCCTTCCGGAGATGTCGCGCGTTTCGGCGCGGGACGACATGGAGGCGCTTAAGACCATCTACGTGCGTTCGCTCCGCGCGGCGCTGTTTCTCGCGGTGCCGGCGTCTGCGGCGTTAATGGCCGCGGGTGTGCCGATCGTTTCGGTCCTCTTTATGCGGGGAGCCTTTACGGCCTTTCACGCGGAGATGACGGCGCGGGCGCTCTTCTACGCGAGCATGGGGATAGCCTCGGTAGCGGTGCTTCGTATAACGACGCCGACCTTCTTCTCGCTAAAAGACACCCGGACGCCGGTAATCGCATCCACGGTATCGTTTGTTCTCAACATTAGCCTGGGTTACGCGCTCATGCAAACCCCGCTTATCCACGCGGGGCTTTCGCTCGCAAATTCCATCTCGGGCACGGTGCAGGTGGCCCTGCTTCTGTGGTGGCTGTTCCGTAAGATAGGCGCGGTGGCCGCGCGGCCGCTTGTGGCGCCCTTTCTAAAATACTGCCTGGCGAGCGGGGCCATGGTGGCGGCGGTGCTTCTGGTGGCGGGCCGGGTCGACTGGATCTGCGATCCATTTGCCCGCCGGGCGGCCGCGCTGGCCCTTCTAATTTCGGCGGGCGGGGCGGTTTACCTGGCCTGCTGCGCGCTCCTGGGTGTGGAGGAGATGCGCTACTTTACCGACAGGCTGCGAAGGCTTTCGCGAAGGGCCTGAGGGTCCGGCAGGACTTCAGGGTACTCGCTCCACCTGGAGGTTTTGGATGGCGGCGACGGCCCTTAGGTACGAGAGCGGCGCGGCCGTTTTCAGATGATGAAAGGCGAATGCAACGTAACGGTTGCTCCCTTCGCCCCCGGGCCGCGTGGCGTCGACCAGGACCCAGCGCCCTCCGCTGTAGGCCTCCGCCCACATGTGAAAAACAAAGACATTCCGAGCGCCCTCGAAGCTTTCGCAGTAAACCATCCCCACGAGCGCGCGGGCCGGCACGCCGAGGGAGCGAAGCAGGGCTACAGCGAGCACCGTGTGCTCAGTGCAGTCGCCCGCACGGCCGAGCGCTATCTCGCGCGCCGGGATGATGGGTATGCCGGCGCGTTTGTCGGATATGTGGGCATGGACCAGGCGAACGACCGATGCCACCGGTTCGCCCATGCGCCTTGCACGGGCGGCGAGGGAGCGAACCGCCGGGTCGTCCATGGTGAGTAGCGGCGTGTCCTCCAGGTCCGCGGGGGATGGCGAGGGCGTGGCTCCGGCCTCTCCCGAGGCGAGCGTGACTCGCGCCCCATCTTTGCCGGCGTCCCGGTTCCTTACCCGCTGGAAGGGCGTATCGGGCAGGGTAAACGCCTCGTCGGAGGAGGAGAGGCGATAGACGCTTACGCGCTCCAGCGGTATGCGCCGCACATCCCCCCGGGCGGGCACGGAGAAGAGCGAGGTTTGAAGGCCGGACGGGCCGGCGAGCGATGTCGCAGCGAGTAAAACGGCCATGATGGGCGGAAGGCTTTGCGCCAGGTGATGCGAACGCCGGCTGAGGTTCATTTTAAAACCAGCTCGATGGTGAGGTTCATCATCCGCATGACGGCCTTCACCATAACCCCGTTTTCGTCGAGGTAGGAGTCGGCGCTCTTGATGACGTCGATGGACTGGCTGATATGCAGAAGGCTTCGCTTTTTCCCGGCGACTTCGACCGTTTCGCGGCCCACCACCCGCGTGGTGACGGGGACAAGGGCGTCGAGTTCTATGGACGGATCGTAGATCGCCGCCTTGATCTCCAGCCCTTCGCGGAATCCGCCCTGGATGAGCTTCGCGGCGAAGTAGTTGCCGTCGAGGACGTAGTCCCCGGAAAGCGAAATGCGAGTTGCCCGGCCTCCGGAGCGTATCTCGACCTCCGCGCCGCGAAACAGGGCGGTCGTCCGGATGTCCCTCCAGCCTTTCGGGCCATGTGTGCGATTGATGGTTTCGAGCTTTATGGGGGTGAAGTCGACGGTTTCGGTAACCACCTGGCGGGAGACGTTCCTCATGCCGGCGATGTCTATGTCGAGCTCGGAGGTGATTACGTAGGTTTCGCCCTCCCTCCGATTGGATATATGGGCGCTTCCGGCGCGGACCCCGTTTACGAGAAGGGCGTAGTCCCAGCTTCCGACGGGTATTGCGCGGGGGACGTCGGCGCACGCGACGCTGGAAAGCAAAAGCGCGGCGATCGGGATTCGGGCAAGACGCTTCATGTTTTCCTCCGGTGTCGGTTTATGGTCGGCCGGGTCCGGCTTTACCCGGGGGCCCTTCGTCGTTCCCGTTTTCGAGGGCGCTTTCGGAGGGGACAAGCTCCCCTATGGGGACGACCCGTGTTCCGTCGATGGCGATGGCCATGGTGGCTACAGGACGGCGCGGCGAACAGAAGAGGTAGCCGGACGACTTTGGGTCGACTCCTCCAGCTTCCACCGCGGCGGGGAGGGCGTTTTGCATTATGCGATATCCAAGCCCGGCGTGCTTTGAGATCTCGCGAGCGGCCGCGAGTATTCCGCCGTCGGTTGCGGCAAGGGCCGTTGGGGCGAACACCTGCAGTATTCCCCGGAGAAGGCCTGTCGCGCAGTCGCGCTCCAGGCCCGGCGGATTTATCCCGCAGGCCAGATAGAGGGTGTCGCCCGCGCGGGCGCCGTCCCTGCGCACTATGAGCATGCCGGCCTCATGAGCAAAACCGCCTGTAGGCGTATTCGATACGCGCGCGGCACCTGGCGTAGCCGAGGAGCGGCACCGTTATGTCGAGCTCGGGGCCGTGGAGAGAGCCGGTGAGCATGGCGCGCACCGGCATGAAGAGTTTCTTTCCCTTCATTCCGGTGTTCTTCTTTATTAGGTTGACCAGTTCGGCGGCGTAGTTGGACTCTCCGAGCTCGTCCGTGATGAGCCGGCGGGCCTCGGCGACGACGATTTTGGAGTCCGGCTCCTTTAGCATGGCGACGGCCTCGGCGTCCGGCTCCATTATATCGTCGAGGAAGAGCGCGGCGTAGCGGGCGATGTCCGAGAGCACCTCGCAGTTTCCCCGCACCGCGTCGATTACGCGCTCGAGCCAGGGGCGATCGTACTTTGACGCGTCGTAGCCGGACTCCGCAAGGTACGGTATGAAGAGATCGGCGGCGCGGGATAGGTCGAGGGCGCGGATGTACATCCCGTTCATCCAGCGGAGCTTTTGGAAGTCGAAGACCGCAGCGCTTCGCGCGAGGTTTCCCATCTCTATCTGGCTTGCCATTTCGTCGATCGAGAGTATCTCCTCGCCCGATTCCGCGGCCCAGCCGAGCATGGCGAGATAATTTACGAGCGCCTCGGCCAGGTATCCCTCCTTTCGGTAAACCTCGACCGAGGTGATGCCGTGGCGCTTGCTGAGCTTCGAGCGGTCGCTTCCGAGTACGAGCGAGAGGTGCGCGTATTCGGGGACCGGAAGCCCCAGGGCGCGCGCTATGAGCACCTGCTTTGGAGTGTTGGGAAGATGGTCCTCGCCGCGCACCACGTGGGTGATCTTCATGAGGGCGTCGTCGATGATGACGATGTAGTTGTAAACCGGTACGCCGTCGGAGCGCACGATGATGAAGTCGCCCCCGATATTGCCGCTCTCGAAGACCACGCGGCCCTTTATGTGGTCCTCCACCACTACCGTCTCGCCCTCGGGTACGCGGAAGCGCACGGTGGGCCTTCGGCCCTCGGCCTCGAACGCGGCCCTTTCGGCCCGGTCGAGCGAGCGGCACCTGCCGGGATAGACGAAGGCGCGGCCTGCCTCGGAGGCCTCGCGGCGCATGGCCTCCAGCTCCTCCTGGCTGCAGTAGCAGTGATAGGCCTTCTTTTGCTCGAGGAGCAGGTCGGTATATTTTTTGTAGATATCGAAGCGCTCGGACTGGCGGTACGGACCGTTTTCGCCGCCCGTGTCGGGGCCCTCGTCCCAGCGGATGCCGAGCCAGCGGAGGTCCTGGAGGATGGAGTCCTCGGACCGGCGCGTGCTGCGCTCCATGTCCGTATCCTCTATTCGCAGGACATAGGCGGCGTTGTATTTGCGCGCGAGCAGATAGTTTAGCACCGCCGTGCGCGCGTTTCCTATATGCAGATAGCCCGTGGGGCTGGGCGCGAACCTGAGTCTCATTTTATTTCTCCTGTCGAAATGTGTTTCCGGCGCGGCCGGTCGGTCCAGGGGAGCGTTTACATCACGAACATGCCGCTTTTGCCCCCGCTCTCAGTAATCGTACAGGTGAACCGACGGCTTGCCGGTCGCCACCTCCGAAGCGTCGCGTTCGAGCCGGTTTTCGATTTTCTTGATGCGTTCCACAGTCTCCTCGGTGAACAGGACGCGGCCGCAGCGCGTGCACTGAAAGGCCGGGATGTCCTCCAGAAGCAGATAGAAGTTGCCGCGGCTCACGCTGTAACAGCTCTTCCCCTCGATGAGTGCTCCGCCGCAACCGCATTCCATGTTCCTTCTCCGTTAGATGTCTGGTGGCGCGCAGGCGCCCCGGAAGGCTATATGTCGCGCCGTACTCCGTGCGCGTAAAGTACAATTTTATCCCGAGGCGCGCAGGATTTACAGCAAAATTCGGGAGATGAGGGGGGTCAGAGCCGGCGGAGTGGAGGCAGGGGTCAGAGCATAGGCGGGGTGGGCGGGATGGAGGGTAGGGGTCAGAGCCCTCGATCGAGATTTTTTGCGTTGACACTCGATCGTATTTTCGGTATGTTCGCTCTCAATTTGAAGGTTTCGACAGGCCCGCCCGGCGCGATACGCGGTGTGGCGGCCAAACTACGGAGACATCGTGTTTCCCTGATGTGTCGGCCCCTACTTTTCCGAAAAAGGAGGGCCGCGTATCTTTGGGTGGCGCGGCGATTCCGATCTAACAACAAAACCATTTCAGGAGGAATTACGCATGAAGTCACGTAGAGTTTTTGCGCTTCTTACGGCGGCCGTGTTCGTTTTTGCAGGCGCCGCGTTTGCGCAGGAAGAGGCCAAGCCGGTTGTGGACGTTAGCGGTGTGCTTTATCTGGACTGGGGTTACGTGCAGAAGGCGAACGAAAACAGCCCCCTGCAGGAGGGCTCCGACACCATGCGCCTTCAGAGGGCGTATATCAACTTCGCCAAGAAGATTGACGACGTGTGGAGCGCGAAGGTTACGCTGGACGGCTCCGGGGTAAGTGAAAGCAAGTGGGATAATACTGCTACCGAAAACAAAACCACAGCCAATAACATCATGTTCATCAAGAATGCCTATGTTCAGATGAAGCAAAATTTCGACCCGGTGGAGCTCGTGGTGCAGTATGGCGTGGTTGGGACCCCTGTCATTGGCCATGGCGACGGGATGAGCGGGGCGCGCTGGATCTACAACACCTATCTCGACAAGTCCGCGGATCTTCTGGACGATAGCGTCGACGTCTCGTCGGCCGACCTGGGACTTAAGGCCGATATCACCCTCATGAAGATGGTCACCCTGACCGGTATGTATTCAAATGGCAGCGGTTTTAAATACACGGAAGACCAGAAGGTTACGGATAAGGCCTATTGGGGCGTGCTCAGCATCAACCCGATTAAGGAGCTCCTTATAAACGGCTACTTCCATACCAGGGACATTGATCCTACCAGCGACGACAACAAGGTCACCTACTATGGCGGCGGTATTGGCTGGAGCGACAAGTCGTTCAAGGTGGGCGGTAACTTCATCCTCGGCGAGCGCGATGGCGCCTCCGACGCGAATAAAAAGGACTATACCCTGTTCGAGGTCTTCGCGAACATCAACCTGGCGGATGTGGCCGGTCTTCCGGTTCTTATCTATGGCAAGTATGCTTACGGCAAGTCCAAGGCCGACGATGACGCGAAGGTGGACGGCACGCAGATTTGGGGCGGCCTGGGCTACCAGTTCAACAAGTCGGTCCAGATTATGGCACTGTACCAGACCGGAGAGCGGGAAACCACCAGCAATACCGGCGTTAAGTCCAAGATTAAAGAAGACATGGTCTGGATAAAGTCAGAAGTGAAGTTCTAATTTCGAGGAGTGAGGCTCTGACCCCTTGTGCTTAAGGCCAAGGGAGGCTTGAAGGGTAAAACAGAGCCTTAAGTCGAAGGGGAAGCCTGAAGGCAAAGGTTATTGAGAGGTAAAGTTACGCCGGAAGGCTGAGAGAAGTAAAAGGCAAAGGACACAAAAGGTAAAGTGATGCCTGAAGGCTAAGGTTATTAATAGGTAAAGCTATGCCTGAAGGCTAAGAGAAGTAAAAGGTCAGAAAAAGCGTAGAAAATGCGTAGAGGCAACAAAAGAGCGCGGCGAAAGCCGCGCTCTTTTGTTGGTGGGGTGGGAGGGCTCTGACCCCTTGTGCTCCAGGCTCTGACCCCTCTTCATTTTCCGTCTCCATTTCCGCCAACCAAGCGTGATTATATCAACCCAATCGCCTGCTGCGCATCGTCAGTTAGCGATATGAGTAAAAAGGGCTGCGGATTTCAATGAAATGCGATAAACTGTTGAGAGTTTTCGGTGAATCGGAGGGTTTGCAGGAAGGCGGATCCTCCCCGATCGTATTCCGATCAGGCCGGATGAACAATGAATTGAATGCACCGTCTTAGAAAAGCAGGGCCAGGCGCTTTCTATAGGCTTCCTCGTAGTAAAGGAATGCCTTTACCCTCTCCGCAAAGGTTTTACCAAGATCGAGAAAATATTCATGTAACGAAATTCGTACCGGCGATTCGTAATTTTCTTCCAGATAGCTTTTTATGCTGCCGTAAGGGTATAAACGCGGATTCGACGCCAGGCTTTTTCTCACCGGATTGAAAGCCAGATACCAGAGAAGGTATAGCAGATATATTACCGGCCTGTCGGATTTCTCTACAATGGTGTCCCCGAATCGCTCGTTCCAAAATGGGCCGCTTCTTCCTTTGGCGCGATTGTACTTTTCGGCGAATCTCGCCTTGATGTATTGCATTATTGTGGAAATTGACGCCTCATTTTCCCTTGTCTGAATGACAAAGTGAAAGTGATTGTCCATGATCTGATACGCGATGAGGTCGTAGTTATATTTCTCCTGCGTTTGGGTCAGTACCTTTACGAGAAGATTCGACGCGAATGTAGTTTGAAGCAGTGCCCTCTTTTCGATACAGCGGCAAAACACATGATATGTGAAGCCTGGAGCGATTATTCGTTTCGGCCGCGGCATAAAAACCTCCCTGATCCATTGTCTTCTGTTGGTAAAACGTTTTTCGATGGATGAAAGTTAAAAGTTTTTCGAAGGTATGAGAAAAAAGTTTGGGATAGGCTCTGACCCCCTATTTTTGTCGCAGGAGGGCTCTGACCCCTTTCTTCCCTTTCTTCTTGACAATTATACAAAAATGTCGATATGCTCGATCAATTTTCGTTTCCAATGAGGGAGGGGGCCAGGTGCACCATCGTAAAGCGGATGCAAAGACCCGGTCCGAGGAAAGTGTTGGAGGCCGGATTGACGCGGTACTCGGGCGGATACAGAAGCGTGTCCTCACAGGGGCTTCTCTCGAGGAGATTATCGATTCGATCTTCAGGGAGATTCGTCGTATTGTTCCATGTGACCGTATCGACATAGCCTTTATCGAGGAGGGAGGGAGCCGGCTGCTATTACATCACACGCGCGCCCGCTACTCGCCCATCCATCTAACGCCCGGTTTTGCCTCGGATATAGTTGGGAGCGCAGTCCACGCGATATTCCTCAAAGGGAAGAACCGAATTATCGGGGATTTTGCTTATTATCTGCGGAAATATCCCAAGAGCGAATCCGCCAGACTGCTTCTTAAAGAGGGGATTCATTCAAGCATGGCCTGTCCGTTTTATGCGGGCAAGAAGCCGATCGGACTAATATTCTGCCGGGCGAAGGAGCCGGGTGCGTACTCGGTAGCCGGGGTGCGTCTGCTCGGCAGGATTGCGAAAAGCATTGGCCACGCGTTGGAAAAGGCGTATCATGTAGAACGCCTGACGGACGCGCTCAATGGCTATCTGGAAATGTTGAGTTTTGTGAGCCACGAGATGAAAAGTCCGCTCTCGTCGATAATTACGCTCGGAAATACCCTGCTTTCGGGGTATTTCGGGCAGGTCGGCCCGGATTGCCACGACAAAGTGGAGCGGATGGTCCGGAAGGCCGAATACCTTCATGCGATCAGCGAGAAATATCTAAACCTCTCGCGCTTCGAGACCGGAAGCTTCGACGCGTACCCTCGATTGGTGGACTTTATGCGTGAGGTGATAGATCCGGCGATCGAAATCGTGCATCCCCAGATAGAGGCTCAAATGGCCGATTTGCGGCTTGAATGTCCGGCGGAACTGCCTGGCATCACCTGTGACCCCGAGTTAATGAGGATCGTGATGGTCAATCTTGTAAATAATGCGGTAAAATACGGAAACCAGGGCGGGATGGTAAAGCTAAAAGCCGAGAAAACCTCGGCCAGACGGCTGAAGGTTTCGGTCTGGAACGAAGGTCCCGGCTTCTCCGGGGAAGAAAAGATACGGCTGTTTAAAAGGTTCTCACGTCTCGATAATCCGCGTCTGAGGGATAAAAAGGGTTCGGGGATAGGATTATATCTCTCATGGCATATCATCCAGCTGCACGGCGGAAAGATATGGGCCGAATCCGAGCCCGGGGCATGGGCGTGCTTTTCGTTCGAGATGCCCGAGGGGCTCGATTTTTGTATTATTGATTGAGGGCTCTGACCCCTATTTTTGCCGCAGGAGGGCTCTGACCCCTTATCCAACGCCGATCGCCGATAAAGGCTCTGACCCCTCGCCCTATTCATTGCCGTACCGTGCGGCGCACCATTCGCAGCATGTTCCGATGGTGGACCTCATCCCTCTTCGCCTCCCGGTGACAGGTCTCACACCCGCGGTTGGCCCCTATCGCATAGGGCGTTTTTCCATACTGCAGAGGCTGGAGGCTGTCGCGACGTGCGTTGTAGGGATTGCGCGCCGGGTATTCCGCATGGGCCGTGCCGTGGCAGGCGACGCAACGCAGGCTTCCCGTGTCGTCGGTGCGGTTTTTGTAGAGATCCGCGGCTTCACCGGTCCATTTGTTGAAGGCGGAAGGATTGTCCGACGGTTTTTTGAAGTCTACATGGCAGGCAAGGCAGTCGGGCCCGTTTATCCAGGGTTTACGAGGTTTGATGTCGGCTCTGGCCTGGACGGCAACGGGCTGGAGATGCTTGATGAGGGAAGCTGCCGAGCGCTTGCCCTCCTCGAAGCGGAGAAGCGAAATTGCGTGATCGCTCATCGAGCCATGGCAGTTTACGCAGCTTAATCCGACAGAGGCGTGCAATCCGCGCGCGTAGCGTGTAGCGCCGTTTTTATGCGACGGGTGGCAGAGACCGCATGCGTCCGCGCCTTTAACGGGAATGTAGTTGGCGTGCAGGCCGTGGATGGATGCCGAAAGGGGAAGGCGCTTCCCGTCGCCGACTGCATTGATCGCCGGGTCGGCATGGCATGACTGGCAGAGGCGCGGCTTGCCCTTTACGGCGCTCGCCATAAGGTCAGTTCCGTGCGCGCGGTCGTGTCGGCGCAGGATGTCGTGCGCCGTATCGTCGGCTATACCGGAGATGTTTTTCCAGCGCCATGGGCCGCCGTGGCAGTTGCGGCATCCCATCTCGGTCGAGACCGGAAGGACCGTTCTTGTGGAGGCGAGCACTTTGCCGCTAGCGGAATCCTTAGCTGTAATCGTAAAGAGCGGATACGGGTTGAACGTTCCGACGTCGGTATACGGGAGTATCGGTATTCCATCCGCCGCGAAGGACATGATTTTATCGTTATACGCGAGCTCTCCGGACGTTCCGTTTCCGAGAAGCCCCTTGTCGGGGGCGGGCTTGGTGTTAAAATATTTTTCGGCGTAATCCCAGAAGAGGCTGTGCCGCGAGGGGCTTTCAAAACCCGGCTCGACCCTATAATTTATAACGACCTTTTCGCTGACCGGCTCGGGCGTGCCTCCGCGTCTTATTAGCAGGGCCTCGAGCCCGGCGGCAGGCGGAAGTATGACAAACCAGGGGTCGCTGTCCGAGACAAAGTGCATTCCGGAACCGCTCCACGCCAGTAGCACATAGTTGTCGTTTTTAGAATCGAATTGCAGAGGCGCGGAGTCGGGAAGATGGCGTATGGCCTTGGGTTCGGGGCGGGCCTCGAGCGTTTGGCCGTTAAGGCCGGCGACTATATACTCCGCTAGCGCCCTCTTTTCGGCCTCGGTGCCTGCAAAGCGCGGCATATACGGTTTTACCCTGCCCTGCCCCGTTAGCTGCGATAGCATTCCGAGATAGGTAAAGGCGCGAGTTCTGGGAATGATGTCGTTTCGTATTCCGCCCGCGGTGTGGCAGGGGGAGCACTGGATGCGATAGAGCTCGCGTCCCGCCTCCATGGCATTATCCGCTGTAAGGGAGTGAACGCTCGACCAGCGCGCATTGGGCAGCACGCCCTCGCGGTTTAGTCTCTCCTCGTCCAGCACCGAAATGGAGGTCGAGTACATGTATTCGCTTATTACATGGGGCTTGCGGCTGATCTCGCGCACGTACTCGAAGCCTCCCATCCACGACAGGCCGATGAGGATGAGGACGGCCGTTATCGATTTCTGGAGGACCCGGCCGCTTCTAAGCGAAAGGGCAAGTCCTCCCGCGAAGATGAGGATGGAGGCTACAACGATGGTGCACACGTAGGGGCCCATCTCGGGATTGACCGCAAAGGCCGTATGGCGCGTTGCGGCGGGCACCGCGTAAAAGTACCATGCGCCGGAAATGGCGAGGCCTATCATGGGGTAGAGGAGCCATTTCGTGCAGTAGCGCATCATCCGCGTCCTAAATTCGCCCTCCTCCATACGGACCGTCGTGACATAGCCAAAGAGCCCGGCAAACATGAACGCCGCGAACGAGCGAAAGAGGGTGGATGGCGCAAATCCGGGATTAAGGAAGCCGTCCCAGAAGTCGCGGCTTTTTATCCACGCGCCGGGAGTCAGCATGAAGCTCAGTATGCCGTTTACTACGAAGAGGCTCATCCACGCGAATACAAAATAAAGAAAGGCCACCCTGAGGCGCAAGTGGCGTTTCATGGTGTCGAAATGATAATGGTAGATTAGCAGGGCGACGATCTCGCCGAGGAAGAAGGTCCATTCGATTCCCCAGGCGAAAACGAAGTTGTGGATGAGCGACGATATCGCCGCAGGGCTTACGAGGCCGAGGATAAACCAGATGCCCACACCGGAAACGCCGCCGAAAACCATTGTTAGCAGGAGGAAAAACCAGTTGTGCGCCCTGAGATAATCATCGAGCAGAGCGTTCCCTTCCATCAATGCCTTACGGTCGGTCAGCCATAAAAAGAGCCCCCCGCCGACCGCGAAATGGGCGATATAAACGTGCGGAACCGAAATGAGCGCGATGAGCGATCCGCCGCTAAAGAAGCCCGTGTCCCATATTGGATAGTTCACCGTCCGTTCCTCCCCACGCCCGAAGCGGGCAGCATCGAGATCATGCGCCGGATTGCAAAGGCCATTCCGGCAACGGCCAAAAGAAAGAGCGCCATTACGCCAAACTGTGGTTCTAGCATTAAGTCGGCCGGTTTAAAATATTCGGATAGAAGAGCGCTTCTAAGATTTGCCCGATTGACAACCATGAGTACTACCAGCACGAGCAAAGAGGCCGTAGTCGGAATCAGGCGGCCGCGTACCGCCATAAGGACCGTCGCTATTGCAAGTACGATGCCGACGCTAAGTATTGTGGTATAAAGGATGTTTCCGCCAAGGAACAGGCGCATGGTGTTGTCGGGCAGGGAAAGTAGAAACCAGAAACCGGAGGCAATCTGGACCGCAGTAGCGCCGGAGAATATACGCAGGCCCTTCCAAACGGCGGGGGCTTTTGGGCCTTCACTCCGGTGGGCGCGAAGGGCGCCGTAGAGACCGGCCACCGCCACGGAGGCCACGAGAAAATGGACATAGCGCGGAATGAGCGCAGGGTCGGATAGGTTGAGCATGGTTCCCGAGCGGTTGCCGAAATATGCAGCCCATGCCTTGGGATTGAGCATTAGCGTCATGTTATTTACGAAGATGAATGCGATGTACAGGAGAGCCGCGAGAGATAAAGCGAGTGCAGTGGAGCGGATAGCTTGCGCCTTGCCTTCAGAATATATGTACGCGCCGTAGTAGGCGGCAATGAGAACCGGTATGACGAGGATCCACCAGACCGCCATTAAAATTGAGCTCGTGTACAGGAACTGGCCGTACAGCACCTGGGCGAAGAGGAGCGGCGCCACGCCGAAATTGATGCCGAGCGCGAGGGCCGTCGTTATTCCCGGAACGGCAAACGGGACGGTGTCCTTTTTAGCTTGTCTAAGGCGCGAGCCCAGCGCGATGATGCCTCCGCCAACCACGATGTTAATGAAGATAAAATGTATGGTGAGGGCGATGACGACAAGGGCCTCGAACAGCCACCATGGGGCGGGGATGGTGTCGGGCGCCGGGACGAGCGATAGTGCTTCCATTTAGCGCTCCTTATCATTTTCAGGCCGCGCATAACAGCGCTTCAAATTGGCCCTGCCCTAAGACGGCGCCGGGGCCGCAACTCAAAGGGACGGGATTCGGGCCAATAGTCAATACAATTTCGCGGAGCCGAAATGACGCCACGAAATGATTTGACAGGGCCGTTTTGCGATGATATGTATTGGGGAGAGGGAGCGCGATCGACGGGCCCCGGCTTTTCAGGCGTGGGCGCTCTAAATATAGATGAACTCCTGCGCCCGATCGTTTGTCGGTTGCTCGGGCCGCGAGTTTTATCGCGACAGGTGCCGCCTGATGGAGGAGTTTCCGCGCAGGCGGATGGCCATTCCGATAGAGGGCGGATATTCCGGAGAAACGCATGCAGGGCGCGGGCGTCATTATAGTCGAGGATGAGGCCATAATCGCGACGGACATGGGGGCGGTGCTCCAACGGCGCGGACACCGGGTGCTTGCGACCGTCTCCGACGCCGACGAGGCGGTGGCTAAGACGGGGGAACTATGGCCGGACATAGTCCTCATGGATATCGTTCTCGACGGGGAGAAAAGCGGCATTGAGGCGGCCGGGCGCATCGCCGCGCTGTATGACGTTCCGGTTCTTTTCGTCACATCCCACGCCGACGAGCCCACCGTGCGCCAGGCGCGCGAGACTGGACCGTACGGCTATATCCTCAAGCCGATAAGCGACCCCGAGCTCATCATCTCGGTCGAGATGACCCTCTATCGCCACGCCCTGGATCGAAGACTTAGGGCCAGCGAGGAAAAATACCGGAGGCTGTTCGACAATATTCGCGACGTCTTTTTCCGCACCGATCCCAACGGAGTGCTTGTGCTCATTTCTCCATCGGTAAGGCGCATCGCGGGCTACGAACCGGAGGAAATACTGGGGTGTGAGGTCGCCGGGTTTTTCGAAGAGTCCAAGCGGCGGGACGAAGCGCGCGAAACAGTGGAAAAAGGCGGCTATTTGGATTACTTCGAGGCGCGCTTGAGGAGAAAGGACGGAAGCCTGTTCTGGGGCTCCGTCAGCGCTCAAAGCTACCTGGATTCGCGCGGAAACTGGGCCGGGGTGGAAGGCACCATCCGGGACATAAGCGCGCGAAAGCGGGCGGAGGGGGCCCTGCGCGAGAGTGAAGAGACCCTGCGTTCTCTCATCAACGCAAACCCGGAGGCCCTTTTCCTTATCGACACGAAGGGCGCCATTTTGGCCTCCAACGAGTCGCTGTCGAAATACCTGGGCCGCAGGGCGGAGGAGCTCATAGGTTCGTGCCTGTACAATTTTCTGCCGCCGCCACAGGCGGAGCTTTTCAAAAAACGCGTAGAGGAGGCCCTGCGTACAGCCGGGCCCGTGCGCTTCGAGCATCGGGATGGCGGGTCCTTTTTCACCGACTATGTGTATCCCATCGCCGGGCGCAACGGCGCCCTTTCGCGGCTGGCCGTTTTCATTACAGACGTTACGGACCACCGAAAGGCGGTCGCGGAGATCAAGCGCCTCTCCAGCGAGATCATGACCTCACAGGAGAAGGAGAGGCAGAAGGTTGCGCGCGATCTGCACGATGGAGTAGGACAGACCATCATAGCGGCAAAGCTCAATTTCGCCGCCTTTAAAAAAGACCGCAGGAAATACCGGGACCGCTTCGACACAGGACTGCGGTTCATCGACAAGGGGAGCCAGGAGCTTCGGGAGGTCTACACCGGACTGTACCCTTCCATTCTGAGCGACCTTGGACTGGAGGCCACGGTGCGGTGGTATGCCAAAAATTATCTCGAGGCAAACGGTATCGAGACCGCCCTGAACCTAAACGTGGGAAAACTGCCCCACGACCTGGAGGTAAACCTGTATAGGATGGTCCAGGAGATATTCTCGAACATTATACGGCATTCCGGGGCCGGCCGGGTGGCGATCGAGCTTTCGCGTCCCGTTACGGGGCGGGCCGTTGTACTTGCGGTGGAGGACGACGGTTTCGGTTTCGACGCGGACGGGCTGGACGAGACGAAAAAGGGTTTCGGCCTGTCGAACCTTCGCCAGCGCGCTGAAACGCTGGGCGGGGAGGTGGGAATAAGCTCCAGGCCCGGCCGCGGCACTCGAATAGCGGTCTGGATTCCGCTGGGAGGAAACCATGAATAAGACGAAGATCTTTCTCGCCGACGATCACGCCATTCTTCGAGAGGGGCTCCGCCATATTTTAGGCACAGTGCCCGGCTACGAGGTGGTGGGGGAGTCCGGGGACGGGCGCGAGGCGCTCGGAATGATCGAAAAGCTCAAGCCCGAGATAGCCATCATCGACATCTCCATGCCGGGCATGACGGGGATCGAGCTTTCCCGCCGGCTTAAGAGATACGTTCCGAAGACTCGCGTTATAATCCTCTCGCGCCACGACAACGAGGAGTATGTCGACGAGCTTTTAAGGCTCGGAGTCAACGGATACGTCCTTAAAGATAACGCCGGCGACGACCTGCTGCGCGCCGTAGCCGAGGTGGTTAGGGGGAACATCTACCTTAGCCCGCGAATCATGAAAAGCGTCGTCACCGATTTTATATCCCCCGCCAGGAAAGAGGGTGCGGGCAAAGCAGATTCCCAGTTCACCGCGCTTTCGGCCAGGGAGCGTGAAATCCTGAAGCTCGTAGCCGAGGGGCGCTCCAACGCCCAGATAGCCTCCACGCTCTGGATCTCCGACAAGACCGTAAAGGCGCACAGGGCCAATATCATGAAAAAACTCGGCATCCACAAGGTGGCGGACCTGGTGAAGTACGCGGTCAAGAGCGGGCTTGTAGAGCCCTAAAAATCACGCATTATGTCGCTAGTTCTTTTTCAGTAGCTAACTACACCCAATGCCGCTTCGGTTTGATGCTTTTGGTTCCCTATAATACACCCCTGCCATGATGAGTTTAGGCGTCTGAGCGTATTGTCATTCGGCACGAATGGAGTATTGTACTATTCGGGAAGGGCCATCCGGACGGCCCTTTCGAATCCTCGAAGGAGCGGGCCGGCGGCACCGAACGATACGATGTCCAATCCACGTACAGAGAAAGTCCTTATAGTCGAGCCGAACGACGATCTAAGGAGGACCCTTGTGGCCACCCTTTCGGAGTTTTTCGAGCGCGACCACATCTTCGTTAGCGAGAACGGCGTGAACGCGCTGTGGCAGGCCACGGACATCTTTCCGGATTATGTCATTTTAAATTATAACCAGGTAAACGTGCAGCCCGACGAGCTGCTCCGCCGCCTTAGGTCGTCACTCCGCGACTTCCAGGGGATCGTTCTCTACTCCTCCGAGTCCGAGGAATATGAAAAGGAGCTTCGACAGAAGCTTGCCCGGGGCGAACAGTTCGAGGGGATCATAGCGGTCAATATGGACGATCTTATCGACAGGGTGCAGAGGATGTTCAGCGAAAGGGACGGAAGGCAGGCCAATGGCGATTGAGTAGCCCGGCATTACTATTTTTACGAGGTGTAAACATGGGTAAAACCATACTGGTCATCGACGATTCCGAGAGCGTACGGCAGCTTTTAGCGTTCTCCTTGAAGGAGAACGGCTACGATGTCGTCGAGGCGGACAACGGCAAAACCGCCCTCTCGAAACTCTCCGGCGCAAAGATCAATCTGATAATCTGCGATGTGAACATGCCCGAGATGGACGGCATTGCGTTTGTCAAGGCGCTGAAAAATGACGAGGCCTATGCGGCGCACAGGTTCACGCCGGTCATTATGCTTACGACGGAATCGGGCGAGGACAAGAAGGCCGAGGGAAAGGAGGCTGGCGTTAAGGCATGGATGGTAAAGCCGTTCACGCCGGACCGGCTGATCTCGGCGGTGCAGAAACTGATGGCCTGAAACATGGCGGGAGAGTGATGCTATGGACGACAGGGTAAAGATAAAGGCCGGCAGGAAGAAGAACAATCATATCGCCGTCAGTATTCAGGGGGAGGCGGGCATTTACACCGTAAAGCGCCTGCACGGCGAGCTGTCGAAACACCTGAAAGCGGTCCAGTCGATGGAGATCGACCTCTCCGGGGTGAGCGAGATGGACACCGCCGGATTTCAACTGCTGGTGGCCCTAAAGCGTGAGGCGGCCGGAAACGGGAAGAGCCTTTCACTCGTCGGGCACAGCGCGGCGGTGCTCAGGGTGCTCGATCTTTACGGGGCGATAGGTTTTTTCGGCGATAGGATCAGAGTTCCCGCGTCGCAGCGGGGTAATTACGCGTTCAGATACGGCCTCAAAACGAGAAAACGGGCATAGGTGCGGGGGATGGCCTTTACGTATTTCTTCAGGGATATGCACGTTCTGGAGCTTGCGGTGCGGCATCTCGTGCCCTATGCCTCCGGGCGAAGCAGGGTCCGGATATGGGACGCCGGATGCGCGATGGGGCCGGAGCCCTATTCGCTGGCCATTTTGCTTGCCGAGAGCATGGGGCGCTTCGGCTTCAGGAACGTGTCGATTATCGCGAGCGATATCGACGAGGGCGACGGGTTCGATAAGATCATAGCGGAGGGCGTGTATCCCGAAGAGCCACTATCGCGCATACCGGAGAACATTTTTAAAAAATATTTTCAGCCGAACGGCCACCCCGGGTTCTTCCGAATCGACGATAACATTAAAAAAGCGGTAAGCTTTCGGCGGCACGATCTGCTTTCGCTGGAGCCCGTTGGCGATGATTTCAGCCTTATCGTCTGCAAAAACGTACTTTTACATTTTCAGCCGGCCGAGCGCGTGGAGGTCATACGAATGTTCCATCGCTCGCTCGCGCCTGGGGGCTTTTTCGCGACCGAGCAGACGCAGAAAATGCCGGATGAGGCGGCTCGATTGTTCGAGCAGGTAGTGCCCGATGGGCAGTTGCACAGAAAGTCCGGGGGCGGAGCATGAAGGTCATCAGGCTTGAAAGCAATCCCAGGCTTTATTCGTGCAACGCCTACTTGGTGTTGGGTTCCTGGAATACTCTGGCCGACGTGAACACGCTTGTGGACATCGGACAGGACGGATTCGTGATTACGGAGATCGAATCGATATCGACCGGAGTAGGGAAAAGGCCGGTGGAGCAGGTCGTACTTACGCACTCCCATTTCGACCACGCGGCGGGTCTGGGTGCCGTCAAGCGGCGCTTCGATCCTATCGTGAGGGCCTTCGGAAGAGTCGAAGGATCTGGAAGTCCGCTCGCAAACGGCGAGATCATCCGCATGGGGGACGCCTTTTTCGAGGTGATACACATACCGGGGCATTCGAACGATTCGATATTTCTCTATTCGAAATCCGAAGGGGTGCTTTTCAGCGGAGACAGCCCGGTCAACATTCGGTCCTCCGACGGAACTTATTCCGAGGAATTTACGGCCGTCATGGAGCGCGTATGCGCTCTTCCGATCGAAACCATCTACTCCGGGCATGACGATCCGATTACGGACGGCGCCCGGTCGGTATTGCGCCGGTCACTGGAGAACATCCGCCGAAGCGAAGGGCGCCGCGCGTATTCGGGATACGACGGGATTCTTAAAGATAGAGCGAAAGGAGTTAGCGGCTCCCTTGAGGGCCAATAAAGGCGCCAGGCGCGGGCCGGTATTTTTACTGAATAAAAGCCTTACACAGGAGGGGCATATGCTTAAAAACATGAAACTGGGCACGAAGATCATTTCGAGTTTTCTCGTGCTCACGGTGATCGCGGCTCTGGTGGGCGTTATCGGTATAACCAACATACTGCGCATCAGCACCGCCGGCGAGGCGATGTACGAGGAAAACGTACTCGGCCTGGAAGCGGTTTCGGAGCTGCAGGAGAGCGTCCTCAATATGCGCATTCTCTCGATTGTTTCGATTTACGAGAGGTTCCTTCTCAACCGAGACGCAAGCCAGAGGTTGAACGACGTGGCCGAGGTGGATAAAAAGTGGGCTGCGGCGCTGAATAAATACGAATCGGCAGCAAAATCATCCGAAGATAAGGAGATTATCGGAACCTTCAAGACCGAACTTCTCAAGTACAACCAGATGAGGGATGAAATACTGCGATATGTTAACGCCAACGATAAGGATAACGCCATCCGTTTACTCGGAGAGGCCGGGGCCCAGGGGGCCAAACTTCCGCCCCTGTTAACGACACTGCTGGAGCGTAATTCAAAACAGGCCATGGAGAGGGCGCAGGAGAACACCTCGCTTGCGCGCAACTCGACGACATTGACCATTCTGATCTGCGTTCTGGGCGTGATTATCGCGCTCGGCCTGGGGATCTTTCTGTACCGTAATATTGCGCGGATCCTTTTGACGCTTATTTCCGAGACCAAACGTTTGACGGACGCGGCAGTTGGAGGGAAGCTCGACATCCGCGCAGATCCGGGACAGATTAACTTCGAGTTCCGGCCCATCGTCGAAGGGATAAACGCGACGCTCGACGCGGTGATAGGCCCGCTTAACGTGGCGGCGGAGTATGTGGACCGAATATCCCGGGGCGACATTCCGTCGAGGATAACGGATTCGTACAACGGAGACTTCAACGAGATAAAGAACAACATCAATATGCTTATCGAGAACCTAAACGCGGTGGTTTCCGAGATAAGGCATATGGACGAGCAGCACAGGGCGGGCGAGGTGGATTATTACCTGGATCCCTCGAAGTTCTCGGGCGTTTATTACGTCATGGCCCAGGGATTTGTGGATACCACTCATTTCCACGTGGACGCCATCCTTACCATGCTCGACATCGTGAAGTCCTACGCCGAGGGTGACTTCGAGCCGGTGCTTAGAAAATTCCCGGGAAAGGCCGCAATAGCGAACGAGCGGCTGGATTTACTCCGTAACAATCTCGGTAGCGTTATAAACGAGATGCGGGTGATGTACGAGGCGCAGAGGGCCGGGGATATCGATGTCCTTATTCCGGCGGAAAAATTCACCGGAGCCTTTCGCCGGGTGGCGGAGGGTGTAAACGACGCGGTAAAGCTGCACATAGACAATATCCTGGAGATCCTCGGCATACTTGGAAGCTACGCGGACGGGGACTTTACGCCGGTTCTTAAGCCCCTCCCCGGCAAGCAGGTGATAGCGAACGAGAGGATGGACCAGTTGCGCGATTCCATGAACGAGATTACCGATCTGGCCGAATCGATAGCGGCCGGAAACCTGAAAGTGAATGTAAGGGTCCGGTCGGAGCGCGACCGCCTGATGCAGGCCCTGTACAGGATGGTCGAGGGACTTATACGGATTGTGGTGGACGTCAAGGGGGCCTCCGACAGCGTGGCCTCCAGCGCGAACGAGTTTCAGTCGACGGCGCAGCAGATGTCAAGCGGCGCGACGGAGCAGGCGGCCGCGGCGGAGGAGGTGTCCTCGAGCATGGAACAGATGAGCGCGAACATTCAGCAGAACATGGAGAACGCCCAGGCGACCGAGGGCATAGCGACCAAGGCGGCCTCGGACGCCCGTGAGGGCGGCGAGGCCGTGCGGGAGGCGGTACGCGCGATGCAGGACATCGCCTCGAAGATTACGATCATCGAGGACATCGCCTACCAGACCAATCTGCTCGCGCTTAACGCGACGATCGAGGCGGCGCGGGCGGGAGAGCACGGCAAGGGATTTGCGGTCGTCGCGACGGAGGTGCGAAAGCTCGCCGAGCGCAGTCAGGAGGCGGCGGCGGAGATTACGAAGATCTCCGCGGAAAGCGGGCGTGTGGCACAGAGGGCCGGGGAGCTTCTTTCGAAGCTGGTTCCGGACATCCAGAAGACGGCGGACCTTGTGCAGGACATCAACGCGGCGTCGAAGGAGCAGTTTGGCGGCGCGGACCAGATCAACAAGGCAATTCAGCAGCTTGATCAGGTGATCCAGCAGAACGCCGGGGCCTCGGAGGAGATGGCCGCGAGCGCCGAGTCGCTTTTCGCTCAGTCCAGACAGCTCCAGGACACCATGGATTTTTTCAAGATCGAAGGGGGGCGCAAGGGCGTGGCATCCGCCCCGCGCACCGCGGCAAGACCGGCCGGAAAGCCCGCCGCCTTCCAACAGCCGAGGCCAATGGCTTCCAATGACGACGAAGTGGAGTATGAAGATTATGAGAAGTTTTAGGGTTGGCCGCCCCCGGAGTTATGCGGCGGCCTTTGGTCGGGTTGTTGTGGAGTCGGGCTGGGGGAAACCATGAATCTTGACAGAATGAAACAGACCTATTTCGCCGAGACAGCGGAGGTGCTTTCCGAGATGGAGCATCTGCTTCTGGAAATCGAGAAAGCTCCGGAGGACGAGGAGTTGATTAACGCGCTCTTCAGGGCGGTCCATACGATCAAAGGGTCGTCGGGCATGTTCGGCGTGAAACCGGTCGAGAGCTTCACCCACGTAGCCGAGAACGTTCTGGACCGGCTGCGAAAAAAGGAAATTGACCTGGATGGCGAACTCTCCGCCGCGCTTCTGGCCTGCCATGACCATATAACGGCGCTTCTCGACCTGCATCGAAAGGGGGCCGACGAGCCGCTCGATGAGGAGACGGAGGCCAGGGGCGCCGACCTCGTCGCGCGCCTCGAGCGTTACGGCGCCGGAGTTCGGCGGAAGGCGCGGCCTGATGTGGCAGGAGAAACCGCCCGCGCTTTAGGGCCTTCCGGCGGCGCGGACGAGGGGGACGAGGGAGTGGGAAGCGCCAACTGGCATATCTCTCTCAGATTTAAACGGAATGTCTACCGAAACGGGCTGGACCCCTTTTCATTTATCAACTACCTGCGCGGAATGGGCGAGATCGTAAACCTGATGACCGTGCTGGACGGGATGCCGCCGCTGGAGTCAATGGACCCGGAGCTGTGTTACCTCGGTTTCGAGATTGATTTCAATGCCGAAACCACGAAAGAGGAGATAGAAAACGCGTTCGAGTTCGTACGCGACGATTGCCAGATCAGAATTATTCCGCCCCACGGCGGTATCGAGCTTTATAAAAGGCTCATCCATGAGCTTCCGGAGAACCCGATGAGCATAGGCGAAATCCTGATCGAGAGCGGAACAATCACCCGCGCGGAACTCGATACGGTGCTGGCGATCCAGAGCGAGGCGACAGCCGGGGACGGCGAGCCGCCCCGGATCGGCGAGATCGTCGTGGAGAGGAAGATGGCCGCCAGGGAGGTGGTCGAGGCGGCGCTCGAAAAACAGAAACAGATACGGGCCGTGGAGGAGAGAAACAAGCGGTCCATGCGGATAGACGGTGAAAAGCTCGATCAGCTAATCAATTTCGTGGGCGAGCTTGTGACCGCCGGTGAGAATGTAAAACAGCTCGCCGCGCAGAACGGCGACAACGATTTAATGGAGTCGGCGGATCGAATGTCGCGCCTTATCGAGGAAATCCGCGAAGGCGCAATGAACATGCGGATGGTGCAGATAGGCGAGACCTTCCGAAAGTTCGAGCGGGTGGTGAGGGACATCGGCCGCGAACAGGGCAAGGAGATCGATCTTGTAATAAGCGGGGCCGATACCGAACTCGACAAGACCATCACCGAAAAGATAAGCGATCCGCTAATGCACATAGTGCGGAACGCGATTGACCATGGAATCGGCACGCCCGATGTCCGGCGAGCCAAGGGGCGTCCGGCGCGAGGCCTAATGCGCCTGCACGCCTATCACGAGACAGGCAGCATCGTCATAGAGGTCAGTGACGACGGCGACGGGCTCGACCGTGAAAGGATACGGGCCAGGGCGGTCGAGAGGGGCCTTGTGGCGGCAGGGCAGCAGCTTACGGAATCCGAAATCCTTCAGCTCATTTTTAGGCCCGGTTTTTCGACGGCGGAGAAGGTTACCAACATCTCCGGCCGCGGCGTCGGGATGGATGTCGTCAAGCGAAATATCGAATCCCTTCGAGGAGTCGTCGACGTCGAGAGTGAGGAGGGAGTGGGGACGACCGTAAGGATACAGCTCCCTCTTACGATCGCGATCATCGACGGGTTCATGTTCCGGGTGGGGGAGCTAACCTATGTGGTCCCGCTCGACATGGTGGTCGAGTGCGTGGAATTCGCGCGAGAGGATTTCCAGGGGATGGAAGGCGGCAGTTTCATGAATCTGCGCGGCTCGGTGCTTCCCTTCCTGAGCCTCCGGGATTTTTTCATGGAAGACGGGGAGGAACCGGCGCGCGGAAACGTAATCGTTGTGGAGTACGCCCGCAAGCGGGCCGGGCTCGTGGTGGACAAGCTTGTGGGCAAGTTCCAGACTGTAATAAAGCCCATGGGCAAGGTGTTTGGCGACATGCACTGGCTGAGCGGCTGCACGATAATGGGGACCGGAGAGGTCGCCTACATACTGGACGTTCCGCGCATGATATTGACGATCGAATCGCTCGTCGAGAGGGAAGGCGCGCCCGTGTGAGGTGAGAAATGGATGAAGAAAGAACCGCCGAAGATGCCCGTAAATATCTGTGTTTTCTCATCGGAAGCGAGAAATACGGCATCGACATAGTAAACGTAATGGAGATCATAGAGTACGGCCAGGTAACGAGGGTCCCTCTCGCGCCGCAGGCGGTCCGCGGCGTGCTGAATCTGAGGGGGAGCGTCATTCCGATCGTCGACCTTTCCTCCAGGTTTTACGGCTACAGGAGCGGCATAACAAGGCTCTCGTGCATCGTGGTGGTCGAGATCGAACGGCAGGAGGAGCGAATAACGATGGGATTGCTCATCGACGCCCTGCACGAGGTGGTCGACATCCGGCCCGAAAACACCGAACAGACCCCGGGCTTCGGAGCGAAGATCCGTTCCGAGTTTATACAGGGGATCGGCAAGACCCACGGGCGTTTCGTAATACTGCTCAATCTGGACCGTGTACTCGACATCGAGGAGCTGAAGGCCGGGGGCGCGGCCGCGGCGCGCACACAGGAGCGGGCGTCAAGCGGGTCGACGGCGCCGCGCTGATGGGGGGCGGAATATGAACGGGTTCAATCCTCTTTCGGAGACCTCGGTGACGCGATGGCGGCCGCTAAGCGACGCCGAGTTCGGCCGTTTCAGGGAGATTCTGTACAGGGAGATGGGGATTCATCTTTCCGACGAAAAGAAATCCCTGGTGGCGGGGAGACTTATGAAGCGCCTTCGCCATTACAGGCTGACAAATTATTCGGATTATCTGGAGATAGCGCACGACGCAAGGAACGGCGAGGAGCTGCGCGTTTTACTGAACCTGCTAACCACAAACGAGACGCACTTTTTCAGGGAGGCGGACCACTTCACCTTTCTGTCCGGAATCCTGCGGGCGCGCGCGGATTCCGGCACTTTCAGGGTGTGGAGCGCGGCCTGCTCCACAGGGGAGGAGGCCTACAGCATCGCCATGGTCCTCGACCATTCGTTTTCCGGACACGCCTGGGAGGTCCTTGGATCGGACGCTAATGACGATGTGGTCCGCAGGGCGAAGAGGGGGGTGTATCATATCGAGAGCGTAAAGGACATCCCCGAGCCGTTCCGAAAGAAATATTGCATGCGGGGCGTGCGCTCACAGGAGGGGAGGATGCTCATCGGAGAAAGCCTGAGACGAAGGGTGGACTTCAGAACGATAAAGCTGAACAGGCCTCTTCCGCCAATAGGGACCTTCGACGCTGTTTTCCTTCGCAATGTAATGATCTATTTCAACAACGCGACGAAGCGAGATGTGCTCGACCGAATTTATCCGTTGATCAAACAGGGCGGATATCTTATAATAGGGCATACGGAAAGCCTTGTAGAATTCGGAGGGGCGTACGTCAAAGAGGCGCCGTCGGTTTACCGTAAACCATGAAGCTGCCCCCGGCCCCAGATTATGTGCTGGAGATATTCCTCCAGCCGGGCGAATTCTACTGGAGCGACGCCTTTACCCGGATACGCACGGTCCTGGGTTCATGTGTCGCTTTGTGCGTGTGGCACCCCAAAAAGAACATTGGCGGGATGTGTCATTACATACTGGCCTACAAGCAGGATAACGCCGGCGGGGAGCTCGATCCGAGGTACGGCAGCGACGCGATAAAGATGATCATGAACGAGATACGCCGATCCAATACGGCGCCGGATGAATACCATGTAAAGATGTTCGGAGGGGCGAACATGTTTCCGGATGTCGAGGGTAGGAGGCTCGATATAGGGGCGAAAAACATACTGGCCGGCGAGGAACTGTTACGGGAATACGGTTTCCAGATAAAAAGGGCGCGGATAGGCGGAACACGGCCGCACAATATAATTTTCGATCTATGGAGCGGAAACGTATGGGTAAAAAGGGGGGAATAAAGGTCCATATCGTAGACGATTCCGCGCTTCTCAGGCAGGCGCTTACGGAGATACTGGGCTCTGACCCGGATATCAATGTAATAGGAGCCTCGTCGGACCCGTTGTTCGCTGAAAACCATTTCAACCGGGAGTGGCCCGACGTCATCATCCTCGACGTAGAAATGCCCCGCAAGGATGGAATTACCTTCTTGCAGGAGATAATGGCAAGGCGCCCCACGCCGGTCATCATATTCACGGCGCACGGGAAAATCGCCATGCAGGCGATGGCCGCTGGTGCCGTCGAGGTTCTCTCCAAGCCTTCGCTGGAGCTTAAAAAATTTCTTTACGACTCGGTCGCCATGCTGGTCGACGCGGTTAAATCCGCCGCGCAGGCGAAGGTGGTCAGGATGCCCGAATCCAGGTTTTCGGACATAAAGATACGCCCAAAGCTTACCGCCGACAGCGTTCTTGGGCCATGGGACGGCAGGGCGGTAGCGCGGACGAAGGACCGCGTGGTTGCCATAGGCGCCTCGACCGGAGGGACGCAGGCGATAGAGTACGTGCTGACCGCGCTGCCGAAAGAATCCCCCGGAGTCGTAATCGTTCAGCACATGCCGGAGAAGTTCACACAGGCCTTCGCGGAACGCCTGAACGACATATGCGAGATCGAGGTGAAGGAGGCGTCCCACGGCGATCCGGTACGCTCGGGGCAGGCTCTCATCGCGCCGGGCAACCGCCATCTGCTGCTTAACCGCAGGGGCGACGAGTATTACGTGACCGTAAACGACGGTCCTCTGGTAAGACGACACCGCCCCTCGGTCGATGTGCTGTTTCGCTCCGCCGCGAAAAACGCGGGAGCGAACACTCTCGGCATAATCATGACTGGAATGGGCGACGACGGAGCGGCCGGGATGTTAGAGATGCGAAACGCCGGCGCGAAGACGGTCGCCCAGGACGAAAAAAGCTGCGTGGTCTTCGGCATGCCTAAAGAAGCGATAAAGCGCGGCGGGGCCGAGCGGGTGCTGCCGCTGGAAAAGATTCCCGACGTGATCATGAAGGTATAGAGGGTGGAGACAGTGACCGTCGAACATATGCGGCAGCCCGATACGCTTTCAGTGGAGCCCTCAGTTCGCCCGGGGGCCATAGGAGAGATACGAAGCACCTTCGAGTATCTGCGGGAGAACGTCGGATCGATACTCGGCGATACGCGGGAGTTCCTGATACGCGCGGCGCTGCGCCTCCGGGAATTCGGATCCATGGTTTTCCCGCATATCAAGTATTTTTACGCGATAGAGGGGGAAGGGGAGGATGACTCGTTTCTCAACAGGGTCATCAACGCCGAGAAGCGGGCGATTGAAGCGATAGTCGAGCAGAGCCTGGACGTGCTTCGATCCGATGAAGAGATAACGAGCGATGTTATGTCCGGCATACAGCGCAGTTTCGAGATCCCGCGCAGGGTGGAGGCGATAATCGACATCATCGAGGCCATCGAGATACATTCGGTGAATACCATGATCGTATCGAAGAAGACCGGCATGGAGGGCGAGGCGCTCGCCCGTATATCGTACGAGATGGGCAACCTTTCCAGGGACGCGAATGGGGTTTCGTCGAAGTTCGCCTCCATGATAAAGGACCTCGACGAGGCGTTCGAACGGTTCGGCGAGATGCGCAAGGCCCAGGCGGAGAACTACGAGCGCTACCTTTCACGCTTTAGAAGCGCGGCCGACGATATGTTCCGGGACACCGCTGGCGAGCTTGTAAACGCCGCGGGAGATGTCATACGGATGACGGCGGCAATGGACGGAGTGGACTCGTCCATTCGCGGTGTGATCGACCGCATCAGCATAGAGGACGTTCTAAGGCAGGATATCGAAAAGATCATATTCCTGGCGGAAGAGTTCGACTCGGGGTTTGCGACATATTTCCGCGGCGCGCTCGGCAGGCTGGGGCCGGAACGGTTGACGTTCGCCTCCCTGGTCATGATGCGCATGAAGGTGGGGGCGATAGCGCGGAATCTCGATATGATAATCGAGGAGGCGTCGCGGGGATTTTCCGGGGTGCGCGACACGCTTACGGGCAAGAATTTTGTCGGGGAGGGCGGGCGCTCGTCGATTCAGCAGAGCCTGCGCGGGATGGACGCCATCTACGACAGGATAGAGTCGGTCCGCGAGGGCTTTGGCAGGGCGATAGAAAAGATAATCGGCGGGCGCCGAAAGCTGTATGATACTGCGGGCAGGGTGCTCGGCATTGTGTCCGGGTTTGGCGCGTTTTTTGACCAGATGGGCGCAATCGCGCGCCGTTTCGAAATCATCACGATGATAACGAGGATCGAGCTTGCCAGACACAACGAACTGCGCCTTGCGCTTGAAGGGACGCTCACCGAGGTGAGCTCTCTCCCGGGTGAAATCAAGCGTGTCGTCGACGGCTTAAACGGGCTTTACGGGGAGGTGATGAGCGCGATGCGCTCGGATATGGACCGTTACGACACGAGCTTCAAGTTCGAGGAGCGCCGTCTTCTGAACGGCATCGAGGCCATAGAAAACGTGGCGCGAAGGGTATCCGAGTCGCGCGGAAAGTACAGGCAGGTGCTGGAACAGATCGAGGAAAAGAGCCGGCATCTCCTTGGATTTATCGGCCAGGAGGATGAACGCTTCGGGCGCCTTCGTGAAATCCGGGCCTCGCTCGACTGGCTAAGCGGCGCCCTTGAGACCGCGTCATTTACGGATGGGGGCCTGCCGGATTTCGATATGGAAAACGAGGCGCCGGCGATAAAACAGAGCGTAGCGGACGCGGGGGAGGAGGGCGATTACAGAAGGATGATGCTGCTCTCCCTGCTTGGCGAGGCGCACGGTGGGGCCGGGCAGGAGGAAGGAAGCACCACTTTTTTTTAAGGAGAGGACCCATGGAAACCACCGGAACAAGGGCGCGCGGCGAACGCGCCGAGGAGACGCAGTACATAACCTTTAGCCTCGCCGACGAGATTTACGGCATCGAGGTGTTGAAGGCGCAGGAGATCGTGGGGATGCAGAAGATCGCCCATGTTCCGCATTCCATGAAATTCATGAAGGGGGTTATAAATCTTCGCGGTCTGGTGGTGCCTCTCGTCGACATGCGCCTGAAATTCGGCCTGCCCGAAAAAGCCTACGGTAAAATGAACGTGATCGTGGTGGTGCGGGTAAAGACCAGGTTGATCGGGATCATTGTGGACTCGGTTTCCGACGTTGTGAGCCTTCGCGGCGAGAAGATACAGGACACGGTCCACTTCAGCGTTAACATAGAGACGGACTATATCAGCGGAATAGCCGAGGAACAGGGCAAGTTAATCATCATTCTCGACGTCGACAGGGTGTTTACCGACGACGAGCTTAATCTGCTCGATGTCAAGGGATGAGCGGGGCGGACGCCGGCCTAAACGGCCATGGGTGCGGATGGGTCGGTTCCGAGCGTCCTTGCGAGCGTCTCCCTGAGATCCTCGATTCTGTACGGCTTTGACAGGATGTCGCAAAACCCGTATTGGCGGTAGTTCGCCATGACCGGATCGTTCGAATATCCGCTCGAAACGATGGCCTTCACTCCGGGCTGGATCTCCCGCATGGCGAGGATTGTGCCCTTCCCCCCCAGGCCTCCGCGCACGGTGAGATCCATGATGACCGCGTCGAAAGGACGCCCGTTTTCGAGCGCGTCGGCGAAAATCTCCAGGGCTTCCACGCCGTGCCTTGCGCACGAAACCTTGCAGCCGAGGACCTCCAGCATCCTTCCCGTGACACGGAGTATGCCCTCCTCATCGTCCATAAGCAGGATCGAGTATGCGCCCTTTCGCTCACTCGCCGCAACTTGATCCCGCCGGTCCGCTTTGGGCGCGGCCGGGATGTGTCTGATATTCTCGGTGTTCTTCATCTCAGAGTTTAATACGCGCAGCGGGTTGAACGCGGCATACGCGCCCGCCGCGGGTACCGTACCATTGTATCACCGGCATGAGGCTTTTCCACGCAAAAAGAGGAAGCCGGATGAAAATGAATCAAACGGTGAAAATTCTCGACGCCCACCGGATGGACGACTGAAAAATATGGGGGAATTCGTTCTCGCCCAGGCCAAGCTGTTTATTGAGAAGCCCCAGGGAGTCCCAGTCCCCCCGCTCGTATGACATGGCCGTTTCGAGCGCGGTACGGTAGAGGTTTTCACCGCCCAGGAGCGCCGTTTTGATGTCCTCCGAAAGCGGAAGGTCGCCCAGAATCTCCTCCATGGGCTGGTCTATGAAGGCGTCGATCATGGAGAACATGCCTGTAAGGAACAGGTCGGAGGACCTGTCCTTCATGCCGATTCGCGGCGCGATGAGCTCGCAGAAGCGCGCCCGGCTCATCGAGGTAAGCACGAGCTCCTCGGGTTTGTCGTCGCCCATGCCGCTAAGGGCTATGAGCGACACCCATTTGCGGAATTCCTTGAGCCCCAGAAGCGATATAGCCTGTTTGATCGACTGGATCTTTTTGGCAAAGCCGAAGGCCGCCGAATTGATGAAGCGCAGCAGCTTGTAGGTGATGGAAACGTCGCGCTTGACGATTTCCTCCAGCTCTCCGAAATCGGCGTCCGGCTTGTGGACCTCCCTGAGTATCTGCATGTAGTTGAGCTTGTAGCCGGGAATGTCCCTGCCCGCGACGATTTCCGGCCGGGCGAAGAAATACCCTTGAAAATACGAAAAGCCCATCTCCATGGCCTCGTCGAATTCGCTTCGCGTCTCTATCTTTTCGGCGAGGAAGCGGATGCGATCGTGACCAAGCTGGCCTATAAGCGCCTGCCGTTCCCTGACGCCGGATATGCGAAAGTCGAGCTTGATGATGTCGGCCATGTCAACGAAACGTTGGAGCTCGGGCTTGAAGATGAAATCGTCGAGCACTATCGTGTAGCCGGCCTTTTTTAGCCTTCCGCACGCGGCGATGACCTCATCGTCCGGATCGATGGTTTCGAGTATCTCCACGGCGAGCTGTTCCCGCGGGAACATCGTCGCGGTCTCCCCGAGGAGGAGTTTCCGGGTAAAATTGATAAAGGCCATCCTGCCGCCTGTGATCGAATCCAGGCCGAACAGGAGAAAGCTGTTCATGATGGTCTTCGCCGAGGCGAGGTCGCCGTCGGCGCAGTCGAAAAAGTCGCTAAACCCCGAGCGAAACAGGAGCTCATAGGCGTAAAGGTCGAGCTTTCTGTCGAAAATTGGCTGGCGGGCCACATAGACCTCGCGCATGCGCTCGACCGGTTTTCCCGGGACTTTTTTATCGGACATCCATCATTTCCTTACATTCCGCTTTTATATAGGGTCCTTTTTACTATATCCCGGTTGCGGCGCGTATTCAAAACTTTTTTGCCGTGCCCGCTCGACGCGAGATGGTGAAAATTTTTATTATTGCTTGACAGTATTTAGTATATATATATTTGTATACTGAGGGCGGATTTGTGCCATACTCTCTCCGCGGTTGCCATTAGTTAAGGGAAGCGATTCCCTCGCACGCTTAAGTACCCTTTCCGCTCTGCGGCCGTGGGTCGCGGGGTGGAAAGGGCGCTTTTTTTCCCATGCTGCTCAACGGGTTCCCTGGCCGGCCCTCTCGATCTTCTCCTTGAGCTCTTTTACGTCCGTGTCGAACATTATGGTCCGCTCGCGCCAGTTGCGGTCGTTCTTGTGGTATTCCATCGATACGGCTATCGCCTCGAGTCGCGGCACGAAGACCACGGCGCCGTCCGGCGTCTTCATCTCCCGTTCTCCGGCGGGAACGCAGTAGAAGAGCGAATTGCCTAGCAGGCGCTCGAAGAGCTCGTCGCCGGCCTTCTCACGGAAGCGGAAAAGCCGCTTCGAGCGGAACTCGATGCTAAAGGATCCGCCGGGACCGGTGAATTCGATGGCGGAGTTTTCGGTGTCGGCAAAATAATTATCGAAACCGCGCAGCACCATCACGTCCCCTTTTTTGATGTAGCTTCTGGCTATAAGCAATATGAGATTGAGTTTGACCGGATGGCGGTACAGGGGCTTTAATATTTCCTCGTCGCGCTCGGCCTTTTCGCGTTCGGCGGGGCTCGATGGGCGCGGGGGGATCGCGTTTTTTCCTTTAAGCACGCGGTCGATGTCGAGGCCCCGGGGGAGCGCCGCCCGTCGGTGTCCGGCCTCGGGCTCGCTATAGTCCGTAAGCGTGCCGAAGCAGGACCCGCGCACCCGGTACCAGTAGCGCAGGCCCGGCAGGGCCCCTGCGTCGAGATACTCCGTACCGGCAGTCTCCGCGATGCGGCCGAATTCGCCGTTTTGCCCCGGCGCGCGGTAGATCAGGTAGCGCTCTCCATCGGCGGGGCGCGCGGAGGACCACGAGAGGCGCACCCCGTCGGCGGACTCTCCGTCGCTCGCCGAGAGCGCGGCGATCCAGTCGAGCGTGCCCGAGAGGTGCAGGAGAAGGCGCCGCGCGAGTATGGCCGCCGCGCTCATTGCGCCCTCCTCGGATTCCGACGGCTCCGCGCTTTCATATTCGAAGAACGCCGAGGCGATGTCCAGCACGCGCGCGGACGCCGTGTACCTGCCGTCGCTCGCTTCGAGTATGAACACCACAGCCTTTGCCGCGCCGCTTTTTCGAAGCAGGGAGCTCAGGCGCGCCGAGGGATCGCGCTCCTCGCGGACCAGGCGCCCGGCCTGGTTTTCGAGCGCCGTGGTGTCGATAAGGGCGAAGCCTTCGGCCGCCGCGAAGACGCCCCGGAAGCCCGCTTCGGCGCGCTCCATCGTTACGGCCTCCACGGCCTTGGAGCGTGACGATACAATGGCAAGGGGGATCTTTTCGCCTGGGTGTACATGGCCGGCCGTTCCGGCGAGGAGGAGCAAAGCGGAAAGGATGATCGGACGTATTCTCATCGACGGTGTCTCCTGGGGGATGAAAGATTACAAATAAAAGATTTTTCCACTATCAGCTTTAATAGGAATTTAACACCATAAATGCCGAAGGCGCAAGTGTAAAATTGCAGGAGGCGGAGAAGATCTGGATCTGTGGGATTGCCGGCCAGTGTGATCTCCAACCCGGAATCATGAGTTTAAGGTGTCGGCAAGCAAGGGGTTGCAATCCCTTGTTCTGGTGTGAGACGGGACCGATTGTGGGAGTGGTGCACACCAACGGAAAACAAGGGGCTGCAGCCCCTTGTGGTTATATGCTGGTCGCTTGCGGCAATAATTAGTGCTTGAACTGAGGCCGTGCCGGCTGTACGGTGATACACGCATGACGTCGTGCCGCGGAACAGGGTGCCTTATCCGTCCCTTGGCCCGTTCCGCGAAGAACACGCCATGCGGGGAAATCTTTAATCTTTAATCGACAATCGGTAACCATGAATATCGAAAAATCCATCTCCCTCTACAAACGCGCCTGCGAGCTTATGCCCGGCGGCGTGAGCTCGCCCGTGCGAGCCTTCGGGTCGGTGGGCGGGAACCCGCTCTTCATAAAAAAGGGCGCGGGCGCGCATATCTTCGACGAGGACGGAAACGAATATATCGACTACTGCATGTCCTGGGGGCCTCTTATACTCGGCCATGCCGATGAGGAAGTCGTTTCGGCGGTCGTAGAAACCGCCCGCGACGGCACGAGTTTCGGGGCGCCCAACCGCTACGAGGTGGAGCTTGCCCAGATGGTCGTAGAGCGCTTCCCCTCCATGGACAGGGTCCGCTTTGTAAGCTCCGGCACCGAGGCGGTGATGAGCGCGGTGCGACTGGCGCGAGGGTATACGGGGCGCGACATTATCATCAAATGCGACGGCTGCTATCACGGCCATGCCGACCACCTGCTTGTGGCGGGCGGCTCGGGGCTTGCGACCTTCGGCACGCCCGACTCCGCCGGCGTAACAGCCGCCAACGCGCGCGACACGATCGTAGTGCCGTACAACGATGCCGGCCGCCTGGAAGACGCGCTTAAAGCGCACTCCGGCCGGGTGGCGGCCGTGCTTATGGAGCCGGTTCCATGTAACTACGGGCTCATTCCGCCCCTTGGCAGCTATTCGTTTCCGGACTCGCACGGAGCCTCCGGGGACGTCTTGGGGCGGGTGGAACGCTCGCGGAAAAACTACCTGCACGAAGCGCGCGCGCTCTGCGACGCACACGGCGTGCTTTTAATCTTCGACGAGGTAATAACCGGCTTCCGTCTGGCGCGCGGAGGGGCGCAGGAGTACTTCGGCGTAAGCGCCGACATTACCACCCTCGGCAAGATAATCGGCGGGGGGCTTCCCGTTGGGGCCTATGGCGCAGCGGGTAAAATAATGGCGAAGCTTGCCCCCGAAGGGCCGGTTTATCAGGCGGGGACGTTATCGGGAAACCCTCTGGCCATGCGTGCCGGAATCGAAACGCTCGCCAAACTGGACCGCATCGGAGCGTACGATCTCCTCGATAAAAAGGCCGAAGCCTTCCGTGCACTCCTCGCGCCGCTTGCCGGAAGGTATAAAGGAAAACTACTCGCTCTCCAGATGGGCTCGATCTTCGCGCTCTACTTTTCAGATCAGAAGGCCATAACCACGGTGGACCAGGTGCGCGCCTGCGACATGAAGGCCTTCGGCCGCTTCCACGGCGGGATGCTGGCGGCCGGTGTGTACCTGTCTCCGTCGGGCTATGAGGTGGGCTTTCTCTCCACGGCTCACTCGAACGAGGACCTCCGGCTGACGGCCGCGGCCATGGAGAAGGCGGCGGACGTGGTGGTGCGGTGAATTCGTGTCCCCCCGAAGGCGCGATTGGCCAATCGCGCCTTCGGGGGCGCCAATCGCGCCTTCGGGGGCGCCAATCGCGCCTTCGGGGGAACACGAAATAAAAAAATCTTTTACCATTTCCGCCGTCCCAAACGTATACATTATATGGGCCGGCACCGCAATTCCCAAAAACGAATATACATTCCGGGCGCGACGTATTTCATCACTACGGTGACGTGCGGACGGTATCCGTATTTTGAGGAGGAAATATTCCGGGATCTTTTTGTGCACGAATTGATGTATTGTTCCGAATTGAAATCATTTTCCCTGTACGGTTACGCGGTCATGCCCGACCATGCGCATGTGTTGTTTCGGCCGATGGGGGGATTTACATACTCGCAAATTATGCATTTTATCAAACGGCATTGCACGCGAAACGCGAATTATATTATGGGTTACGAACGCCCCGGCGATAACGATGAATGCGCCCATTTAAATGAATTTTTAATGAAAATCCGCAATTATCGTGAAAAATTCGTCGCGCGGCATGGGGATCGATCTCCATTTCCCCCGTTCAAATGGCAAAAATCATATCACGATCATTTTATCCGCGACATGGACGATTTACGGAACCACCTCGCGTACGTCGCGCGGCAATGTTCGCATCATGGGTGCGGCGGGAGCGTGTGGGTGGATGGGGAGGATGATGAATCGTGATGCGTGTGATGAAATGCGCGGATTCGCCCCCCCGAAAGGAGCGGATTCACCGGTACCGATTCATAAAAACTCGCTTAACACGACTACCTCTATATCTTCTACTTTTTTTATATGTCCGTCGTTGGTGATAAGCAATGTAGCATCGTTTTCAAGCGAAACCGCAATTTGGAGGGCATCGGGTGTTTTAAGCTGATATCGTGCGCGTAATTCGGCTGCACGTTCGGCAACAAGCGTATCGATGGGATACATAATAATATTCTTCGAATCCACTAGGACGGTGCGATACTTCTCTGCAATTTCAGGCCTATTCATACGCAGAGGATGTGTGAGCACTTCCACAAGGGTTATAACCGAAGTCATTAGAACACGCTCTTTGTCGGTTGCGGCTAATATAACGCTTTCCATGAGCGTAGCGTATATCGGATTTTCCTCGATAAAATAAATGATCGGCGCGGTGTGGATCATTATTCGCCGGTGGTTGCGAACGATGGTACTCAGGTCCATGAATCGCGTTCGCTCGAAACATATTCCTGGGCATCCATTCCTTTCCAGATGTCGATTCCAACCCCCTTGATTTCTAAAATAGAATGGGCCCTTTCCGTTTCATCGGAGCGCAAATCGTTTACAAGACGCATAAGCAGGGCTTTTTTGTCCGCGCCGGGGAGTTGCGATATTTCTTTGTAGATTTTCCTGACAGAGTTCATTATAGGTTCTCCTGCTTATAAGGTAATTATGATTTATTTAGAATCAAGAAAAAAACATACGTTGCCATGAAGGCGCGGTTTCGTCCCGGGATTCCCCGGAAGGCGCGATTGGCCAATCGCGCCTTCCGGGGCACGTATATTGGTGCCGGGCGCAATATCATGAGATTCTTTACCGGCAATAGTTACGCGCCCCGGTTTAACAGCGTGCTTGTATTGACGATGACTTCC
>Ga0302247_1000108_pt1 | contig 92620 bp, 96 predicted proteins | sample AAG_UR_Ile_MG_FD_193529 | JGI IMG/M metagenome (GOLD analysis project Ga0302247, IMG submission 193529) | Enriched activated sludge microbial communities from anaerobic digester in WTTP, New Holstein, Wisconsin, United States - AAG_UR_Ile | ecosystem: Engineered > Bioreactor > Anaerobic >...
TCCCGGTCGAGTTCCCCGGTACTGAGCGGGACTGCAGGCGGGTTCTGGATGATTATCGATTTCGGGTGGGCCTGGACAAGAACCCGCCCCCTGAAGGGATCCTGTTCTGAAGAGATCAGGGAGAACGCCCGGGCAAAGGCCTCCCGGTTCCCGGAGACTTCGGAAAACGAGGGAAGGATCACTGCCCCGTCCGGCATGGACGGGCTGTGCACCGGTTCCCGGATAACCGTTCCCCGGATCCCGGTAATCTCGCCGATGGGATCACCCTGCGACAGGCGCTCCGAGATCTGGGTGAGGGATCGCTCCCCCATGCCAAATACCAGTATATCGGCCGGAGCATCCGCAAGGATTGACTGGCGGACCCGGTCAGACCAGTAGTCATAGTGGGCAAACCGCCGCAGGCTGGCCTCGATGCCCCCAATGATGATCGGAGTGTCCGGAAAAAGGGCATGCAGGCGATCCGTGTAGACCAGTGTGGCACGGTCGGGCCTCTTTCTACGGCCTCCCGGCGAGTAGGTATCAGTCGATCTCAGCCTTTTCCGGGCAGTGTAGTGGTTCACCATCGAATCGACGTTTCCGGCCGATACAGCAAAGAAGAGGCGGGGTTTCCCCAGTGCCCGGAAATCATCGGGATTCCCCAAGTCCGGCTGGGGGATGATGCCGGCCGAGTATCCCTCTTCCCAGAGCACCCTCCCGATGAGCCCGGCAGCAAACGAGGGGTGATCCACGTATGCGTCCCCTGAAACGATAATTATGTCAAAAGCATCGATTCCGAGTTTTTGGCCTTCCTGCCGTGATACGGGCAGGAACCCGGGCTGCGGAAGCATCATTGGTTGCCTGCAGATCGTTTGCGGGGTTCCGGGAAGGGCAGGTCCATCCCGGTGATGGGATCGTAGCGGCGCCGGATATCGGTCCCGATAATCTCGAACACCACCGCCTCGATGATGATAAACGTCCCGGCCTTTTCACGGAGACAGCCGGTGAGAGCATCCCGCCCCCTGCCGGCCGAGGCATGGTAATGGAGATGGGGTCCATGGGGACCGGGGGTGATGGTTGCAATGCCAAGGACATCCCATCCTCCAGAGAAAGACTGCAGGGAGGGTTCCGGCGGGAGGACTGGCTTTTCCGGCCCGGTAACGATCCTTCCTTCTGCTAAGGCACCGATAAAATGGATTATTCCGGTACTGACACCCTGTTCTGCGATAAAGGTCCTGAGCGTCCCGAGCATGTCCTCGCCGTGGTCCACCCTGACGAAGAACACCCTTCCCAGGCTCCCTTCAGAATAACGCATGATCTAAAACTCCAATCCTCCTGCATGCTTTGAGAACATAAACCGGTTCATGGTGGCACCGGGCCGTGCCTGAAAGGGTTACCGCCCACCGACACCCCCACCGCCGAATCCTCCGCCACCGCCAAAACCTCCGCCGCCAAACCCCCCACCGCCGCCTCCCTGAGAGGGTGGCGAGAAGGAGAGCACGGGGACGAATGCTGCCTGGAGACCATGGGCGGTGACCGGGATGATAGTCTCCGGGATCCTGATATCAAGCTCCTTCATGGCTTTTTCCACCTTGTCACCAACACCGAGGGCGGTCCCGAAGACCAGCCATTCACCCCACATGGTGATGTCTGCCGGGGAATACTGCCGGATCAGGGCAAGATCTGACAGGAAACGGGCAAAGGCATCCCATTCGAGCTTCTCACGGTACCGGTCGCCTTTCCACTGGCCAAAGAGCGTCGAGGGGAAGGCAAGGGCAACACCGGCCTGAACGATTACCGAGCCGAATAGCGCGATTGCCGGCACAAGGGCAGCTGCGAGCACCGGGATGGGTATGACCAGTATGAGGGAGATGGCACAGAACGCGATACCGGCGAGGAGGATTGGGAAGAGATGTTCCCGCCCGTCAACGATATACCGGGTAACGAGTGCCGGGTCAGTCTTCCTTGTCACCATGGCAAGGTCACGCTGGTAAGAGAGCATCCGGAGTTGCGCTGACCGGTCGGACTTTGCCTTCCTGGCGAGGGCTCCCAGGTCCGCTGAGTTCACGGTCCCGTCATGTGCAACTTCCGAAAGGAAGGCCAGCACCCGCTGTTCGTAAGGGTCATCGGATGACACCGTATTCAGGCGGATCCGGATGTTCGCCCCACCGGCATCCTCGGTGATGGTGATTATCTTCCTACGGTGCAGGTCGAGTAGTGTGGCATAATACCCGTCCTGGTCAAACACCTGGGCATCGCCTTTAAAGAGCAGGTTCACCGCCCAGGGCTTCATCCGGGGATCGGGCGTGGTGGAGAGGTATTCCGGAACCACGAATTCCTTCTCGCGCCCGTACCGGAAATAGGTCGCAATGAGGAGGACCGGGGTGACAAGAGCCGCTATAAACCCGAGAACCCGCAGGAGGGCGGCAGAGAGGGAGGGGATTATGGCATACCATGGATTGGCAGCTTCGGTCTTTTCCCTTACACCATCGACAGGGACCGGAAACCCGGGTATGGTCTCCAGTGCATTGGAAAAGAGCAGCATCTCGATCCCGAGTCCTTCATCTGCAGCGATATATCCGGAAACAACAGCGCGGTCTCCACGGCCGGTAACCCGGAGAGAAGGAGGATGGGGATAAATCTTTTCAACGAACCCTGCCGGCAAGGAAATGTCGAGGCTGCGGTAAGGTATATGCCGGTCGACCAGCCGAAGGTTCAGGTGTACATCCCGGTCATCGTACTCCAGCGGAGGGTGCAGGATATACCGGTAGGTGACCTCGTACCGCCCAGATGGGAAATAGGACGGGTTGTATATCCCTGCTTCGTTGTTTTCGGCCATCTTCCGGACAAATGATTCATCCGCCAGGCTACCACCTCCGGTAAGGGTCACTTTCCCATCGTGCTCCTTGATATATCCGATAGTACCAGGGGGGATCTCCATATCCCCGAATCCGATGTACGGCCTGTTCAGCGGATCGAGAGAGAGGGGGTCTTCCCAGTAACGGAAGAGCATCCGGTAGTTCCCGCCGGTTTTTACATCATAGGTGTAGTGTTCGGTGAACGTTCCGTCCTCTCCAAGTTCTGCCTGGTAATCGGCGATCACCAGGTCTCCTTCAAAAAGCCCCGGTATCGCGACCGCCATGATGCATGCGACGATCCCGATGCCGAATGCCACGGCGACCAGTAAGGCTATCTGCCGCTTTTCGTCAACCATCGAAGACTCTTAAAACTCAATCCGGGGAGGTGTGCTGATAGCTTCTTCGAACTCGAGATACGGGAGCTTCTCAAGGCCCAGCAGCCGTGCGATAATGTTTGAGGGGATAATATCGCGGAGGGTATTGTACTGCTGCGAGATGTTATTGTAGGTGTACCGTTGCCGGGCGATCTCCTCTTCAACGTCTTTCACCGAGCCCATAAGGCTCATGACCGTCGTGTTTGTCTTGAGGTCGGGGTAGTTCTCGGCTACCGCAAAGAGCCTCCCGAGAATGGACCGGGAGGCGCGTTCGATCTCGTTGAGGTCTCCAGGACCGGCTGACCCGACACTGGCCCGCATGGCCGTAACCTTCTCGAAGGTCTCCTTCTCAAATTTCGCATAGCTCTTGACCGCCCCGAGGAGCTGGTCGATCATATCCAGCCGTTTCTTCATGGCCACCCGTATCTGGCCAAGCGTCGCTTCCGATGAATTCTTCAGGCTGAAAAAGCGGTTGTATATCCCGACTGCGTAGAGGATGAACCCGATCACGACAATGAGGATGATTCCGCCGATTATCCAGGGGATGAGGCTTCCAAGCGCCATAGGAACCTGATTATGAGATGAGCATTTCCGGTAAATTAGGGTTGCGTGAAAGAAAAGGGAATTATTCCGGGACAAGGGTCCCTGCCACGCGGAGCTTTCCCCCATCAAGGTTATGGAGGATAACCTGGTCCCCGGGGAAGTACACGATTTCTTTCTCGGTCCGGAGCGTGATGTGCGGCCGCTTCCAGTCGCCTGAATTGTCCACGAAAGCCACCTTTGCCGGAACAAACTGCATCCAGTGACCAACGTGGATTACCATCTGCTCACGAAGCGGCGATGGCCAGAACCGGACAAGCGTTGCTCTCCCGCTGAGCGTTGCAGACACAGTGATGGATTCGCTGGCAGAGAGCACCTGGCCCCGATCGAGATCATTGACCTCGATTCCCTTCAGGGCAACCCCGACGCGGTCTCCCGGGCCGGCAGAAAGTGCATCGTCATCGTGCTTCTGGATAGAGCGAACCTGTGCCGTCTTTTGTGTCGGGAATATGCGGAGGGTGTCATGGCGGGATATCGTGCCGTTCACCACCTGGCCAAGAACGACTGCTCCAATACCCTTGACCGGGAAGGCATGGTCGACAGGCACAGCCCCCCTTGCGCCATGCACAGGCTCTTCCTGCAGGGCTTCGGCTTCCCTGATAAGGTATTCCCTGATCCTCGCCCGTTCATCGGGCACCAGTTCGTAGTGTTCGACAACTGTCCCCTTGATAAGGGGGGCGACCTGCCCGGGCGTGATATAATTCCGGAGAATGAGCATCCCTTTTCTTATCCCGGCACAATCGAGCATCACAACGCACTCGCCAAATGCGGGGCCGATCTCGTCGACGACAAGCAACGCACGATGGGCCATGGAAACGGTGAAGAAAAGGGAAGAGAGCCGATCCGGGTAACGTACCGGTTCTACGAAGGTAATGGTATTCTCACCCTTCTTCTGGTTGTAGAAAGTGATATCAGAAGTCGTCCCTCTTTTTCCAAGATCTCCTGCATACCCTTCAGGGCCGATCACCGCGATGGTGATATTGGACATGCCCAGAATATCTGATTCCTGCAAATATCAGTATTTACGTGCGGTCTTCAGGCAGCAGAGGAGCATTGAGGGCAGCAAGGAGCCCTTCAGTCGAACGGACCACGCGGGCGGATTGTTCAAGCATGAGGTTGACCTGCTCGTAGTGTCCTGCTATCCTGAAATCGGTCCGAATGGCGATGACAGGAATCCCGCGTGCGTAGGCATACCCCATCTCCCAGGATGTCCCTGAATCGGCATCGGCACCGTCGATTACTGCGACAACGATATCGGTATCCCCGAGGACTGCGAGGTGCCGTTCGAAGATCGCCTGGTGCGCTCTCCTGTCACGATGGACAGTATCGTCGCCAACCTCCTGGGGGAGGTATACCTCGAAAAAATGGGCAGAAAGGGTTTCAAAGAGGCTGATATTGTATTCCTTCTCTGCCCGCGAGAAGAGGGGGGCGGCAAGATAGACCCGGAACCGCGCAAAGTCTTCAACGTCGATTGCCGGTATCTCCGGGAACCGGGCAAGAAAAGCTCCCCTTCCCGGCCTTTTCGCATTCGTCGATCCGGCGGGGCCGTAGTATGTCGCATTGACTCCACAGGCCGGGGATGAATTGACCCCGATTATGCAGAGCGGAGGGCCCCGCTCATCGATAATGGCCCGGACTTCTGCTTCAAGGTTTCCAAGCAGGCGAAAAAAATCAGGCGTGTCCAGCCGCGAAACGAACATGGCCGGCTCGCGATCGGGGCCGAGGTACAGTGTCTCAGGACAGGGGAGCGGGATGGTTTCGATTCCGAAACGCCGGCACCGCTCTAGGGCCCGGGAGTACCATTCAAGATCTTCTCCACGGGTAATTCCCCGTGCCCTCAGGCCGGGATTGAGGATACAGGGGGAGATTAGAACGTACATTGATCCACGATCTGGCATCCGGGCGCAATAGTTCCACCGATCCTGGTTCCTCCCGACCGGTATTCTCCAATGACAAAACTCAAGGATTCGGAGCCTCCACATACAGCGTGTTAACGGAGACCTGATGATGATCCCCCTCTATGCCTTCCGCGATAACAGCTGTGATCCACGGAAATGCACGGTGAAGAGGATGGAGCGCTCCGGACTGGTGAAGGTGCTTACCAAGATCTCCCGTATACCCCGCACAACAATCCTGCTCGATCCAACCGCCGAGAAGGCCCTCTCTCCCGCTGACTGCCCTGCGCGCTCCCTGACCGTGCTCGACTGCTCATGGGAGGTACTGGATACGGGTGCCGTCCAGGGTTTTTTACGGCGCCGTGCTCTCCCGTTCCTGGTCGCGGCCAACCCTGTCAATTTCGGCAGGCCCTGGCGGCTCACTTCTGTCGAGGCCTTCGCTGCGGCCCTGGTAATTCTCGGTGAGCCGGAACAGGCCGCCGTTGTTCTTGCTACCCAGAAGTGGGGCCCCCGCTTTCTCGAATTAAACGAAGAGCCCCTTGGCCTCTATGCGTGCGCCCGGGACAGCGGGGAGGTTATCGGCATCCAGAACCAGTACCTCTAGGAAATGGCACGAATCCGGGGATCTCATGGCTGAGTGTTCTGGAGTATCACTACCCGTTTGTCTTCCAGGGGAATGCCTGCAGTCCGCGCCTCAACCGGGAGAGCTCTGCTCCCGGTAAGGGGGATGAGAGTAATGTGAAGCGGTGCCTCACCGGGGAGGCTCGCAAGTATCTGCCCTTCATCTGCAGGAAAGAACGTGGAGAGAGGGGCACCGACCACGATATGCCGGTCTCCGTCGACCAGTTCAACAAACCGCTCATTGGCCCAGAGGATCATTCCCGCTTTGTCGGTGAGCAGGACCGCCTCTTCCACAAGATCGAGGACCGATTCCAGTTCCTGCCGCATCCGGGAAAGGCTCTCGACCTTCTGCTTTTCCCCCTCCGAGGGTGCTGCAACCGCTGTTCCGGTTGGATCCACCTTACGCATAGATTCCCGGGCCCTTTTCCAGGCAGAGATGTCGCGGATCGATTCAATAGCACCGATTGATCGGCCTTCATGGTCGGTGAATGCTGATGCCTTTCCCCAGAGGAATGCTCCCTTCCCGCAGTTCATCGCTGACACAAATGATTCTACGTAGATGCTGTCGCCGAAACGGCGCACATTCGGGTATTTTTTTGCAAGTTCATGGGGGGGGAGATCGAGAATGTCGACCAGGACGGGACGTTCATCGCCAAATAGGGAGAACGCTTCCCGGAAATCCTTCTTACCCAGCACTTCGTCCCGTTTCACCCCGGTCAGGGTCTCCAGCGCCCGGTTCCAGGCAATGACCCGGTGCTCCCTGTCGATAATGAAGGTGGGATCGGGCATGAACTCGATCGTTTCTGACAGCTTCTGGCGGGAGCTCTTCAGCGCCAATTCAATGTTTCGGGATTCGGTGATATTTACCAGGGAGACAAGGGTGTAAAGGATCGTCCCAGCCTCATCGAAGGAACATCGTTTCGACGCATTGAAATATTTTATTTCTCCATCCGGCATTGTCACGGTAACCTCCCCGCTCCACTTTCCTGCCTTCCTTACCTGATGGAGGATTTCCTCAAACGTGGGAGCCACCTCCCCGACAAGTGAAATGATTTCGGGGACCATTTTTCCCTGTACAGAATTGAGATTGAGACTGAATTCTGATAACCACATGTTATTTGCATAAATCAGACGGAAGTCGCGATCAAAGATTGCCATCGAGGTAAGCGAGCCCTCGATAGCCGTATCCTTCAGCCGGAGTTCTTCACGGGTCTTCTTGATATCAGTTATATCAAAAAACGAAGCCATCAGGCAGAGCGGGGAGCCTGACTGGTCACGCACAACACTGGCGTTGAGAATCGCATTGAAGTTGATACCCTGCCTCGTCCTGGCAAGGACCTCCCCGGACCACTGGCCGTTTTCCTCAAGCGAATTCTTTACCTCCAGTATAACTCCGGATGTCTTCGCATCGCCGTGGGCAAACATCTCGATTGGCTTTCCAAGGACATCGGCCTCATCATCGTAGCCGAACATGGTCAGGAATGCGACGTTGACATACGTCACATTTCCCGACAGGTCTGCAATGCCAATACCGTTCAGCGATGATGCAATTGCAAAATTCCTTATCAGGATCGCCTCCTCGGATCTTTTCTGCTCGGTTATATCCCTGCCTACGCCCTGGTACTCGATCAGGTTTCCCTGTTCGTTAAACAGGGCCCGGTTTGTCCACTGAAACCATTGGCACTCTCCGTTTGTATCGATAACCCGGTGCTCGATGACGCAGAGAGGGTTTTCGGGCGAAAGGCTCCTTATCCGGTTCTCAACAAGGTCCCGCTCCCCTTCAGGGATGGATTCGAGGATAGACTTCCCGATCAGATCTTTTTCCTCCACCCCGAAATACTGAATTATTGATGGGTTAACAAACAGGATTTTCAGATCCTTGTCAAACCGGTTTACCATCTCGGTTTGATCCTCAACGATTGCACGGTATTTCGCTTCACTGACCTTGAGGCGATCCTCGACTTCTTTTTTTCCGGTGATATCCTCAAACAGGAAAGTAATTCCCCTGGTGCCGTCATCAAAAACGGTTGGCAGGGCCTTGATGAGGAGATACTTAATCGCTCCATCCCGCGTGAGAGATATCTCATGGGAGATCTCCCCTGTCTCCAGGGACGACCGTGCAATATCGTCAAGCCTGAAGCCGTTCCCGCTGTTGATCGGGGTGGCAGAGATGATGCTTCCGATCAGGTCTTCTTTTTCTATCGGGAAATAGGAGAGAAAACTGTCATTTGCCTCGACCACCCGCATATCGCTGTCGAGTATCAGGATGAGCTCATTTGCGAACTGGAGCATCGACGAGATGGGCACCCGGTTTGAAAGGTAGTATACTTTCGCATTCCCGTACATCCTCATCTCGACCTGCCCGGTGATGAGCAGGATTTCGAGGTATTTTGCAACGGAATTGCGGTTGATCCTGAGATTATGGGAGATATCAGAGATGGTAAGTCCTTTGGGTCTTGCCTTGAGCAGCCGCTTGATACGGGTTATCTTCTCCTGATCCAGGATCATGGCATTCGATCATGATCTCCCTTTTTAATTAAACATTTGCACGGCGTTGTTGTCATCTCCGGCACCCGTTTGATATGAAACGGCTCCGCCATTTTCATTTTGTATGCACGTGTTTTAACCAGGAAATCATATGGTTTTCAAAAGCTTTAACAACCTTTTTCTCTACCCTCGGCTAGTTCAATACATGGATTCCATGGGAGCTGGCGCTGATATACTTCTCGTGGAAGATAATCCCAACGATGTTGAGCTCATCCTCCACGTCTTCCAGTGGTGCAATCTCGGGGACAGGATACATGTGGCATGGAACGGGGAGGAGGCCCTGGATTACCTCTTTGGAACCGGGCCCTATGAAGCCAAGGCCGCAGGGAGACCAAAGGTAATCCTCCTCGACCTGAAACTTCCCAAGGTTGACGGGCTCCAGGTGCTCCGGAAAATCAAGGAAAATCCTCAGACCCGATCGATCCCTGTAGTCGTTTTCACCTCGTCCCGGGAGGAGCGGGATATCATCGAGAGTTATAACCTCGGAGTGAACAGTTACATCGTCAAACCGGTCCAGTTCGACCAGTTCGCCAATGTTATACGGGATATGGGGCTCTATTGGCAGATCATCAACCAGCCTCCGGTTGAAAAACGATAAGGCGACCGTTCTCTTCGTCCGGAATTCAGGACGGTATACTGAACCGGAGAACAATTAATCTCATTGTTCCATCCTGAGTTGAGGGGTTTTACCCCGGGTGCAGGGATGAACGCTCTGGTGAAATCACTTGTCGCTTTTCCCCGGGAGGTGTGAACCATCCATGCCGCACCTCGCAGCAGACCAGGTAAATAAATTAACTCTGCCATTCTGGCAAAAATATCGCATCCGCACCACACCTCCCCGGTTGCGGAGGATTATGGCTGACCCGTTACATCTCCATTTTCCGATGGAAGTATCAAAAACCCATGAGATCAGGCCCTGCGGGAATCCCGATCACCCGCTCATATTTTCATCTGGTCGGCAATGAGCAGGTAATAGGCGGCAAGACCCTTCCATTCACCCCACTGATCGGCGATGTTGCGGGCCTCCCCGGCAGATATTTTCCCGTCACGCTGGTAGCGCCGGGAAATTGAACGCCGGAGCCCGAGATCATCGGCCGGGAAGGCATCCAACCGGTGCATGCCCCGGAGGATGGCAAGCTCGGCCGTCCACCGCCCTACTCCTTTGAGCTTTACGAGTTCCGTGATGATCGCTTCCGAATCCATGGTGTTCCGGAGACTTTCGAGATCGAGCTCTCCCTTTACAATCCGTTCAGCAGCACTCCGGATATAGTCCCCCTTCATCGATGAAAGTCCACATAACCGGAATTGTTCAGATGTCGCGGATGCCAGGCATTCCGGGACGGGGAACGCATAGTAGGTCTGCCCGTCAACCACCAGCGAATCGCCAAACATCTTCGTGAGCCTCGCCTCAAGCGTGCGGGCAACGGCAAGCGAGATCTGCTGCTCGATGATGGAGTCTGCCAGAGCCTCGAAGACAGTGGGCGTTGTAGGGGGTTTCAGCCCGCGGAGACGCTGGGTAAGCTCCCGCATCGGGGGGTCGTTCCTGACCGCCTGGTAGAACGGGGTGAGGTAATCGTTAAGATTGAGGATCCGGGAGATGGTTGTTCCGGCCTGTTCCTGCTCACCGGGCGTCAGGACATCCTCAGGAGTAAACCTGACTTTCAAGGTAGGACTGCCGATTGATCCTCCAGCGGTTACCTCTGCGAGAACCAGTTTTTGCCCGACCCGGATGACCTGCCAGAACCGGCCGTTTTCTGCTTTCCGGATCCTGGGATCGCCGGATGAGAAGACGAAGGTGCTGACCGAAAAGTCATAGGGGGGGACAGGGTTAAAGATGAGAGGCATTATATTGGGTGAATGTTGGATTTTCTCCCATAAAGGAGGTCCGTTTATGGCCTGCCGGACGGTACCAGGAAACGAACCGCATCCGTAAAACGGTAACCTTTTATTTGACCTCCCCTAGAATTCCTCCCCATATGATCAAAGTTGCTATCAATGGGTATGGAACCATCGGCAAGCGCGTGGCAGACGCAGTCGCCGCACAACCGGATATGAAGGTGATTGGGGTCTCAAAGACCAAGCCGAGCCACGAGGCCTTCGTGGCAAAATCACGTGGATATCCACTCTATATCGCCGACATCTCCAGGAAAGGCGCCTTTGAAAAGGCCGGGCTTCCTGTCGCCGGGAGCGTTGAGGACATGCTGAAGGCATCCGATATAGTAGTTGATGCCACTCCGGGAGGCGTTGGGGAGAAGAATCGGCCCCTCTACGAGAAACTTGGGAAGAAAGCCATATGGCAGGGCGGCGAGGACCACGAAGTGGCAGGGTTCTCCTTCAACTCGGACTGCAATTACAGGGATGCCATCGGGAAACAGTTCGCCAGGGTGGTATCCTGCAACACCACCGGCCTGTGCCGGATCATCAAGGCCATGGATACGGCGTACGGCGTAGAGAAAGTCCGGGCGGTCATGGTCCGGCGGGGGGGGGATCCGGCGGACATCAAGCGGGGGCCCATCGATGCTATCGTCTTAAACCCGGTCAACATCCCAAGCCACCACGGCCCTGATGTCCAGAGCGTTCTGCCGCAAATCAACATCGTTACCCTGGCCATGATCGTCCCGGTGACCATGATGCACATGCACGTCGTTCAGATGGACCTGAAGAAGGCGGCGGACAGGGAGGATGTCCTCCGGGTCATCGAGAAGCACCCGCGGATGGGACTTGTCCGGAAAGTGACCGGCATCACCAGCACCGCCGAGCTGAAAGAGTATGCCATGGACATGGGCCGGTGCCGGTCCGACCTCTGGGAGAACGGTATCTTCGAAGAATCGGTCTCCTGTATTGGAAAAGAGCTCTACCTCTTCCAGGCCATCCACCAGGAAGCCGACGTGGTGGTGGAAAACATCGATTGTATACGGGCTATGACCGGGACTGAGAAGGACCCCGCCAGGTCGATCGCCATGACCAACAGGGCCATGAACTTCGTGGCTATCCAGTGACCTCCAACTTTTTCGATATGGTTTCACAAGGTCTCGCCCGGGCCATGGCCGGGACCGAGAAGGACCCCGCCAGGTCGATCGCCATGACCAACAAGACCATGAACTTCATGACTCCCCTGTGAACCCCTTTTTCACGGATATTTTTTTCCACGAATCCTCACCGGTTATTCTCAAAGAACACATGCTGTCGTGTGATTTTTCTCCCGGTTTCGCGTTGCCCGCCCATCAACAGTATGCTCATAATAATTAACACCACCCAGATCCCATGTATAGAAAATGGATCCCTACGAGCTGGTGACGAGGAATACAGTAGAAGTTATCACTGATGATGAACTGATAGCTCTCCTTGCCAGGGACAAGAAGCGGGTTTATGCAGGCTACGAGCCGAGCGGAGAGATCCACCTCGGACACTTGGTGACCGTCAACAAGCTGATCGATTTAAAAGAGGCCGGTTTCGAGGTGATCGTCCTCCTCGCCGACCTCCATGCCTTCCTCAACAGGAAAGGGACCATGGAGCAGGTCAGGGAGCTTGCCGGGTACAACAGGCGGTGCTTCGAGGGGCTCGGCCTCCGGGACGTCGAGTACGTGCTTGGCTCCGACCTCCAGCTTTCTCCCGACTACCAGCTCAGGGTTCTCCAGCTCTCCCAGCAGATAACCCTGAACCGTGCCCGGCGAAGCATGGATGAGGTGGGTAGAAACATGGAGGCGCCGACTGTTTCCCAGATGATCTATCCTATCATGCAGATGGTGGACATCGCCCTGCTCAACGTCGATGCTGCTGTCGGGGGAATCGATCAGCGGAAGATCCATATGCTCGCCCGGGAGCACCTGGCGGCAGTCGGTTACCCTTCGCCGGTCTGCATACATACCCCTATCCTGAACGGACTCGACGGTAAGAAGATGTCCTCTTCCAGCGGGAACTACATCTCGGTAGCCGATTCGGTCGAGGAGATTGAGAAGAAATGCCAGAAGGCATTCTGCCCGCCCGAGTGCGAAGAAAACCCGGTGCTCCAGATTCTCCAGTACCACATCTTTCCCAGGACAGGAACGGTTGTGGTCAGGCGCCCGGCAAAGTTCGGCGGAGATCGCGAGTTCGGAAGCTACTCAGAGATCGAGGAAGCCTACCGGAAAGGAGAGATCCATCCGCTCGACCTGAAGAAGGCGGTGGCCACGAGCATGTCAGGCATTCTCTCCTGTGTCCGGGACTACATGACCTGATGGAGCGTCTGCCGTGAGTTCCGACAGTATCGAGTCAAGGTTCGACCGCGAGATCGAACGCCTGGGTATCCGGATAAAAGATGTAGACCAGCTCAAGGTCCGGCAGGACGTGTTCGATGAAGTGACGCTCCTTGCCCTCTACAGGCTAGTGCATAAAGGCTGGATTACGGCAATTGGCGGCTCCATCAGCACCGGCAAGGAAGCAAACGTCTTTTTCGGGGAGCGCGAAGACCAGGATCTCGCCATCAAGATCTATCGGATCAGGACGGCCAATTTCAACGCCATGACCGAATACCTGATCGGTGATCGCAGGTTCTCCGGTATCCGGAAAACGCGGAAAGAGATTGTCTTTACCTGGACACGGAAAGAATTTGCAAATCTTAAGCGGGCTCGTGAAGCGGGTCTGAGGGTTCCCGAACCATACGGCTGGGACAGGAACATTCTGGTGATGGAATTTTTAGGGGAGAGCGAGGTCCCGTTCCCCCAGATCAGGAATGTTGAACTCGGCGATCCTGATAGCGTGTATCAGGAGATCATTTCTTTCGTAAAGATCCTTTACCAGAAGGCAGGACTCGTGCATGCCGATCTCTCTGAATTCAACATCCTCTTTTCAGACAGGGCCTGCGTCATCGATATGGGCCAGGCGGTAACGCTCGATCACCCCCGGGCGCGGGCATTCCTCGCAAGGGATATTGCAAATGTGAACAGATACTTTGGCAATCTCTGCAGTGTCCGGACTACCAGCGACGTATTTGAGGAGATTACTGGAATTCCGTTACCGGGCAGGGGAGTTCCAGGATAAGGGCCCGGATAAAAGACCATGATCCAGGAAGTAAAAGTCACCGGGACCAGAATCGGGGTTCTGATCGGCAAGGGCGGGGGTACCAAGAGGGAACTTGAGGAAAAGACAAAAACCACCCTCTCGGTAGACAGCAAGGAAGGGATTGTCCAGGTTACTGGGGAGGATGCTCCCCTCGTCCTCCGCGCAATGGAAGTTGTACAGGCCATCAGCCGGGGATTTTCTCCAGAAAGGGCATTCGTCCTGCTCGATGATGAAGACCTTCTCCTCGACATGATCGATCTCTCCGGGCTGACCGACAGTCCCCGCCAGCTCGACCGACTAAGAGGCCGGATTATCGGGAAGGACGGCCGTTCCCGGGAACAGATCGAACACATGACCGATTGCGAGATATCGGTATCCGGTAAAACCGTCGCCCTGATCGGTCTCCCGGAACAGATAAAAACTGCCCGGAGTGCCGTCGAGATGCTTCTCGAAGGCCTTCCCCACGAAGTGGTCTTTGGGTTCCTGGAACGGAAGCGGCGCGAGGCCAAGCACGATGCCATTGATTACTACTACTGATAATCTGCCGCCAGGGCCGGATGCGGTTAGATCCAATTGGATCCGGCCTGCATAAGGATTATTTCCACTGGAGGCCGAAACGCGCGCTTAGGAGCTTGTTTATAAAAAGAGGCGATTCACGACGAATATCGACTGGAATAAAAGGGGTTTGAATGAAGATTGCGGGCCTCCCCATCCCTGACTCATTGATCCGGCACTACGAGTCCGCGGGAATCATGGATCTCTATCCTCCCCAGGAAGAATGTGTTCAAAAAGGAATGTTCGAGGGGAAAAATCTTCTCGTGGCCATCCCGACTGCAAGCGGAAAGACCATCGTAGCGGAGATGGCCATGCATGTGCATATCGCACGAGGGGGGAAATGCCTCTACATTGTCCCCTTAAAGGCACTCGCCAGTGAGAAGTACGAGGATTTCAGCGGAAAAGGGGTGAAGGTCGGCATCTCAACCGGCGACTATGACCGCCGCGACGATTATCTCGGGAGAAATGACATTATCGTTGCCACAAGTGAAAAAGTCGACTCTCTTCTCCGGAATGCCTCTCCATGGCTCACAGAAATCAGCCTGCTCGTGGTCGACGAGGTTCACCTGATCGACTCTCCGGACCGCGGACCAACCCTGGAGATGGTAATTACCAAGATGCGGACCAGGAATCCGGGCATGCAGGTCATCGCCCTGTCTGCAACCATTGGAAATCCAGGTACCCTTTCCCGGTGGCTTGGTGCTGAACTCGTGACAGGGAGCTGGCGGCCAGTCGATCTCCACCAGGGGGTCTACTACGATGGTGCGATCCATTTCCACTCAACTGTCAGACCGGTTCGATCGGTTTCGAAATTTGAAGACTTAAACCTCATGATGGATACTATCGGGGAGGGGGGTCAGTGCCTGGTCTTCGTGTCATCGCGAAAAAATGCTGAAGCGTTCGCAAAACGGGCGGCAAAGGCGCTTGCTCTTGAAAGCCCTGAACTTACCGCTTATTCCAGGAAGCTTGGGAAACTGGCCGAAACTGACCAGGAGAAAACACTCGCCCTCTGCGTATCATCAGGATCGGCTTTCCACCATGCAGGCTTAAGGAGAGAAGCCCGGACCATCGTGGAAGAGGGGTTCCGGAAGGGGCATATCCGGTGCATTTCTTCAACGCCAACGCTCGCTGCCGGCCTGAACCTGCCCGCACGCAGGGTCATCATCAGGGATTACCGTCGATATAATGCGGGGGAGGGTATGGTCCCAATCCCGGCCAGGGAGTATCACCAGATGGCCGGCCGTGCTGGCCGTCCCCGTCTCGATCCATATGGCGAAGCGGTACTGATAGGTAATTCCTCGCAGGATGCTGCACAACTTTTCTCCTACTACATCGATGCCACACCGGAAGATGTCAATTCCCAGTGCTCAACCGACAGGGCACTCACTACCCATATCCTCTCACTGATTGCCTCAGGGTTTGTCGCTTCTCAACCGGCGCTCCGGGAATTCATGCACAGCACATTCTATTTCCATCAGAAGAAGACTGATCGGCTGCTGGCCGCGGTCATCGGGAGATCTCTATCCTTCCTTGACCGCGCAGAGATGATCACCATCCAGGCCGAAAATCTCTGTGCAACAGAGTATGGGACACTTGTATCGCAGCTCTACATCGATCCATTAAGCGCCGACCTGATTGTCGAACAGATTACCGGCGCAGAGGAGTTCTCGGATATCGGCCTTCTACAGGTTATCTGCAGTACCCCCGACATGTTCACGCTTTTTGTAGGAAACCGGGACCGTCATTACCTGGAGCGGTATGTTCTCGAACATGACCACGAGCTCTGGATGGACCTTCCTTTTGGCGACGACGAGACATACTTCCGGAGCCTGAAGACGGCAATGGTCCTCTCTGACTGGAACCATGAAGTCCCTGATGCAACCATCTGCGAACGATACTCGATAGGGCCGGGAGATATCCATGCCCTTGTCGAGAGCGTTAACTGGCTCCTCCATGCAACCGGACGCCTGGCACGGATGTTCAAGCGGGGTTTTTCCCAGCAAATCGGGGAGTTTGAGCTCTGCATGAGGCATGGTATTAAACGGGAGCTCATCCCCCTGGTCAGGATCAGGAATATCGGCAGGGTCAGGGCCCGGCGGCTCTTCAACAACGGGTTTACCTCTCCGGAAAAGATCCTTGCCGCCGGAGAAGAAAGGATTGTCCCGATTCTCGGCCAGGGGATAACAACACAGGTCTTTTCCTGGCTTAAGGAAGAGATGGGGGGGCGGCTACCCGTCTCCCAGCAAGTATCACAGGCTGATCTGTTTCAGTTTGGGAAGAAAGAGCCGGAGTGAGTTTCGAATGAGTGCAGAAGAGTGCACGGTTGTGCAGTACATAACACTTATCCAGGATCCGGGAGTCTTTCTGGCAGAAATCCGGGATATTGCGGCCAGGTATGATGTACACATCATCCTCTTCAATGCAACAAATATGGCCGGGATGGCGCACGTCCGCTCCGCTCTCGGGCATGCCTTCCGCTCATTTGATACAGGTTCGGCAATATCAAACACCGTCGAAATGGAAGCATTTCTCTACGCTTCGGGATCGAGACAGTGCCAGGTTGGCGTCCGGTTCGGGGTGCATGCCGGGCTGAACGAAACTTACCTGTGCATCTGCCCTTCATCACCGGGTGCTCTTGAAGAACTACTCGATCTTGGAGAGCTCTGTGATGAAGACTGGGAATCCATCACTCCTGAAAAGATGCATCGTCTGATGGAACTCTTTGGCATTACAAGCGAAGAGCTGGCAGTCGTCGGGCCATTGCGCCTCACCGAACTGGTCCTCGAGAGGGTGGCCCTTCTGGAAGTGTACCGGTGACATTCGCCAGATTTCATTTCCTGGCAATTTATGAAAGTCCGTGCGCGGGCAAACCGGGCAGATTTCATCCATTCAGGGTGAGCCTCTCAGGAATTTCGTGTTAGGTAGGCTCTTTATCGGGCCTGTATCAGAGAGAGCGGGATGGATACCAGCGTTGTGTTCCGGTGAAAAAGGGTGGATTCCTGAATAGCCTGAACGTTCAGGTGCCCTGACCACTATTCAGCATATTTTCGTGCGGGGATTGTTCACTTGTTTGCATGGGTGAGAATGTGCTGGAGTTCCGGGATAATGAGCGCACTTGTCGCGAGCTTTATCGCACCTGTCGAGCCGGGTATGCAAAAGATCGCTTTTCCACCGGAAATTCCGGCAACAGCCCGTGAAAGCATAGCTGCGCTTCTGATTTCCGAAAAACTCATCATCCGGAATAATTCCCCAAACCCGTCGATCTGCTTATCGAGCAGCGGGGTGACGGCTTCTATGGTACAATCATCGTGAGTCAGCCCCGTACCACCATTCACGATGATACAGTTTGCCCTTTCGAGCGCCCGGATGACTTCGCTCCTGATCGCTCCAATCTGATCCGGGACAATAGCATAATGCGTGATGGCTATTCCCGCTTCCTGCAGGAGAGATTTTATAGTCTCCCCGCTTGTATCATTCTCCCTGGTCCGGGAACTCGAGACAGTTATGACCGCTCCTTCGAGGTTTATAGGCTGGATATGGTCAGGATTCATCAGGTTCATCTATTGAACAGACAGGTTAAAAGTTACTATCTTTTACTTATGTGATGGATGGCGGCAGGGTAATATACCAACCCCTTTGTTTCCACTGGAACTTCTTTGGGTGACCACCCAAAGTAGGCTGGAAAATATCCGGGATGTACTGCTTCCTGCAGATAAACAAGAGGAAACAGCGAATTAATCCTGTAAATCCGGACACCGTCTGTTGAAATGACGCTGATAAAAAAGGGAGTTATTGGCAATCCTCTGGAGATTTGCCCGATGTATGGGAGATTATCTCCAGTAATCTAATCCCAGATCGCCAGGTGCCGGGGATAAAAAGGTGATGTCTTGTTTCTCAAATATTTTCCGGATTTGGAGTTAGATTTTTTGCTCGATACATAGGTTAGATTTTTAATAAATATCTGAACTTTGTATGATATTCCAAAATGTTCTGAGATTGTTTTCACATTTTTTTTATAGTTGTAAAAGTGAACTATAAATGGTATTATTCTAAAAATTTAATATGCAAAAATATTGCATTATTAATTATTTTCCAATGGAAATCATAGGGTGGGGGAGAGGCCTCAAAGGCTAAAACCTCGTAAAGAAAAGTTGGGATTTCCTCTCTAAAAAATTATTTTAAAAATAGCCTGTATTTGAGAATACCCAAAGAATAATGGAAATTCGACTGGAAGTAAAGGGGTTTATATGCCATTCAAATGATCAGATTTTTATGAGAGAATACCTAAGGATCTCATCCCAGGGGGGGTCTGAATGCCGGATGGACAGGAATCGATAGGATTATTTAAAAAATATCTTACAGGGAATAATATTTTCAGGAACAGGGAAGTCCTCCGCCACTCATATCGCCCCCAGATCCTCCCGCACCGGAGACCGCAAATCGACCAGGTGGCAGCGATCCTTGCACCGTCTCTCAAGAACGAGACACCCTCAAACATTCTCATTTACGGGAAGACCGGAACCGGGAAGACCGCTGTGGTCAGGTACGTTGGAACAGAACTGGAGAACGCGAGCTCTCACATGGGGACCCTGTGCAAGGTTGTTCATATCAACTGTGAGAGCATCGATACCCAGTACCGGGTTCTCGCACAGATTTCGAAGGGCCTTTCTGATGATGACGAAATTGCCAGCGATCGGGCAAGATCAGTCATCCCGATGACCGGATGGCCTACAGACCAGGTTTACCAGGAGCTCAAGAACCAGCTCGAAGCCACCGGAGGAGTGCTGGTCATTGTCCTCGATGAAATCGACAAGCTTGTTAAAAAAAGCGGAGACGAGACACTCTATAACCTCACGAGGATCAATACCGATCTTAAAGCTTCAAAGGTGAGCATGATCGGGATCTCAAACGACCTGAGCTTCAAGGATTTCCTTGATCCACGGGTACTCTCTTCACTGAGCGAGGAGGAACTGGTCTTTCCACCGTATAACGCCCCCCAGCTCTGCGATATCCTGCAGCAGCGCGCCGATATCGCATTCAATGACAACGTACTTGAAGATGGCGTCATTCCCCTATGCGCCGCACTCGCTGCACAGGAGCATGGAGATGCGAGAAGGGCACTGGACCTGCTCCGGGTTTCCGGTGAGATTGCTGACCGGGAAGAGAACACCCGGGTCAGCGAAAAGCACGTGAAGAAAGCACAGGCAAAAATCGAGTCCGACAGCATGGTGGAATGTATTGCCACGCTCCCCACCCAGAGTAAAGTGGTGCTCTATTCCATGCTCCTCCTCGACCAGATGGACCAGAATATCTTCACCAGCGGTGAAGTAGGCCGCATCTACAAGGAGATTGCCCCTGCCATGGACCTTGATGTCCTGACCAACCGGAGGATCACTGATCTCATCTCGGAACTTAACATGCTTGGTGTCATAAATACCCGCGTGGTGAGCAGGGGCCGGTATGGGAGGACAAAAGAGATGTGGTTTGACTCGAATACAAATAAGATATGGGATGTCATCCGGAGCGACCCTCGGCTGAGCGCTCATGGTCTCGATAAGATGGATATCGCCTGGGTGAAGGCCCTGTTCAGGTGAAACCAACATGGACGAAACCGATCGCCTCCTCCTGTGTCTCCTGGAGGAAAACAGCCGCCTCTCCCACGAAGAACTGGGAGTAATGGCTGAACTGTCCCCCGACAAGGTCAAACGCCGGGTCGCAGCCCTTGAAGAGGAAAAGATCATCAGGAGCTATACCACGGTTATAGACTGGGACCGGGCAGCAAACGGAGGTGTCGCAGCAATCATAGAACTCAAGGTGAACCCTGAGCGTGACCACGGATATGACCGGATTGCGGAGCGGCTGTCAAACTTCCGGGAAGTCAGATCGTTGCGCCTGGTAACCGGAGTATATGATTTTGAGTTGACCGTGACCGGGAGGACGATGCAGGAAGTTGCCCGTTTTGTATCCGAATATATTGCTCCGATGGACCGGATACGCGAGACGGCCACCCACATAATAATGAAGACCTACAAAGAAAACGGCCAGGCATTTTTCGAGAAAGAGGCCGGCGAACGGATACCATATTCCCCATGAGGCAGACCATGAGGGATTTTATCTCCGCCCGCGCCCGGGGGATTCCTCCATCCGGGATACGGAAATTTTTTGATCTCGCCGTCTCCATGGAGGGGGTCATATCGCTCGGTGTTGGAGAGCCGGATTTTGCTACCCCCTGGAACCTCTGTGAAGCAGGCATCTACTCCATCGAACAGGGGGGGACCTCCTATACTTCGAACCGGGGAATCCAGAAACTCCGCGAGATGCTTGCGGTATGGCTCCGCCAGCATTACCAGATATCCTACGATCCGGAAAACGAGATGATCATCACTACCGGGGTATCAGAAGGTCTCGATATCGCTGTCCGGGCAGTGACCGACCCGGGAGATGAGGTAATCATAGCCGAACCATCGTATGTATCGTACAGCCCCTGTGTCACCCTTGCGGGCGGGGTCCCGGTTCCGGTACAGTGCAGGGAGCGGGACTGGTTTCGGCTCAATCCCGATGACCTGATGGAAGCGGTGACCGCAAAAACCAAGGCAGTAATCATAAATTTTCCGAACAACCCGACGGGGGCGGTGATGAAACGGGAACATCTCTTACCGGTTGCAGACATCGTTTCCGACCACGATCTCCTACTCATCAGCGATGAGGTCTATTCAGAACTTACCTATACCGGAAACCATGTTTCTCCGGCATCACTGGATGGGATGTGGGAACGAACCATTACCCTGAACGGGTTTTCGAAGGCATATGCCATGACCGGCTGGAGGATCGGGTACCTCTGTGCCCCCAAGGAGATCTGCGATGCGGCATTGAAGATACACCAATATGTCATGCTCTGCGCTCCGGTCATGGGCCAGGTTACAGCACTCGAAGCTCTCCGGCGTGGTGAGGATGAAAAAGATCGCATGGTCCAGGAGTTCCGGGTACGGCGGAACCTGTTCGTGGAGGGGCTCAACCGGATTGGACTTTCCTGCCATATGCCGGAAGGAGCATTTTATGCGTTTCCCTCTGTTGAAAAGACCGGGCTCACCGATCATGAATTTGCCGAACAACTACTTAGGAATGAAAAGGTGGCAGTCGTCCCAGGGAGCGTGCTCGGGAAAGGGGGAGAAGGCCACTGCCGCTGTGCGTACGCGTCCTCCCGGAAGGATCTTGCCGAAGCTCTCCTGAGAATGGAACGTTTCATCAGCAAAAATTGCAGTTAAAGAAAAAAGCAGCGGTAATTTTTGCGTGGCAATCCCCGCCGCCACCAGTTTTATATCAGATTGTTTAATCTAGCATGGCACATCTGCGCTGTCTGCGCTTCGCTATCTTCGTCTCCATACCATCTCTTGTGGTTCGGACTGGTGCATATCGGGAAAGCAGTCCCTGGATTATCCCGGACTGGGATAATGCCTCCTCCCATCTATCCGAAGTGCGAAATCCCGAATGCAACTGTATCCCGGTATGAGAGCTGACGAAATCACTTCACAACGATGAGTTTGAGCATGAGGAGGGGGTCATGCCAGAAGTGCTTCCCTCCATTGCAATATCCATGCTCTTCGATATACTGGAGTAAACTGAACCAGTCGATATAATTCAAATACTGGCTAATCGACATCCGATTCGGAAATAGATCCTGTAGTGCCTTGAATCAGGACTCTTCAACAAAGGTAACCATAGTGGCATGCCGGATTACTATACAAAAGTACTGAAATGAATCCCGGTGTGGCTGGTTTTAACTGTTCAGGCTCAATTAATCCCTGGAACCTTGAAAAACGGGTGGGTTTTTAGTTCAGTTCCCGAATTCCGACAGGTTCTGCGACAGGATCAGTCCTGAACCGGGTAGTTTTATGGCAATCACTTCCCTATACTGGATGGTTGGACAATGAGTTGTACGATTATCGTCGGCGGATTTTTCGGTGACGAGGGAAAGGGAAAGGTAGTTGCTCATGTTGCGTATCATGACCAACCAACCATCATATCCCGTGGCGGTGTAGGCCCGAATGCCGGACACACGGTCAAGATGGGGGACAAGGAATATGGAGTGCGCATGGTCCCTTCCGGCTTCGCCTACCCGGATGCCCGCCTCTGTATCGGGACCGGGGTACTCGTGGATCCGCGGGTGTTCATGCACGAAGTCGAGCTTCTTGGCGTCAGGGATCGAATATTCATTGACTACCGGTGTTCGATTATCGAGGAAGACCATATCAGGCGGGACAAATCGAGCGAGCACCTGGCAAAGACCATAGGTTCAACGGGAAGCGGGTGCGGCCCGGCCAATGCCGACCGTGTACTCCGGGTGGCGCGCCAGGCCCGGGAGCTCCCTGAACTTGCAGACTACCTCATGGATGTTCCTGCCGAGCTGAACGGTGCGCTCGACCGCGGTGAGAATGTTCTCCTGGAGGGAACCCAGGGTTTCGGCATTTCGCTCTATTATGGGACTTACCCGTTCGTGACCAGCAAGGACACCTCAGCCTCACAGATAGCGTCGGACAACGGTGTCGGCCCCACACGCATCGATGACGTTATCGTGGTATTCAAGGCCTACCCGACGCGGGTGGGTGAAGGACCGTTTTCAACCGAGATGTCCCGCGAAACATCGGATCGTCTCGGCATCAGGGAGTTTGGGACAGTGACCCACCGCCAGCGCCGGATCGGGGAATGGGATGGCACGATGGCCCGCTACTCGGCGATGGTTAACGGATGTACCATGGCCGCAATCACCGGAATCGACAGGGTTGACCCTGATTGTTTCGGAGTGACGGAATATTCAAAGCTTTCAAAGAAAGCAAAAGACTTCCTCGCCCAGGCCGAATCGGACATCGGATCACCGGTCTCACTCATCTCCACGGGACCGGACGTATCCCAGATAATCGACCTTCGTGATGAGTTATGAAGCGGTCCATTCTCCCCATCCTATGCTGCCCGGTCTGCAAGGGAGACCTCGTCCTGACCGTTACTGTCGGGGATGAACAGGTCATCAGGGAAGGAAAACTCCACTGCCCCGTCTGCCGTGTCGATTATCCCATCGAGGATGGAATCCCAGATCTGCTTCCCAGGGACCGTTCTGTTTGAAATCTCCGCCCGGGACAGGGAAACAGGATGATATCCTGCCTCCTCTGAACGGTCAGATACGGTTCGGGAAGCCAACAATGGCGTTCCTGTCTCTCCAACATACGGAAGTGATCTCCCCATGTTCATTATCTATGCCCTGATCCTTCCTCTTGCTCTCTGTGTCGACCGTATCTTTGGAGATCCGAAAAGCAGGTTCCACCCAGTAGCACTTATTGGTGCATTCATCGACTGGTGGGGAAGCCCCGGCAAATGGTGTCCCGGCCAGCAGCGCGTGGCCGGAGCGGCGATGTGGATAGTAACGGCCGCGATCTTTGCCATCCCCTTTTATCTTGCGGAGCAGTTCCTCCCCTGGCTCTTCCTACTCGTCGCCGGGCCATTCCTCCTGAAGTTCTGCCTGGCCTGGCGCAGCCTCGAAGAACATACGCTGGCAGTCAGTGTCGCACTCTCAGGCAACATTGTAGACGGGAGGAGGGAAGCAGCACTGCTGGTGAGCAGGGATACGAGGCAGCTTACGGACGAACAGGTCCTTTCGGCAGCATACGAGTCCCTTTCAGAGAACCTCACAGACAGCATTATCTCCCCGGTTTTCTATTTCGGCATTTTCGGCCTTACGGGTGCTGCGATCTACCGTGCAGCAAATACCATGGATGCAATGCTTGGTTATCGCGATGAGCGGGAGCGTATTGGATGGTTTTCCGCAAGGATGGATGACATCCTCAATTATATCCCGGCGCGTATCGCAGGCGCACTGTTGCTCATGTATTTTGCTGTCCGGGGACGGCTCTCACCCGCATATGTTGCATTTCAACGGGACCGGAGTAAACGTCCGGGGTTCAACGGGGGCATCCCCATGGCCATCCTGGCCGGTGGTGCAGGAGTGCAGTTCGAGAAACCCGGGGTGTACACGATGGGGACTCCGGAACGTTCCCTTGAGGAAGGCGGGCCGGAGATCATCTCTGCAGTGCGGGCCGTCGCTGTCGTCTTCTCACTCGCGGTCATGATGGTACTCCTTTTATTGGGATCAGTGACAATATATACAGGCATATGAAGCTCGAGGAGCTGAGATTTGGCGCCGAACTCCTGAAACGGGGATTTGCATCCATGCAGGAAGGAGGGGTGATCATGGATGTGGTCAATGCCGATCAGGCGCGTGTCGCTGAGGAGGCGGGTGCAGTGGCGGTGATGGCCCTTGAGCGGGTTCCCGCTGATATCAGGAAGGCCGGAGGAGTGGCGAGAATGGCCGATCCGGCCATTATCGGGGAGATCATGGATGCGGTTTCCATCCCTGTCATGGCAAAAGTCAGGATCGGGCATTTCGTGGAAGCGCAGGTCCTCGAAACGCTCGGTGTGGATATGATTGACGAGAGCGAAGTCCTAACCCCGGCGGATGAACAGTTCCACATCGACAAGCACCAGTTTAGCGTGCCGTTTGTCTGCGGAGCACGCGATCTCGGTGAAGCAATGCGAAGGATCCAGGAAGGAGCGGCTATGATCCGGACCAAGGGAGAGGCTGGTACCGGAAACGTCGTGGAGGCCGTACGGCACATGAGGAGCATCATGGGGGAGATCAGGGCCCTCCAGGGGAGGACGCCACAGGAGATTGCCGACCGTGCCCGGGATATCGAGGCTCCGGCAGATCTCCTTATCGAAACGATCAGGAGGGGGCGCCTCCCGGTATTGAACTTCTCGGCCGGCGGTATTGCCACACCAAGCGATGCGGCAATGATGATGCAGATGGGAGCAGATGGCGTCTTCGTGGGATCGGGAATCTTTCTTTCCGCGCAACCTGAGAAGATGGCCAGGGCAATCGTTGAATCGGTCAGCCACTTCAAAGATCCTGCAGTCATCGCGAGGGTCAGCAAAGGCCTCGGCGAACCTATGAGGGGACTCGATATCCACACCTTGCGTGAAGACGAGATACTCCAGTTCCGTGGGCGCTGAAACCGGGGTTCTTGCGCTCCAGTGTGATGTGAGCGGGCACCTGCGCATTCGTTTTTGAGATAACCTGGACGGGCTAACCCGCTCCATTCTTTTTATATCCATGCCACCGGCCCGATTGACAAGGGGCTTACCGTCTGGAATAAGGCAGGTAAATGTCACCCTCGTTTCCACCATGAACTGGGAAATGACCGGCGCCTTCACATATGGGTCCCCAAGAACTGTGGGCCGGCCTGACCCTGTGCATTAATGCATACATGCACACGCCATTGTTTGGAAACCGGATTCAGGGAGACACAAGTGCTCGTCTTTTAAAAAAAGAGGTTCAGATAAAAATCGGGGCAAATACAAGGGAAACGATAGCCATAAGCTTGAGCAGGATATTTAAAGCAGGCCCGGCAGTATCCTTGAACGGGTCACCGACAGTGTCTCCGGTAACTGCTGCCTTGTGGGCAAAGGATCCCTTTCCACCAAGGTGACCTGCTTCAATAAATTTCTTGGTGTTATCCCAGGCACCTCCGGCATTTGCCATCATGATGGCAACGATGAACCCCGTCGCAATTGATCCTACCAGGAGCCCGGCAAGGGCGTGAGTCCCGAGCACCAGCCCGACAAGGATGGGGGCAATAATTGCCATCAGGCCGGGAGCAACCATCTGCTTCAGGGCAGCGTTGGTAGAGATGGTGATACAGGAATCGTAACCCGGTTCAGTTGTTCCTTCCATCAGCCCGGGGATTTCCCTGAACTGGCGGCGGACTTCTTCCACAATATACCCGGCTGCGCGTCCAACTGCCGTCATGGCAAAAGAGCAGAACAGGAAAGGCAGCACTGCCCCGATAAGGATACCGACAAAGACGACGGGGTCAAGCATATCAACAACCTGAAGTCCGACTGCCTGGGTGTATACTGCAAAGAGAGCAAGTGCTGTCAGGGCTGCCCCCCCGATGGCAAAACCCTTGCCGATAGCCGCGGTGGTATTGCCAACCGAATCAAGGGTGTCAGTAATCGCACGAATTCCTTTTTCCTGGTGAGACATCTCGGCGATTCCCCCGGCATTGTCCGCAACAGGCCCGTAAGCATCGACAGACAGGGTGATTCCCAGAGTCGCAAGCATCCCGACACCGGCAAGAGCGATTCCATACAATCCTGCCTGGTGTGCAGCAAGGAGGATTGCAGCCGCAACAATGAGGACCGGCCAGATCGTGCTCTCCAGTCCTACAGCAAGGCCGGTAATAATATCGGTTGCTGCACCGGTTTCAGCGGCTTTTACAATGCGCTGGGTGGGAGATCGTTCATACGATGTGTAATATTCTGTAACAAGGCCGATGAGGAACCCTGCAACCAGGCCTGCAACGGTTGCCACAAATACACCAATATATTGTGATCCGATGAGAGTATCCACCAGCCAGTAGGTGGCAATAACAGTCAGGACAAGGCTGGTGAGAGTGCCGATGTTGAAGGCCTTGTGAATAGCGCTGCTCTCGTTTTTTGAGCTTCGGACAAAGAACGTCCCGATAATCGAGGCGATGATGCCAAGTCCTGCAATCAGCATCGGGAGCAGCACGAGGTTCTGGACAGGGACATTGACGAATCTTGATGTGATTGAAGCTACAACAGCAAGACCCATCGTTGCAATAACCGATCCAACGTACGACTCGTAAAGGTCAGCTCCCATTCCTGCGATATCTCCGACATTGTCCCCCACATTATCGGCAATGACCGCCGGGTTTCTGGGATCATCTTCTGGAATTCCGGCCTCCACCTTTCCTACCAGGTCTGCCCCGACATCCGCTGCCTTGGTGAAGATGCCCCCTCCGACACGGGCAAAGAGGGCGATCGAGCTTGCACCAAGTGAGAACCCGAAGAGAACGTTCACCGTTTCTGCCAGGGTCAACGAAGCCATCGTGGAGAAGATGTAAAAGAGCGAAGAGAGGCCTAACAGTCCGAGCCCAACGACGATCAGGCCCATCACGGTCCCGCTTGAATAGGAGACCCTGAAAGCATTCGCCATTCCCTGTTTTGCGGCGTTTGTTGTCCGGACGTTTGCATAGGTGGCGGCCTTCATCCCGATATAACCTGCAAGGGCTGAGAGCGATGCGCCAACGAGGAAACAGACAGCAGTGAAGGGACTGATCGCGATTGCAAGAACAATTGCCATGGCGATCATGAAGACAAGAATCGCTGTGTACTGGCGCCTGAGATATACCATGGCACCGAGCCTGATTGCTGCAGCGATCTTTTTCATCAGGTCGCTGCCCTCATCTTCCCGTTTCATGACCACGTATGAGTACGCGGCAAAGAGAAGACCGATCAGGGCACAGATCGGGATAAGAATGAACATATCCATCAAAGACTATCCTCCAAATCTCCAGTAAAAGTGTGTTTTTGTACGTATACTGATCTACATAGGAGGATAAAAATTGAACGACTTTATTTCTTCGGGTTTGCGCCGGGTGACAAACGATTCAACTGAAATCGATGACCTGCGGCTTCAGGGTCTGGAGATCGAGGAAAACGGCCCGTGCAGGAGTGGGGTGGATATTCATCTGTTTCTGGAATGCGGTCTGGGCCTGCCATGCCCCGGCATTGATGCAGAGTGTCCCGCGATACTCGCTCAACCCCATTATATGGACATGCCCGGTGTGAAGCACTTCGGGGATTGGATCGATGACCAGCTGATCTTCACGGAGGGCGGCGATAGGTGTCCGCCGTCCATACGTAGGTGCCAGGTGGCGACGCTGGAGCATCCCCTCCATCATGGGTGCGGCGTTTTCATAACTTGCACCAGGGATCAGGCCGACCATGTCATCGATAGACCTGCCGTGGTACATCTGCACCATGATTCCCTGGAGGCTGATCAACGCCGGATTCTCCACGAGAACACAGTTATTCGGGAACCCGGAAGAGAACTCCTTTGGGATGGCCGGTTGTGGTTCTGCCGCCCTCACGACATCGTGGTTTCCCGGACAGAGAATGATGCTTGTCCCTGAGGGGAGATCCCGCATCATGGCCCCGAAGACTTCGTACTGCTCGTAGATGTTGGTGATGGTGAGTTCCTGTTCCTGTCCGGGGTAGACACCGATACCATCAACCAGATCGCCGGCAACCAGGAGGTAGGAGACCGGATGATCATCGAGCCAGTCGGCAAACCGGTTCCACTCGGCTTCGAGAAAGGTATTGCTTCCGACATGGACATCGGAGATGAGAACCGCGCAACCGGGTTCCTGGCTCCTGTAGGGTGCGTGGTTGATGGGAATATCCGGCCGGATGAGAGACTCGGCAAAGAAGAGCCGCCCGTCGCCGGAAAGCTGCCCCTTCACTCCTACCACCTCATCGGGGACGAGGTTTTCACCTTCAGAAAAGATGGGACGGTCTTTATGGAACAGGACCGGGAGTGACCCGGTGGGATCTTCCAGTTCGGCTATCCGGTGGCCATTGGTGGTGGTCCGAACGTCCTGCACGAGTCCCATGATGGCACAGGTCTCCTGACGGAAACGGGAATTCCTCTGGAGCCCCTGGATTGGGATCGGACTGCAACGTGTGCGGACGAGCGTTCCCAGCCGGTTGTACCGGTCACGGAAATAGTGGAGATAATCCTGGATGCATCCCGAGTTCCCGGACGAACCGGCGCTTCCTTTTACAACTTCGAATCGCGGGTCGGCCGTGAACCGGTTACCGTCCCGGTCAACTACGACACCCGGGATATGTTTTGCTGAAACAACGACTGTGTCCCCCGGGACGTTTTCGATGATCCTCTCGATGAGTGCCGGGTCATCCTGCTCAGCCAGGTACCTGACGACGTCGGGGTGAACCTGCATCTTGGTATCGAGGAACCGCTGGACGATGATCCGGGCATCAAGCATGGATACAGTAGTATTGCCCGCCCTCCATTTTGGTTTTTGGATTCAGTACTACCTGAACCGGGGATGGGCTGATGCCGATCCCTTATTTATGGCGAGATAAAAGAAGTACGAAGATATGGCTGATCAGAAAAAAAAGGAAGAGGAGGAGGGCCCCATCGGGCGGTTCCGGAAGAGCGAACATCCGGCAGTCGCGCTCGCCCGCGAGCTGCTCTGGGTCGCAATAGTTGTCGCAGGAATTGCGCTTGCCCTCTTTCTCATCTCCGGCACCTGGCCTGCCGTGGTGGCAATCGAGTCAGAGAGCATGGTCCCCCATATGCATGTCGGCGATCTGGTTTTCGTTGTTGATGCCGACCGGTTTGGTGAGCTGCAGACATGGGAGAGCGGCAGGATAACGGGTTACACGAAGTATGGTGAATACGGGGATGTCCTCATCTACGCACCCAACGGAGCGAAAGGGTCGCTGATACCCGGCCTCGGAGCCGGGGTTCACCCTATCATTCATCGTGCAATGACAGAAATTCCAGACGGGGCTCAGATCCCTTTTTATGTTTATGCATTCCCCGGAGGTGAGGGCCCATCCCAGTACCTTCCGGCAGTGAGAACAGGCAACGAGTATGTTCTCGATGACGGCACTGTTGTTGCAAGAATCATGAATGGCAGGATCATAATCGATCCGATGAACACCACTCCGGCTCGTGGATACATCCTGCCATCAGACAAGATTGCTGAGAAGGGAGGCTATATCACCAAGGGTGACAACAATTTCGGGAGCGACCAGGGGGCGCTCCTTTCCCGGACGGAGCTTGGCTTTATCCAGCCTGTCCGGGACGAGTGGGCGGTGGGAAAAGCGCTCTTTGCCATCCCTCTCCTCGGTTATGTCCCCCTCCATATCATTCCCGTGGCAATCATCCTGATCGTCCTGATGCTGGCATGGGAACTGTACCAAAAACAGAAGAGCAGGGACCAGAAGGACGACCGGAAAAAGAAGGCGGCAGGCAGGAAGCGTACCGGCAGAAAATAAGGCGATGGTGATGAGACACCTGCTGGAAGACGTTTTGGAAGGTTACCGGTTGTCAGAGGAGGAGGGCCTTTTCCTCATGAAGGCCCGTAACCGTTCCCTGTTCGATATTCTCGCCGCAGCAGACAGGGCCCGGGAAGAGCGGGCAGGACCGGTGGTCAGTTATGTCCGCAACCAGAATATCCATATCACCAACATCTGCAAGAACCTGTGCGGGTTCTGCGGGTTTGGACGGAGAGCTGGAGATAAAGGAGCCTACTGCGATGATCGTGATGCCGTCCTTGAGAAAGTCAGCCGTGCCCTCGGGCGCAGGGTGACCGAGATCTGTCTCCTATCAGGTGTCAACCCTGATTTCACCGCAGAGACCTATATAGAGCTCATCGCATCGGTCAGGCAAGCCGCTCCCGGCGTGCATATTCATGCTTTTTCTCCCGATGAAGTGAACCATGCAGCTTCCCGGAGCGGAATGTCCACCGGGGAAGTCCTTGCAGCGATGAAGCATGCCGGGCTTGACTCGCTCCAGGGAACTGCAGCCGAGATCCTGGTCGATGAAGTGAGGCGGAAAATCTGCCCGCGCAAGATCGATTCCGCCACCTGGATTAGGATCATAAGGGAAGCCCACAGGATGGGCATTCCAACCACGGCCACGATCATGTATGGGACTTGCGAACAAGCAGAAGACCGGATCCGGCACCTGGCGATCCTGCGTGAAATCCAGGATGAAACACGGGGCTTCACCGAACTGGTGCCACTCTCGTATGTCTATCTGAATACGCCGCTGTACCGGAATGGCCTGGCCGGCCCGGGAGCAACAGGAAGGGAGGATCTCCTGATGATGGCTGTTTCACGGTTGTTCCTCGACAATTTCCGGAACATCCAGGTATCATGGGGGAAACTGGGAGAAAAGCTCTCCCAGGTTGCGCTGCTCTCCGGGGGAAATGATCTGGCAGGAACGATGTTTTCCGACGATGTCTCGGTTGATGCGGGTGCGAGCGCTGCGGATTTCTTCGATCCGGTCCTGATGGAGCGGATCTGCAAGGATATCGGGAGACCCCTCCGGCAGCGGCTTACCGATTATACCCTTGTGTGATCCTGTTCCGGGCAGAAATAAAAAATTCCCCGTTCTTCCCGTTTTTCTTCAATACGGGATCCTGACTGGATTTTTCGAAGCATTTTCAGAATTTCACGCCGGGAAAGCCCGGTAGAGGCACAGATATCTTCGAGAGTGCAGGGTCTGCGCCGTATGAGCTCATGTACTCTTGCCACGTCATCTGACCATTGCCCCGGCATGGTAGATCCGGCTGAAAGTTCATAGCGGACCGGTTCGACCGCCTCAACTCCGGAAAGGCCGAGGATCCTCCCGATTTCTTCGAGTTGTGCCGGTGAGGCCGGCTTCACCCACCTCTCGGCCCCGGGGCGATCAAGGGTATTGAGCTGGACCCTGTCCGGGCAGATACGTTCGATTGCCGCCCGCAGGCCATCCAGCTCCTCCACGCTGGTATTGATGCCGGGGATGATAAAGACCTCGAGCCATATCTCACCGGAATATTCGCTTCTGAGGCATTCCAGCCCTTCCACAATGTCCATTGCAGATACGCCAGGGGCCGGACGGTGAATCTTCCGGTATGTTTCATCGAAAACAGACGAGATGGTCGGGAGGATAACATCGGCCGGGAGGATGTCTTCGCGGACATCCGGGCGAAGCAGCAGGCTGCCATTGGTCAGAACGGCGATCAGATAGGATGGATATGAGCTTTTGAGGAAACGGATGACATCTCCGATGGAAGACGAGAGGGTTGGCTCACCGGAACCTGAAAAGGTGATGAAATCGAGTTTCGGAGATCGGGAAAAGTATTCCCGGAGCTCGTCAAGCACCTCGTTGACGGGAAAGAACTCCTGTCTCTCCATGGTCTCAACCGTTGTTCGTCCGCATTCGCAGTAGACACAGTTGTAGCTGCAGGTCTTGAATGGGACAAGGTCGATGCCAAGCGATCGGCCAAGCCGCCGAGAATGGACCGGCCCGAAGATGTGGGAGTACTGCATTGTAAGAAAGGTAATCCGGTTGCAGGGTTAAACCATTGGATAGTCCTTATGAGAGCAGGTCGAGGGCTTCCCTGCCGTTCATACCCGCAAAAACACCGTACCGTTCAGCCGATGGATTCGTTCCGAAGACAGCGCCCGAGAGCAAATCGTCGATTGTCGCTATTCGGGACCCGGCCTCCGCCCGGACCCGTGCCGCCGGGTACCCGAATTTCTCAAGCGCTGCGACATCGAATGCTCCACACCCCACCATCCCGTTTCTGGCAATAACCCAGACAAGATTGACCGGGCCGAGGGAAACCACGTAGCCCGATCCTGTACCCCTGCTGAGGGTTACCGGTTGTTCCTGCATGGTTCTTCATTCCCGGTAGGTTCCGGCCGGAATTAAAAGGTACGGTAGGATGATTTAAGTGTATACGACTCTACCCTTCCAGTAACACCATGTCAAGAGGTAGCATACTGGCCTTGCGGGGAGACGATGACCGGGAGCTCCATGGCATACTCGATGAAGCCCTGGCCGGGAACCGTCTGAGTGAAGAGGACGCATACAGGCTCTTTTCAATTGGCGACAGGAGGATATGGGATGTAGCCCGTGCTGCGGATGAACGCCGCGAAGCAGCTGTTGGAAACCAGGTGACCTATGTCAGGAACCAGAATATCAATGTGACAAACTATTGCATTAATTCATGCGGATTCTGTGGATTTTCGAGGAAACCTGGTGAAGAAGGCGGGTATTACCACGACCGGGAGGTCATCCGGGAGAAGGCGGCATTGGCAAAAAACAGGAAGGTGACGGAGATCTGCACGGTAAGCGGACTCCATCCCGATTTTGACGCGGATAGCTATGTCCGGATATTTGAGGCAATACGGGAAGGGGCCCCGGATGTCCACATCCATGCCAGCAACCCCATGGAGGTGGCATATGCTGCGAAGAAAAGCGGCATTACAACACTCGAGGTACTCCAGATGATGAAGGATGCTGGTCTCGGATCCTTGTGCGGGACCGCGGCGGAGATCCTTGTTGACGAGGTACGAAGGGTAATCTGCCCGGGAAAAGTCTCGACCGATGAATGGGTCAGGATCATCATGGAGGCACACCGGCTCGGGATCAGGAGCACCGCAACAATCATGTACGGGCATTGTGAGACCGTGCAGGACAGGGTCCGCCACCTCTCTGTTATCCGCGATATCCAGGATAAGACCGGGGGCTTCACCGAATTCGTCCCGCTCTCCTTCATCCACATGAATACCCCCCTGTTCCGTAAAGGAATCGCCCGTGCCGGGGCAACTGGCAGGGAAGACCTGCTGATGACTGCCGTCTCCCGTCTCTTCCTGGATTCTATCGATCACATCCAGGTCTCATGGGTAAAAACAGGTGTGAAGATGGCCCAGATCGGACTGCTTGCCGGGGCAAATGACCTCGGCGGCACTATGTTTGAGGAGAGCATATCAAAGGGAGCAGGGGCCATGAATACGGATTATCTTGATCCGGCCGAGATGGATCGGATTGCTGCAGATATCGGGCGACAGCTTCGGCAAAGGGATACACTCTACCATCTTATCTGACAGCGCTGTCGAAAGAAACGTGAAAAACCAGTAGCAGGGACGTCCTGAAAAAAGCCACATGGTTCAATGAGTGACGCAGATTTACTGATTGAAACGCAAATAAAATCTTATGACTACATGCCTCTCCGAGGAAAACCGGGATATGGTTATTAATGCCAAAATGACTGGGCCGTTTCCATATTAAAAAGAGCTGGGAAAGGTCAGTCCTGGGGTTTGAGCAATTTGACGATTTTGTCTCCAATCTCCCGTGCTTTTTTCAGGGCACGTGTGTCCTTGGTGATATCCCCTTCAAGATAGCCCTTCCCCCTGACCCAGCCAAGATATGAGAACTCGTGGCTGTTGAGGAAGCCTTCAAGCGTCTGGATGGTCCGGGCACCGCCCTTGTTGGAGCAGACCGCCACTGCGGCTGCCTTTCTTCCGGCAAGCTGCCGGCGGTGGTAGAGCGAATAGCTCCGATCGATGAAGTTCTTGACATGCCCGCAGACGTCATAGTAGTAGGTCGGTGAACCGATAACCAGCACCTCGGCTTCCAGGACCTTCTCCATTATGGCCCCCCAGTCATCGTTCTGGATAATGCACCAGTCGTTCTCCTTGCACTTTTCGCAGCCAAGACAGGGATTGATCTTCTTCCCGGCAAGCGATATGAATTCGGTCTCGATCCCAGCCTTTTCACACTGTTCAAGGACTGTTTTGACCAGCAACGAAGTGTTCCCATCCTTGCGCATGCTCCCCGAGATGCCCAGCACCGTCATGATCGTGTACTCACCTTACGACTTATTGATAGTTTTGATAGATGCAGAAAGACCGAGTGATGAAAGTGTGGAAATTATGTCGTTTTCGGGATTTGAAGAAAAATAAAAGAGATGGGATGCGCACCGGCAGTCGCTGCACCCAAAGCCCGGCACCGGAACCCCCCCGAGTATCCGGGCAACAGCGCATTCGCTCTCCCGGTCTCCAGTCACTGCACAGACAGCTGCGGCAAGGGAGAACTCCGGATGAACCAGGAGATAATCGATATGCCACCGGGGGGAGGCAGTACCTTTGCCCGCCACCCTGATGTGTCTTGCCACCCGGGAGAGCCCGGCAGCCCCCTGGGCAGAACCGACATATACGTGCCATCCCTCCGAAAAGTCAAGGACCCCAAGAGCACCCACCCGTGTGCTGCACTGCCGGTTGCGGAGAACCAGGCAGTAGGTCCCGCTAACCATATCCTGCCTGCAGAGCCTGCAGTGCGGCTTCAATGTGTCGCCTGCCGTTGTGGTGGACCGGAGATCCATGACCGGGATAGAGACCTTCAACATCGAGCGATGCAAGCCGGCCGATGGAGCGGGACAGCGCAGCCCGGCTGCCACCAGGGAAATCATACCTTCCGAACCCTCCATCGGTGAATACCGTATCGCCTGATATCAGCGCACGCTCCTCTTCGAGAAAGAGGCAGATGCTCCCGGGCGTGTGCCCCGGGGTATGGAGAACGGTGAGCGGCCCGATGCGGTCGCCGTCCGAGAGGAGCCGGCCTGGTGAAATGCCTGGTGGTCGTGAACCGAAATGGAGGGAGAGGCTCAATTCCTCCTGCATGAGCCCCGGAGCATCGAGCGGGTGGATTGATACCGATGCCGAACAAAGGTACGCGATCTCCCGCGTGTACGCCGTATGATCAAAATGGCAGTGTGTGAGAACGATGGTATCGATATCCTCTTTGTACGGTTCGATGGCCGACGGAAGAACGCCTGCGTCGATTAGCACCGATCCGACAACGTAGGCATTCCCGAAATAGCCCCTGCCGGGGATCCAGGTGACTGGCATGTTTACTAATAAGGAACACCAACCACATCTCTCTTATGCGTACCCTCATCCAGGAGTGTATCGCCGGCATACCTCCCCTGGTAGAAGCGGCCGCGCGCCAGGAAGGGGCAAATCCCCGCAACTTCGCTCGTGCAGTAGCCCGTGGGCATGTGGTAATCCCGGCAAACCCCGTGCGGCAGCACGCTGTCTGCGCCATCGGTGAAGGCTGCCGTGTCAAGGTCAACGTCAATGTCGGGACATCGGGAGAGCGATGCGATCCCGGGCTTGAGAAGCAGAAGGCCGCTGCAGCGATCGCGAATGGTGCTGATACCCTGATGGATCTCTCAACAGGGGGGGATCTCCGCACTATCAGGAAAGACCTCCTCTCTCTTGGCGTGTGCCTGGGAACAGTTCCCATCTACGAGGCGGTCCGACGGGCAGGAAATGCGGCCGATGTCGATGCCGACCTCCTCTTCTCTGTGATCCGGGAACACTGCAGGGACGGTGTGGATTTTCTGACGCTCCACTGCGGAGTGAACCGCGAGGCGCTCGCCGACCTTCACAATGATCCCCGCATCCTCCCTGTTGTTTCACGCGGTGGCGCATTTCATGTGGCGATGATGACTGTTACAGGGGAGGAGAATCCGCTTGCGGCCGAGTTCGATTACCTCCTCGAAATCCTGGCTGAGCATGGGGTCGTTGCAAGCCTTGGAGACGGGATGCGGCCCGGATGCCTCCAGGATGCAGACCGGCATGCCAAGGCTGTTGAGTACCTGAACCTTGGAAGGATGGCCGGAAAAGCACTGGCCGCCGGAGTCCAGAGAATGATTGAAGGGCCGGGGCATATCCCTCTCGACCAGATCGGCTACAATGTCCGGATCATGAAGGAGCTCTCCAACGATGCTCCTCTCTATCTCCTCGGCCCTCTTGTCACAGATATCGCACCCGGCTACGATCATGTGGCGGCAACTATCGGGGGTGCGGTGGCCTGCATGCACGGCGCCGATTTCCTATGCATGGTCTCCCCAAGCGAACACCTGGCACTTCCGCTTGTCGGGGACATCATCGAGGGAACCCGCATGGCAAAGATTGCCGCCCATGTCGGTGATACGGTCCGGATAAAAGACGGCTACAAGATGCCCCGCGAGCGGCAGATGGCCGAGGCAAGGAGGAGACTCGATTGGCCCGAGCAGTTCAGACTTGCCCTGTTCCCGGATGTGGCAAGGGACATCCACGCAAGGGACGGGGAGCTTGATACCTGCTCCATGTGCGGAGACCTGTGTGCGGTCAGGATGATGCAGGAAATTTTCGGGGAAGAACAACGGGCAAAAAAATCGTAAGCCTTCCACCGCCTCTTTTTTTCAGACCGGCCACACCACTGTACCGACCAGGTTTACCCGTCCGGTTGAGCGGAAATTGGGAAAGAGAACGGTTTTTAAGGATACTTCCACACGAAGAGGTTCAGGGCACAATCCCCATTTGGATCCGGTAATATCTGATGCAGGAAAGAGCCTACCCGGAAATCCTCCTGGAGGATACCCCCCCCTGGTGCCGAAGTGAAAAACACCTGCGTTACTTTATGGAAAGGATCCTTATGGCAAGCAGTGCAGCATTTTCGCCGTTATCGATGCCGACACAGGCTACCGGAACTCCTTTTGGCATCTGGGCGATCGAGAGCAGGGCATCAAACCCCATCAGCTTCCCGCTGACCGGGACACCTATGACCGGGCGGCTCGTTTTCGATGCGACGATCCCCGGGAGAGCCGCCGAGAGCCCGGCAATGGTGATAAAGACCTTGCAGCCACTCGACCTGACAAACTCATCGAGGGCGTCGGGCTCGCGGTGGGCCGAGATGATCCGGGCCTCGTAACTGATCCCGTTCTCTTTCAGGACTGCCGCGGTTCTTTCCACCACAGGGGAATCTGAAGCGGATCCGGCGAGAATGGCGACTTCGACCATGTGATGTGCCATCCACACTTATATCCCGTGGTTATAAAAATACTATGGGGCTGATACAATGGAAAAAGAACCGCTCTTGATGCTTCCCGGGCCGGTTCCTATGCCGGAACGGGTTCGAATGGCGATGGTACGACAGGCCATCAATCACCGGGGGGCCGAGTTCGGCAGTATATATGCCGATTGTGTACGGGTGTTAAAAGAGATATTCCGCACGAAGAACGAGCTCTTCGTCATCAGCGGGTCGGGAACGGCGGGAATGGAGGCAGCGGTAGCCAATTTCGGACGGGGAAGGGAGATCGCCTGCCTCGTGAACGGCAAGTTTGGCGAACGCATGTACAAGATTGCCCAGCGATACGGGACTGCCCACGAGATCGCCTCGGAATGGGGGACCCCGCTTGATATTGCATCGCTGGAAGATCGACTCACCGCTGGAGCCGAGATGGTGACACTTGTCCACAATGAGACTTCTGCCGGTATCCTGAACCCTGCTGAAATAGTCGGGAAACTCGCCAGGAAACACGATGCACTCTTCGTGATGGATGGGATCACTTCGATTGGAGGAGACGAGGTCAGGGCAGACGCGTGGGGAGCGGATGTGGTGGTGACCGGCTCACAAAAATGCCTTGCTGCTCCGGCAGGGCTTTCGGCGGTCTCGGTTAGTGAACGGGCATGGGAGCGAATCTCTCCCGAACGCCCTTACTATCTTGACCTTGCCTCGTACCGGAAGAGTGCCGGGGCCAAAGTGATGGAGACCCCGTATACTCCGGCCGTCCCGCTCTTTCTGGCGCTTCGGGAAGCATGCCTGATCATCGAAGAGGAAGGCCTCGCCCCGCGCATCGCCCGCCACCGGAGAAACTCAGAGGCGGTTCGCATGGCGGCGAAAGCATGGGGGCTTGACCTTCTCCCCGAACTTGACCGGGACCATGCCTATTCGAACACTGTAACGGCGGTAAAGCTCCCCTCCGGGATACAGGACAGCGAGTTCCGCGGGACCATTAAGAAACTGGGCATCGAGATAGCCGGTGGACAGGACCATCTCAAGGGCAGGATCTTCCGGATAGGGACCATGGGCGCGACCGGCGCTCCAGAAATCCTCGCCACGCTCGCCGCCGTGCAGCACGCACTCCGTATCCATGGGTATAGTCCCCGGGAAGACGGCGTCTCTGCTGCCTGCGGGGTGCTCGGATGAAGATCGGAGTTGCCGATACAACGTTTGCCAGGGTCAACATGGGTGCGGTTGCCATTGACGAGCTGAAAAAACAGGCCAGCGTGGCCATCGAGCGCGTCACCGTCCCGGGGATCAAGGATCTTCCCGTTGCCTGCAAAAAGCTGATCGAAGAGCGGAAATGCGGCATAGTTATGGCGCTTGGCATGCCGGGCGGAAAGGAGAAGGACCGGTTGTGCGCCCATGAAGCATCACAGGGCCTGATAGCATGCCAGCTGATGACCAATACCCACATAATCGAGGTCTTTGTCCACGAGGACGAGGCAGCCGATGACCGGGAACTGGCATGGCTCGCAGAGCAGCGGACAAGGGAGCATGCCCGCAATGCGATCAAAATGGCATTCCATCCCGAAGAACTCACCCGGGAAGCCGGAACAGGGCAGCGACAGGGATTCCCCGATGCCGGCCCGGCCCGCAGGTGATGGAGAGGAATCGGTTTATGAATGAGCAGGTAGGACATAAACAGGCAGGAAATCGATATGAGTGTGAAACTCGGGTTTGTCGTCTCGGAATTCAACCGTGACATCACTTACATGATGGAGATTGAGGGGAGGGAACATGCGGAGTTCCTCGGTGCAAAGGTTACCGAGTGCATGTATGTCCCCGGTGCATATGACATGCCACTGGCCATTAAAAAGATGCTGAAAGCGGGCTCGGTTGACGCGATCGTCACCATCGGATGCGTTATCGAAGGGGCAACCCAGCACGACGAGATAGTGGTCCAGCACGCGGCCCGGAAGATCATCGATCTCTCCCTCGAATTTGAAAAACCGGTCTCGCTCGGTATATCAGGCCCGGGAATGACCCGGGTGGAGGCCAGTGAGCGGATCGATTACGCACGACGTGCCGTTGAATCTGCGGTCAAGATGGTCCAGCGATTGGGATGAGGGGGCTCTCCGAGAAAGTCACGGGTATTGCGCCATCGGCGACTCTTGCCATCGCGGAAAAGGCCCGGGAGATGCAGCAGAACGGGCTCGCGGTCATCAGCCTGTCGATCGGTGAGCCGGACTTTGATACCCCGGCCCATATCAAAGAGGCATGCATCCGGGCGCTCATGAACGGGAAGACGCATTATGCCCCGAGCAACGGCATCCCGGAACTCCTGGCCGCTATTGCCGGGAAAACACGAATGGAGAACCGTTTTCCGTGCACCCCCTCCCAGGTGCTGGTAACCTGCGGCGCAAAGGACGCAATCTACGATGCCGCCACTGCCGTGCTTAACCCTGGGGACGAGGCGATCATCCTTGACCCGTCATGGGTCTCTTATGAACCATGCGTAATTCTCGCCGGTGGAAGGCCGGTTCACCACCCCCTGCACGAAAAGACCTTTCAGGTTACCGACACTCTTCTTGAAGCGGTCACGGCAAAGACCAGGATGGTGATCATCAACTCTCCCTCCAACCCCTCAGGAGCGGTTCTTGACCGGGCATCGCTCAGGCTGGTTGCAGACCTCTGCATGGATTTTGATATCCTGGCCATCTCTGATGAGATTTACGAAAAGCTCGTGTACGGGAAGGAGCACGTCTCGCTCGCCTCGATAGGAGATATGGCTGAACGTACCATCACGGTCAACGGGTTTTCCAAGGCCTATGCCATGACAGGATGGAGGCTTGGCTGGGCTGTTGCGCCCCGGCCCATTATCACCCAGATGTCCAAAATTCAACAGCATTCCATCAGCCACCCCACAACCTTTGCGATGTATGGAGGGGTCGCAGCATTGAACGGTGACCAGGAATGCATCGAGATAATGCGAAAGGAATTCAACCGCAGGAGAGATTACCTCGTCCAGGAGCTCCTCCTCATGGGATTTGAAGTTGCGCCGGCCGATGGCGCATTTTACGCGTACGTGAAAACTGGCGGAGACGATATCGCCACAGCCGAAAATTGGCTTGAGACGGGCCACATTGCCGTGACCCCGGGATCGGCATTCAATACCCCGGGGTGGCAGCGTTTGTCTTATGCGACATCTCTTGACCAGCTACAGGAAGCCGTTCGGCGCATCCGCCGGTTGAGCTGAAAAATTCCTGCATTACCTGGTGAGAGGGGTGGACGGGGAATGGGCCGCCCTGCGACCCAGACAGGTACCTGGCAATCCGGATACAGGATAAAGGCGCAATCCGATCACCCCGGGCCCGATGAGAAAAATCCTACAAAAAGTGCCATTCCAGGTATTGCCCGTATTCAAACTCAAACCTCATTGGTGTAAGAGACTGCATTGCGGTATGCCAGGAGGCTGCAGGCAGGCCGGACCATCCTTACCAGATGACTGGTGGGCATTTCCAGGCGAAAACCGGTGATTTCCCGGGATACCAATCGAAAGCTATTTTGCGGATACGGTGACGAGATCTGGACAGATACGGATAGTTGGGGGGGATCTCAAGGAAGAACGGGATTTGGTATGCCTGTTTTTCACTCATTGGCGAATCCTGCAAGCGTCCAGGTGCACAGGGGAGCAGTATGATAACCATATACCGAAGCGAAAAGAAGGGACTCGAGGTCATTAATGATTACGAGGCCGGATCATGGGTGCATACTGTAAATCCTACCCAGCAGGAGATCGACGCCCTTGTCGCGCGGTTTATTATCCCTCCTGATTTTCTCACCGATCCCCTGGATGTAGATGAGCGGGCACGGTTTGAGCATGAGGAGGGAAACACCCTCATCCTCCTCAGGAGTCCCCGGAGGGAGGCTCCAGAAGCCGATATCCCCTTCACCACGCTCCCTGTCGGAATCATTCTGACGCAGAATGTTGTCATCACCGTTTCATTCACCGAAATGGATGTCATCCGGGAGTTTATCACAGGGAAAGTGAAGCATTTCTCCACCGAAAAAAGAACTCATTTTGTCCTGCTTCTCTTCTTAAGAAATACCCTCCTGTTCATGCACTACTTAAAAGAGATCAACCGCATGACAACCCTTGTCGAGCGGTCTCTCTACCAGGCCCTGAAGAATGAGCAGCTCATCCGCCTGCTGAACCTTGAAAAGAGCCTGGTTTTCTTCGTCACCTCTCTCCGGTCAAATGCACTCATGATGGAGAAGTGCCATACGACTGGGTGCATGAGGATGACCGAGGACGAGCGGGATCTCTTTGAGGATATCAGCATAGAGAACAGGCAAGCCATCGAGATGGCAAATATCTACAGCAATATCCTCTCGGATATGATGGATGCCTTTGCATCTATCATTTCCAATAACCTTAACGTGATAATGAAGCTGTTGACCACAGTCACCATCATCCTCATGATCCCGACCCTGGTTGCAAGCATTTATGGCATGAACGTGGAACTCCCATTCCAGGACACGTCCTATGCGTTCCTCTTCACGATGGTTCTCTCCCTCATCCTCTCGGCCATCGGAATCATCATTTTCTGGAGAAAGGAATTTTTCTGAACAATACCCCCAATCGAAAAAACCGCATAAAAGCGGTGCCCTCAGCCGGAGGTTTTCAGGCAGGGTGAAAAGAAAGGGGCAAATCCGGCATGAAAACAAGAATGATGCAGTTCACAACAGGTCCGAGGCATGAAAATGCCGGAGGTATTTTCATAGGAAACCGAACCTGCGGTTTTCATCGGGCGGGATGTGAACATGAGATATCATCGGAGTTTCAATCTTGAGCAGCTTGGTCCCTCTTTCCCCAAATGTTGATAGACAAAGAACTCTAAAAATTCTCCGATTCAAATGGCAGCACAGATTGGAGTTCTCCTCCTCAAACCCGAAAGTTTTTTTGCCGGGCTTTCCGGGGAGCCTGAGAGCCTGAAGGTGCCGGCATTAATCGCCATAACCGGTGCCATCATATCAGCCGCAACGGCTGGTCTCACTTCGGGAATTACCATAAAACTGTTTGGAAACGTGCCTGAAATGGCAAGCATGGCCCCGGCCCTTGGAATCTTTGGTGCGGTTGTTGCCTTTTTCACCTTCCTCGTTCTCTGGGTGCTCATCATCCCCGGCATCTTCTACCTGATCTCGATGGCTTTTTCCGGAACCGGTACGTTCAAAAAGACAATTCTGTTTTCAGGATATGGCCTGGTCCCTGTCATCATCGGATCGATCATCACCCTGTTCGTTTCGTTCTATTATATCCCCCTGATCCAGGTGCCAACCCTTACCAGCCTCCAAAACCCGGCGGCAATTGAGGCTGCAATGCAGCAACTCATGCAGGATACGGCATTTCGCGAGCTGCGATTGATTTCGGCGGTGTTATCGGGTATTTTTCTCCTGTGGAGCGCAAACCTGTGGATTTTTGGCCTGAAACATGCCCGAAGCCTTACATTGAAACAGGCAGCAATCACCGTGCTCATACCTGTAGCCGCCTATATCGTTTTCCTCATGTATACAGCGATGTCCGGGATACCCGGGCTTGGAGGGATCTGAGGTGAGGAGATCAACCATCCTTCTCCTGGTTGTTGCCGCAGCCATGCTCCTTGTGCCAGGAGCTGTCGCACAGGATTCCGGACTGGATGCAGCGGCACAGGTGACTGTCACCCGTGTCTCTCTCGATCCGGCTATCTTTTTCGAAGGTGACACCGGGATCATCACCGTTGAGGTAACCAACAATGGGATGGAGAGGGTCGCCATCCGGCGTGCAACGATGTATGATGCTGATATCTCGGTCCTTTCAAGTTCGTACGACACCACCACCATTGTCGGCGCAGGAAACAGCATGCAGTTCTCCTTTACGATCAGGGCAGATACAGTACCCGGCATTTACTACCCCAAGTTCTCACTGGACTTCCGGGACGCAGGATACCTCCGTTACCCGGTTCAGGTTCGTGTCGAGAACGATCCCCTCGAGATATCCATACTCCAGAAACCTGATGTATTCGGCCCGGGAAGAAAAGAGCGGGTCGATATCCTGGTCGGAAACCCGCGTGACAACCCGGTGAGCGGCGTGGTAGTCCGCGGGAGCGGAGAGGGAATTGATATCACCCCCTCGAGTTACTTCATCGGCAACCTTGGTTCTGACCAGGCCCAGCGGGTCTCGTTCAATATCACGCCCGGTCAGCCAGCGGTTCTCGAATTGAGGGCAGATTACAAGAACGGGGTAAATCCCCATGCCACGTCCGTGAAAATCCCCCTCGGGTTTGGTGTATCGAAGACCGGGGCAAACCCCCTCGTCTCAAATATCATCGTCCAGTTCAAGGATGCAAAATATGTACTCACGGGAGATATCTACAATGCAGGCCTGGAAGTGGCAAACTCAGTTGTCCTCTCTGCCGGAGAAGGAGCGGTTCCAGTTGACCCCTACCAGAGTTATGTGGTGGGAGCGCTGAAACCTGACGATTTTTCGAGTTTCGAGATAACCTTCACCACCGGAAACGTCACCGATGTCCCAGTCGTTGTGAACTACCGGGATGTTGACGGGAACCCATTTGAAAAGACATTTTTAGTGAATATCCAGGCGCAGGCCTCCGGAAGTGAAAAAGAGCCCGGGATAGCCTTTCCCATCATCGCTCTTCTCATTGCCTGTGCGGCGGTGATTGGCGGAGCTGTCTGGTATTCATGGAAGAAGAGATAAATGAGATCTGCAGCAACGGGTCGATTATCCGGTTTCGCGAGGTGACCAAGGTATACCCGCTGGCGGGCGGGGATGTACGGGCCCTCGATGGGATAAGTCTCGATATCGCACCCGGGGAGTTCATCGCCATCATGGGCCCCTCGGGATCGGGGAAATCGACCCTGTTAAACCTGATGGGCTGTCTTGACACGCCTACTGGCGGAGACCTCTGCATAAAAGGAAGGAATACCAGGGGCATGACCGATGAGGAACTGACAGTGCTTCGAAGAGATCACATAGGGTTCATCTTTCAGCAGTTCAACCTCCTCCCCCTCCTCAATGCTCTTGAGAACGTGCAGTACCCACTCACCCTGAAGACCGGGGGCCGCGACTGCACCGGACGGTGCCGGGAGGTGCTGGCTGCCATGGACCTTGATGAGAGCCTCTTCTCCCATAAACCAGGTGAACTCTCGGGAGGCCAGCAGCAGCGGGTGGCAATAGCCCGGGCGCTGGTCAACGATCCCGAGATCCTTCTTGCCGATGAGCCAACCGGTAACCTGGATTCGAAGACCGGCACCGCCATTATGGCTCTCCTCGATGATCTCAACCGCAATCAGGGCAAGACGATTATCATGGTGACCCATGACCCAGCCATCGCCAGGTACGCGCGGCGGATCATCCGCATTGTCGATGGAAAAATATCCAGCTCAGGGGGAGAGGCCGCTGCACTCGCGAATGTTTTTTGACTTTGCCCGCCGCAATGTCCGCCTCCACTGGCTGCGATCCCTGCTGGCCGTTCTCGGCATCATCATCGGAGTAGTGACCATTGTCTCTATCGGAATCCTTGGCAACAGCCTGGTGCTTGCCATCTCGGACAGCCTATCCACAGTCGGTGACAGTATCATCGTTACCCCGCATGCCGGGGGGATGGGGTTTGGCGGAGGAGGTAGCACTCCCGGCCTTATATCGGATCGCGATGTTGAACAGATCCGGCGGGCAGTCGCTCCACAGGTCACTATACCTGTATATTCCGGCAGCTCGCGGATGAAGATCGGGACGGAAGATACGGTGGGGGTGATATACGGTCTCAAACCAGACGATATTCCCATCCTTCTCGAACTTTCTGAAGGGACCTATCTCCGCGGGGCTTCTTCAGCAATGGTGGGGGCGAGGTTTGCCAAAAATAACGACATCAAGGTCGGGTCGCGTATTTCTGTCGGTGACAAGGGGTCCCTTCGCGTTGTCGGCATCCTTGAAGAGCGGGGGATGGGATTTGATATCAATCCCGATTATGGCATCGTGGTGGATAGCAGGTGGTTTGAGGATGCGTTTGGGCAGGACGGGTACGACCTGGTCATAGTCAAGGTAAAAGAGCTCACCAGGATCGAGGAAGTGAAATCTGACATAGAGCGCCAGCTGAACCGCAGGGAAACCGTGGTCGATGTTATCGATACCCGGGCAATCCTCGATACGATCCTCACCGCTTTCGGACAGATTTCCACCTTCGTTACAGCGATCGGGGGAATTTCGCTGATCGTGGCCGGAGTGAGCATCTTAAACGTCATGCTGATGTCGGTCACTGAGCGCATCAAGGAGATAGGTGTGCTTCGGAGCATCGGGACAAGGCGGAAGGAAATCAGACGCATGTTCCTCTATGAGGCCCTCATCCTCGGCGTTATCGGAAGCGGTATCGGGGGAGTTCTCTCCATATTCGGCGGGTACGCCATCAGTATCGCCATGTTGCAGACCACCGAGTATCTCTTTGTTCCCTCGAGCCTGATCTATATCGCCTATGGCATAGTGTTCGGGATCGGGACCAGCCTGCTTTCAGGTCTTTACCCGGCATGGAAGGCATCTAATCTCAATCCCATCGAAGCCCTGCGGCATGAATGAACACACAGGAAAAAAGCGTGTAAAGGGATCCCCTTCAGGGGGAACCATCCTTAAAACCCGCCCTGGTACTTACCAGTTCAGGAAAAGGGCCTTGGTCCGCGTGTAATTCCGGTAGGCCTGAAGCCCGTTCTCCCGCCCAAGTCCGCTGGCCTTGACCCCGCCGAAGGGAATTTCGGGGGGAAGGACTAGGTGCCGGTTCACCCAGACGATTCCCGCATCCACGCGCGAGAATACCTCGCGGGCAACTGCGAGATCCCGGGTCCAGACAGATGCCCCGAGTCCGTACCGGGTCTCATTCGCACGGGATATCGCATCATCAAGGTCCCGGATTACGCTGACGGGAAGAACCGGGCCGAAGACTTCACGGTTCATGAGTGATGAGAGTGGATCCGGGTCCGTCACCAGGGTTGGCGGATAGAAGAATCCTCCCTCAAACCCCGGTCCGGAAAGTGGGGATCCACCGGTCAGGATTGTTCCCTGTTCCTTCTTCCGTACCTCTTCCACCATCGATGTTATCCGTTCGAGAGTGGCCATCCCGGTGAGCGGTCCCATCTGCACCGAGGGATTTGAGCCGTCTCCAACGACAAGGCTCCCGACCTTTAGTTTCAGCCGGGCGATGAAATCTCCGGCAATTTCCTCGTGGACGAACAAACGCTTCACGGCAGTGCAGGTCTGGCCGGCATTGTAGAATCGCCCGTGGACCGCCCCGTCGACCGCTTTTTGGACATCGGCATCTTTCCAGACGATCATCGGGTCCGACCCGCCAAGCTCGAGACTGATTTCCGCCATCCGTGGCCCGGCCAGCTCCCGTACTCGGTCGCCGGTCTCAATGTCACCGGTAAACGAGATCTTTCCGATATCCGGGTGTTTCACGAGAGCCTCCCCGACAACGCTCCCCCTCCCGGTAACGATGTTGAGGACTCCGGGAGGGAGCCCGGCTTCCTCCATGAGATTTCCAATCGAGAGGCTGGTGAGAGGGGTTTCCGATGCCGGCTTGAAGACAAGGGGGTTTCCGGCCAGGAGTGCAGGCCCGATCTTCCAGCCCATGATGATTACCGGCATGTTCCAGGGAACGATCGCCCCGCAAATGCCGAGAGGTTCATGATGCACCAGGCAGTCACCCCTGGATCCGAGGCTGATAAGATCGCCGTGCATGGCTCCTGCAATACCTGCGTAAAATTCGAGGATGCTCGCAAAACCCCGGACTTCATCTACGGCATCGCGTTCCGGCTTTCCCTGTTCCGCGGTGAGGAGCATTGCGAGTTCATGAACCCGGCTCCGCACAGCTGACGCTGCCCGAAACAGCACCATGCCCCGCTCCCGGACTGTGCGGGCGGCCCATGCATCAAACGCGGCCTGTGCAGCAGAAACGGCTTCGTCAACTTCGTAGAGCGTCCCTTCCGGCACCCTGTCGATTACCTTACCGTTAGCCGGGTTGATGACCGGGATCCACCCGTCATCTGCCGAAGAGACATTCCTGCCCCCGATCCTCATCTGCATGGAGAAAGAATCATCAGCAAGTGATTTAACCACTCCGGGAAGCCGGGGGAAGGGTTGTCCTGATGCCCACTCTCCGGGTCAGGGAAATCTATAATGAGTTCTTTACCAAGACTGGATATCCGGGGTTGCCATTGACAGAGGTCTTTGTAGTAAAAACGACGAATCGCGCGAGAGAAATACCGCTGGTATTCGAAGCGGTGGGACCTGATATTTCCGGAAAGGCGGTAGCGCTCAAGGCAAATTACAACAGTGCAGATCCGTTTCCGGCCAGAACACACCTGGAAACGCTCCGGGCACTCGCTGCAACTATCATGGACAGGGAACCGGATTCCCTCACCCTGCTTGAGCGGAGCGGCATGGGATCAACCCGTGATGTCCTCCAGCGTTGCCGGGTCGAGGAAACCCTTTCCCCCCTGGGAGCAGAAGTCATCGCCCTCGATGAACTCCCTGTCTTGGGCTGGAGCCACATCCCTCCTGAAGGGACCCACTGGAGAACAGGGCTTTTTCTTCCAAAAAGGCTGCTCTCTTCCGGTGCGGTCATCCAGACCTGCTGTCTCAAGACCCACAGGTTCGGTGGCCATTTTACCCTCTCCCTCAAAAATTCGGTCGGACTCCTGGCAAAGACCGTTCCCGGCAGCGCTCACAATTTCATGCAAGAGCTCCACAGCTCGCCATTCCAGCGCCAGATGATCGCCGAGATAAACCGGGCCTACCTGGTTGACATGGTTCTCATGGATGCCATGGAAGGCTTCGTTACCGGCGGACCTGAAGATGGTGAGCGGATTTCACCGGGACTCCTGATCGGGAGCCGGGACCGGGTTGCCATAGATGCAGCAGGGGTTGCATTGTTGCGATCATATGGCTCCACCCCGGAAGTGATGAACGGGAGGATATTTTCCCTGGACCAGATAGCACGCGCCGCAGAGCTGGGGGTGGGATGCACCGATCCGCAGGAGATTGAACTGATTCCGCTAACCAGCGAGAGCAAAAGCGCTGCAAAGCGGATTGCAAAGATTCTCCGGGAGGAAGGGTGACACCCGCAACCTTTATCCAGGGCATTGCTGAACAGGTTCAGGCAGGAATCTGGCATGAAAATCGGCATCCTTGGCGATACCCACGATCATCTGCCCCGTATCAGTCAGGCCGTGGATCTGCTGAACCGTGAAGCGAATGACCTCTTTCTCCATACAGGAGACTTCATCTCGCCTTTCGTGATTCCAGTCCTTGCCGGGCTAGAGGGCACGGTGGTCGGGGTGTTTGGGAATAACGATGGTGACCGCGACCTCCTGAAGAACCGGTGCCGCGAGAGCGGAAACGTGAGAATTGAAGGTAACTTTCACGATATGGAGCACGAAGGACTCCGGATTGCCCTGCTCCATGGCCACGAAAAAGAGTTGCTTGCTGACCTGATTGAGAGCGGACTCTTTGACCTGGTCGTTCATGGACACACCCACCAGGCGTCGGTATCATCTTTTGGCAGGACCCTGGTGATCAATCCGGGTGAGGTGTGCGGATACCTCACCGGGTTTCCTACTGTCGCCCTGTTTGACACCCGGAGCCTGGAAGGGACAATCCTCCCGCTTCCTGTTGATATAAATCGCGAGATTCATACCCGATAATGCCGTATTGTTAGTCTTATGCAGAAATCGATCGGAATCATCGCGGGAATACTGGTCTTTGTCATTTTAACCCTGCTACCACTCGATCCGGTTTCGATTCAGCCTGAAGCGAAGTATGCTGCTGCAGTGACCGGCCTGATGGTCGTATGGTGGCTGACCGAAGCCATTCCCATTTATGCGACAGCGCTCGTCCCGCTGGTCCTCTTCCCGGTCATGGGGATCCTGACGCCAAAGGTGGCAGCAGTGTCATATGCCGATCAGACGGTCTTCCTCTTCATGGGCGGATTCTTCATTGCCGCCGCCATGATGCGCTGGAATCTCCATAAACGGATCGCACTCCATATCATCGAACTGTTCGGCAGCAGCCCACGGAAACTGATTCTCGGGTTCATGGCCGCAACAGCCTTCCTCTCCATGTGGATCTCCAACACCGCTACGGCGATGATGATGATCCCGATCGCCCTTGCTCTCGTGGCAACCCTCATCCCCGAAGCATTATCCGGTCAAAACGAAAATAAAACCGAGCAGAAGCAATTTGCCATCTGCCTCATCCTTGCTGTTGCCTATGCAGCGACTATCGGGGGGATGGCAACCCTGATTGGAACGCCTCCAAACGGGATCCTCGTGGCCCAGATCTCAAACATATTCCCCGAAGCACCAGGCATCGATTTCTTCTCGTGGATGATCTTTGCTGTCCCCTTTATGGTGATCTTCCTTACAATTGCATGGCTCTGGCTCACGTATGTCGCCCATCGGAACCTTCCCATGGAGATATCCGGCAGCAGGGAGGCTATCCGCAAGGAACTGACCGGGATGGGGCCACCTGGAGCCGGAGAACGGTGGACACTCATCGTCTTCTCCCTGGTCGCTTTGGCCTGGATATTTCGTGAAGAAAAGATCATCGGGAACCTGGTCATCCCCGGCATCAGCACCTATATCCCCGGAATAAGCGATGCAACCATCGCTATTGCCGGGGCCCTGGCCCTGTTCCTGCTTCCGGTTGAAGCGGAAAAAGGGATATTCACTCTCGACTGGGAATCTGCACGGAAGATCCCCTGGGGGGTACTCATCCTGTTTGGCGGCGGTATCTGCCTCTCGGAAGGGATAATCGCAAGCGGCCTGGCAAAACTCATAGCATCATCTTTCACAGTACTCCAGGCACTTCCCCTCATCCTGATCATACTGCTCGTCACCCTCCTGATAACCTTCCTCAATGAGGTTGTCTCAAATACGGCCATGGCTTCGATCATGGTACCGCTCATGGCAATCACCTCGGTATCGATGGGAATCAATCCTATGCTCCTGATGATTGCTGCCGCACTGGCCTCGTCGCTCGGGTTCATACTGCCGGTAGGAACCCCGCCGAATGCCATCGCCTACGGGACCGGCTATATCTCGACCAGGGAAATGGCGCGGGCGGGCTTTGCGCTCAACATCATCGGCTGTATCCTTGTGACCCTCTTCATGACGCTCATTGTCCCGATGGTGCTTGGAATCTCGCATGAGATCCCGGCCTGGGCAGTCCTGCCCGGCAAGTGATCAGGTGCAACTCCGGGATGATTTCTGCCATCCGGGAAGGGGTTCTCATAACCCCCTTTCGGGCACCAGGTCCCTGCCCCATGAGACCCATAGTCTGGATGAAAACCAGGTGCGGAAATGGATTTGCTCATCATAATCCCGGATGAAAATCCGGAGGATTTTATGCCCGGTGCCTGATAACCGTACCATAACAACAACTACCGTTCTCATACAACAATGTATATAAGTATACACTACCCACCAGTAGTCATGGATACCAAGATCTTTCTTTCCGAAGAGGACATACCGCGACGCTGGTATAACGTGATGGCAGACCTCCCGTCACCGCTGGACCCCCCTCTCCACCCGGCAACCGGAAAACCGGTAGTACCGGATGACCTGAAGGCCATCTTCCCAATGGAGCTGATCAAACAGGAGATGAGCCCGGACCGCTTTATCGATATTCCAGGAGAGGTTCTCGATGTCCTGCGCCTCTGGAGGCCAAGCCCCCTCTACCGTGCACACCGGCTGGAAAAGGCACTGAAGACCCCTGCCAGGATCTATTACAAGTGGGAAGGGGTCAGCCCGGCCGGAAGCCACAAGCCCAACACAGCCATACCGCAGGCATATTACAACATGAAGGCGGGAATCGAACGGATCGCCACAGAGACAGGAGCCGGCCAGTGGGGATCGGCGCTTGCTTTTGCGACCATGCTCTTCGGCCTGCAGGCAACGGTCTACATGGTCCGGTCAAGCTATACCCAGAAACCCTATCGCAAGTCCATGATGCAGGTCTGGGGTGCAGAATGTATCCCCAGCCCCAGCACCAGGACCAATTCCGGTCGTGCTATCCTTGACAAGGCACCTGACACGCCCGGGAGCCTCGGTATCGCAATTTCAGAGGCGGTGGAAGATGCGGCAACCCATGACAATACCAATTATTCGCTTGGCTCTGTGTTAAACCACGTCTGCCTTCACCAGACCATCATCGGCATCGAGGCGCGAGAGCAGATGGCAACTGTTGAGGAGTACCCGGATACCGTTATCGGCTGTGTAGGAGGAGGATCCAACTTTGCCGGAATATCGTTCCCCTTTGCCGGCGATAAGCTGACCGGGAAGCACCCGGACACAGATATCATCGGGGTGGAGCCGGCATCCTGTCCGACCCTGACAAGGGGGATCTTTACCTATGATTATGGCGATGTTGCCGGCCTGACCCCCCTCCTCAAGATGTACACGCTCGGCCATGATTTCATTCCGCCAGCCATCCATGCCGGGGGCCTGCGGTACCATGGGGACTCCCCTATCCTATCACGCCTGGTACATGACGGGGTCATTCGTGCGGTATCCTGCCACCAGAACGAGGTGTTCACTGCCGCCCAGACCTTCGCCCGCACAGAAGGCATTATCGTTGCACCCGAGACCTCACATGCAGTAAAATCCGCCATTGACGAGGCGCTCAAATGCCGCCAGAGCGGTGAGGCAAAGGCCATACTCTTCAACTGCTCCGGCCACGGCAATTTTGACATGTCCGCATATGACGCGTTCTATGCCAAAACCCTGGTCGATTACGAGTATCCGGAGCAGCTGATCCGGGAATCGTTATCGCGGCTGCCAAAGGTGGGATGAGATCGAAGGTATTACCTCCACCACCTCACTCCAGCCAATGACTAGAATACCACACTCCTCTCTTTTCTGATCATGAAGACCATCGGTTTTCTCATCAACCCCGTTGCCGGCATGGGAGGCGCTGTCGGACTTAAAGGAACGGACGGTATGCTTGAGGAAGCCATCCAAAGGGGTGCACAACCAATGGCTGCTTCCCGGGCGCGCCAGGCGATTGACATGCTGAAGGGAGCCCCGTTTCGCTATATCACCTGTTCCGGTCCGATGGGGGAGGATGTGCTTGAAGAGGCAGGAATTGCCGGATTTCTGGTTGCCTACCAGGCACCGCAGGTTACAACTGCTTCGGATACGAAAGAGGCCTGCAGGGAATTTTTAAAAAACGGTGTCGAACTTATCCTTTTTTGTGGCGGTGACGGAACAGCGCGGGACCTTTACGATGTGGTATCCGATACCGTCCCCCTTCTCGGCATCCCGGCCGGGGTGAAGATGTATTCAGCGGTCTTTGCGGTGAGCCCGGTTGCGGCAGCAGAGATACTCAGGACAGGCGCTTTAATGCCGCTCCATTTCCGTGATGCCGAAGTGATGGATGTCGATGAGGAGGCCTACAGGCAGGGGGAACTGAGGGCGACACTGTACGGCTATGCAAAGAGCCCCTACCTGCCGGGCTTAGTGCAGGGGGCAAAGCAGGTCTATGAAGACCAGGACGAGGATCTGGCAAAGGCCGGAATCGGGCACTTTATCGCCAATGTCATCCGGGGAACTCCTGACATTCTCTATTTCATCGGTCCGGGAAGCACCACCCGGGCAATAGCCCGGGATCTGGGTCTTGAAAAGACCCTTCTCGGGTTCGATGCCGTGCAGGATGAAAGACTTGTTGGAAGTGATCTGGATGAAGAAGGGATGCTGGCCCTCCTCGCTAACGGAAGACCGGCCCGGCTGGTGATCAGCATCATCGGTGCACAGGGCTCGGTGCTCGGCAGGGGAACCCAGCAGGCAAGTCCCCGTGTTCTCAAACGGATTGGAACAGGAAATATAATCGTCGTGGCAACCCCCCATAAACTGGCAGAGACCCCGCTCCTCTTCATAGATACCGGTGATCGGGAACTTGATGTTTCATTCGGGGAGTATATCACGGTTATTTCGGGCTACCACATTGCCCAGCGGAAGAAAATCGGTTAAGGCCCCGGCTGAATACCGGGAAGGACCGGTTGATCTCCCCGAGGCCTTGAAAAGTCCTTCCCCGAGTTACATGTCCGGGCACTGGCATCACCTAGTGGGGAGGATCTGGTAAAACGGTCCTGCTTTCCGGAACCAGGCCCGAGTGCGCTGGGTATCCGATCTCATACAGGAGACGCCAGTAACCTGTATGGTGGTTTCAGGCATCGGTGAATCATATTGTATGAAAATGTTTTCCCCCGGAAAAGCGCGAGTCGGGGATTACAAGGGCCATCCTGGTTTTTTCCCTAGTCACGAAGTGTATGGACATTCAGTGCATAAGGCATAGTCCTGCCAGGCTGATAATGGATTGACATAAACAACAGAGATATTATATATACATCAGTGCACATCTTTATGCATGATTGGTAGACCACGCCATTCGGTGATGCCCCTGGACTGGGGTCTGCCGTCAGGCTGACGGCATCTCATGAAACATCACAAGACTGCGATACATCGCGGGTTCTTGTTCTGCCTGTGTGCGAAACAATCCCTTTCCCCCCCTGTGACCCTTTTACCCTGTACCGGTCCCTTGGATTGAAAACGGGTTACATACTTGAATCGATGGAAGGTGTCCCCCGCAGGGCAGTGCGTTCCATAATCGGCCTTGAACCCCCACTGACGCTCAAACTCGGGAAAGACCCCGAGTGTGAAGGGGACCCTAGTTATTCCGCCCTGTTCTCCAATCCACGCGGACGCGACCCTGTCAGCATGCTCCGGGATCTTTCCGGGCGAATTGTCCTCCCGAATACCGGATACACTGGTTTCCTTGGTGGATTCGTCGGGTATTGTACATATGATATGGTGAGCGATCTGACCGGGGGGAAGGTTTGCGCCGGGAGAGGAGATGGTGCCCTTTCAAGGTTCATGCTCTCTACCCGGGGGGTTATCTATAACCACCGCCTGGGAGTCTGCACGATCTTTGACGACCTCTTCATAGACCCTGGTGATGATGTTTCTGAGGAGATTGCACAGGCCCGGGATCGGATTGGAAGGCTGAAAGAGCAGATAAACGCTGTCTCTCCGGAAACCGCCGGGTGGTGCCGAAAAGAATGTCCGGAAGCTCCGCATTTCACGTCATCTCTTACCCGTGAAGCATTCATGGAGCGGGTGCGGAGAGCTCAGGATAACATCACTGCCGGGGATATCTTCCAGGTTGTCCTTTCACGGAGGACTACCTGCCCGTTTGCCGGCGACCCACTTGAAACGTATGGTGCCGTCAGGGAGATCAACCCCTCTCCTTACCTTTACTACCTTGATTTTGATGACGAAGTGATCATCGGATCGAGTCCGGAGATGCTGGTCCGGTCAGAAGGAAAAGAGGTGCAGACTGTCCCTATTGCCGGGACAAGGCCACGGGGCAGAGATGTCCATGAAGATGAACAACTGGCCGGAGAACTCCTCGCCGATAAGAAAGAGCGGGCGGAACACCTCATGCTCGTCGATCTTGCACGAAATGATATCGGCCGGGTCTCCGAGTTCGGATCTGTCTCTCTCCCGGAATTTTTCGAGATCGAGAAGTTTTCCCATGTCCAGCATATCGTCTCCAGGGTGAAGGGGACACGGGCTGACCGGTTTGACCGGTTTGATGCCTTCGCGGCATGCTTCCCGGCGGGCACAGTAAGCGGTGCCCCAAAAATCCGGGCTATGCAGATCATAGCAGAACTGGAGCCGGTTCCAAGAGGGCTGTACGCTGGGGCTGTCGGGTATGCGGGTTTCAACGACCTCCTCGAGTTTGCCATCGCCATCCGGACCATCCGGATCAGCAATGGAATCGCGGAATTCTCGACAGGGGCCGGTATTGTCGCGGATTCTGTTCCTGAGCGGGAATTCGAGGAAACCGAACAGAAAGCCCGTGCGATGGTATCTGCCATATGCAGGGCGGGAGGTCCGGTATGAAGGTTGTCATCATCGACTGCTATGACAGTTTCACATACAACCTGGTCCAGCTAGTCGGAGGCCTAGGTGCAGAGCCTGTCCCAATCCTCTCGGATGAGCCAATCGGTCATGTGCGGGCACTGAGCCCTGACAGGATAATCCTCTCCCCTGGTCCCGGTACACCGGATGAATCGGGGATTTACCCGGATGTAATCCGGGAGTATGCCGGGCAGGTTCCCATCCTTGGAGTGTGCCTCGGTCACCAGACAATCATCCAGACCTTTGGCGGGACTATCCACAGGATGACACGGCCGGTCCATGGCAAGACGAGCACGATTTTTCATACCGGTGAAGGCATCTTTGCCGGAATGCCAAATCCCTTCACTGCAACCCGTTATCACTCGCTGTCAGCAGATGAAGATACCATCCCGGAGGAATTCCGGACGCTTGCCTATGCCGGGGAAGACCGGTGCGTGATGGCCGTCTCTCACCGGAATATGCCGGTCTTCGGAATAGAGTTTCATCCAGAGAGCATCATGACCAGGGACGGATCGCAGATCCTCAGGAACTTCCTGTACGGAGGTGCCTGATGCAGGAAGCCCTCGCCATGCTTGCCTGCGGCCGGGACATTCCTGCCACGCTTGCGACAGACGCAATGGAAGGGATTGCGTCCGGTAAAGCGACAGAAGCGCAGATTGCATCGTTTATCACTGCACTCCGCCTCAAAGGGGAGTCTGCAGAGGAGATAGCTTCATGTGCACGGGTCCTGCAGGCTCACGCCCTCCCAATCAGGCCAAACGTCTGCGGCATGATGGTCGATACCTGCGGAACCGGTGGCGATGGCACCGGGACGTTCAATATCAGCACTGCCGCCGCTATCGTTGCAGCAGGTGCGGGTGTGACGGTGGTCAAACACGGCAACAGGAAGGTGAGCAGCTCATGTGGCTCTGCCGATGTCCTTGAAGCACTGGGCGTCCGAATCGATCTCTCCCCGGAACTGACCTGCTCTGTTATCGAAGAGATAGGGTTTGGGTTTCTCTTTGCACCCCTGTATCACCCGGTTCTCGGGCACGCAGCAAGAGTCCGGCGCGATCTCGGCTTTCCCACCATCTTCAATCTTCTCGGTCCCCTCCTGAATCCTGCAGGAGCCCCGGCCCGGCTCTGTGGCGTGAATCACCCCGGGCTCGTTCAGAAATTTGCCTCCGCCCTCCTCTCGCTCGGCACGAAGCGTGCCATGGTGGTGCATGGAAACGGGCTTGACGAGATAACGATTTCCGGCCCGACCCGCGTTGCGGAGATCCGAGACGGTTCGATCAGGGACTATACCCTCGTTCCCCGGGATGCTGGTATTCGAACTTCCCAGTTAGCGTCGATAACCGGTAGCACCCCCATGGAAAATGCCCGTATTATCCGGAAAGTACTTGCCGGGAGAGACGGGCCTGCCCGTGATGTCGTGGTCCTGAATGCAGGGGCCGCGATTTACCTTGGAGGCAGGGCTCCGGGATACCGGGAGGGGGTATCGCAGGCGCAGGAGGCAATCGATTCCGGTGCGGCAAATGAGAAACTGGAAGCCCTGGTGGCTGCGACCGGGGGGCGATCATGATCCTCGACCAGTTCCTGAGTGCAACAGCCGGAAGGGTAGCATGTCTGCCAGATCATCACGAAGACTTCCCGGAAAAACGGAGCCACCACAGCCTGCATGCAGCACTGGGGAGGAAGGAAGGGAGGAACGCCATCATCGCCGAAATAAAATTTGCCTCTCCGTCACGCGGATCCATCCGCAACAGTACCGACCCCACCGGGATAGCCGCCAGCATGGCTGGAGCAGGCTGTGCCGCGCTCTCGGTACTGACCGAGCCGTACTTCTTCAACGGTCATCCCCAATTCATTCCGGCAATCCGGTCCGCTGTCAGTATCCCCATCCTCCGCAAGGACTTCATCATCGATGAACGGCAGCTGGCAGAGAGCAGGTTCCTTGGAGCTGATGCCATCCTCCTCATCGCGGGAGTCCTCGGGGGCCGCCTAACGGATATGGTCGATGCCGCCATCGCCTTCGATCTCGAACCCCTTGTCGAAGTTCATTCCGGGGACGAGGTGAAGGCAGCACTCCGGACAAAAACCCGCATCATCGGGATCAACAACCGGGATCTCAAGACCCTGAAGGTCGATCTCTCGACCACGATGAGGCTGGCGCCCCTGGTCCGGGAAGCCGGGGTCACCGTGGTCTCCGAGAGCGGTTTTCTCTGGCCGTGCGATGTGCGTCGCTTCCATCACCTTGCGGACGGCTACCTGATCGGATCGGCCATCATGTCTGCCCGTGACCCGGTAAAGGCACTGGAGGGGTTCGTATTCGCATAAAGATCTGTGGCATCACCACTCCGGATGATGCCAGGCTTGCCGAGACTGAGGGAGCCGACCTTATTGGTGTGGTCCTTTTTTCAGACTCGCCACGTTGTGTGACGCTGGAACAGGCACGCGAGATATTCGATGCCGTCCCTGCTATGACCCGCGTATGCGTCACCCACTCCGTCCTTCCGTCAGAGTTGCAGGAGATAGGTTCACTCCGGCCCGATGCGATCCAGGCCTCCTGTTCTGCGCCACTGCCTGCTGGCTGTAAAGCCTGCATCATCAGGATGGTTGCCCCGGGAGACTCGCTTCCTCATGATGCCGATGTGATCATTGTGGATGGGAGCCATGGAACCGGAAAGCCTTTTGATGCCGGGTTTGCATCCACCATAATCGCAGCATCGAAGGTCCCGGTCATGCTTGCCGGGGGGCTTTCCCCAGGGAATGTGGCGGCAGCGATCCGGGCAGTCCGGCCCTGCGGAGTCGATGTGGCAAGCGGGGTCGAGTATGCGCCCGGGAGGAAGGATCCAGTCAGGGTGAAGTCGTTCATAGCTGCGGCAAAGGGGGCGGGGTTGTGACTTCTGCTGCCAGGTTCGGCCAGTACGGCGGCCGGTTCGTTCCCGAGACACTGATGGGTGCGCTCGAAGAGCTCGATGAGGCATACCGGGCTATTGTCCCCTCCGAAGGGTTCCGGAAGGAGATGGAGTACTACCTGCAGGAATATGCCGGGAGAGCAACGCCGCTCACCTTCTGCAGGAACATGTCCCACGATCTCTGCTGCCGGGTCTACCTGAAACGGGAAGATCTCCTCCACTCGGGTGCCCACAAGCTGAACAATGCACTGGGGCAGGGGCTGCTGGCCAGGTTCATGGGGAAACGACGTATCATCGCCGAGACCGGTGCAGGGCAGCATGGGGTTGCCGCTGCAATTGCCGGGGCGGCACTCGGGCTCTCAGTGGAGGTATACATGGGAACCGATGACATGGAGCGGCAGGCCCTGAACGTGGCCCGGATGCAGATGCTTGGTGCAGAGGTCGTACCGGTCAGTTCCGGATCCCGGACCCTCAAGGATGCCATCAACGAGGCACTCCGCGACTGGGTGGCAAATGTCAGGGACACCCACTACCTGATCGGATCCGTTGTGGGTCCCCACCCCTTTCCATCCATGGTTCGTGACTTCCAGACGGTCATTGGCCGGGAGATACGACAGCAGATAGTTGAAAAAGAAGGCCGGCTGCCGGATGCAATGGTGGCCTGTGTGGGTGGCGGGTCCAATGCGATAGGGATGTTCCACCCCTTTCTCGAGGATGCAGTCCGCCTCTATGGTGCCGAAGCCGGGGGGGAAGGCCTTTCCGGGCGGCACGGTGCGACGCTGTGTGCAGGGAGACCGGGAGTGCTCCATGGTTCCTATACCTATCTTATCCAGGATGCTTTCGGCCAAATTCTCGAGTCCCATAGCATTTCTGCCGGCCTTGACTATCCCGGGGTCGGCCCGGAACACAGCTTCCTCCGGGATGAAGGGAGGGTTATCTATCGGCCGGTGACGGATGCTGAAGCTCTCGACTCCTTCCTCTACCTCTCCCGGACGGAGGGTATTATTCCTGCCCTTGAGTCGGCCCATGCGGTTGCGCTTGCACGGGTGATTGCACCTGACCTTGGCCGGGATGACATCCTGGTCATCAACCTCTCGGGAAGGGGAGACAAGGATGTGGCCCAGGTCGCCGCCCGGATTGAGTGGTGCCCATGACCGGCATTTCCCGGATAACCCGGGCGTTTGAATCAGGGAAGTCGCCGCTGCTAATCACCTGCATGGTGGCAGGCGACCCCGATTATGCCGGGAGCGTAAGGATTGCCCGGGTCCTGGCCCGGGCCGGGGCCGACATGCTCGAGGTGGTTATGCCGTTCTCTGATCCGGTTGCCGACGGTCCGGTGATACAGGAAGCCGGCGCCAGGGCGCTCAGTGCAGGGATGACAACCGACAGGCTCTTTTCCCTCATCCGCGAGGTCAGGGAGCATTCTGCGATTCCGCTCCTGATCATGACGTATGCAAACATCGTTATCCAGCGCGGTGTAGATCGTTTCTACCAGGATGCTGCCCGTGCAGGTGCGGATGGCGTGGTGGTTGCCGATGTACCTGTCGAGGAGGCCGGCCCTTTCTGCGATGCCGCCCGCGAAGCGGGGGTCGATCCCATCCTCTTTGTCAGCCCGGACACATCACCGGAACGCCTGGATTTCATCATATCCCAGGGGAAGGGATTCATCTACCTTGTGGCTGCGAGGGGTGTGACCGGCGTTCGTGAGGAGGTCGCACCCGAAACGCTCGCCTGCCTTGGGAATATCAAAAAGAGGACAAAACTCCCGGTAGTTCCCGGGTTTGGGATATCCACTCCTGAGCATATCCGTGCATATACATGGGCAGGTGCAGACGGGGTGATCGTGGGATCGGCGATAGTAGGGATTGTGGGTGAGTTCAGAGAATGGCCTGCGGAGATGGATTATGCATTGCAAAAATTCGTTAAGGAGTTGAAAACCGCATCGGGGCATCCCGATCTGGAGGAGGTCTTCGTGCAACCCTGATCACGATCAGTCCCGAATCCAAGAAAAGGGCCATTCCTCCTCCAGCCTCTCCATATGCACAGGGAGTGCCGTCCCCAATCACAAATTCCCCCCTCCTCAGACACCTTCCGGTTCATCAGAGAGAAAGAACCGCCACTTGCAGAACATGCCGGGAGGGTGAGGCCCGGGCGGAGCAAAGAGGCATTCGACCCTGATCCGGGGATCGATTGCCCGGGCAAAGCCGGTGAATTCTGCCCGGTGCATTTCCCTGCAGGGATATTCGTCAAGTCCCCTCCGCAGGCGCGCTTCCTGGGTCGGGCACGAGGGCACCGAAATTATGACTTCATCGGCACGCTCGTCAATAGTATAATCCACAATCATCGCCCAGGGGAAGAGCCGCAGAGCCTCTACGAATCCCTTCAGCCCTTTCTCCGTGATATGGAACCGTTCCTTCAGATTTTCTGCCGCCATCCCTGCAATACGGCCCCATACTTTCTCGTTCAGCTCATCGGCAACGGTCTGGCCGAAGCGCTCGGTGACATAAATATACCAGAACCCATCTGCAACCCTGTAGTGCCAGAGCAGGAATTCGAGATAGTCGTGTTTTTCCTGGTCGGTCATCCGATCAAAAAGTGTGAGGTTCATACCCGGCCAAATCCCCTGGAATGAAAAGGGTGTCTTTTTTAAAAGAGTTATTGCAACAGGCTAGGTCTGATCCACTCCGGTTGTGGTTGGAGGATTTCGCACCTGCCGATCGATGAACTGCTATTCTATCGATCGCCTTTTCTGTCCACCTTCCCAACCGCAGCGCAGTATATGACAAATTCTTCCACTCCATCTATACCGAGCAGGTCAGCCATCAGCTGATCATCGAATGCACCCATGGCACAGGTTCCGCATCCGACCTGCTCTGCGGCCAGGTACAGGTTCTGGCCCACGTGTCCGGCATCGAGGTGTACAAGCCGCCAGGCCCGTTCGGCATAGCGCCAGGCCATGCGGTAGACCACGCATGACCAGAGGAATGTGACGGCAGAGTTCCGGACGAAAGCCTGGCCGAGGCATGCGGCCATGACCCTGTCTGTGATTCCCGGCCGGGTATCCATTTCCATCAGGCGGTGTGTAAAGGATAGGTACTGGTAAAGGCCGGGTCTTATTCCTTCAACGCGGTTGATGAGCAGGCAGGTCTCAAAGGAATGGCGTCCACCTGCTGAAGGAACATTCCGGAGTGTATAGTAAGGATCTACGACCTGGACGATGCCCTGTGTGCACCACAGGAGGTAGGAGAGTTCGGAGGGGGAGAGCGGATCGCGCAGGTATCTCCTGACCGATCGCCTGTTTTCAATAGCCGTGCGGAGATCGAGTGGAGGCACGGCGATGGTATCTGCCCTGGGGAGTGAAACAAATGGCCCTTCCGGGGGATACGGCTTTTCCAAAGGAGGAGGAGGCAGCTTCAGAAACTGGTCTGAAGGGGAGACATGGTTGTAGCGTGTCATCTCCATGGAGGTTCTGCCCGTTTGAAGCATAGCCCCAGGTGGGGGGCGGATACTCATAAATACCATGGCCGGAGAGCCCGCGTATCGTTCCTGGTAATGCGATACGGATTAAAAATCCCCTTTCTCCAGCTGGCTATAATCCCGGTTTACCTCAGTTACAGGTTCCCTCCTCAATGTTTCCCTATTCGGAGGGTCGGGATCGTGGGATCCTGGTTTCGTATGCCTGCAGCATGACTGAAAAGCTAATCATCGTTGGCCTGCAGATTCTGCGATAGTGCGGGGATTAAACATTGGAGCCAGCCATTCCTGGACCGGAACGTGAGCGGCTCCCGGAAAAGTTGGTCATCAGGGTTTTTTGGGAAAAATTTCAGAATCGGGTTTCATTTTGGAAAAATTTTAGATGTTTTTCTTCATAAGAAGAGCTATTGCCAGACCAATTCCCAACGGAACCAGGATTGATGTCGTGCAGGCTTTTGTTACCGCCGGAGAGACAGGTACTGTTACCACCGGAGAGGCACCATCACCTGCCGGGTAACCTCCGGGCCCGTTTCCCGTATTGATAACGTTCCGGATAATGACCTGTTCGGTGTTACCAATTGACTTCCCCTGGTTATTCAGCTCCTCAGCCTGCATGACCCTGAACGGTGTTCTATCTGCAAGGTCCGGCACCATGCCCTCAATCATGGCGCTCACCGTCACATCACGATTCGTCGGGTACGAGAGGAGGTAGCCGTTAATGAACACATACCTGTCGCTCTGGGGGATTACTGCCGCGGGACTGCCATCAACCATCACCGTAACGTTCCACACGGCACGTTCAAGGTCGGTGGAAAGGACAAAGGTATAACCTTCGATAAAAGTGGTCGGTCCCTGGGGGATGATCTGGATGGTTGCCGAGGCATTTACCCAGCTCTCTGCAAGGAGGGATTCTCCGGGAGGAGCGACCTGCACTTTCATGAGACCGATGGTCGCTGTTGCAGGGACGATCAGGAGGAGGGCAAAGAGGAGCACCGCAGTTATGCTCCTTAAAAAATCTGTCATGGTAGGGTGTTGTCGTTTTGGAAAGATAAGGCTCTTCCAATGCACCTCCCAGGGAAGATGAGGGCAATTCAGAGTATCATGGTCCGGAGCCTGACCGGGTTATTATTCCTCGAGTACGACATCCATGGGGAAATCGTCGTCGAAAAGGAATAGCTGATCGATGGTGGTTCCAAGCGCCTTTGCCACCGCATGGGCCAGTTTCAGTGATGGGTTATATCTTCCTGCTTCAAGGAACACTATGGTCTCCCGCCGCACCCCAACCGCATCCGCAAGATCGGCCTGGGTCATCTGGTACCGTGCCCGGAACTCCCTGATACGGGTCTTCATGACCGGCTCCCGGCACTCCTCATTCCACATCCCCTTTCCTGAAGAGCCAGGCCTGGAATGCCTTGGCCGAGATCCCCATCAGCAGGATGAGCAGGACTGACAACGTCCCCGCTTCCGGGGACCATATCCCCAGGTAATCGAGCCAGAAAAAACCGAACAGCACCAGGAAAGTCAGGAACCACGACCAGGAAAGGCCGTAGGCACCGATCCTCCGTGTGCGCTCATCCTGGAGGTACTGGCTCTCTCCCCTGTACAACCGCAAACCGGCCAGTGTAACCAGGATAAAACCAAAACTGATCCATGAAAGCGTAATGCTGCTGGGAGCTTCCAATCCGGCCGGCACGACTGCCAACTCGATGAGGCCTCCTATGAGGAGAGCTGTTCCAAAGAGGAACATGATCGTAAGCCATCTCCGGGACTTGAAGAAGGAACCATTCTGGTGTGCCATTATCGCAACTCAATGTGGTCTATTTATCACATTAGTTAGAATAATGCAACATTGTGTTATAAGAACCTAACTGATGATGGCGACACTCCAGTAAATCGTACTTAAGCGGGCAATCTGGCGGGATTCCCGACAGGCAGGACTCTCCACGCTTACCTGTTTGTTGTCGCACAATGGAAAAAAGGAATCAGGGGATCTGCACCTTACGTGGAGGCTTGAGCAGGTTCCACGCCACGCCGATCCCTATAAGAGCCATCACCAGGACATAGGGGAAGACTCCTAGGTAATTTCCGGTGGAGGTCTTGATGAAGCCTGCCAGCATGGGGCCGGCAATGGCCCCTGCACCGTATGCAAGGAAGACAACCCCGTAGCAGCGTGGATAGTCGCAGGTCCCGAAATAGCACCCTGTTGCGGCAGGGGCGATGGCCAGCCAGCCCCCGAGACAACCCCAGAGGATTGCAAACGAGAGGATGTACACCGGAATCGACGGCAACTGCCAGAGCAGGGCTGATGCTCCGGCTATCAGCACGAAGGAGAGCAGGGCCGTATTGCGTGGAGAGAGCCGATCGGTCAGCGCACCAAAAAGCGGTCGACCTCCTCCGTTGAATATGGCAAAGAACCCCACAAGGATGGTGGCCAGGCCCGCCTCGACGCCGATCTCGGTTCCAACCGGCTTTGCAATGGAGATGGCCATCAGTCCCGCCAGGCAGCCGATGAAGAAGCAGAGCCAGAGGCCGTAGAACGCAGGTGTCCGGACCATGGCCGATCGATCGCACTCGCAGACCTCCTCACCGGGTTTTGGGACAGGCGGGTTCCATCCGGCAGGCTTCCACCCGGCAGAAGGAAACCGGAGCGGGATGGAAATCAGCACGATCAGGACGATGAAGACCAGACCGAATATCCGGAATGTTGTCATGACCCCTGTTAACGCAATAAGGTAATCGGCAATATTTGCGGTGAGGAATGCCGAGAAACCAAATCCAAGCAGGGTCAGGCCGACCGCGGTCCCTCTCCTGTCCGGGAACCACCGTGCAGCCACGGCGACCGGAACGCCGTAGGCGATTCCCACACCGATACCACCGATGATCCCATAAACGATATAGAGCATCCACACCGAAGTGACCGTCGAGGCGAGCAGCCACCCCAGCCCGGTGAGGATGCCACCGATAATGGTCACATTCCGTGGCCCGTGGCTTTCGATAAACCTCCCTGTAAAAGGCATGGCAATGGCGAAAAAGGCAAGAAAGACCGAGAACGGCATCAGTATCTCGTTCGCCGTCACAGCCTGTCCAAGCTCGGACGTGAAGTAATCGGTCAGCGGCTTGACAAAGACACTCCAGGAATAGATGGTTCCAAGGCAGAGATTGATGATCAGGCCGAGTGCCACGAGACCCCATCGCCCGCGCTCGGCCGGCATCCCGAACAACGACTCTTGGATAGGCAAAGAGACCAACTCCTATCGATTTTATACTGAAACAGTATGGATTGGAAGAGATTACTCCTCCAATGTGGAGATATCCCCTGGATCCATACCCAGCTCCTTGGCTTTCAGAACCCGGCGCATTATCTTCCCGGATCTGGTCTTGGGAAGCTTATCCACGAACTCGATCTCCGATGGCATGGCAATTGGGCCAAGCGTCATCCGGACATGGTAGATGAGATCCGATTTGAGTTTGTCTGACCTCTGGAAACCGTCACGGAGGATGACGAATGCCTTGATGAGGTTCCCCTTCATGGGATCCGGCTTGCCGATGACCGCAGCTTCTGCGACAGACTGGTGGGAGACAAGTGCGCTTTCCACCTCGGCCGTGCCGATGTTATGGCCGGCAACGATGATGATGTCATCGGCCCGGCCGATGATCATGATATAATCGTCGACCTTCCCCTTCACCGCCAGGTCGCCGGCTGCGTAGCAGTTGGGAATGGTATTCCAGTACTGCCGGTAGCGTTCATCGTTCTTGTATACCGTGCGAAACATTGCCGGCCAGGGCTCTTTGAGGACCAGGAACCCGCCGTGTCCGGGAGCAACCGGGTTGCCTTTTTTGTCAACGACATCGGCAATAACTCCCGGGATCGCTTTTCCTGCAAATCCCGGGCGCATGGGCTCTCCAACCATGGTAGTGATCATCTGCATCCCGGTCTCGGTCTGCCACCAGGTGTCGACAAGGGGGCATTTTCCTTTTCCTATGGTGTGGTAGAACCACTCGAACGCTTCCGGATTCAGCGGCTCTCCGACCGAACCGAGGATACGGAGCGATGAGAGATCGTACCTTGCAGGCCACTGCTCCCCGACCCGCATGAACATCCGGATGGCGGTTGGAGCAGTGTAGAAAATGGTCACTCCCAGGTCCTGGACGAGCTTCCAGAAAGATCCCGGGTCCGGGTAATCGGGAACCACTTCGGCAAGGACAACCGTAGCACCGGCGCAAAACGGCCCGTACACGACGTAACTGTGCCCGGTGATCCAGCCGGTATCGGCGGTGCACCAGTAGACATCGTTATCTTTGAGATCGAAGACGTTCATGGTGGTGTAGTAGGTTCCCACCATGTATCCCCCGCAGGTGTGGACAATTCCCTTAGGCGCTCCGGTCGAACCAGAGGTGTAGAGGATGAACATTGGATCTTCAGAATCCATGACTTCGGGGTCACACCTGGCAGGCATACCCTCCATGAGTTCGTAGAAGTCGACTTCTATCTCTTTGTGGAGTTGTACCGGGGTCTCGATCTCCCGGGAAAAGACGACGACCTTCTCAACGCTGGGTGCGTTGATGATTGCCTCTCCGACAATGGTCTTCAGCGGGATGGTCTTTCCCCGGCGCATCGCTATGTCTGCAGTAATGACGACCTTAGCTTCGGCATCCTTGATCCGCATATTCAGGGCATTTACTCCAAACCCTCCGAAGACGACATTGTGGACTGCGCCGATGCGGGCGCAGGCGAGCATTGCGATGACCTGCTCGGGGACAAGCGGCATGTAGATACAGACGCGGTCGCCTTTGCCAACACCGAGTTTCTTCAACCCGTTTGCAAACCTGCAGACATCGCGGTAGAGCATCATGTAGGTAAAGATGCGCTCCTCCCCTTCCTCTCCGCGCCAGATGAGGGCTACCTTGTTTCTGCGGTGGTTGACAATATGCCTGTCCAGGCAGTTGCAGGTGATATTTAACTTGGCATTGACGAACCACTTTGCATACGGGTAGTCCCACTCAAGGACAGTGTCCCATTTCCTGAACCAGTCAAGGTGTTGAGCCTGTTTTTCCCAGAACCCGGTCTTGTCCGCGAGAAATTCCTCGTAGGCTTTTTTATAATCTTTCGTCCACGCCTGCTGCTTGTATGACGGGTCGGGGGTGTAAAATTTTTCATCCTCGACCAAAGGCACTTCAAATGATTCTGCCATGTATGTGCACCTTCTCCGTTTTCATCCAATTCACCGCATGACAGCGGCCCGCACCCATGTACCGGGTGCACGAAAGTCGATCAACCCGGACAGAGCCGGGAATCATGATCCTCTGAACGCAGTCCTCCTTTTTGGAAAGTCCAGATTATTATCGATGGTCTCCACTACTGTTTCTGGAGGCAGGGATCCAATCCTTTCTGCCTCGTGCCGGGGTTCCTGGGATTGACAGTCCTCGCGGGTCCCTCCTCGTGTATTGTAATGATTAATCATTATAATAATAAAACCTGCTGGTATGTTCCCCGGAGGGATCTCCCGGCCGGGAGAATGCACAGCGGTATATGGGATAACACTGTCCCTGCCGGTTGAAACTCCACGATGCCCGAGCGCGCAGAAAGGGGAGATACAGAATAAGGAGCGTTTCTGCGAGGGAAAAGAGAATTGGAAGCAATTGCAGGGAAAAACCATTAACATCCTCACAACCGAATAGAATCGTATGAAGATCGCGATTATCGGGGCCTCCGGATATGCCGGAGGGGACCTGATACGGCTCCTGCTCTCCCATCCCCGGGCAGAGGTGACCGTTGCCACTTCCCGGAAGCTCGCCGGCAAACCTGTCGATTCGGTCCATCCCCACCTCAAGGGTTTAACCGGGCTCATGTTCGAGAACCCATCGCTCGAAAACATTGATGCCGATCTAGCGTTCCTGGCCGTCCCCCATACCGCAGCCATGACATATGCCGGCCCGCTGCTCGAACGGGGGATCAGGGTCGTGGATCTTTCTGCGGATTACCGTCTCCCAAAGGATACCTTCGAAACGATCTACGGCGTCCCCCACACCGATTATTTCGAGGCACCGTATGGTCTGCCCGAGCTGCACCGGGACCAGTGCAGGGGTGCTCTATTCATCGCCAACCCCGGGTGCTTCCCGACCGGGGCCACCCTTGCCGCAGCGCCGCTCGCAAAGTATGCCCATACCATCATCTATGACTCAAAGACCGGTGTTTCGGGTGCAGGAGACAATCCCTCCGCAGTGACCCACTATCCAAACGTCGGTGACAATGTCAATCCCTACAAGTGGACATCCCACCGACACCTGGCCGAGATGAAACTGGAGGCTGCCCGCCTGGGATCTGAAGCGCGGGTTTATTTCACCCCTCACCTGGTCCCGGTAAATCGCGGGATCCTTACAACGGCACACATCCTGCTCAACGAACCGATGGAGCAGGACGAGGCCGAACAGCTCTACCAGAAGTACTACCAGGGAGAACCCTTTGTCCGGTACCAGATGCCAATGCTTGGAGCGGTACGGGGGAGCAATTTCTGTGATATCAAGGTCGAGAGCGAAGGTGACCGGGTTGTTGCGGTTTCCGCAATCGACAACCTTGTGAAAGGTGCTGCAGGCCAGGCAATCCAGAACATGAATATCATGTGCGGATATGATGAGCGGGAAGGGCTGATGGCTCCCGGACTGCTCCCATGACAGGAGGTACTGATATGAAAGTATCCGAGATAATGACAAAAAACCCGGTTACAGTACAGGCTGACGATCCCGTGCGGGATGCTGCCGGGCTTCTCCGGGCCCACCGCATAGGCGGCCTTCCGGTCATGGAAGGCGAGAACCTTGCAGGTATCGTGACCGAGTCTGATATCATCGCCCTTCTCGATACCGGGGGGCTTTCGGATGATCTCTGGCTCCCGTCCCCGCTCGAAGTGATCGAGGTGCCGGTCAGGGAGTTTATCAACTGGGAGAAGACCAAGGCCGCCCTGACAAGCATCGGGGATAAAAAAGTCAGGGAGATCATGAGCCATCCGGCCATTACCATCAGCGAGGATGCGGAGATTGAGGATGCCGCCTCCCTGATGCTCTCCCACAGGATTGCCCGGTTACCTGTTGTCAGGGATGGTCGCCTGACAGGGATCGTTGCCCGGGCAGATATCATCAGGGGCATCGGCGGGTCATCAGGATGACAGGGGCATCGGCGTGCAAGAGCATCTGTGCAGTGGACGGTGTCAGTGCCTGGGGGATCAAGGAAGGTAAGTATGGCCTGGCACTGATCCGGGCAAGCGGGACAGCAGCGGGAGTCTTTACGTCAAACCTCGTCCGGGCACCTCCCGTCGAACTCATGGAGAAACGGATCCGGGAAGCATACCTCGATGCGGTCATCGTTAATTCCGGCTGTGCAAATGCCTACACCGGGGACCGCGGTTACCAGGACGCGCTTCGTCTGGGGGAGATTGCCGCATCATCGCTTTCCATCAGCCCGGAATCGGTCGGTGTAGCCTCTACCGGGGTGATTGGCCGGTATCTCGACCTGTCCCTTATCACCGAACAATGCGGGCGTGTGGCGCCGCACCTGTGCCGGAGCAGTGAAGCCGAACAACAGGCCGCCAGGGCAATCATGACCACCGATCTCTTTCCGAAGCACGCCCTGGTCAGGGGCGATGGGTTCTGTGTAGGCGGGATCACCAAGGGTAGCGGAATGATCGCACCGAACATGGGCACCATGCTGGCATTCATCTACACCGATGCGGAGGTACCCGCGACCGAACTGAGATCAGCCATGAAGAAAGCGACAACGCGGAGTTTCAACCGGGTAGTGGTGGACGGGGACACGAGTACAAACGATATCGCGCTTTGCACGGCAACAGGGCTCGCCGGCCCCGCAGATTCCGGCGCGTTTTCCCTGGCCCTCGAGGAATGCTGCCGGAATCTTGCCATCCAGATCGCCATGGATGGTGAAGGGGCAACGAAACTCCTGGAAATCACCGTCAGGGGCGCCCCATCGGAGGAAGAAGCGGCGGACGTTGCCCGGACCATCGTCTCTTCACCGCTGGTGAAAACAGCGGTATACGGGGAAGACCCGAACTGGGGGCGGGTCATGGCCGCTGCGGGAAGGTCCGGTGTCCGGTTTGATCCCTATGCTGCGGATCTCTGGATCAGCGATGGGGCACTCCGGCAGCCACTTGTCACCGACGGTCGCATTGTAGTAGATCTCACCGCGGCAAAGCAGGCGATGCACGGGAAAAAGGTCATCTTTGAGCTCGACCTCCATGCCGGACCTGAGACGGCAACGGCGTGGGGATGTGATTTTACCGAGAAGTACATCGAGATAAACGGGAGGTATACAACATGAAACGTGAGGAGGTGCTGACCGAAGCCTTGCCCTACATCCAGAAATTTCACGGGAAAACAATGGTCATCAAGCTCGGAGGGCATGCAATGGTCGATTCCGCCATTCTCGAGACGGCGATCAGCGATGTCGTTTTGCTGGAGCTGGTGGGGATCAGGGTAGTACTGGTGCACGGCGGCGGCCCTGAGATAACCGAGAAGATGAAGGCCATGGGCAAGGAGCCAAAGTTCGTGGCCGGTCTCAGGATTACCGATGAGGAAACCCTTGAAATCGCCCAGATGGTCCTTGTCGGCAAGATCAACAACAATATCATCTCCCTGATCGCCAAATGCGGTGGCAAAGCGGTTGGAATTTCCGGCAACGATGGGAGCCTCATTGTTGCACGCCGCATGACGCCGCAGAAGGTAAGCATCGGGGGAAAAGAAGAGGAAGTCGATCTTGGCCACGTGGGGGAGATTGAGGAGATAAATCCAGCTGTACTTCATACCCTGCTGGATAATCGCTATATCCCGGTGATCGCGCCACTTGCCATCGACCGGAATGGCCAGAGCCTGAATATCAATGCCGATACTGCTGCCGGGGAGATCGCCCGGGCACTCAACGCCTACAAGCTCATCAACATGACCGATGTGGAAGGGATTATGGATAGGGAGCGTACCGTGGTGTATCAACGCATCAGGGCAACAGAAGCAGAATCGTTGATCTCCCGCGGCGTGGTGAGTGAAGGTATGATCCCAAAGGTATCCTCAATCGTTAATGCCGTCAAGGCCGGTGTCGCCTATGGCCATGTCATCAACGGAAACAAACCTCATAACCTTCTCCTCGAGATGTTTACCGATGAGGGTGTGGGGACCATGATCTTTCACGACTGAATCATGATACGAACGACCGGAAAGAGGAGGGAAAAACCACGGGGAATGCCCGTACTGGTATTGCTCTTCCTTTTCCTGGTTATCTCTCCAGCTGTTGCAGAGGCCCTTCCCGGGCCATCACCATCCCTTTCAAAGTCACCTGGATCAGAACCCGTATTCTCTCCGGTTCTCATGCAGGATGGAAAACCGGTTGTCTATTTTTTCTACAATACGAACTGCGGTGAGTGCCTAGGTGCCGTATCGTTTATTCAGGACTTTGCCGCAAGTCATCCGGAGGTAACTGTAATATCCATCGATATCCGCCAGAGTGATGAGAATCTTTTCCTGTTCAAGGCGTTTAAAGACTATTACGGCGCGAGTTTTGCACCTGTACCAACCGTTTTTGTTGGATATACAACGCTCTCGGGTGCCGATGAAATCATCAATGGCCTGTACGATGCGGTCAATACGACCCTCACCACACAACCTGCACCCCGTCCTCCGTCAAGCCTGCCTGAAGGAGCAGAACTGACCCTTCCACTGGTCATAGTTTCGGCCCTGGTTGACGGCATCAACCCGTGCGCCTTTTCCGTATTGATATTCCTTCTCGTAACCCTAGTATCCCTGGAATCGCGGAAAAAGATGCTCGCGGTGGGCATGGTCTTTATCAGTGCAGTTTTCACGTTTTATTTCCTTTCCGGCCTTGGATTGTTTTCCATCATCCAGTCTGCCGGCATCTCCCGGTTGATCTCGTCCATTGCCGCAGTCGTTGCGCTTGGTGCAGGGACGATCAGCATCCTTTCCGTATTCGGTACCGGAAACGGTCAGTCAATCCTTTCGATTCCCGAATCAAAGAAAAAAATCATCAGCCGCGCTCTCAGCAAGGCCTCGGTGCCGGGAGCATTTATCGTCGGCATTCTGGTAGGGATGTTTGAGCTTCCGTGCACAGGAGGAATTTACCTTGCAATCCTCTCCCTTCTCTCCAGCAGGGTGACTGTTGTCGAGGGCATCCCGTATCTCCTTGTCTATAACCTCTTCTTTGTCCTGCCACTCATCGTGATCCTCGGGATATGCACCTTTGGCCTTCCCGTTGAGCGACTGGAGGAATGGAGGACCGGGTCGAGAAAGCCGGTGCGGTTTGTCATGGGAGCGGTGATGATATTCCTTGGGATAATCCTTCTAATTGAAATCCTCTGAACCCTGTCAGGGGAGGTTTCCCTCTCCCGAGCACTCTCTCTGGCGCTCTTCGCTCATCTCGATCAGCAGTTCGAAGACCTTCCGGACAAAGACGGGATTGATTGCCTTCTCGACAGCGGAATTGAAGGCGGCATCAAGTACCTCCCGCGTCCGTTTCGGATCATGTATCGGAAGCCCTTCGTTCGTTTTTACAAGAGCGATCCTGCCGGCAAGCTTCTGGCGTTCGGCGATCAGGTCGATGATCTCCAGGTCGATCCTGTCGATCTGCTCTCGCAAGGCTTCAATGGGCATAGCACATAATACGGGCTCTCCCGGGATTAAAAACATGACGGCCTGCTCCACAAGACATATGCCACAACAACTCAAGAGATCTAGGAGAATTCCATGCTTGAACGTATCTCACGGAGGGAACGGTTCGACCTTGTTATTGCCTGGCTGGCGATCTCCATTGCATTCTCTCTGGCCTTCTCAGGAGGAGTCGGGGTATGGATGGGAAGCCCCGCGATGGAGATACCATTGGGAAGATACCTCCTGTACCTGATCCTCTCCATGGTGACCGTGGGCGTGGGCTTCGTCCTCCACGAGCTTGCGCATAAGTTTACTGCCATGCACTACGGCTACTGGGCTGAGTTTCGGAAGGATAATCTTATGCTGCTCGTTGCAGTAGTTCTCGCCGCACTTGTCGGGGTGGTCTTCGCGGCTCCCGGTGCCACCCTGATCTATGGTGCAGGGGTCACCAGGGAGCAGAACGGGAAGATATCAGCAGCCGGGCCGGTTACCAACCTGCTGCTCTGCATACCTTTCGCATTCGTGCTTGCGCTCACCGCATGGCTCGGCCCAACAGCGTGGTGGGGGCAGCTCCTCTCCCTGACCGGCATGGTCGGCCTCCAGGTGAATGCCATGATTGCCTCGTTCAACATGCTGCCGGTCAGCGTGCTGGACGGCCGCAAGGTGCTAGCCTGGAACCCGGCGATTTTTGCGGTCCTGATCATTGCCTCTTTCGGAATCCTCATCACCACGTTCTACCCGGTTTTCCTGTAGAACCAGTTCCTGACCTTTTTTTCACGCGATTTTCAGACTGCGAAATGGTAACAGGGACACCCGGGGGGGTCAATCCGGACTCTGTCCATGAAATCCGCACCGCCATCGGCAACACTGGCAAAGAGGGATGTGATCGTCATCGTATGTCCGGAATGACAACAAAAAGGAAAAACGGGAATCAGTCCTTCCCGGGACGTCTTTTAAGGTCTCCAATGACCCTGATCACCTGGTGGCCTTTCTCACGGGCCTCGGTGAGTGCGGTAGGATGGCCACGGACTCCCTTATACTGGTCCATGTTGTTGGCAATGATATTGTCGTAATATTCAAAACCCAGGGTGTTGAAGAACGCCGTAATAGCCGGGAATGCGGCATCAAAAACGTTGTCCCAGGAGAGCCCGGCCGTGGAGATGAAGACGCCCTTGTGACACCGTATATGCTCGTGGGAGAAGTAGAGTGTTTTTTGGACAAACTTACGTGCCCAGATGTATTGTGCCCGGTCGATGAGCCCCTTGAGTTCAGCGGTGATACCCATGGTGTAGATGGGCGATGCCACGGCAAGGCAGTCAACCGAAAGGATCCGGTCAAACAGTGGGGGAGCATCATCGTGAACTATGCAGACCCCGGTTTTATGGCAGACGTTACACCCCTGGCATGGGGCATAATCCAGCTCCCTGAGCACGACCTTCTCAACCGATGCACCGGCGTTTTTTGTCCCTTCGAGGAATGCGTCGAGGAGGGTCTCGGTGTTTCCATGCCGGTGGGGACTTCCTGAAATGCCGAGAACGCTGACGGCCATGGCGCTCACCCCGCAAGGCGTGCCTTAACCTCAGCGATTACTTCCCGGGCAAGGCGTTCAGCGTCCCGCTTTGCAGTTGGATGGCTGAGAATGGCTCCCTTTTCGTCAACATTATTCACCATCAGGTAATAGATATCCTTGTCCTTCACCTCGATGACATGGAAGAAGCACTTGACCGAAGGGACCGCTCCGTCAAAGACGTTATCCCAGTTCTGCCCGGCGGTCGAGAGAAATATGCCGAGCCGCTTGCCTTTCCTCTCCGGTGGCACAATGGGAAGCCTGAGGACAAATTTCCTCGACCGGAAGACCTGGAACCTGTCGATCAGCGCCTTGGCCTGTGCACAGACCCCCATGCAGAATATCGGGGCTGCGAGGATGATGACATCGGCATCGATTATCCGGTCATGGAGGTAATCCATTCCATCCCGCTGTACGCACCTGTTCAGCTTCTCGCAGGCATTGCACCCCCGGCAGAAATTGACATTTGCCTCAACCAGCACCACCTTCTCCACATCGACTTCAGGATCCTGCGCCATGGCATCGATGACCCAGTCCAGCAGCGTCTCGGAGTTGCCGTGCCTGCGGGGGCTCCCGGCAAAGGCAAGGACTTTCACGGGCATGATGAAGGGATTTATCGGAGAGGTTATAATGATAGGGTACTTGCGGCAGGACTCAGGAACGTGGGTCTGTTTCCTGGCCGGCGTATCAGGAAGAACGAAAAAAGAAGATCAGATTTTCTTGTAACACAAATACCAGTCTTTGCATTCGTAGCCTTCAGTGAGCCGTTTGTCCATCTCGGCCTTGTTCTTTGGTGCCGGGACGATAACCTTGTCTCCGGGCTGCCAGTTTGCCGGGGTTGCGACATTGTGCTTGTCAGTGAACTGAAGAGCCTTGACCAGCCTCATGATCTCCGGGATATACCGGCCATTTTGCATCGGGTAGTAGAGCATTGCGCGAAGAATACCCTTATCATCGATGAAAAAGACCGCCCTGATTGTTGCCGTCGAGCTCTGGCCGGGATGCAGCATTCCGTACTTCTTTGCAACCTTCATATCGAGGTCGGCGATTATGGGGAATGGGATGTCGACGCCCATCTTCTCTTTGACGTTCTTGATCCACGCCAGGTGAGAGTGGACGCTGTCGATGGAAAGGCCCATCAGCATCACATTCATGCTCTTTAGCTCATCTGCGACACCGGCAAATGCCATGAATTCGGTGGTGCACACCGGTGTGAAATCTGCAGGGTGGGAAAAGAGGATGATCCATTTTCCCTTGAGCTGGGAGAGTTTGATAATACCATCGGTCGTGACAGCCTCGAAGTCAGGGGCGGGCTCGCCGAGAATTGGCATGGTGCCGTATTCACCTACACACATTGTTTTTCACTCCTTCATCACTTCATCTAGTTGCGCTTTTCCATAAACGTATGCCGGCATACCGGCAAGCAGGAATGCTACCCGTAAAGCCTCCTCCACTTCGGCCCTGGTGACGCCGAGCTTCTCGGCACCGGCTATCTGGGCACGTGTTGCATGCTGATCGCGGAGAGATGCTGCAATGGCAATTGCGATGAGCTTCTTGGTCTGACGGGTGAGCGCCCCATCGTTCCAGATATGTCCTTCGAGCTTCATCACCATCTCGTACATCTTCGGGTCCTTTACCGTCAGTTCCTTGAAGAACCTGGGCACCTTCCCGATCATCTGTTCGAGATCCTCCAACTCGTCGTTTCCTGCCATATTTCCATCACACTTTCAGAAGCTTCATCGGCTGGCCGCAGCAGACCAGTTCGCCACCTCCGGCGACCTTGACTACTACGACATTGCCGCAGATTTCACATTCGTACACTTCACCTTCTTTCGAGACATTTACCAAATAAAACACCTCCAGTGAGAGGTGTTCTTTACGCACACTTTAAAATAATCCTCCGGGCAGGTAACCTGTCCGGGACTGATGTGGGACGGTACCAGGGCAGAGGGTATCCCGTGCCCTTACCCTCCGCTCACAAAGAGAAGGTATTACAGGTTGCTCTTTCCACGCTTCGGCGGGTTCTCTACATCTTCCGGTGTCTTGATGTCCGGGCGGATGTGGGTCATCGGGAAGCACAGGTAATGCTCACAGGCACAATGCGGGCACTTCCTGAGATCCTGCTCGACTGCATCAAGTACCATTTCCTTTCCGCAGTCCAGGCAGACGAACTTTCCAGGGCCTACCTTGTCGCCGGCTTTCGCTTTCTCGGGCAGTTTTATCACCAAACACAACTATGGTTGGGGAAATTATATATCACTTTTGTTTCTTTCAAATAACGGTGTAAAAACGGAAATAAAGGATTATTCAGCCCGGATTCAACAGGAGGTTAAAATTGCAAAACTATATGCCGTCTCTTCCGGAAACCATTCAGACATGGGTGCAAAGATTATCGCCCTTCTTGGAAGCCCAAGACTCTCGGGGAATACAGCGAAGTTGCTGGAAGAGGCGATCCGTGGAGCGTCTGATGCCGGGTGCGAAGTCGAAAAGATCGAGGTGACCACCCTGGAGTTCAGCTCCTGCCGGGAGATTTTCTACTGCAGGGAGCATGAAACATGTGCGATGAAGGACGATATAACCGAAATATATGAGAAATTCCGGAACATTGACGGGGTAATTCTTGCGACACCGGTCATGACCATGGGAATACCCGGACGTCTGAAGTCCTTCATGGACCGGTTCCAGGTCTACTTCATGGCAAAATACATGCGGGGAAAACCGATGGTCCCCGAAAGCAAGCGAAAATCCCGCCTCGGCCTGTATCTTGGAATTTCCGGCATGAATGTACCTTTCGTCTTTGACGGGGCAAAACTTACGGTCAGGGCCTTTTTCCAGATAATCGATGTCAAATACTGGGGAGAACTGCTCATCAGGGATATGGATACTATCCAGGACCTGAGCACCCGGCCGGAGTTTCTGGAGGAGGCATACCGGAAGGGAAACGAGATGGGGCAAATCCTTCAGTCAAGCGTCACATGAGGCCCCGTTCTTTCATGGACAGCCAGCCGGTATCAGAGATGATGAGGTGGTCGAGGAGACGGATGCCGAGCAGGGTCCCGGCATCGGCGAGCTGGCTGGTGATGGCAAGATCCTGGCTGCTTGGCTCAAGCGTTCCAGACGGGTGGTTGTGAACGCAGATGATGGCCGCCGCCCGGTCGGTGATGGCATCGGCAAAGACTTCACGCGGATGGACCAGGCTGTGGTTGAGGAGGCCGACGGTGATCGTCCGGACGGCAAGGACTTCATGTGCACCGGAGAGCGTGATGCAGATAAAGTGTTCCTGCTTCTTTCCCGAGAGAAATGCGACGTGGGGGAGGATATCGGCCGGAGAAGATATCTTTTTTTGTGAAGACTGATCCGGAGAAAAAAGCCGCCGCCCCAGTTCAAGGGCAGCGACGATCTGGGACGCTTTGGCAGGTCCGACCCCGTTGATACGCGAGAGAGCCTCAAAACACACGGTATCCGGACTCCCTTCTACGATGCCGGCAATCTCCTTTGAAAGGCTCCTCACATCATATCCCGGGCCACCGCTCCCGAGTATGGCCGCCACCAGTTCCTGGTTGGAAAGGCTGCCTGGCCCCCGGGTCCTGATCTTTTCTCTCGGCCGGTCATGTGCACGAATCTCCCGCATCGGTTTCATAAGCTCCCCCCGACACTAATACCCCGAATATCAGGCTCAGTTCCAGAAAAGGGTTGCTATTTACTCCCGGAAAAACAAAAGGGAAAGAGCACAGGATCTATTATTGTAGCACAACGAACGTCAGAGTTCCCTCGGCTCAAGGAAGGAATCGTTGAAAATTACCCAGGAATACCGGGACTTGTTGATAACTGCCCGGAGTAGAAAAATAGTTAGTAGCGGGGGCGCCTGTGCTTGGGCAGGCACTCCCTGCAGTATACCGGCCTTCCCTCGGTTGGCTTGAACGGTACCTCGCATTCCTTTCCACAGTCTGAACAGATGACTTTTGTCATTTCCCGGGGCGGCCTATCTCTCGGACCACCATAATTCGGCTTGAACATGGTTCTTTCTCAAACAGTTTGATTAGAACTGTATCATATACTGGACGATGTGAGGTTAAAAAGCTCTCCATCACATCCTATCCCATCACGCCGAATGACCTGTAAATCCTCGAGTGAACCCTGCGAACCGGATGGGGGGCGCAAAGATATCCACGCGAAGCGGTGACTCTGCGGCAAGAGGAGCCCTGAAGAACATATTGATATGATCGCTCTTCCAGATATCCGTCTATGGCTACGAAAGAAAATGCGCTGGAGGCGTTTGCGGGGGAATCCCAGGCAAACCAGAAATACATGGCATTTGCAGAGAAGGCAAAATCCGAAGGTTACCTGAATATCGCCAGGGTCTTTAAGGCTGCATCTGAGGCCGAGGCCATTCATGCCAGGAAAATCCTGAAAGCAATGGGGATGATCGGCTCCACGAAAGAGAACCTGGAGGAAGCCATCACCGGTGAAACACATGAGTATACACAGATGTATCCCGCCTTTGTCCGGGAAGCAGAATCAGAAAAACAGAGCGATGTGCTCCTGGCATTCCGGTATGCCCTCCAGGCTGAAGAAGTCCACGCAGGTCACTACCGGGAAGCGCTGAAATCCCTCAATGCAGGCCAGGATATGTCCAACCGGACCATCTGGATCTGCCCGGTATGCGGGGACATCTTTCTTGGCAATCCTCCAGATAAGTGCCCGATTTGCGGTGTATTTAAAAAAGTGTTCAGGGAGATCTCCTGAACACACCTTTTTCCTATAAAAATCGCGTACGCGGTTTTCATTTTGTTCACTTGCATCTCGGAGGTAATCATGTGTTTTTTCCAAAAACCTTTTTTGCCGGGTAACTTTCCCCTGCCAGAGGAACGAACCGGACCTGGCATCAGGACCGGATGTCCGCATCAGGATCGTATACTGACAACCCGCCAGTCCATCACTTTTATAATAATCTCAGTTCTAGTTCAGAGATGAATGCCAGTGGTTACCGTATATTCCACGAAGAGCTGCCCCTATTGCCGGATGGTCAAGTCCTACCTTGAACGGCAGGGGGTCGATTACACGTCTATCGATGTCGGGGAAGACCAGGAGCAGGCAAAGAAGATGGTCGAGATCTCCGGGCAGTACGGGGTTCCCGTGGTCACCGTGGATGGTGAGGTAATCGTGGGCTTTGATGCTTCGCGGTTGAACGAGCTGTTCGGTGAAGAGAAGGGTGTCGATCTCTACGATGTGCTGATAATCGGAGCAGGACCGGCCGGGCTCACTGCAGGGGTCTACTGCGCACGGAAACTGTTAAAGACCCTTATCCTCAGCGAGGATATCGGGGGTCAGGCTATCGAGTCATGGTCGATTGAAAACTATATGGGCTTTCCCAAAATCACCGGCGATGAGCTCATGAGGAAATTTGAGGAGCAGGTCCGTTCCCAGAACATCAGCCTCGAGATCGACAAGGTGCTAATCCTTGACCGGAGCGGCAACGAGTTCAAAGTCAACACCGCGACCGGTTCTGCATACCGGGCACGGTCGGTGATCCTCGCCCAGGGGAAGCATCCCCGCACCCTGGGAATCGAAGGCGAAGACCGGTACTGGGGACGAGGGCTCTCGGTCTGTTCGACCTGTGACGGCCCGATCTTCAGGAACAAGGTGGTGGCCATTGTAGGAGGCGGGAATTCGGCCCTCCAGACCGCGATCGAGATGAGCGGGATCGCACGGGAAGTACATCTAATCGTCAGGAGCAGGATCAAGGCCGATGAGATCTACGTCAAACTCTACGAGCAGAAGAAGAACATTACCCTCCATACCAATGCCATCATCTCCGCCCTCCGGGGAACCGACATGCTCTCCGCTATCGTTATCCGGGACCGGGACAGCGGGAAGGAGACCGAGATTGCCGTTGACGGTATCTTCCTTGATATCGGGTGGATACCGAATACCTCATTCGTGGAAGGTCTGGTGGCGATGAATGATCAGAAGGAGATCGAGGTCGATATCAACTGCCACACCAGCGTCCCAGGTATCTTTGCTGCCGGCGATGTGACCACTGTAAAGACCAAACAGATCGTAACCGCCGCAGGGGAGGGGGCGAAGGCCGCCCTTTCCGCCTACGAGTATCTGATGCGGTAATCCTCTCATCCCTCTTTCCTGAACAGGACTATCCGGTTGGTATTGGTTCCAGAATCGTTGTTATCGATGCCCCAGATATGGGATGTTTTTGTGAACTCCTGCTGGTTTACCATGATGGCCATGGGGTGAAACCCGGCATCTGCCCCGATTGGGACGATATGCTCATCGAGCCTGATCCTGCCTTTCCGGACTTCCCCGACTTCAAAGGCAACATATCCCCCCGGGGCAGTAATGCGGTAGAGTTCCCTGAAGGTCCCTGCCATGACCCCGCACCATTCATTAAGCGACCGCGTCACAGTCAGGTTGCGTTCCACCTCCCGTTCGTCAATCCCGTTAAACCAACACCGGAGCCAGTTATCCTTCGCATACTGCACGGTATCAAGAAACGGGGGAGAAGTGACGGTGAGCCGGATCGCATCGCGGGGAATGGCCAGTGTATCGCGTGAATCCCCGGTCAGAAGCAGGCCTCTATCACCGGCTTTTTTCAGGGCGTTCCTCTCCTGCGGGGTAATCCCTTTTAACAGCGAACGGGTCTTTCGGATAATGAGTTCCCGGACATCCCGGTACGGAGGAACCTGGTTCCGCCTGCGGTTTATCTGTTCCTGGCGGGAGGGAGTGACAGCCTGGTTGGGAGGGAGGGTGTAGACCGAGAAGAAACCGCTGGAATGACCGGTGAGGCGATTTGTTGCCACCATGCGGATCCAGGCATCGATATGGTCTTCTTCACCAGCTTCTTCGCGCTCCATGAGATAAGTGCGAAGCGAAATAATCTGGGACTCGGTTTCCCGGTGATAGAACATGGAGAGATCGATTTTTGCAGCGGCCTCACCGGTCATCGGGATTGTGGACAAACGCCTCCTGACATCAGGTTCTGAAGGAGGATAGAACCGGGGACGGGTGAGGATGCGGCAGAGGGGGTTTGTATCATTGGCAACCACCTGCCTTGCCAAAAGGCCCGCTTCGATGACCGTTGTTCCCCGGCCCGAAAAGGGATCGTAAACCACATCGCCAGTTTTAGTCAAACCGCAGATGAAAAACCTGGGGAGTTGCGGTTTGAAGCAGGCACGGTAGGATATTTCATGGAGAGGTGAGGCTTTCCGCTGCCGGTGCGTCCAGTATTCACCGGTAAGGCGCGGGATGCGGATACCCCCGCTCTCCACCCAATCTATGGTCGGGCTGGTGGCCAGGATATCAAAACCGGGCAACAAATGACCTGAATCCATCCTGTCGTATCCTGATATTGCCTAGGATAAGAGAACTGATAACAGAATCGGAGTAGAACATATCCGGTTGCATTATGCGCCCTGCTGCCAAACACATCAGGAGATGCGCGAATTTTACCGGAAACTTGTTCATATGTTTTTTGGACTGGGCATCGCAGCACTCATTTTTGCAGCCCCCGGAAATGTCGCACTCGCTGTCCTGATGCTTGGCACCTTTACCGGAATTCTCTTCACCGATGCCATCCTCCGGGGATACCGGGTTCCGGTGATCTCGGGACTGGTCGGTTCCCTGGAACGGCGGGACGCGTTGCCGGGAAGGGGAGCACTCACCTTTGCTGTAAGCTCCCTGTTCTGCCTCATCTTCTTTGAAAAACCAGTCGTTGTCCCGGCAATCATCGCCCTGGCCGTGCTGGATGGCACAGCGACCATCATCGGGTACTACTTCGGGCGGACAAGGGTTATCAATAAAAAGACAATTGAGGGCTCACTGGCGGGTATGGCCGTATGCTTCATCGCGCTCCTTCCCTTCCTTTCAGCAATCGGTGCGGCGCTTGCCACCTTTGTCGCCGGTATAGTGGAGCTCTTCTCCCCTCTCGATGACAACCTCCTCATCCCTGTCGCGGTCTGTATTCTCCTAACCGCTCTCAGCACCGGGTGAAAAGCCACGCGGTTCACTTCCTGATTTAAGTATACCGAATGAAACGCCAGTGATATCTTCCGGTCACATGCCTCCCCGATGAAAGCCGAACATGCGGTTTTCATGCCAGGATGGCGGAGGCATTTTCACCTTAAAACAGTTATGACCAGTCTTCCCTGACCTTCTTTTTGTCTTTTTCCCTGTAACCTTCGAGAAGAACGGTCGCGATATTCTTCACTGGGCGATCGGTATGCTCCATTATATGGTACTCACAGAACGGGCAGGAACTGATCACGATGTCAGCCCCGGTTTTCTCGATCTCCTTTCTCCGATTCTCGGCCAGGGCTGCAGCCTCCTCAGGCACTCCTGACCGCACGCCACCCCCCGAACCACAGCAGACAGATGGCATCTCAACAAGATCAACAACCCTGCTGATAAGTTCCCGGGGCTCAGCCCGTATCCCCTGACCCCGCATGAGATGGCAGGGATCGTGATAGGTGGCCTTCACCGGGAGTCGTGCGGGGGGCTCGATCTCGAATTTCAGGAGCAGTTCGTTGATATCCATCACCCGGAACGGGCATTCATAATCGTTCTTGAGCGTTGATCCGCATCCGGCGCACATGGTCAACACGACATCGATTCCCCTGCTGACGAAGGCCTCGATGTTGCGGCGCTGGAGCGTTTCCAGGTATCCGATCTGACCGGTCCGGATCAGCGGAGATCCGCAGCAGACCTGTTCCTTTGGTATGATAACCCGGATGCCGTTTCGTCGGAGGACTTCCATCGCATCGAGGGCTGTTTGCGGGAGGCGCATGTTGTACATGCACCCTACGAAGAACCCAACCGTGCCTTTCACTTCTCCGTAAGGTTCGAGGACTTCGGGGACCTGCTCTAGGAAGCTTGTCCCAATCCTGTCCACGCTCCTTCCGGTCTCCCGAACCAGTTTTTCCACCGACTGGTGGCGGGGCAGGGTGAGCCCTTTCCTGTTGGCGAGCGCCCGCAACTTCTCGATCGCCTTTCCCGGGATCTGGATATCTTTCGGACAGACTTTCCAGCAGGCCTGGCAGGAGGTACAGGTAAATAGCCCCTGGCAGACCGCCTCAGTTACCCGGTCAGGGATATCGCGGGGATCCAGTGCGAGACGCATATTCTCGCGCATGGCTGTGGGGCCGGCAAAATCGATCACCTTCAGCGCAGGACAGGCCGAGACGCAGGCCAGGCACTCAATGCAGCTCCGGAGCGGCTTGATGGCATCGACTTCGTCCTGCGTCGGCACCAGGATCTCACTGCCCGGTTCAAGCGAGGGTATCTCCGCCAGGTATGGCTCCATGTCCACCATCAGGTCCTTCTGGACCGGGAGATCGAGCGGATCGATGGTCATACCGTCCTGCGCCTCTTTTGTGCATGCAAGCACAGGTTCGCCGTTCGCCCTGACCGCACAACTGCCGCACTGCCCGGATCCGCAGCAGTAGCGGTACGAAAGCGTGGGGTCATGTTCATCATGGATGGCATGCAGGACATGCAGCACCCGTGCCCCTTCGCGGATTTTTACCTGGTAGTGCTGGTAGTGGGGCTGTTCATCGGTTTCCGGGTTGTAGCGAAACACCCGGACCGATATATCCTTCATGGCTTCACCGCCGTTTCAATACCCTGCCGGGAGCGTGACTGGTAAGTATGGCCGTAGGGTGAACCACGCCCATCCCATGCCTGGGTGATATCCCTGCGGACATGTGCTCCGCGGGATTCCTTGCGCAGCAGTGCTCCCTGCACAACCAGGGTTGCACAGGCGAGCATGTGCCGGGCGATGCAGCATTCTGCAAAGTTTGCCGGTGTTGCCGCTTTCAGCCGGAGTGTGCCAAGGTGTTCGATTACGCCCAGGGTTTTTTCCAGATCGGCTGAATTCCGGAAGATGCCTGCGCCCTCCCACATCGCAATCTGGAGTGAACGTACGACCGCTGAGGGGGAAACATCACCATGAAGGAAGGATTCCAGCTGTTTTTGGATCGCCTCGATCTGTATGGGATTCGCTCTGTTTTGCCTTACTTTCACCTTACCCGCCGCTTCCCCTGCCCGCTTCCCGAAGACCTGTGTGTCGGCAAGAGCATTTCCGCCAAGCCGGTTTGCCCCGTGAACGCCACCGGCCACCTCACCGCAGGCATAGAGCCCCGGGACCGTGGTCTCACCATGGGCAGTGATCCGGAGGCCTCCCATGATATGGTGGGCTGTCGGCGCCACTTCCATCGGTTCTTCCCGGATATCTACCCCGAACTGGAGGAACTGCTCGAGCATAACCGGGAGGCGGGTCTCAACCTGGCTATGCGGAAGATGGGTGACATCAAGGTATACGCCGCCATTCTTTGTCCCCCGGCCCTCCATAATCTCGGTCGCGATGGCCCGGGAAACGACGTCACGTGTCGAGAGTTCCATCCTGTCAGGATCATACCTGCCCATGAACCGCTCACCAAGGGCGTTCTTCAGGATGCCCCCTTCACCGCGGACAGCCTCGGTCACCAGCCGGCCCCGTGCATCATAAGGGAAAACCGCACCGGTAGGGTGGAACTGGACCTGTTCCATGTCGATCAGCTCAGCCCCGGCAGAATACCCGAGAGAGTAGCCATCACCTGTGCCGCTCGAGGAGTTGGTGGAGATATCGTAGATCTTTGTCCCGCCTCCCGTTGCAAGAACGATGCTGTCGGCAAGGAAGATGGAGAGATTGCCTTTCTGGTCCAGTCCCGCAGCTCCGTTCACCCGCTCTCCGTCTTTTAAAAGCGAGATGATAGTCACTTCGTTGACCACCCTGACCCCGGTAGCGTTGAGGCGGTCAATCAGGGTCAGCATCATCTCGTGACCGGTCCGATCACCGGCATAGCAGGTCCGGGGAAAACGCTGCCCGCCGAAAGGTCGCTGGGCTACCTGGCAGCTGCCTGTGACATCGAATACAGCACCCCACCGGAGGAGATCGTGGATGCGATCCGGAGCTTCTTTCACGAGGATCTGGACCAGTTCCGGGTCATTGAGCCAAGCCCCTCCGTTCAGGGTGTCCTCGAAGTGTATCTCGCAGGAGTCCTGTTCCCTGAGGACTGCGTTGTAGCCCCCCTCGGCCATGGTTGTACAGCCGCCTTTTCCCGCAAGCGTCTTTGATACAAGGAGGGTCTCTCCATATTCTGACGCTTCAATCGCTGCACGGACGCCTGCCCCACCGCTCCCGATCACGAGGACATGTGCCGTCCGGACATCATCAGAATGCATCTTATTATAACGTGGATCGTATAGGTACATAAAGGTAGAGAACGCAGTTACAAAGAAAAACGTGACCCCGAATGAGATTTCTGATGAAATTTGGCGGAACCTCTGTTGCTGATGCCGACACCCTGGGAAGAGCCGTGGACATCATAGAGGAACATCACAGGGCCGGAGATGAGCTGGCAGTCGTTGTTTCAGCCCAGCGGGGCGTCACCGACCAGCTTATCGCCATAGCACAGGAGATCGCAAACAGCCGGAGTTCGGCAACAATTGCCCCGCTCATCAGCTCGCTCCGTCTCCGTCACATGAAAGTCCTATCGGAGATTGCGGCCGATTGTGCAGGGGAAACAGGAGACCAGATCGAGGAACGCCTTCTGGATCTGGAAAACATCCTGAATGCCGTCCATAACCTCCGGGAACTCACCCCGCGGTCGCTCGATTACATCATCACCTTTGGGGAGCGCTTAAACTCCCTTGTGGTTTCTGCTGCTATCAGGCAGCGGGGCATCCCTTCGGTGGTCATGGACGGGTGCGAGGCAGGTATCCTGACCACCTCGCAGCACGGGGAGTCAATGGCGCTCCCGGAGAGCGAAGGCAGGATCCGGAGCAGGGTACAACCGTTGTTGACCGGGATGGTTCCGGTCATCATGGGCTTCATGGGCTGCACCGTGGGAGGAATCGTAACGACTCTCGGGCGAAGCGGTTCGGATTACTCTGCAGCACTCATCGGTGCCGGGATCGATGCCGATGAGATCTGGATATGGACCGATGTTGACGGGATCATGACCTCTGATCCACGGCTAATCCCCGATGCACGGGTGATCCCGGCCATTTCGTATCTCGAGGTCATGGAACTCTCCTATTTCGGTGCGAAAGTAATGCATCCCCGTTCGATTGAGCCGGCGATGAAGAAAAACATCCTGGTCCGGGTAAAAAATATCTTCAACCCATCGCATCCGGGCACGACCATTGTCCAGCACGAGAAGCGGGACAACAGGGTGGTCAAGGCTCTTACCTATATTGACAAGGTCGCCCTGATCAACATCTGCGGCGCCCAGATGATCGGGCGACCGGGAGTTGCAAAAGCAATCTTTTCGGCCCTCGCGGACATGGAGGTCAACGTCATGATGATCTCGCAGGGCTCTTCAGAAGCAAACATCTCCCTGATCGTGGACGAGAGCCAGGCGGGAATTGCCATCGATTCGCTGGCAGGTCTGGTCCGGCAGGGGATGATACGCGAGGCCACCGCCAACCGTGATGCCTGTGCTGTTGCCGTTGTAGGGGTGGGCATGGCCGGTGCCAAGGGGACGGGGGGCAGGATCTTCACTGCACTGGGCAACGGCGGAGTGAATGTCATGATGATCTCGCAGGGATCTTCTGAAGTGAATATATCCTTCGTTGTCAGGCAGGACGACGGTCAGAAGGCAGTCCGGATCCTCCATGATGAATTCAGGCTCTCCGAGGAGGACGATGCCTGAACATTTCTCCTACCGGGAATCGGGTGTGGACATCTCCCGTGAAGCGGAAGGAATATCCGCCCTTGTCCGGGCGCTGACATTCCGCCGGTCCGGTCCGGTCGCCATGATGGGCGGTGTCGGTCACTTTGCCGGCCTTATCGATTGCGGGACCCGTGTACTGGCACTTACCGTTGACGGAGTGGGGACGAAGATGCTTGTTGCGGACCGGATGCAGGACTGGAGGACTATCGGTATCGATTGCATCGCAATGAACGTCAACGACCTCTATGTCATGAATATCGAACCGGTGGCCTTCGTCGATTACATTGCCGCCGATGAGATCCATATTCCGAAGATGGAGCAAATCGGCAGGGGATTAAACGAGGGGGCCCGCCAGGCAAACATCGACATTGTCGGAGGCGAGACGGCAACCCTGAAGGGGATGGTCAACGGCCTCGATCTCGCCGGCACCTGTCTTGGAATCCAGGAGAAGGAACGGATCGTTACCGGGGATGCGATCCGGCCCGGCGATCTCATTCTCGGAGTGCCATCTTCAGGTGTCCACAGCAACGGGCTCACACTCGCACGGCGCGTTGCAGATGCCCGTGATGCGTGGGAGGAGCGGCTTTCCAATGGGAAGACGCTTGGCCAGGAGCTGCTTGTGCCCACCCGGATATATGCGGAAGCGCTCAGGGCGTGCAGGATGGCCACCGTCTCCGGCATGTGCCACGTCACCGGCGGCGGGCTGCTCAACTTTCCCCGCCTGACAAGATTTGGTTTCTCGTTTGATACCCCGTTGCCGGTACCGGAAGTCTTCCGATGGATTCAGGAAAACGGCAGTATCGACCGGGATGAGATGTACCGGACATTCAACATGGGAATGGGATATGCCATTATCGCGCCGGAGGAAAACATCCCGGATATTGTCAGGGAAGTTCCTGACGCATCGGTCGTCGGGAGCATCGTCCGTGATCCGGGTATATCCCTAAATGGTATCCCCTTTTCCTGAACAAATCCCCCCTATTCTTCTCCCTGTTCTCCGGATATCTTTTCAATCCGGAAGACCCGTGCATGGTCGGCAATGATTGCACTGTTCCCGGAAAGATCCTCGATGACCAGGGTGACCGGGAGGGTGCCATCCCTGACCTCGTTCAGGCGATCTTTCAGGAGACAGACCCGATCCCGTTCTTCATCGGTATCGGCCCATGAACAGAGGTTGTCGAGTACGGCCTCTACCCGGTTTAAAACCCCCTCCACGTTTGAGACAAAGCCTTCACAGGCGGGGCCCGGATCGATCCTGACCCCGAGCTCGGGAATGGAAATCACACCGGTCATGCTCCGCACTACCCTGATGCACATGTCATCAGGAGATTCGATGGGAAGTTCCCACCGGGACGGCTCTGCGTTCCTGAGGAGTTGCGTGTCGATGAACCGCCATCCGCAGGCGGGGCAGTTTGCAGAAATAATCAGGAGTTCGGAAAAATAGGGGATGTTCTCGGTATGGTACAGGTATTGTATCTCGGTATTGCAGACAGGGCATGGTCCGGGGACAACTGTCCGCACCTATTCGACCCCGCCGATCTTGTCCCGCGAGATCTTCACCGAGTTGGGAGTGACGACGACATAGTGCTGGTCACCAAGTCCGATAATGTCTCCATTGACATCCCTGGCCACTTCTTTCATGTCCTTCACGACCCGTTCATACATGACCTTGTCCATTTTCAGACGTGAGATATCCATGATCACGATATTTCCGTTGTAGATCTCATCTTTTACCCGGGGACTTTCTTTGATATCGCCGATTACCGCGATCTTGACAAACATTGCCGGGGCCCCGGCCTCTGGTTCCTCAAAGGCTTCAAGGTCAAGGTCCATGTAGTCATCCTCAGTGGAGGGGGTAGACTTTCCCAGGAGCGAATCAAGAAATTTTACCATAGCAAAATTGTCTATTGGTTTTTATTTAATAGTATCTCTTTTTTTAAAATGGCCGGATTGGACAGGTAATTCCCGGGGCGTATCCACTGGCGGTCAGAACTCAAGGTTCCAGAGGTCGTCCCCGATATAATGTATGGTCTTTACCACTTTTCCCGAGGTCTTTGCACGGAGTTCACCTGCATCAAAGAGTGCAATTCCGATGGCAAGGGGTTTGCCATGCCGCTCTTCAACGATCTGTACTGGTTTTCCGGTCCGGATGTCATCAGTAACAGTGACGATCCCGGGGCGCATGATATCGGCTCCATTCACGACAAACGGTACCGCGCCGCTATCAACGACTACCTTTCGTTCGGGAAACGGGTGTTCAAGGAGTCCCTTTAACGTGGGAAACACCCATCCGTCCCGCTCCATGAGCTCAGGTATCTTATCGATGAGGTACAACACGGTTCCGGCGCTCGTTTCGAGACGCTCCACCCCCTCTCTGTAAAAAAGCCGTGATGATGCCCCGATCTCCTCTTCAAGCGATGTATAGAGGGATGTAATCTGCGACTTCCTGATATTGTGCCGCTTCTTTCCGGTTATTCTTGCCATGTTCTTATAACCGTTATTATCCGGTGATGAAAAAGCATTTCAGGATGGGTGGCATACGTGATTACGTGCATACGGAAGCCATTGCCATACGGGTCGATCAAGGGTCGCTCGCCAAGGTTTAAGTATCCTTCCCACGCACATTTATTACTCCAAAGTGATGGACAACTGGGATTGCGTATGACAAAGCGGCCGTTGGATATTTTGGATCAGGTGCTGAACCGGCAGCCAGTAATCGTCTCCCTCAAGGGCGGCAGGGAACTTCGGGGCATATTGCAGGGGTACGATGTCCATATGAACCTTGTTTTGGACAAGGCAGAAGAGGTTGTCGAGGGTGGTCAGGTACGCGGTGTCGGAACTCTGATTGTCCGCGGTGACAATGTTATCTACATTTCTCCATCTGTGGAATGAGTCGTGCGAGAGGTGAATTGATATGTCAAAAGGCACTCCGTCAATGGGAAAGCGGTCGGGCAAGACGCATATCGCCTGCAGGCGGTGCGGGAGCATCTCCTTCCACCTGCGGCACCGGGTATGTTCTGCCTGCGGATTTGGAAAAAGTACAAGGATTCGGCACTACAGGTGGGTAAACAAGAGACCAAAGATCCCTACCCACTAGAGGCTGATCATGTGCGGAATCGTTGGCATCAGGGATGCTGGCGGTGTATCATTCTCACTCTATTTTGCTCTTTACGCCCTACAGCACCGGGGGCAGGAGAGCGCCGGAATTTCAACCTTCGATGGAACCCGGTTCCATTTGCATAAAGGGAAGGGCCTGGTCGCAGAAATTTTCAACTCTGAGATACTGAACGGACTGGAAGGCACTGTCGGAATCGGGCACGTCCGTTACCCGGTAAAAGGGGCTAACCGGCCGGAGAATATACAGCCCTTCAATTTTGTCTACAGGGACCATATCATTTCCATCGCCAACAACGGCAACCTGGTGAATGACCGCGAACTCCGTGAGGAGTATGAATGCCAGGGCCAGATCTTCCTGACGACAACGGATACCGAGCTCATCGCCAAGGTCATCACCGAAGAATTGAGCAATTCAGGTTGTGTCGAGGATGCAGTCCATCGCTGCATGCGGCTCCTGCGGGGATCGTTTTCGGTCGTCATGATGATTGACGGCGTGCTCTACGGTTTCCGCGATCCCCTGGGGATCAAGCCGATGTGCATCGGCAAGACCGGTCAGGGAGTTGTTATCGCATCAGAGAGCGTTGCTATCGATGCTCTCGGCGGCACCCTGCTTAGGGATGTTAACCCCGGCGAACTGGTGTGTATCGATGAAAACGGGATGCGTACCATGCAGATTGCCGTCGCCGAACGAAAAGCTCACTGCATCTTCGAGTACATCTATTTTGCGCGGGCGGATGCGGTGATAGACGGTGCGCTGGTCTATGATGTCCGGCGGACTATCGGGGCGAAACTCTCCGAGGAGTCGCCGGTTCAGGCCGATTCGGTCTGCCCGGTACCCGATTCCGGGACGGCGTATGCCATCGGGTATTCCCAGCAGTCAAAGATCCCGTTTGTGGAGAGCCTGATGAAGAACAGGTACATGGGACGGACATTCATCATGCCTTCCCAGAAAGAACGGGAGATGGCGGTCAGGATCAAGCTGAACCCGATACGGGACCACCTCAAGGATAAGTCGGTGGTGCTGGTGGATGACAGCATTGTCAGGGGAACCACATCCCGCCGTATTATCGGGATTATCCGCGATGCAGGGGCAAAGGAGGTACATGTGCGGGTTGGATCCCCAGCCATCAGGGCTCCCTGCTACCTCGGGGTGGATGTGCCGACCCGTGAGGAGCTGATAGCAACTGAACGGGACGAGGAAGAGGTGCGAAAGCGAATCATCGCAAGCAGCCTCCACCATATATCCCTGGATGCCCTGGTCGAGGCCATAGGGATTCCCCGGAAGGATCTCTGCATGGGATGCCTTACCGGATGCTACCCTGTCGATATTCCAGGTGAAGAATCCCAATTCTCCAGGGTCGATTTCCTGACCGGGACCTACCAGACCAAGCTGGAAAGATACGAAGAAAAAGATAGCGTTCCATGCGAAAAGGATAGCGAGGGATGGATTTGAACCATCGATCTACGGGTTATGAGCCCGTCGGGATATCCTGACTACCCCACCTCGCTGTTCAGGAGTATAATAATAGATTATTGCGGAAGATATACTTTGCTCTCGTTCGGGAACCGGGACAGCCATTAAGTGACCGGAACCCAAATCATTGTCTCATGGACGATGAACTCCATCGGATCCGGGAAAAGAAGCTGCGCGATTTGGAAGAGCGGCTTCACCCGCCGAAACAGGAATTCAGGGTTCATCCGGTTGATGGCACGAACTTTCAGAGCATGCTTGGAACCCACCGCTTCCTGGTGGTTGATTTCTGGGCCGAATGGTGCGGACCATGCCGGATGGTAGGGCCGGTAATCGAAGAACTGGCCCGGGAACTTGGCGACAGGGTGACATTTGCCAAGTGCAATACTGACCGGAATCCCGGGATCGCCTCAGGTTTTGGAATTTCTGCAATTCCCACGATCATCCTGTTTTCCGGTGGACAGGTGGCCGATGTGGTGGTCGGCGCATATCCGAAAGATACGCTGAAGGCCAGGATCTATAAAGTGTTCGGGCTTCTCTAAAAAAACACCAATGAGGGACCGGACCATCCTTTTATTTCAGCCGGCAGGATACTAAGGTTGGAAGGAATACCCAATGCGTCTGATTGTGGGCCTGTCGGGGGCGAGCGGCATCATCTACGGCATCAGGATGCTCGAAGTGCTCAGGGATCAAAAAATTGAGTCCGATCTGGTCATGACCGACATGGCCGGAAAGATGGTGGGACTGGAAACGCCCTTTTCCGAGGATGAGGTCATCGGTCTTGCTACGAGGTACCATGACTGCTTTGATTTCACCTCTCCCCTTGCCAGTGGCGGCTACCGGAACCTCGGCATGGTGGTGCTCCCCTGCAGCATGAAGACCCTGGCCGGTATTGCCTGCGGGTTTGCCGACAACCTGTTACTCCGGGCCGCAGACTGCACGCTCAAGGAA